>Ga0308164_10000781_pt1 | contig 44058 bp, 36 predicted proteins | sample PhyTR2_FD_201031 | JGI IMG/M metagenome (GOLD analysis project Ga0308164, IMG submission 201031) | Phyllosphere microbial communities from UC Gill Tract Community Farm, Albany, California, United States - DLSLT.R2 | ecosystem: Host-associated > Plants > Phyllosphere > Unclassified | place: USA...
CGTGCCCACCGTTTGGCACATCGTATGGAACGCCACTGCCACCTTTATCGCAGTCATCATCATCAGCCTGCTCCTGGATGAAGCCGGATTCTTCGAGTGGGCAGCCTTGCACATGGCTCGCTGGGGACGTGGCAAGGGAGGACGGCTATTCGCCCTGATGGTGCTGTTAGGGGCGGCAGTCTCTGCACTGTTCGCCAATGATGGTGCCGCGCTGATTCTGACCCCCATCGTCATCGCCATGCTGACTGCCTTGCGCTTCAGCCCTGCGGCAACGCTAGCCTTCGTCATGGCCGCTGGCTTCATCGCAGACACCGCGAGCTTGCCCATGGTGGTGTCGAATCTGGTGAACATTGTGTCCGCTGACTTTTTCGGCGTTGGCTTTGGGGAGTACGCCACGGTGATGTGGCCCGTGAACCTGGTGAGTGTCGCGGCCACCCTACTGATGCTGTGGTTGTTCTACAGAACAGACATCCCGGCCCAGTACGCTCCTGAGGCACTGGACGAGCCCAGGCGTGCCATTCGTGACCGCGCCACGTTCATTGCAGGGTGGTGGGTACTCGTGCTGCTGCTTGCGGGTCTTTTCGCCCTTGAGCCGCTGGGTATCCCCATCAGTGCGGTCGCCGCAGTGTGCGCAACCATCCTGCTGGTCATCGCTGGCAGAGGCCACATCATCTCCACTCGCAAGGTCATCAAGCACGCACCTTGGCAGGTCGTGGTGTTCTCCTTGGGGATGTACCTGGTGATCTACGGGTTGCGTAACGCAGGCCTTACCGACGCCCTGGCATCCTTGTTCAATGAATTCGCCAGCCACGGCCTTTGGGTCGCCACCATGGGCACCGGCATCGTTGCCGCGCTGTTGTCCTCGGTGATGAACAACATGCCCAGCGTGCTCATCGGCGCCCTCTCGATTCAGGCCGGCGATGCCACCGGGGTGGTCCATCAGGCGATGGTGTACGCCAACGTCATCGGTTGCGATCTGGGTCCGAAATTCACGCCCATCGGCAGTCTTGCCACGTTGCTGTGGCTGCACGTACTGGCGCAGAAGAACATCCGCATCACCTGGGGTTACTACTTCAAAGTGGGCAGCATCCTCACCCTTCCCATCCTGCTCGTAACCCTGGCCGCATTGGCCTTGCGGCTGAGCGTCCACGCCTAGGGGCAACCGATGAAAATCCTGTTCATGTGTACCGCCAATAGCTGCCGGAGCGTCCTGTCCGAAGGCTGTTTCAACCACGTTGCGCCGCAGGGGATGACAGCGGTGAGCTCAGGCAGCTTCCCGAGTGGTCGCCTGAACCCTCGTGCGGTAAGCACACTGCGAGGTCTTGGAGTAGACACCCGCGCGCTCTACAGCAAAGGCTCCGAGAGCTTTCAGGACAGCCCACCGGACATCGTGATTACCGTGTGCGACAAAGCGGGTGGCGAGCCGTGCCCGGTGTATTTCGGGCCAGCCATCAAGAGCCATTGGGGCCTCGCCGACCCCTCGGATGTCGAGGGCAGCGATGACGAGATACAAGCGGCCTTTGACGGCACGGTGGCTCACATCCGCCAGCGCTTCGCCGCGTTTTTCACCCTGAACCATAACGCCTTGGGCCCCGCAGAGCTCAAGCAAGCGCTGGATCGAATTGGAGAGCTGTGATGAACGACTTCACCCACGAGAGCCCGAGTGACTTCCCAAGCCTGGACCTGCAACTGTTCGATGCTCCCACCCCTGAGAAACTCGCCCGGCACGCTACGCCAGCCCACAAGCCACGCATCCTGCTGTTGTACGGATCCACCCGCGAGCGTTCCTTCAGTCGACTGCTGACTCAAGAGGCAGCCCGCCTCCTGGAACTCATGGGGGCAGAGACCGCTATCTTCGACCCTTCTGGCCTGCCATTGCCCGATGATGCTCCGGTGGAGCACCCAAAGGTGCAGGAGCTGCGCGACCTGGTGATGTGGTCCGAGGGGCAGGTGTGGTGCTCACCGGAACGCCACGGCGCGATGTCTGCGGTGTTCAAGGCTCAGATCGACTGGATTCCTCTGGAACTCGGTGCAGTGCGGCCCTCTCAGGGCAAGACCCTTGCCGTCATGCAGGTGTGCGGGGGCTCGCAGTCGTTCAACACGGTCAACCAGCTCCGCGTGCTGGGCCGCTGGATGCGCATGGTCACAATCCCCAACCAGTCATCCGTGCCCAAGGCTTTCCTGGAATTCGATGAGGCCGGCCGCATGAAGCCGTCCACCTACTACGACAGGGTGGTGGATGTCATGGAAGAACTGATGAAGTTCACACTGCTGCTGCGAGGCCGAGGCGCGTACTGGGTGGACCGCTATTCCGAACGCAGGGAAGGCGCTGAAGCGCTCTCTGAACGGGTCAACCAGCGCTCCATTTGAGCGAGCTGCTTCACCCTGCAGGGAGTATTGGATGGGGGGATGAACAAGATAGGATCGCCATCACCGTGCACCACTCAGGTGTACTACGGAACGGGTCCACTTAACGATTTTCTTGCTGATAAATCCTTGTAGAACCAAGGACTTAAAGAATGGAGGCAACCCCACCAGCCACACCCCGGCACTCAATGTTCCCGCTGTGGCTGCTTCCTTCCGGATCTGACCAAGTGGCATGCAAGCATGCCAGGGAATCGATGCGGACCTTGTAACACTGCCCTTGCCACCCTACCCCACCACCGGTATCGTGCCCGACGTCGCTGCTCATCAGCGATCGGGCTTGGTAACCCGTTTTAGAGATCTTCAGCGCTTGATGCATTGCTGGCTGGTATCCCCTGCCCGTGATTTGTCATGGCAGCTGTACGCGGGAGGCTTCGTGCCTGCCGGGTGGGTCCTAACCGGTTTACCAACCTGCGTACAGCCGCCACCCTTCGCTTGGTAACGAAGGATGACGGCTCCTATTTCAAAAGGACCTGCGCTATGACTCATCCAATCATCACTACTGCTTCCGGATACGGATTCTGCCCTACGGGCAATGGCAGCCTCGAACGGTCTCTATTTCAAGTCTCGCCGGATATTCCCATTGGTGACGCTATGGCGAATGTGTCTGTGCTGCTCGGTACGCTTCACTCTTCGCTGACCGAGACGGCGCTCGGAAACCGAACCATCACAAGCGATGATGCGTTCGTGATGGCGCATACGCTGAGGTCCGCAAAGGCTGTCATTGATGCGCTAGCACCTGGGATGGAATCTCGAACTGAATGACTTGCTGCGTCGCTTTGCGGTAGTTTTTTTCAATCATCGTGGGGCGGGCCAGCGTACTTGTGTGAATGGGTCGCTGGCCTCAGCCGAGCACTGCAAACTGCTTGATGCGACATGCAACGATCTCCAAACAGCGTGCGCGCATCTCATTCCTCCCAACAGCGTAATGAGCTTGCCGATGGGCATCAGCAGTGAGGGCGATAACGTTCTCAACAGCGTCTGGACCACCCTCAGAAAGAGGTACGATGTGGTGGGTTTCCAGATAGACACCGCCATTCTCCATAGGAAAGCCAGGAACACCCGTGAGCTCACATACACCACCTGAGCGCTTCAATACCCGCTTACGAATATTAGGATCCCGGTGTCTTTGGATACCGTTATAAACGTAACTGTCCTTCCGTTCCTCAGTAGCGAATTGGTCTACTACCGGAACGTCGCTCTTCACATCCGTTTCCAACGTATTCGACGGTTCATCAAGACCACTACTGCCAGAAACTTGACCTGGTGAATCATGGCCCCCGCGGACCAATGAGAACGCTCCGGACTTATCGTCGAATGCTTCAACGAACCAGGGCTGATCATCCAATTGACGCCCTGTCGCTCGATCATGGTCCGCTCCGTCTACGCCTAGCTCACGAACAGGTCCTGACACAATCACCACTCGAACGGGGTTCCTGTTCATATGAGCCAGTTGGATGGTCGTACTGAAATGCCGAGCACGAGTAATGCGTGGGTCCTTGACTGTGCGGTTTCGATTTCGAGGCTCTTTTTCAAGCTGCTGACTCAACGTATCGGCGTAAGCTCTGAGATTTTCTGAAAAGCAAACTCGTCCCTGAGGGTCGATACGCAATCCCTCCCACCAAACACACAACACTAGTGTGTTATTGTCGGCACTTCGGAAAGACCATTCGTAACAGTAGCCCCCATTGGACTGGGGCAAAGCTACAGGTTGGCGGTCTGACCTTCTGAAACTCCATGCCGTTACGTCAATCCCTGCACTCTGAACACAGTCAATAATCATCCACTTGCCGGTTGGTCGAAGCGCATCGAGGTCAATGTTCATTCCATTTACCTATATATCGAGTGTGATCAAACACGATCATAACAGTTCGTAATCCGCTGAACGGCGCCTTAGGTCACCTTCCCTTCCTGTCAAATAGGTAGACCAATTTGGTAGTGCGATAGCAGCCAGCAAATTACTATCAATAGACTATTTATTAAAGCTATACGATTCTGTTGTCATTTGCCTATCAAATAGAATGACAAAGGATAGCCAGCCATGAATGCCCACCTCTACCTCCGAGCATCGACCAAAGACCAAGACGCCCAGCGAGCGAAAGTCGCCCTGGAGTTGTTCGCTGCCGAGAAAGGTTTGAGCATCGTTGGCGTGTATGCAGAGAACATCAGTGGCACCAAGCTCGACCGCCCTCAATTGCTCGCCTCGCTCGACACTGCCGAAAGTGGAAACGTACTATTGGTTGAATCTGTAGATCGCCTTAGTCGTCTCTCACAGGCTGACTGGGACACTCTCAAGGCCACCATCAAGGCTAAAGGGTTGCGTCTGGTTGTTGCTGATTTACCTACCAGTCATATGCTGGTTGAAGCCAAAGGAATCACTGGGCAAATCATGGATGTGATCAACAACATGCTGATTGATTTGATGGCAACCATGGCGAGACTGGATCAAGAGAAGCGCGTGGAACGCATCAAGCAAGGTCTGGAGAATAAGCGTATTGCTGATCCTGAATGGAAGCCAGCAGGTAAGGGCAAGAATGCGGCCAAGTGGGCAGAGGTACAGTCTTTAATGCAGGAGCATCCAACCATGTCTGCTGACAAGATCGCCAAATTGGCTGACTGTGGTGTTGCCACCGTTTACCGGATCAAGCGAGAAACAGCAGTCGCCTGACGCTTGCCTTGGCTATGTCAACCTGATCGGGTTATGTGGGGCTTCGTGCCCCCAACTTATTTTTGGTTCCGCTTGACGACTTCAGATTTGGACGGTGTGCGTTCTGTTTAGCAGCACTGCGGCCTCGACTGTATCCATCCTTACTTTTCCCGCCCCTATGCTTGAAAAGGTCGAGCAAGCTTACTTATTTTCGCCGGGAATTTGGGAAGCTGCATTAGAAATGCAATTCCGATCTTCACGGGGTTTGGAAATTTGATATAGAAACGCCCACATGCTGGCGGGCTCTGCGGCTCTCATAATTCAACTCTAGAACACATACACTACTAAATTTCTATAAAGTGATCGGCGTTCTGAATATGCATCTTAATATTTTGATAATTGATTTTTCCAGAACCTCCGCTTGATGAATGCAGCTTCAGTGATACTTCCCACCTGCCGAAAAAAATATACTCTTTATCCTCTCTAATCAGCCCATGCAACTTAGAACCATTTAGGTAAATTTGGGCCGTAGACTTCCATGCTCGCCCAAGAGCATCTCGCTTAATTTCTGGCGAATACAATTCAACAACATGACAATCTTTCACAACCTCAAGCTTTTTTACGCTAAAGATATGCCCAGATACAGCCAACGGAATTTCAATACTCCCAACGCCATGCGTTTCGATTAATGATGATAGATTTTTCTCATCATAATAAAAATCAAGCCACTTTATTTTTTTACCATGATAATTTAGGACGACCAGACTACCAAGCTGATCATCTTCTTCACAGTAATTTCTAAGCTCAAGTATCTGCCCCAGCGTACGAAGATAATTAGTTAGTGTACCTTTATTAGCATAATTTTTATTTTGATTAAAAGAAGCCCCCCACTTTTTTGCCAACTCATGAATCTTATCTTCGTCCAACACACGAAGAGCCTTCAAAAGCACATGCAAACGAAACTCATAATTCGACTTTCCAAGAGCTTCAAAAATTTCAGACTCTGATAATTTTGCTATGAGATCCAACTGACCTTCAATATTGTATTTACACCCAACTGCATGAAGGTGATGCTTTTTCAGCCTGAAGCAAGGAGCAATTTCAATAGTCTTTGACTGATACTTTCTATTATGTCGTCTAACAAACGAAAGCTCTGCATCACAGGCCACGGAAGAACAGAATATTTTTCCCGCAGGCACTGCTTCGTATTTAAGTGCCGTAACTCGCTCACCAGACTCAACCTTAGCCTCAGGAATCTTACTACCCATTAAAATCAACCCCCGAGAGGCATAAAACAAAACCACAACGACAACTTCGTGCCTCGAATATAAAATCACCAACCTGGGATATTGAAGAGCCTACCAGAAGGACCATCATCATGGAGCACCCTAACAACTTCATGATCAGGAAATTTAAACCCTGATGGGAGATCTGACTCAATCACAGTCAAAATATATTGAAAGCCGCTAATACTTGAAGCTGTTCGTACATACTCAATAAACTCTAATTTTTTACGATCATCTAACGTCTCCAGCCCCCCATCATGATACAAAAAGCGGACAAATTTTTTATCAGAGTAGGCAGACATAACCGCCAAATCAAAGCCAATACACAGAATTTTTTTATAACTGTAGCCGTCACTTTCACCCGTAATCTTACCATCCAATCCAATGAGACCTGCAAAATAATCTAAGTTACCTTCTCCATTTTGTTCGGTTGTTATGACCCCACTCTTGTTTAAGACCTCAGAAACATAATCTACAAACCCATCTTTAATTCTATTATATATTCCTTCCTTATCAAGAACCACTTCATCCCGATCAACCCGGATGGAGTCAACTACATCTACCTTATCGCGAAGCAGTTTTCGAGAGTCTTCTTCAAGCTTCTTAATAGACTCATTTACTTCGAGACTTTTATTTATTTCCGCGATACTAAAATTAATCTCAGCAAGTTTTTGAGCTACCTCCTTATACTTAGAAAAAATATCGTACGAACTTAGATAAGACAACTTTCTTGAACGTTCCAGACTTAGCTCACTAGCTCTAACACTTATCTCATCGAGATCTTGTTCCAGTTCCTCTTTTTGCTGCCGAACAAAATCTCTTCGCTCTGAAGTAATCTGCCGATTGAACTCCACAAGTTCTGAATAAGAACGCTTTATTTGCTCGCCAAACACAACACCCGCCTCCTCAAACAACTGCGAGACCGAGTCGATATTAAAACGCTCGCCCCCTACCCCCTCAGTCTTCTGAAGCTTTCTAAGGCGTGCCGACAGGTAGTACTTAACCCTATTTAGATCTTCAAGCTCAGAATCAATCTCACCAGTCAACTCTTCTATATACTTTTTATCCGACTCATCGAAGTTCAGATTTTCCATCTGCCACTTTAAAATTTTCGCCGCATCCACTTTAGCTTGTAAATGACGATTTAGTATTTCCTCTTGATCGCCCTGTACTGCACCAATCAGTTTTTTCAGCTCAATCAACTTATTACTTAAAGCGTCAATCTCATTTTTCAGTTGGTAATTTCTGATAAGCGCACTTGCTTCAAACCCTAAAACATGACCTAAATATGGCTTCCAGAAAACATGCTGCCCACGAAACTTATCTAGCTTGAAAACCTCCGTATAGTCCTCTTGAGAGCGAAGACAATAAGCTACAGCGTCCCTGTAATCCCAAGTGCCTACCGCAGCAAGGTCAAAGTACGAATCTAATATTGTCTTTGCAACACCAATAGGCTCATCTTCATAATCCCACGACCAGCCATCACCTCGATATAGTTGACGCCCTTCACGGTGTTTTTTAATAGATATTTTTGTATTCTTTGACACCCCTCTTCTCACGGTAATATAGCTACCAGAATTCAGTAAAATCTCAATAAAAAATACATACTTAGCAAATACTAACGGAAACTTAAAAAGAAAGAACTCTGGACTTCTACCTTTTAGAAGGCAAAAGTCAATCAATTCGGCAAGCTTCGACTTGCCCAAATTATGGGCATCTTTTTGTAAATTTTCCGGATGAAAGATCCGGCCTAACACAACGTTAAACCCACTACAGAAATCTATAGTCTGAAATTCATGCTCAAAATTCGAGTAAATCCTTGATACTTTCATATTCCCATATACTCTACTATATCGTTCTTTGGGTGATACTGAATCAACCCCAACAAAAACAACAAATCTAATGCACCTTCAAACAAATAAGACGCACGCTCTTCGTGAGCAACAAGCTTACCGTACAAATCAGAATAAGCTTGCACTTTATACTTTTTAAGAATCGACAACAGAAAAGCTGATGTCGACAAAATCGTCAAATCAGGGTGCGCATTTTTGTTCGGTAGCAGCAGCATCTTCCTCACCAATATCGCAATGGTAATACATATAATAAATCATTAATCTTGTAAGCGTTTTATTTGACCTAAGATCAGTATCACGCTCCAATAGCAACTCAATTATTTTTTCAAGCACTACATCAAACTTTTGACCGGGGCTTTGCAACACACAAACCTTGGCCGCTAGCTCTTCCGCACTTTGCATATATAATTGTTGCAACGCCTCATTCTCTGGCATCGCCAAAAAATCTTGCACCTGATACATCTCGCCGATTTTTTTCTTAATCGTATTTCCATATGGGCCACTCAGATTATTAATCTGATTTTTACGCTCAAAGCTAACCCTTACTATCTTCCTCCCAATATCTGCCTTATTGATAGCCTTAAGGTTACTCTTCAGAGATACTATAATTTCTGCCAGCTCATCAGGCTCAATATTTAGTGGCATATCGAATGGATTTAAACCAACATTTTCCGGAATATGTTTAAATATCTTAAAATAGTTCTCAAACTGTTCCACTCCTACTAGCCCGATATTGGACGAGTGCAGCCCGGTTTGGGAAGCTATATAATCACGAATAGTCGAGCTCGCATTTGCCGGCAGTTTTCTATTTGAAAACAAGAAGTAATTTCTAAGAGAATCACTTTTAATCAAGCGTGCTATCTTAGGAATTTCTCCATCAACCTCAGATGAAGCCGTACCAAAAAATTCACCATCTGAAAATTTTTTATTATATGCCGAAGTATGCTTAGCTTGTATTATCGTAACGCCTGTCCAAGGTTCAGCAGTACTCGGATATAAATTCGCTCTTCCTTCGAATCGCGAATCTCTTCCCCCATCCTTCCCTTCAGAAAACGTTTCCGTTGCAAACCCAAGTAACTCGTAACACAAATGAATCACCAACGATTCAAACTGTCCAGAGGACAAATGACTATATTGAAACTTCACCCGCCTACTCCCTGTAGCAATAAATGCATCAATCCGATGTTTAAACGATCAAAACAAAACAAAGCTCGATAACCGCGACCTGATTGAGAAGACTTATTGAGCATCAATAGAATCCACCCCGGCCCCTTCTTGCGACCGCTATCAGTCATGACGACCGCAGCATCACAACGCCATCATCATTGCAGAGGCACGCTACGCACCGCAAGGACCTTTCAGCCCCCAGCACTCAGGCAGAGACCGTTCTCCGCCTGGGCAGTCTTACAAGGGCACGTAGGCGTATGAATGAGTGATTGGAACAAGTATGGAACGAGCAACCTGGAGATGTTCTTGTGCGCTCTACGCAAGTATCGTCGCGTAGTGTCCAACTCGGCTTGCAGAGCTGCTCTCCAATTGCCATAAGGCACTAGGCAGGCGAGCTTACTCGCGAATCTGAGCCGCATGGTCTCTGCCGATCAGCAATCGAGGAGTAGCATGAGATTTGAGGTGAAGCGAGGAGCAGTTTGAGTAGTACAATCGAAAATCAAAAAGCCTCGCAAACCATTGATTTGCGGGGATTTTCTATGTATGGCGGAGAGATAGGAACTTGAACCTTACGCACCGTCGAAAGCGCGATAAAACTTAGACCCCCCGCTCAGCCACGGACAATCAATCACAATGCATCCCAAACGGCTTTGATGGCGAGAGAAAAATGATCAAGGTAAGATCGCCAGCACAGTGCACCCTTAGGTGTACCTAACCGCTGTCACACTTCGAGTTTTTTGACTGATAAATCCCTGTAGAACCAAGGACTTAAATAATGGAGGCAACCCCACCAGCCACACCCCGGCACTCAATGTTCCCGCTGTGGCTGCTTCCTTCCGGATCTGACCAGGTTAACGGGTAATCGATGCGGGGGGACCGATGGGGTCACCATTACGCAGCTCGCCTGGCAGCGAGCGGGGCCATTGTACCGGTCTGGCGCGAAGTTACAACCTCTGCGAGCAGAGAAAATTTCGAAGAGGCTCAGGCACTTGGGGGTTGCGCGGGATGGGGCCGGCGGGGGACCCTGTTTCCTCCGTACAGCAGGCGAAAGGATAGCCCCGATGCAGTTGGTCGATTACGAAGCGTTGACACCCGTGCAGCGCCAGCAGTTGCTGGACATCGAGGTGACCACGGCGCAGCACGCGTTCAGTGGCGACATCACCACGGCGCTGTACAACCTGGTGGGAATGCCAGGGGAAGCGGTTAGGGGGTTTGCGCTGCTGGTGGCGGATGTGCCGCAGGCGTTTCTGCTGGTGAAGCGGGGTGTGTTTCTGGCGGCGTGGGCGCATGCGAAAGCGGCGACGCTGAATGCGCTGCAGGTGGACCACCGGTGCCAGGGGCAAGGGCTGGGGCGGGCGTGTCTGGCGGCGTTGCCGGGGGCGGTGAAGGCGGTTTGGCCGGAGGTGGAGTGCCTGCAGTTGTCGGTGGATGAGGACAATGTAGCGGGGATTGGGCTGTATCGGCGGATGGGCTGGGTCGATGATGGGGAGGCGTATCAGGGAAGGTTTGGGCGGGAGCGGCGGATGACGTTGCGGATGCCGGTTCAAGAAGCCTAAGGTCAAAAGCTCGCAGGCAAGCCCGCTCCTACACCGATCGTATTTCACGCGAATTCGGCTTTGTAAACGGGAATTCGGCGGTGTGAACGCGAATTCGGCGGTGTGAACGTGATCGGCGTTGGAGCTGGCGAAGCCTGCGAGCTTGGCGGAGGCATGACCGGCAGCGAAATTACGCCGTACGCACCTTGTGAGCTTGCTTGCGGCCTTGAGCGACCGCGACTTCAGCAGGCCAAACGAAGCGACGCGGGAGCAGGGTTAAGCGGCAGGAGCCGCGCAAGCGCTGTCGGGCAGGGAGCCCGTCAGCGCGACCCTGCGTAGCGGCGCGTAGTGCGGGAACCCGGAGCGCAGCGCAGGGCCAATGAACGGAGCGGGCGCTCAAGGCCGCAAGCAAGCTCACAAGGTCGAGCGCCGCTCGACCGGGGGGCTACGGCGTATCGCGGGAACTGAGTCGGAAGCCTACAAGGTCAAGGGCTCGCAGGCTTTGCCAGCTCCTACAAGGTCAAGAGCTCGCAGGCTTCGCCAGCTCCTACAAGGTCAAGGGCTCGCAGGCTTTGCCAGCTCCTACAAGGTCAAGGGCTCGCAGGCTTTGCCAGCTCCTACAAGGTCAAGGGCTCGCAGCCAAGGCCGCTCCTACACCGACCGTGCCAGGGGGTGGATCGGTGAAACGTCGATGCGCTCCGGGCCGCAAGAGCCTGGCTACCGAACCAGGCTAGTCGATCACGACCAACATTCAGACATTCAACACCTGATCCGCCCTGCCCCCCGCATCCTGAATCACCAAGTGAATGAAGTGCAGCTTGGCAATCACCGCCGGCGGCAGCACGAAGGGATAGAAATCCGGCTGCCCCATCGACCGTGACAGCTCGTTGAGCATCCCCGCCAACTCGATCCAGGCATTCACGAACGCCAGGAACGCCGGCCCGCTCTTGTGATCCGGGTCGTACAAGGTCTCCAGCGGGAACGGCTGGTAATCCAGGTCCATCTGCTTGGCACTCATGCCAAAGCCCAGCGCCGTATCCACCGCGTCCATCATGTGCAGGTAATGCGCCCAGGTCTCGGCCCAGTCCTCCCACGGGTGCATGGTGGCGTAGGCACTCACCGCATACTGCTGCCAATCCAGCGGCGCGCCTTGGTCGTAATGGCGCTGCAAGGAATCGGCGTAACTGGCCTGCTCGTCGCCGAACAGCTCGCGAAACTCCTCCAGCCAAGGGCCGTTGGCGATCAAGCGGTCCCAATAATAATGCCCCACCTCATGGCGGAAATGCCCCAACAGAGTCCGGTAAGGCTCGCGCATCTGCAGCCGCACCTTCTCGCGGTGGGCGTCGTCCGCCTCCTTGATATCCAGGGTGATCAAGCCATCGGCATGCCCCGTGGTCGGCGCCACGCCGTTCAAATCCACGCCGACGAAATCGAACGCCAGGCCCGTGGCCTCATCGGTACTCTTCGGAATCACCCACAAGCCCAGGTCCAGCAACTGCGCCACCAGGCGCCGCTTGGCCGTCTCCACCTTGCGCCAGTGCTCGTGGTTTTCGGGAATCGACAGATCGGGAATGGTGCGGTTGAGCGCGCAGGCGATACACATATCCCCGGTGCCCGCCGCTGGTATCAACCAGTTGCAAGCCGCTGGCGTATCGAGGTTGGCGCAGCGGCGGAACAGCCCCGCCTCCGGGTCGGCGTCGAGCGTCCAGGTGCCCAGCTCGGTGCCGGCCGACAGCGACGACAGCGTGCCCTGCTGCGGCCAATAGCCGAGCGCGGCCTGGCAGGCCAGGCACTGGCTGTTGCGAAAGAAGATCGACTGGCCGCACTGGCACTCCCAGACCTTGCTGTGGCGGCGTTCTTTCTGAATGAAGGGGGCGGCGATTCTAGTGCTCAATTGTTCGAAGAAGCGGTACATGATGATCTCCCGGGTGACCTGACTGAGACTAGATCATGGCCGCGAGAAAAAGGTTTCATCGGCAAGCTTGCCGGTATGCAGCAAAGGGCAACGCCTGAACGATGAAGCCTGAGCGGCCACTGAAAGCCACCGCAACAGCGCGCGAGCCACGCCGCTCCCACAGGGCGGTACTGCACCGCCTGTGGGGGCCGGTCAAGGGGTGCTGGCTTGGGTGGCGGAAATGGGCGCGTCGATATCAGCGGGGGGTACCACGGTCTGCGACTGCACGGTTTCGTCCACCGGAGCCAACTGGGCTGGCACCGCCGGGGCCACCGGAACCGGCAACACTGCAGGCGTGGCCGCTACGGCGTCAGTCGAACTGGCCGCTGGCAACACGGCTGGCGCGCTGGTGGGAACAACAGTAGCGCCCGCGGCGGACGCAGCGGCAGGCGCAACGGACACCACCGAAGCCCCTGTGGCAGCTGGCGCAGCCGCCACAGCGGGGGCCGGCGCAATGCTGGCGGGCGCCACCGCGACAGCTGCCGCTGGCGCACCTTCAACGCCAGCCCCATGGGCCGCCACCGCACCCGCAGAAACAGCCGGCGGCGCCACTGCCACCCCAGCCGCCGGGCTCACCACCGTGGCCGGCACCCCAGGCTCCGCCGCCGCGGGATGCAACGGCGCGGCCGGCACCACCGGAGCAGCCTGCGCCCCTGGTTTCTGCGCGGTCGGCTCCGGCACCCCGAGGTCGCCCTTGGGCGCATCGTCGGCATGGGCCTTGGGCTTGGCTTCCTTGGGCAGGAACATCTCCACCAGAGCGAAATAGCGGTCATAGAACTTGTCGGACGTCACCGTCTCGCTGGCGACCTTCACCATCGAATCGTCGGTGGAACCGATCGGCATCGACACCGAACCCAACACCCCCACCCCAAGGCTGGCCGAGTTGTTGGTCTTCTTCAACGCATAGCGGTCCTGCAGCGCGTTGGCGAACATGGTCGCGCCCTGCCCGGAATCCGGCGCGCACACCACGTTGAAGCTGATCTCCATGTGGGTATCGCCGGTCTGCTGGAAGCTCTTGTGGCCGCTGACGATCTTCGGATCGCTGCTGGTGATGATGTAGCCCTGGCTCAACAGCGCACGCCGCGCCGCCTCGCACGAAGCCACGTCGGTGACCGGATAGGTGCGCGAAAAGGTCTGCGACTCGCCGAAGGTCTCGTGGTCGTAGATTGCGGTTTTCTTTCCGGTCGAACAGCCGGAGAGGCTGGCCACCAGGGCTGCCATCAGCAGCGCGTAGCGTGGCGCGCCCAAGCCTGTGAATCTGGACATTGCGAATCCCGAAAAAAGTCTGCGCCCATTGTGCCCCACTTCATGGCGGCACGGCGGATGAAATCACCTTGATTGAAACGACCGTGGCCGCGAAAAAGGCACAGCTTAATCGGCTAAAGCCCTTCCTCGCAGATGAAATCGATGAACGCGCGCAACTTAGGCGTCAGGAACCGGCTCGACGGCCACACCACCTGCATCTGCAGGGTGCGCTCCAGCTGATCGGCCAAAATCGATTGCAACTGGCCATCTTTGAGGTACTGGCGAATCGCAAACTCCGGCACACAGCACAGGCCTTGGCCCTGGAGTGCCGCATGAATCAGCATTTCAATATTATTGGCGACCATACTGACCGGAATCTTCATCTCCCCGCCCTCCGCCGGCTCACGAAACGGCCAGCGCTCCAGCTTGCCGGTGAACGCCATCTTGTAGTGCAGGCACTGGTGCCCCGCCAGCTGCTCCACCGTCTCCGGTACGCCGAAGCGGCGCAAGTAGTCGGGCGCGCCGATCACATGGAAGGGAAAGTCCCCCAGGCGCCGCGCCATCAAGCGCGAATCGTTGAGCACACCGGTGCGAATCACCGCATCGAAGCCCTCCTCGATCACGTCTACCAGGCGGTCGGTGAACTCCAGCTCCAGCTGGATATCCGGGTAGCGCGCCATGAACCGCGCCAACTGCACGAACATCACATTGCCGACCTGGGGCATGCTCACCCGCAGGCGCCCCTTGGGCGACTCGGTGTTCATGAACAGCTCCTGCTCGGCCGCCTCCAGCTCGTTGAGAATGCGCCGGCAGCGCTCCAGGAACATCGCCCCCTCGGCCGTCAGGTTGATGCTGCGGGTATTGCGATGGAACAGCCGGGTACCCAGCTTCTGCTCCATGCGCGCGATGCTTTTGCCCACGGCCGAAGCCGACACGCCCAACAGCCGCCCAGTGGCCACGAAACTGCGGGTTTCAGCCACCTGAACGAATACGGTGATGCCATTGAGCTTGTCCACGACGCACCCCTTGATTGCGGACACAAACATCCGGTGAGATCGGAAGTGTACCCTCTGTTTCCCCGCTTGGGCGGCCCGTTAACATGTTCTTATTAGAAAATGTTTCAATGGGTACCCCATGTCCGTCAACGTCCCGCTAAGAACGGTGTACGCCTACGACCTGCTTAGCGCCGTGGCCATCGGCCGCCGCGTAGACACCGTGGTCAATGCGGCCCTGCGCGGCCAAGTGGTCGGGACCCAGATTCGCATCGCCCTCGACGGCCGGCTCATCTACCAGCGCAACGCCGGCGTGCTCGAATTCAACGGCGCCCCGGTCACGGCCGCCTGCCGTTTCCGCCTGGCCTGCCTGTCGCGCCTGCCGGTGGCCATCGCCACGCTTGCGCTGGTGCAACAGGAATACCTGTACCTCGACGAAGACATCCGCCAATGGCTGCCGGAGTACGCGCCCACACTGGCCGACGGCAGCCCGGGCATGGTCACCGTGCGCCAGTTGCTCAGCCACTGCGCGGGCGTGACCAATGGCCTGCCGCTGAGCGACGCCACGCACTATGAAGATGCCTGCGTGGCCGACGATTGCCAACGGCCAGGCAAATTGCAACAACTTGGCCAAGTGCCCTTGCACTCCAGGCCCGGCAGCGCCTGGAGCGAGTCGCTGGCCTACGACGTGCTGGCCGCCCTGCTGGCCCGGCACACCGGCAACTCGTTGAAATGCGCGCTGCAACAGCGCGTGTTCGGCCCGCTGCAACTGTCAAACATCGGCTTCGACACCCCGGCGCAAGGCCGCCCGGGGCCTATCTTCATCGCCGGCCAGCCCTTCATGCCCAGCCGTGATGGCATGACCGCCAGCGCCGACGCCTACCTGCAACTGCTGGAAACCCTGCGCCTGGGCGGCGGCAACCTGCTGTCCAAGGTGATGGTCGGCGAAATGACCACCGTGCAAACCGCTGACCAGGTACTGCCCGGCCTCCCCGGCCGCGGCCATGGCCTGGGCTTCAGCCTGCTGCGCGACCCCATCGCCGCCGACAGCCCGGAATCCCCCGGTACCTGGCGCATGGACAGCGCCTGCGGGCACAGCTGGTTCGTCGACCCCACCCAGCGCCTCAGCATGGTGGGCTTCTCCAACACCCCCCTTTCCAGCCAAAATCAGGGCTTTGCCAACGCCCTGCGCAACGCGGTCTACGGCGTGTGAGATAGCGCACGCTCCACCCGTAACCGAGTCAACACCCATGAGCTCTTCACTGCCGCCCTCCGGCGACGGCACCCGCGTGCCAGACGTTCACCTGCCCAGCCCGTTCGACTGGGAAAACCTGCGCCACTACCTCACTTTCGCCCGCAGCCAGACCCTCAACGGCGCCGCCCGCGAACTGGGCGTCGAGCATGCCACCGTGGCGCGCCGCATCGCCGCCCTGGAAACCACCCTGCGCTGCAAACTGGTAGACCGCCGCCAGCGCCAATACCGCCTCACCCCAGTAGGCCAGCGCGTGGTCGATATCGGCCAGCGCATGCAGCAGGATGCCCGCGCCATCGGCAAAGTGGCGCTGGCCGCGCAGCACGAAACCCTGACGCTCCTGTCGATCAGCGCGCCGCCGTTGCTGGCGGCGCATTTCATCGCGCCGAACCTGGGGCACCTGCGTCGCCAGCATCCGGCCATCGACGTCAGCCTGCTGCTGCCCGACGACAGCCTCACCCACGCCAGCACCGCCCCAGGCCGCGAGCCTGACCTGGTGATCAGCCTGCAACGCCCCGAGCACGATGAATGGGTGGCCAAGCGTATTGGCCAAGTCTCCTTCGGGCTCTATGGGGCGCCCGCGTACCTGGCCGCCCGCGACACCCCTGACGAGTATCACTACATCGCCTTCGACGAGGCCCTGCAACACAGCCCGCAACAGCAATGGCTGGCGCGCGCCAGCGGGGAGTGCCCCATTGCCCTGCGCGCGCGCAGCCCCGAGGTACAAGCCGCCGCTGCCCGGGCGGGCCTGGGTGTAGCGCTGCTGCCGAACTTCTACGCCAGCCGCGAAACGCAGCTGCGCCGGGTACCCAGCGCCCTCGCCGAACTGTCCCTGAACCTGTGGTTGGGCGTGCATGGCGAGCTGCGCTACAACGCCCCGGTGCGCGCCACCATGGCCTTCCTGAGCGAGTGCTTCGCCAGCGAGCTGGCTGACAGCAGCGAAGCGTAGAACCCTGCAGCGCTGACACTGCGCGCAGCACCTCCCCCGCCGGGCAAGGGCCCGGCACCCCCTTGGCAATTTTTTCCCACCCCCGGGCATTTTTCGGGAATTTACCCATTGACGCCCCCGCACCACCATCGGCTCCCAGTTGCACCCGCATCCACTCAAGGGAATCGAGTCATGAGCCAAGTCAAAATCATTGATGTGACGTTGCGTGACGGGGGATACCGAAACAACTTCGCGTTCACCCCCGAATACGCCGGCACCACCGTCGGGCAACTGGCCGAGGTCGGCGTGTACGCCGCCGAGGTCGGCTACTGCAACGGCTCCTTCGTGCGTAAGGCCGAACACGGCGCCAACAGCGCGGTCAGCCCGGCCTACCTCGACGCCCTGCGCCAGGCTGCCCGCGGCCAACTGGGCCTGTGCGTGATGGTGCACCCGCGCAACGTCGACGAAGGCGACCTGGCCATGCTCGCCGAACACGGCGTGGGCATGATCCGCGTGTGCCTGCGTCGCGACCAGCTTGACGAGGGCCTGCACACCCTGGCGCTGATCAAGGCCCAGGGCGTGCGTGCCAGCGCCAACATCACCCACGTCACCACCCAGCCTGCCACCGTGCTCGCCGACATGGCCCAGCGCGCCGAAAGCGCGGGGGCCGACGTGATCTGCTTCGCCGACTCCAACGGCCACATGCTGCCCAGCGACGTCGAACGGCTGATCACCCGCACGTCGCGGCGGGTGCACACGCCACTGGGCTTCCACGCCCACAACAACCTGCAACTGGCGCTGGCCAACGCCATGGCCGCCATCGATGCCGGCGCCGAGTACATCGACGCCTCGCTGTGCGGCATGGGCAAGGGCGCCGGCAACCTGCACCTGGCCATGCTGATCGGCTACCTGCACCGCTGCGACCCGGCCGACCGCCACGACCTGGTCCGCGCCCTGCAGCTGTCCGAAGACACCGCCCGCCAGGTGCCCGCCAGCCACCTGCCGGCGCCCCTGGTGGACATTCTGCTGGGCACCTACAACCTGCCTTTCGACGTGCAGCCGCGGCTGGACGAAATCATGGCGCGGCTGCACCTGAGCTCGACCTTCCAGGGCCTGCGCGCCTTGCACGAACAGAACCTGCTGGCCCGCCTCGACAGCCACGGCTGGGCCCCCGCCCGGCTTGCGGGAGGCCAGCAATGAGCGCCGCGCCACCCACCGCGCGCCGCCAGCGCGTGTGCGTATTGCCCGGCGACGGCATCGGCAGCGAAGTCACCGACGCCGTGCTGCCCCTGTTCGACGCCCTGCGCCTGCCCATCGACCTGCACTTCGGCGCCATCGGCTGGGAATGCTGGCGCCGCGACGGCAACCCAGTGCCCACCGCCACCTGGGCTCAGATCGCCGATGCCGACGCCACCCTGCTCGGCGCCATTACCAGCAAGCCGCTGAAGGAAGCCGACGCCGAGCTGCCAGCGCACTTGCGCGGCGCGGGCGTGAACTATGTGTCGCCGGTGATCCAGCTGCGCCAGCGCCTGGGCCTGTTCGCCAATGTGCGGCCGGTGACCGACGTGCTGGGCGACCAACGCTTTCGCTTCACGGTGATTCGCGAAAACACCGAAGGGCTGTACGCCGGGCTGGATTTTCCGAGCATCCCCGCCGAGCTGGAGCCTTTGCTGCGCCAGCACGAAGCCCGCGGCGCGGCGTGGCAACGGGACGGCAGCACCGATGCCAGCGTGGCCCTGCGCCTGCAAACTCGCCACGGCCTGGCGCGGCTGTTTCACTTTGCCTTCCAGCATGCCCGCGAGCAGGGTTTCGACAGCGTCACCCTGGCCGACAAGCCCAACGTGCTGCGCCACAGCGGCGCCTTCGCCAAGGCCATCTTCGACCGCGTGGCCGCCGACTACCCCGGCATTCGCGCGCAGATCGACAACGTCGACGCCGTGGCCCTGTGGATGATCCGCCGCCCCGAACGCTTCGGCGTGGTGGTGGCCGAGAACATGTTCGGCGACATCCTCTCCGACCTCGGCGCCGGCGTGATGGGCGGCCTGGGCCTAGCCCCCAGCGCCAACTTCGGCGCCACGGGCGCCTACTTCGAACCGGTGCACGGCAGCGCCCCGGCCTACGTCGGCCTGCACAAGGCCAACCCCAGCGCCATGTTCCTCAGCGTCGCCCTGCTGCTCGACCACCTCGGCCATGGCGGCCCGGCCACGGCCATCCGCCAGGCTGTCACCCAGGTGGCGCGCAGCACCTGCCGCACCCCAGACCTGGGCGGCCAGGCGAGCACCACCCAAGTCGCCAACGCCATCATCGAACGCACCCTCCAGCCAGGAAGCCCCCTATGAACCGCGACCCCCTGCTGCAACGCTGCGGCGCCCTCGACACCGCTTCGCTCAGCGACGCCCTGGACAGCCTCGGCATCGCCGGCGGCCTGGCCGGCCTGCAGCAACAGGTGCCCGGCACCCGCTGCTGCGGCTACGCCTACACCGTGCAATACCAGCCCGTGAGCGAGCACGGCGGCTTTCGCAACGCCGCCAACTACATCGACGAAGTGCCGGCCGATTCGGTGATCGTCTCCTGCAACGGCGGCCGCCTCGACGCCACCGTGTGGGGCGACATCCTTACCCACTTCGCCAGCCAGCGCGGCATCGTCGGCACCCTGATCGATGGCGTCGCCCGCGATCTCGATACCGTCGCCCAGCTCGGCTACCCGCTGTTCAGCCGCGGCCGCTTCATGCAGTCGGGCAAGAACCGCGTACAGCTCAAGGCAGTGCAGGTGCCGGTGCGCATCAGCGGCGTGATCGTCAACCCGGGCGACGTGATCGTCGCCGACGCCAGCGGCTGCCTGGCCATTCCCCGCGCCCAGCTCGAGGCCGTGCTGGAGCGCGCCGAAGCGGTGGAAAGCACCGAGCGCGACATCATCCTGTCCATCAGCCGCGGCCTGTCCCTGGAAGCCGCGCGCCAGTTGCACCGTTACGACCAACCCTGGCTCAAGGCCCAGGATCGCCAGCAAGGAGAAGCCCGATGACCCCTATCCCACGCAAGCCCAACCCCATGTTCAGCAGCCGCAACCGCCTCAAGCTCGGCGTGTTCGGCCTCAATATCGAGGGCGGCTGCACCCTCACCTCGGCCCCCGAGCGGCTGGCCGCCGATGACTGGAGCGCCAACCTGGCGATCGCCAAAAAAGCCGACCAGGCCGGCCTCGAACTGTTGCTGCCAGTGGGCCGCTGGCGTGGCTGGGGTGGCGCCAGCGACCCCATGGGCGTGTCCTACGAGACCTACACCTGGGCCGCCGGCCTGGCCTCGGTGACCGAGCAGATCGCCCTGTTCACCACCTCGCACCTGTCCACCGTGCACCCGCTGTTCGCTGCCAAGCAGGCCGCCACCATCGACCACATCAGCGGCGGGCGTTTCGGCCTGAACATCATCTGCGGCTGGTACGGCAAGGAGATGGGTATGTTCAACGGCGGCACCCAGCTGGCCCACGACCGCCGCTACGACCACGCCGACGAGTGGCTGAGCATCGCCCGCAAGGCCTGGACCGAGCCGAGCGCCTTTGACTTCAAGGGCGAGTTCTTCAACATTGCCCAGGGGGTGTCCCAGCCCAAGCCGCTGAACCGCCCGTTCCTGATGAACGCCGGGGGTTCGGAACGCGGCCGGCGCTTCTGCGCCGAGCATTGCGACGCGGCCTTCCTGATTCTCAAGCAGGAAGACGGCAGTGCCGCCATGCGCGCGCAGATCAACGCCTACCGCGACCTGGCCCGCCAGGAGTATGGCCGCGAGATCCAGATCTGGGTGTACGTGTACGTGGTGCAGAAAGACAGCCTCGAAGAGGCCGAGCAGTACCTCGACTACTACGTCAACCAGCTGGGCGATGAGGCCGCGCTGGACAATGTCACCGCCGAGATCGGCATCCAGAGCGGCATGTTCGCCAACGCCGAAGACGCCGAGCGCTTCCGCTTCCACTTCAAGGCCGGGTTCGCCGGGCTGCCACTGGTGGGCACCGCCGAGATGATCGCCGAGCGCTGCCGCGACTACAACGAACTGGGCATCGACGGCCTGTGCCTGACCTGGCTCGACTACCACCAGGGCCTCGACGATTTCCTCGCGGGCGTGCTGCCGCGCCTGGAACAGCTGGGCTTGCGCCAGCCCTACGGGACCGCCATGGAGGAGGTGGCATGACGCCTTTTCCGAAGTACGAAGCGCAGGAAAGCCAGGCCATCTACCTGGTCAACGTGGTGCACGTCGACGCAGGCCAGCAGGACGCCGCCCTCGATATCCTGCGCTCGGCCGTCACCTACGTGGCCCGCACCTACCCGTCCTTTGCCTGGAGCCGGCTGCTGAAGAGCATCGACGGCAAGACCGTGATCAACCAGGCGCTGTGGCACGACCAGGCGGAGTTCGAATCGCTGTTCGAGGATTGCGAGTTCAACAGCCGCTATCTGCGGCTGAAGGAAACCGGCAGCTGGGAGTTTCATTTGTATCGGGTCACGGATTACATCCCGAGTGCTTTTGCGCCGGACGAGGCTTTGCTTCAAGAGGCCAAGTCATGAGCCGGACAGCGGTCGGCGAGGGAGCCGACTCCGCAGCCGCTAACGCCATGGCGACGGCAAGCGAACAGAACATCGCCACGCCCGACGTTTCGACCAGCCCGCCCAGTGCGGGCAAGCAAACCTCGCGCACGATCGACTCGTCGCTCTCGCGCTTGTTGGGCATCGAGCACCCGCTGGTCCTGGCGCCGATGGGCGCCGTTTCCGGCGCACGCCTGGCCACCGCCATCTCCCGGGCCGGTGGCCTGGGGTTGATCGGCGCCAGTTATGGCGACCCCGACTGGATGCGCCGGGAGCTGGAACCCATGCGCGAATTCGACCGGCCCTGGGGCGTCGGCCTGGTGATGTTCACCGTCGCGAAGAACATGGCTCTGCTGGACCTGGCCCTGGAGTACCGGCCGCACGTGGTAGCGCTGTCGTTCGGCGAGGTACGGCCGTTCGTGGCGCCGATCAAGGCGGCAGGGGCCAAGGTGGTGGTCCAGGTGCACGAACTGGCGCAGGCCTATGCCGCCCTGGAGGCTGGCGCCGATGCGCTGATCGTGCAGGGCGCCGAGGCCGGCGGCCACAGCCTGCGCCGCGCCAGCCTGCCGTTGATTCCGGCGGTGCGCGATGCCGTGGGCAATGACGTGGTACTGATCGCCGCCGGTGGTATCGCCGACGGCCGCGGCCTGGCCGCCGCACTGCTGCTGGGCGCCGACGGGGTGATGATGGGCACGCGCTTCGTCGCCTGCGATGAAGCCCTGCCCTCCCTGGCGCAAAAACAGCGCGTGGTCGCCAGCCACGCCAGCGACACCGTGCGCACCCGCGCCTTCGACCAGATCCGCGGCATCGACTGGCCCGAGCACTACAGCGGCCGGGCGCTGGCCAACCGCTTCAGTGAGCGCTGGGTGGGGCGTGAGCATTTGCTGGCGAGCGCTTCGACCAGCGTGGCTTATGAATATGCCGCGGCGCTGCGCGATGACGACCTTGATATCAAGGCGGTATGGAGCGGTGAGGTGGTGGACTTGGTCAGGGATATCCAGCCGGCGGCGGTGCTGGTGGAACGGACGATGGACGAGGCGCGGCATTTGCTGCAGAGGGGGGCGCAATGGTGCAGGTGATGGCGTCTCCCAAAATCGAAACCCAAGCGCCAATTGTTCACGCCACCTATGGCCATGGCCCCGCCCTGGCGGTGGTCATGGCCCCGGTGATGCCCTGGTGGGACGAAGGCCGTTTCTTCGCGCCCATCACCGAGCGGCTGGTGGCGCTGGGCTACAAGGTGATGATTTTCGACAGCCTGTCGCTGGAGATCCCCTTCGGTCAGGCCGACGACCTGACCACCTTCACCCAGGCCTGGCGCCACATCCTCCAGGGCCTGGGGCCCCTCCAGTTGCTGGCCGGCAGCGCCTTGGGCGGCGCGGTGGTCCAGGGCCTGCTGGGCAGCCGCTGGGGGCGCGGCATTCCGGCGGCCCTGCTGGTCAGCGCGCCGACTGCAGCCGATGCGCGCCTCGACCAGCGCCTTGGTCTGATGGCGCAACTGGCCCGCGACGGTGAGCTGCAATTGGCGTTGGAGTTTCTCGACCGTTGGATCTTGCCGGAGGGCCAGGCTCCGCTGCCCACCGCCTTGCCCGAGAAAGACCTGGCCCAAGCCGGCCGGCGCCTGACCCGCGGCTTCGGCTACCTGCACGGCATTGACCTGCGCAACGCCGTACAGGATTACCCCGGCCAGCTGCTGAGCCTCTACGGCGCGCAATCGCAGCTGGTGCGCGCCGCCAATGTCAGCTTCGCCCGCAGCCCCAAGCACCTGGCGGTCAGCATCGCCAGCAGCGGCATGCGCCCGCACCTGGACGAACCGGCGCTGGTCTGGGCCAGCATCCGCGAGCAACTGCGCCTGGGCGCGCAGGTGGGCCTATGAACAGCGACCAGCCGACCGACCCAACCACATCGCGCCATGCAGGCGTGCGCCCTGGTGTGCGCTCTGTGAACGCGACCGCTTCTTCAAGCCAAGCCACACCCGATGACATGGACGACAGCACCACCACCCCGAAACCATCCACGCTGCACGGCGGGCTGCCTTCAGTGGAAAACGCCGCCTTCATCGATGTCCACTACCACGCCAACCCCGACGCCTACCACCGCCGCCACGGCGCCAGTGCCGCGGCGGCGCTGTACCAGGCGGCGAACGGCTGGGTGGTGCTCAAGAACCACCTCGGCTGCACCGCCGCGCAAGCCTGGGAGGCTCGGCGCCAAGGCTTGCCTGTGTCCGGCTCGCTGGTGCTCAACGAGATCGCCGGCGGCCTGGATACCCGAGCAGTGCAGCGCTCGCTGTGCCAGCACGATGCGCCGCTGCGCTTTATCGTGCACCTGCCCACGGTCACCGGCCGCGTGCATCAAAGCCACCTGGCCCGCAGCCTCAGCCATCCAATCCTGGGTGCCGAGCCGATCCAGCCGCTGACCATCAGCGACGAACAAGGCCGGTTGCGGCCACAGGTGCTCGACCTGCTGCGCATGAGCCGTGACTATCCGCTGGTGATTTCCAGCGGCCATGCCGATGGGCCGGAGGTGTTGCGGCTGGTCGAGGCGGCTGCACAGATCGGTGTGCCTAGGCTGATGCTCAACCAGCCGGCCAATCCGCTGACCGGGTTGGACGCCGAGGCGCTACGGGGATTGGGTGATCTGCCGTTTCTGTACATCGAGCAGACGGCGCTGACCTATCTGCTGGGCTATCAACCCTGGGAGGATTTCGCCGAGGTGCTCGGTACGTTGCCGCGGGTGGTGTACAGCTCGGACCTGGGGCAGACCAGCCAGATGGATGTAGCGCACTGGCTGGCGCAAAGTCGGCAGTGGTTCGAGCAAGCTGGGTTGGGTGCCGAGCGGGTGGATGATGTGATCCGGCGCTGGCCGTTGGAGATGCTGCAGCTATGAGCCAAGCAGGCCCGGCCTCATCGCGGGCCGCGCCCGCTCCCACAAGATTGTGCAACAGCCAAAACGCTTGAAAGCTACAGGCAACACTGTTGGAGCGGGCGAGGCCCGCGATGAGGCCGGGCCTGCCGTGCATAAACCTCTCAGCGCTTGAGCTTGCGCTTGTTCCGATACTGGTCGATCACCACCGCGATCACGATGATCATGCCCTTGATGATGTCCTGGATATACGCATCCACCCCGACAAAGGTAAACCCGCTGGCCATCACCCCAAGAATCAGCGCGCCGATCACCGTACCGCTGATGCGCCCCACCCCACCCACCAGGCTGGTACCGCCAATTACCGTCGCAGCAATGGCATCCAGCTCATAGGACATGCCCATTCCCGCCTGCCCGGTCGCGGCCCGTGCCGACGCCACAACCCCCGCCAACCCGGCCAGCAGGCCGGCGATGCTGTAGACGATGATCAGGTGGCGCTTGACGTTGATCCCGGACGTACGCGCCGCCGCCATGTTGCCGCCGATGGCGTAGGTGTACTTTCCGTACTTGGTGTAGCGCAAGGCGATGTGGAAGATCACCGCCACCACCAGGAAGATGATCACCGGCATGGCCCCACGGCCGATCGCCGTGTAGGAGTCATTGAGCATGCTGATCGGCTGGCCTTCGGTGTAGAAACGCGCCAGGCCGCGGGCCGACACCATCATCCCCAAGGTGGCGATGAAAGGCGGAATCCCGGTCACGGCGATGATGCTGCCGTTGATCGCCCCCGCCAGCAACCCTACCCCCAGCCCGGCGATCACCGGCACATACACCGGCATGTCGGTCAGCGACGGGAATACCGCGCGGCTGAAGTCCGAACTCTGCGCCAGGCTCGCGGCCACCATCGCCGACATCGCCAGCACCGAGCCGGACGACAGGTCGATCCCGGTGGTGATGATCACCTGGGTGACGCCGATGGCGATCATGCCGATGATCGACACCTGCAGGATCATCAACACCAGGCGCTGGCTGTTCATCAGGAAGCTCTGGTCACGCACGAACCAGCCAAACGCCTCGAACACCAGCGCGATGCCGATCAGCACCAGGAAGATGCTTAGCTCGGTGGGCATGCGCCGCCGTGAGCGGGTCGGCGCGGTGGCCGGTTTGTTTTCCACGATCGTGTTCATAGCCGCTTACCTCGTTCTTGTTCTGGTGTTGTTGCTGTTCCGCTGGCCGCGCTCAGTGCAGCGCCAGGCCAGAGGCCAACTGCATCACCCGTTCCTGGGTGGCTTCGTTGCGTTCGAGAATGCCCATCTGCTCGCCTTCGTGCATGACCATCACGCGGTCGCTCATGCCCAGCACTTCCGGCAGCTCGGAGGAAATCATGATCACCGCCATTCCTTCGCTGGCGAGGAAGGCGATCAGCCGGTAGATCTCGGCCTTGGCGCCGACGTCGATGCCGCGGGTCGGTTCGTCGAGAATCAGAATCCGCGGGTTGGTCATCAGCCAGCGCGCCAGCAGGGCTTTCTGCTGGTTGCCGCCCGACAGCGTGTCGATGCACTGCTCCAGCGACGGGGTCTTGACCCGCAGCTTCTTGCACATGTCTTCACACAGCACGCGCAGCGCCTTCTGGTGCACGAAGCCCTTGCCGACGTAGTGCGGCAGCACGGCCATTTCCATGTTTTCGAGCACCGACAGGCAGCCGAACAGGCCGGTCAGCTTGCGGTCTTCGGTGAGCAGCGCGAAGCCTTTGTCGATGGCCATGTGCGGGTCGGTGATGCGCAGCGGCTGGTCGTCGAGGGTCACCTCGCCACCGCTGCTGGGAGTGATGCCGAACAGGGTTTCGGCGACGTTGGTGCGCCCCGAGCCCATCAGCCCGGCGATGCCGAGAATCTCGCCGGCGTGCAGGTCGAACGAGACGTTCTTGAACACGCCGTCAAGGCTCAGGTCGCGCACAGTGAGAATTTGCTTGCCGATCGGTTTTTCGCGCTCGGGGAACAGGGTGCTCAGCTCGCGGCCGACCATCATCGAAATCAGTGAATCGTCGTTCAAGGTGTCGGCGGTTTGCAAGCCGATGTACTGGCCGTCGCGGAACACCGCCACTTCGTCGGCAATGGCGAACACTTCCTTCATCTTGTGGGTGATGTAGATGATGCCTTTGCCCTGGGACTTGAGGTCCTGGATGATCGAGAACAGGTGCTCCACTTCGGTCTCGGTGATGGCCGAGGTGGGTTCGTCCATGATCAGGATGTCGGAGTCGTAGCTCACCGCCTTGGCGATTTCCACCATTTGCCGTTCGGCGATGCTGAGGTTGCCCACGTGCTCCTCGGGGTCGAGGCGAATGCGCAGGCGCGACAGCAGCTCGGCGGTGGCGCGATGCATGGCGCCGTGGTCCACCAGGTGCAGGCCGTTGAGCTGCTCGCGGCCGATCCAGATGTTCTCGGCGATGGTCATGTGCGGCATCAGGTTGAGTTCCTGGTGGATCATCGCGATGCCGGCCTGCAACGCCGCCAGGGGCGAAGCGAAACTCACCGGCTTGCCCCGCAGGAACAGCTCGCCGGCGTCGGGCTGGTAGATGCCGGCGATGATCTTCATCAAGGTCGACTTGCCCGCGCCGTTCTCGCCCATCAGCGCCAGCACCGAGCCGGGGCGCACGCGCAGCTGCACGTCGGACAAGGCGATCACGCCGGGGAAGCCTTTACTGATATGGGTGATTTCCAGCAGGTAAGGCGAGCTTGGCGCGGGGGGGACGTTGGCCTCCAGGGCGTGGGGCACTGGGGTTGCAACCGTGGCTTGGGCAAGCATGACAGGCTCTCCATCGACAGGGTGGCCGCGGCGCGCGCCGGCCACCATGAATTGGGTCACGCGGGCGGGGCCGCGTGGCCGTCGGGGTTATTTGAATTTGGCGACGTTGTCCGGGGTGATCAGCTGGTAGGGGATCAAGGTGGCGGCGGTGTATGGCTCTTTCTTGATCATCTTCACCGCCACATCGATCGCGCCCTCACCCTGGCCCTTGGCGTCCTGGAACACCGAGGCGGCCATGTCCCCCTTGGTGATCGCGTTCAGGCCGTCGGGGGTGCCGTCCACGCCGGTGACGATCACAGTGCCGGGCTTGATGCCCGCCTGCTTCAGCGCCATCGCCGCGCCGATCGCCATTTCATCGTTGTTGGAGACCACGGCGTTGAATTTCTGGTCTTGGGTGATCCAGTCATTGGTCAGGGTCATGCCCTTGTCACGCAGCCAGATGCCGGTCTGTTCCTGGGTGATCTTGATGTCCGGGTACTTGGCGAAGATCTCCTTGACGCCTTTGGTGCGGTTGGTGGTGGCGTTGTTGGCCAGGTCGCCCAGCAGGACCACCACGTTACCCTTGCCACCCAGCTTGTCGGCCACGAACTGGCCCTGCAGGTGGCCGGCTTCGATTTCGTTGGACACCACGGTGGCGACGTCGTGTGGCAGTTTCGGATCATCCGGGGCGCGGTTGACGTACACCAGCGGAATGCCGGCGTCGGTGGCCTCCTTGGTGATCTTCTTGGTGGCCGCGGTATCCACCGGAATCACGATAATGGCGTCGACCTTCTGGCTGATGAACTGCTCGATCTGGCTGAGCTGCTGGACCACGTCGGCGCGTGCATCCTGGAACTGCAGGGTGATCTTGTCGCCGGGCATGGCCTTGGCTTTCTTGTCCATGTACTCGCGAACATAGGTGATGTAGGCATCATCGAACTGCGACACGGCAACGCCGATGCGCATATCGGCCAGGGCGACGCCGCTGGCCAGCGAAACGGACAACGACAGGGCAAGTGAAGCTAAGAGGCGTGGGGTCTTCATGGGCGGGCAGTTCCTTGTTGTTCTTGTAGTTGTCGACGCGCGCGGCAGGCAGCGCGGCGGTCAGTGCAAGCGAACGATGGGGGCGCCAGGAATGAACAGCACCAGGGCGCCGTTGCGCTCGATGGCCTTGGGATGGAGGACGCTGTCCAGCAGGTAGGCACCGGCGCGGGCCAGGGCTTTGAGAGAGGGTGCAGCATGACGCGCGAGGCGGTGCATGTTCATGACGGTACCTGTTTTGTTTGTTGGTTTTATTTTTGAGGATCGGCAACCTTGGAACGACTCTAGTAGAAAATAATTTCCATATCAACCGGTTTTAGAATTTTATTCTAAATCTTTTCCAGACCGCCGTCGGCGCGCACTTTCACCACCTCGCCAAGGGCGTGGCTACGGCATGCGGCGTCGAGAATACGCACGGTCTGCAGGGCCTCGCGGGCGTCCACGGGCAGCGGCTCGCCGTGCCTGAGGGCAGCCAGCACCTGCTGGTAGAAATGCGGCCAGTTGCCGTGTTCCGAGCGGATTTTTTCCCGCGCGTCGCCATGTTCCAGCCAGCCCCAGCGCCGGTGCTCCTCGACGCCCCACCGCTCGCCTTCGGAGCGGGGTGAACGCCCGGCTAGGGCGGCGGCTTCCTGGCCGTCCAGGCCTTCCACGGAATAGGTGCCAGACGTGCCGGTGACGCGAAAGCGCCGCGGCTCAGCATCCTGCAACTTGTTGCCATGCAGGTGGCTGATCACCCCGCCGCGGTGGCGCAAAGCCACAAAAAACCCGTAGTCCACCTCGGGCGCCAGTGGACTGTAGTACAGCTCGGCGTAAACGCTGGCCACCGGGCCGAACAGCTGCAGGGCCTGGTCCACCAAGTGGCTGCCAAGGTCGCGCAGGACCCCGCCGCTGCTGGGGTCGCCCAGGGATTGCGGCGCATACACCTCGAAGCGCGATTCGAAATGGGTGACCGTGCCCAGGGCGCCGTCGTTGATCAGCTTGCGCACGGTGAGGAAGTCCGAATCCCAGCGGCGGTTCTGGTACACGCTGAGCGGCACGCCCCGGGCCTCGGCGGCGGCGATCAGGCCGCTGGCTTCATCGGCGTCCACCGCGAAGGGCTTGTCGCTGACCACGGCGATGCCATGTTCGATGGCTTCGTGAATCAGCTTGGCCCGGCCCGGCAAGGGCGTGGAAATAGCCAACAGGTCGACCCCCGCCTCGGCCAGTTGGCCCAGGCTGTCGAAGGCCGGCACGCCCGGGTGGTCGGCGGCCAGCTGCTGGCGCCGCGCATCGGCCCGGGTGACCACGCCCACCAGCTCGGCGTCGGCCAGGCTGGTGAGCAGTGGTGCATGGAAGAAACGGCCACCAAAGCCGTAGCCTACTAGTCCGATTCGCATAAATTGACTCCTGTTCTGCGTGCAATAGGGTGCGTGGGGGCTAAAAGCTCGCAGGCTGCGCCAGCTCCTACCACGGCCGCGTTCACAACCCGCTTTCAGCGTGAAATGCGATACGGGTAGGAGCAACTGTCTGCCGACATATTTAGCAAACCTACTGACGTCAAGCTCGCAGCCAAGGCAGCTCCTACCTCGACCATGTTCCACATCGGGTACCGCGTCGTGAATACCGCTACCCCGACCGCATTCCACCCCAGATATTGCGCTGTGAATACGGTCGGGGTAGGAGCTGCCTTGGCTGCGAGCTTGGCGGCCGAAAGCCCGCTGACGATCCTTCGGCAATACGTTCAATCAGCCGTAGAACGCCGGCCGCGCGGGCAAGCCAAGATCAACGATGGCCCCGTTTTCCTGGGCCCTGATGCAAGCATCCGCCGCCACCGCCGCGCAGAAGCCGTCCCACGCGGAAGGGCCGCCGACCTGGCCGGCGCGCACGCTGTCGATGAAGGCTTGCAGCTCGACGTCGTAGGCATCGATGAAGCGGTCTTTCCAATCCGTGAGAATGGCGTTGGACAGCTTGGCTTCGCTGCGCAACTGCACCTGGGACGGCTCGGGCAACTTGGCGATGCCAGTCTCGCCCACCACTTCGCACTGGATGTCGTAGCCGTATTGGCAGTTGACGAAGACCTCGACGTCGATGCGTGTGCCCTTGACCGTTTCGATCAGCACCACCTGCGGATCGCGCAGGCCGGCGTGGGCCTTGCTGGTGCTGCGCGGGAACACCACCTGCACGGTCTTGTAGTCGTCGGCCAGCAGCCAGCGCAGCACGTCCAGTTCGTGAATCAGGGTGTCGGTGATGGCCATGTCGGTGCTGTAGTTGACCCCGACCGAGGCATTGCGGTGGGCACAATGCAGCATCAGCGGCTCACCGATCTGGCCGCTGTCGATCACCTGTTTCAAGGCGCGATAGCCGGCGTCGTAGGGGCGCATGAAGCCCACCTGGACCAGGCGGCGACCGAAGGCGATCTCGGCGTCGACGATATGCCGGCAGCCCTCGGCGGTGACCGCCAGCGGCTTCTCGCAGAACACCGGCTTGCCGGCGGCGATGGCGGCCAGCACGTACTCTTCGTGGGTCGGGCCCCAGGATGTGACCAGAATCGCCTCCACTTCCGGCGCCTTGATCACCGCATGGCCGTCGGCATACACCTCGGCGGCGATGCCCAGCTCGGCCACCACCTTGGCGGCCTGCTCCAGGTTGATGTCGGTCACCGCCACCACGGTGCTGTTGAGCAGCGCGTGGCTGCAGCGGCGGATATGGTCGCGGCCGATCGCGCCGGTGCCGATCACGCCGAGTTTGAGCGGGGAAGAAGACGTTGCCATGTGAAGCCTCCAGATTATTGTTGTTGGCGCAGAGTGCAAGCAATGTTCGGTTCAGTACTGCCGGGCCTTGGCCAGCTGTTCGTTGAGTTTTTTCGCCACGGCATGGGTGCGCTCGCTGGTAGAGGCCTGGGCCACGCCCACGCGCCACCACGACAGGTAGCCGTGGATCATGGTCTTGGGCAGGACCTTGATGTCGATCAACGTCGACACCGTCTGCAGCCGTGCATCGGCCAAGGCTTCACGCAGCTGCTCGACCGTCGACACCTTGTAGGTCTTGCAGCCATAGGCCGCCGCGCTCATGGCGAAATCCACCGGTACGAAGCCGCCATCGAGGTTGCCGCTTTCCGGGTTGCGGAAGCGGAACTCGGTGCCGAAGCTGTCCATGCCGTGTTCCATCTGCAGGTTGTTGATGCAGCCGAAGGTCATGTTGTCGAGCAGCACCACGTTGATCTTGCGCCGCTCCTGGATCGAGGTCGCCAGCTCCGAGTGCAGCATCATGTAGGAGCCGTCGCCCACCAGCGCGTACACCTCGCGCTGCGGTTCGGCCAGCTTGACGCCCAGCGCCGCGTTGACCTCGTAGCCCATGCAGGAATAGCCGTACTCCAGGTGATAGGTGTTCACGCCCTTGCTGCGCCAGCTGCGTTGCAGGTCGCCGGGCAGGCTGCCGGCGGCGGCGACGATGATGCCGTCGGCGGGCAGCGCCTGGTTGAGCACGCCGAGCACCTGGCTCTGGGTCAGGCAGGAACCGGTGAGCTCGATGAATTCACGCAGCACGGCCGGGTCCATGTGGTCGTTGATCTCGGGCACGAAATCGACGCTGTCGTAGGCCACGCTGTAGACCCGCTCCACTTCTTCGTCCAGGGCACTGCGGGCCTGTTGCACGCGGTTGTCCCAGGCCGCCCGGTAGCCGCTGCGGGCCAGGGCGTCGCCCAGTTGCTGGAGGCCGACCTTGGCGTCGGCCAGCAGTTGCACGCCATCGAGCTTGAGGGCATCGGCCGGGCTGATATTGAGGTTGAGGAACTGCACTTCAGGGTGCTGGAACAGCCACTTCGACGAGGTGGTGAAATCGGTATAACGGGTGCCGATGCCGATGATCAGGTCGGCTTCCTTGGCCAACAGGTTGGCCGCCAGGCAGCCGGTTTCGCCGATGCCGCCGACGTTCAAGGGGTGCGCCGAGATGATTGCACTCTTGCCCGCCTGAGTTTCCGCGAACGGGATGTCGAAGCGTTCGGCGAAGGCCTGCAGCTGGGCGTTGGCCCCGGCGTACTTGACCCCACCGCCACAGATGATCAGCGGCGTGCGCTTGCCGCGCAGAGCGGCAACGGCGTCGGCCAGCATGGCTTCGGTGGGTAGGCGGCGGTCGATACGGTGCACGCGCTTTTGCAGGAAGCTGTTGGGGTAGTCATAGGCCTCGGCCTGCACGTCCTGGGGCAGGGCCAGAGTCACCGCGCCGGTTTCGGCCGGGTCGGTGAGCACGCGCATGGCGTGGATGGCGGCGCTCATCAACTGCTCGGGGCGGTTGATGCGGTCCCAGTATTTGCTCACCGCCTTGAAGGCATCGTTGGTGCTGATGCTCAGGTCGTGGAACTGTTCGATCTGCTGCAGCACCGGGTCGGGCTGGCGGCTGGCATACACATCACCGGGCAGCAGCAACAGCGGAATGCGGTTGGCGGTGGCGGTGGCCGCGGCGGTGATCATGTTGGCCGCGCCAGGGCCGACCGACGAGCAGCAGGCGTAGATCTTGCGGCGCAGGTGCTGCTTGGCGAAGCCGATGGCCGCGTGGGCCATGCCCTGCTCGTTGCGGCCCTGGTGCACGACCAGATCGCCGCGGTCCTGTTCCAGCGCCTGGCCGACGCCCAGCACGTTGCCGTGGCCGAAAATGGTGAAGACGCCGGCGACGAACTTGCTCTCGACGCCATCGACTTCCACGTATTGGTTATCGAGGAATTTCACCAGGGCCTGGGCCATGGTCAGCCTTGTGGTATTCATGGGTGCACCTTCCTTGAAGAGGGGCGCCGGGCTCAGGCCCGCGACTTGTGCAAATGGTCCATGCTGGCGACCAGCGCGGTACGGATATCGGCCAGGCCATGCACGCTGTCGGCGAACGGCTCGAATGACAGGTAGCCGCGGTAGCCGGTGCTCAGCAGGGTGTCGATCTGCTCGGCGTTGCCGAGAATGTCGGCATCGCCGACCAGTACTCGGTGGCCGTCGCGAATGGTGTTGAGCGGTGCTTCGCCGTCTTCGACGCCGGAGATGTGCACCAGCCCGGTCAGCTCGGGAAAGAACTCATGTTCGCCGGCCAGGTGGTGGTGAAAGGTGTCGTGCACCAGGCGGAACACGTCGAGGCCGCCGATGGCCTTGATCGCTTCCACCGCCGGGCGCTTGCGGCGCAGGGCGCATTCCTCGAAGCCCAGCGGCTCGACGAAGCCCAGCAGGCCGTGCTCGCGCAGGATCGGCGCAAGGGCGCTGAGAGCGGTGCGCAGGCCAGCGGCGCGTTCGGCGCCGCTGCGGGTATCGGCACGGTCATTGAGCGGGCACATGACCAGGCCCTGGGAACCGCAGGCCCGGGCATAGGCCGCCAGCTTCAGGGCCTGGGCGCGGCGCTCGTCGTTCCACACGTCGAAGGGGTACAAAGCGTTGATCGACAACAACTTGACGCCGCTCTCGGCGCACAACTCGCGCACGCGTTCGGCGGGGGTGCCGTCTTCGATCTCGACGCCGTCGAGGTCGTTGCGAATCTCGATGGCGTCGGCCTTGAGGGCTACCGCCAGGTCGATGAACTCCGGCAGCGGCAGGCGCGGGGCAACCATACGGTTCAGGGCGAAACGCAAGGGCTGGGACATTGTTATTGTTCTCCGGTTGGCAGTTGATGCGGGTTCTAGGGAAAGCTTGGGTGCACTTGCCGGCCTCATCGCGGGCATTGCCCGCTCCAACAGTAGTTGCGCCAGCCGTTCAGTAGCTGCGCCAGTCGTTGGAGCGGGCGATGCCCGCGATAGGGCCAGCACAGGCACCTTCCAAGACTGGCCATGCACTCGCCGTTATTTCGCCGTCGGCATGCTGAATTCGGCGCCCTTGACGATGCTGTCGGGCCAGCGCTGCATCACGCTCTTGTAGCGGCTGTAAAAGCGCAGGCCTTCTTCGCCATAGGCGTGGTGGTCGCCGAACAGCGAGCGCTTCCAGCCGCCGAACGAATGCCAGGCCATGGGCACCGGAATCGGCACGTTGATGCCGACCATGCCGACCTTGATGTTGCGCGCGAAGGCGCGGGCTATGCCGCCGTCGCTGGTGAAGCAGCTGACGCCGTTGCCGAATTCGTGGGCGTTGATCAGCTCGACGGCGCTGGCGAAATCGGCGACGCGGACGATGCCCAGCACCGGGCCGAAGATCTCTTCGCGGTAGATGCTCATGTCGGTGCCGACCTTGTCGAACAGGGTGGCGCCGACGAAGAAGCCTTTCTCCGACCCCGGCACGCTGAGGCCGCGGCCGTCGACCAGCAGCTCGGCGCCCTCTTCCACGCCGCGAGCGATGTAGCCCTCGACCTTGGCCTTGTGCACGGCGGTGACCAGCGGGCCCATTTCGCTGTCGGGCTGCATGCCGTTGCCAACCTTGAGCTGGTCGATGCGCGGCAGCAGTTTGGCGATCAGCTTGTCGGCCACGTCGCCCACCGCGACGGCGATGGAAATCGCCATGCAGCGCTCGCCGGCGGAACCGAAGGCGGCGCCGATCAGCGCGTCGGCGGCCTGGTCGAGGTCGGCATCGGGCATCACGATCATATGGTTCTTGGCGCCGCCCAGGGCCTGTACGCGCTTGCCGCGCTCGCTGGCTTCGCGGTGGATGTATTCAGCGATCGGAGTGGAGCCGACGAAGGAAATCGCCTGCACGTCGGGGTGCTGCAACAGGCCGTCGACCGCCAGCTTGTCGCCCTGTACCACGCTGAACACGCCGTCGGGCAGGCCGGCCTGCTTGAGCAGCCTGGCCATCAGCAGGCTGGCGGAAGGGTCGCGTTCCGAGGGTTTGAGGATGAAGCAGTTGCCGGTGACCAGGGCCATGGGAATCATCCACAGCGGCACCATCACCGGAAAGTTGAAGGGCGTCACCCCGGCGCACACACCCAGGGGCTGGCGCAGGTTCCAGTTGTCGATGCCGCCGCCGATGTTGTCGCTGAAATCGGTCTTGAGCAGGCTCGGCGCGCCGCAGGCGAATTCGACGATCTCGATGCCGCGGGTGACTTCGCCCTTGGCGTCGGAGAACACCTTGCCGTGTTCGCGGCTGATGATTTGCGCCAGTTCGTCGTGGTGCTGGTCGAGCAGTTCCTTGAACTTGAACATCACCCGCGCGCGGCGCAAGGACGACTGTTCCGCCCAGGCAGGAAAAGCCTTGAGCGCCGAGGCCACGGCGGCGTCGACGGTGGCGGCGGTGGCCAGCGCCACCTGGCCGGTGACCTCGCCGGTGGCCGGGTTGAACACGTCGTTGTAACGCTCGGTGCCGCTGTGCTGGACCTCACCGTCGAGGTAGTGGCCGATGATCGGGGCAGTGCTCATTATTGTTCTCCGAGGTTGGAAGGTCTTGTATCGCTCCCGAAGGCCCCTTCGCGGGCAAGCCTTGCCAGCGAAGGGCCTCCAGCGCACCGCACTCTAAAGGTCCATCAACCACGCATGCTGCGGGTCGTTGTGGAACTGCCACACGCGCTTGGGCCCGGCCATCACGTTGAGGTAATAGGATTCGTAGCCATAGGGCACGCTGACCGGGTGGTAGCCCTTGGGCACCACCACCAGGTCGCTGTTTTCCACGGCCATGGCCTGGTCGATGCTGCGGTCGTCGGTGTACACGCGCTGGAACACGAAGCCCTGCGGCGGGTTGACCTGGTGGTAGTAGGTCTCTTCGAGAAAGCTCTGGTGCGGCAGGTCGTCGGTGTCGTGCTTGTGCGGCGGATAGCTGGACGAGTGCCCGGAGGGCGTTCGCACTTCGACCACCAGCAGCGAATGGGCCGGCTCGGTGTCCGGCAGGATGTCGCACACATAGCGGGTATTGGCGCCCTTGCCGCGCACGCTACGCTTCATGCTGGCGGGCTCGATCAACCGCGGGCTGAGTCCGGCGGCCGGCGCACCGGGGGCGGCGCACACGCCGATCTGCACGTCGCTGAGGGCGGTGATCTGCGCTTGGCTGCCGGGTGGCAGGTAGGCGGCGTAGGGAGACTTGTCTTCAAACACCGAGCGGCGGTCGCCGATGTTGTCCCACTTGAAGGCGCCCTGCCCGGCTTCGCCCTCGATGGTGGCGCGGCCGCTGAGCAGCACCAGGCACAGCTCCTTGTCACCGGCGCTGACCGGCAGGGTTTCACCCAGGCTCAGGTGGTAGGCGGCGAAGCCGACGTACTCCAGTTGGCCCTCGGGCAGTTGCACCAGGGTTTTGCCCTGGGCGTTGCTTTTCACTAGCAGGCTCATTTTGCGGTCCTCTCATCGAGCAGGCGGCGCAGGGTCTGGTAGCCCTTTTGCGCGAAGGCGAAGCTGGGGGCCACGGCCGGGTCCTGCTCGGCCTCCACCACCAGCCAGCCGTGGTAATCGTGGGCGATCAATTGGTCGAGCAAGGCGGCGAAGTCGATATCGCCGTCGCCCGGCACGGTGAAGGTGCCGTTGACGATGCAGTCGGGGAAGCTCCACAGGTTGTTGCGTGCCAGTTGCACCACGCCTTTGCGCACGTCCTTGAAGTGCACGTGGCAGACCCGGTCAATGTGCTTGCGCAGCACTTGCTGCGGGTCGCCGCCGCCCATGTAGCAGTGGCCGGCGTCGAACAGCAGGCCGACCTCGGGGCCGGTCAGGGCCATCAACCGGTCGATGTCGGCGGGCGATTCCACATAGGCGCCCATGTGGTGGTGGTAGGCCAGGCGCACGCCGCGGGACAAGGTATAGCGTGCCAGTTCGCTGACCTTGTCGGCATAGGTTTGCCAGGCGCGGTCGCTGAAGAAGCGTGGGCGTTCCACCAGGGGAATACGCTGGCCCTGGATCGAGTCGGCGACCTCGCCGTACACCAGCACCTTGGCGCCGTTGTAGGCCAGCAGCTCGACGTGGCTGGCGATGGCGTCGATTTCCTCGGCCGCCGAGCGCTGGGCCAGGAAGCTGGAGTACCAACCCGAGACCAGCGCCAGGTCATAGGGGCGCAGCACCTCGGCGACGCCCTTGGCGTCCTTGGGAAATTTGCCGTTGAGCTCGAAGCCCTCGTAGCCGATGGCCTGGCCTTCGCTGAGGGCGGTGCTCAGGGGCGTCTCGCCGCCGAGGGACGGCAAGTCGTCGTTACTCCAGGAGATCGGGTTGATGCCAATTCGGATTGCAGACATGGCGGTACCTTTTTGTTCTTGTTCGAGTTAACCCACGGTCACTCGTTGGAGCGGGCGATGCCCGCGAGCTTGGCGATCGTAAAACCAGCACAGCACTCAAGAGCTAAAACGTGGCTACTATTGCCCCCGCGCATCACGCCAGGCACCAATCAGCGTCTCAAAGGTGCCCTGCACCCGATCGATCAACGCCCCATCATCAATCTCCCCCGCCAGCCACGCCCGACTAGGCTCGTGGAAAATCGTGCGGCCCACCGCAAAGCCGCGGCAGGTAGTACTGGCCCTGGCATTGCGGAAGCCTTCGGCCAACTGCTCCACCGGCGCATTGAGCCCCAGCAGCACCACGCCGCGGCAGTAGGGATCGCGCTCCTGGATCAGCGCGTCGATCTGCTGCCACTGCTCGGCGCTGGGCGCTTCGATCTTCCACCAGTTGGGATAGATGCCCAAGTTGTACAGGCGCTTGAGGGCGCGGTAGAGCACGTCCGGGTAGGTGGAGGGGTGGTCCTTGGGTGGGATGATTTCCAGCAACAGTTCGTTGCCGCTGACCTGCGCCGCGTCGTACAGGCCGCGAATCTGCGCTTCCTGTTCCAGGCGCAGCAGCGGCTCGTCGTCGGGGTGGTATTGCACCAGGCACTTGATGATCTGTTCCTTGGGCCAGGCGATCAGGTTGCTGCCGATCGAGCGCCCGTGCTCGAAGGCCAGCGGCCGCGAGCCCTGGCGTTCCACCGGGCGTGCCACCCACCAGCCACGGCCGGTGGCGGCGTTCAGTGCGTCCTGGCCGAAACGCTGGTCGGCGAGCAGGCCGACATCGGCTTCCACACCGCGCTGGCGCAGGTCGGTCTCGACGCGCTGGACCGCTTCGATGAAGAGCATTTTCAGCTTGCCCAAACGCTTGGGGTCAGCGCCGCCTTGCTGCGCCAGCTCGACCAGTTGGCCGCGGTGGTCGAAGGCGAAGATGAACAGCTGCTTCCATTCCTTGCGCGCCACGCTCACCTGGTGCAGGCGCTGCAAGGCGACGTCCTGGTCTGGGCGGGTGATGGGTACCGGGCTGTTGAACAGATATTCCAGTTCCGCCGGGGTCGGCATGGCCGGGGCGCAGGCGTGGCGCGACACCACCAGGCCGCCGCAGGCATTGGCCAGCTGGCAGCAGCGAGCGTCGTCCTGGTCGCGCAGCCAGCCGCTGAGGAAACCAGACATGAAGGCATCGCCGGCGCCCAGCACGTTAAGCACTTCAACCCGTACGCCAGGGTGGATTTCACCGTCTTCGAGGCGTTCCGGTATGGCGCCGTTGATCACCGTGCAACCCTGCGGGCCGAGCTTCACCACCAAGGTCGCGGCGGTCAGGCTGCGCACGGTGCGCAGGGCCTGCAGCAGGTTGTCGGCGCCGCCAGCGATGAGAAATTCTTCTTCAGTGCCGACGATCAGGTCGAACTTCGGCAGGATGCCCTGCACATGCTGGCTGACCTTCTGGTCGGCGACGAAACGCGTCTCGCCGTCAGCCTTGCCGGCCAGGCCCCAGAGCACCGGGCGGTAGTCGATATCGAGCACGCGCTTGACGTGATGCCGGGCGGCATAGTCCAGGGCACGCACGCTGGCGTTGTAGACCTGCTCGGTGGAGAAGTGGGTGCCGGTGATCAGCAGCGCCTTGCTGGAGGCGATCACCTCTTCGCGCACGTCTTCGGCGCTGAGGGCCATGTCGGCGCAGTTCTCGCGGTAGAACACCAGCGGGAAGGTCTCGCGGTCCTTGAGGCCGAGCAGCACCATGGCGGTCAGGCGTTCGGGGTCGACCTTGATCTGGCTGACGTCGCAGCCCTCGCGGGCCAGGGACTCGACCAGGAAGCGGCCCATGTGGTCGTCGCCCACGCGGGTCAGCATGGCCGACTTGAGGCCCAGCCGCGCAGTGCCAAAAGCGATATTGGCGGAGGACCCGCCCAGGTACTTGGCGAAACTGCTGACGTCTTCGAGCCGCGCCCCGACCTGCTGTGCATAAAGGTCGACGCCCAGGCGCCCGAGGCAAATCAAATCCAGTGGTCGCCCAGTGGCAAATCGAGTCTGGCCCATGCTGGCTCCTGTTATTTTTATCAGCCTGCTTCATCACCGCAACGGTGAAGAACGCGTTTGGTGTGCTCGAACTCTAGAACGTCTTTTCCACTGAATCAATATTTATTCTATAATTTTTTTACTCGGAAATTTTATTCCATTAACATATGGAAACCTTGTATTTGCCCAGCCGAAACGGTTCAGCGCCGGCCTGGACGCTACCAGTGTGCTGCAAGATTTTTCCATGCCGCTGCCTGTAGACTGGGGGCGACCGCCAGAAGTCGAACGGCCGAGCCCGTACCGCGTCGCGCCGACCACGCCATAAGGAATACCCATGTCACGCTCCGAACCCCCGGTGACAGCCAGCCCCAGCCCTGATGAAAGCGACAGCGCGGCCACCGCCGCGCCGCCGGGAAGCGCCGAGCAACTGCTGCAGCAGATCACCCTCGAATACGAGAGCCTGCCGCGCCAGCTCAAGCGCATCGCCAGCTACATGAGCCAGCAGAGCGACCGCATCATGGTCGACCGCATCAGCGATATTTCCCGCGAGTGCGACGTGCACCCTTCGGCCATCGTGCGCTTTTCCCAGCGCTTCGGCTTCAGCGGCTTCAGCGAAATGCAGGCGCTGTTCCGCGAGGCCTACACGCTCAAGGCCACACCGGTGCAGAACTACCAGCAGCGCATCCGCAACCTGATCGACAACAAGTCGGCCAAGGCCAGCGGCGCCGACCTCGCCCGCGAATGCGTGAGCGCCACCCTCTCGGGCATCGAGCGCCTGGGCCTGGAACTGGACGACGACACCTTCGAGCGCGCCATCGACCTGGTGGTCAACGCCGACAACATCTACGTGGTCGGCGTACGCCGCTCGTTCGCGGTGGCCGACTACCTGGTGTACAACCTGCAGCACACCAACAAGCGCATCCACCTGGTCTCCGGCCTGGGCGGCAGCTACCGCGAGCAGATGCGCAGCGTACGCGCCAACGACCTGGTGATCGCCATCAGCTTCACGCCCTACGGCAAGGAAACCCAGCACTGCCTGCGGATCGCCCAGCATCACCAGGCAAAGACCTTGATCATCACCGACAGCAACCTGTCGCCGCTGGCCAAGCGGGCCAATGCGGTGTTGCTGGTAAATGAAGGGAGTTCGTTTGCGTTTCGCTCGTTGAGCGCGACCTTGTGTTTGTGCCAGGCGTTGTTTATTGCGGTGGCGTATCGATTGGAATTGAAGGTGGATGAGATTCATGAGCAGGTGGGGTTTGATGATTGAGGTGAGCTGAGGCGCTTGCATTGCCGGGCATGGCCCCTTCGCCGGCAAGCCGGACTCCCACCGGCCTTTGTACACCGCACTGTGGGAGTCGCCTTGCCGGCGATGGGGCCGGCGCTACTTGCCTAACGCCCGCGCCAGATAAGGCGCCGTGCGGCTGGCCTTGACCTTGGCCACCTGCGCTGGCGTACCCGCCGCCACCAGCTGCCCACCGCGATCCCCCGCCCCCGGCCCGATATCGATTACCCAATCACTCTGCGCCACCACGCGCATCTCATGCTCGACCACTACCACCGTGTGCCCGCTATCCACCAGCGCATTCAACTGCACCAGCAAGCGGTCCACATCCAGCGGATGCAAGCCGGTGGTCGGCTCATCCAGCACGTACAACGCCGCGCCGCGCTGGCTGCGCTGCAACTCGGTGGCCAGCTTGATGCGCTGCGCCTCGCCGCCGGACAGTTCGGTGGCCGGCTGGCCCAGGCGCAGGTAGCCCAGGCCGATATCGGCCAGCACCTGCAGCGAGCGCAACACCGTCGGCTGCGAGGTGAACACCGCCAGCGCTTGCTCGACCGTCAGTTGCAGCACCTCGGCGATGCTCAGCGCCTGCCAGCGCACCGCCAGGGTCTCGGCGTTATAGCGCGCGCCGTGGCAGGTGGGGCATGGCGCGTAGACGCTGGGCATGAACAGCAGCTCGACGCTGACGAACCCCTCACCCTCGCACGCCGGGCAGCGGCCCTTGGCGACGTTGAAGGAGAACTGGCCGGCATCGAAACCCTGCGCCCGTGCATCGTCGGTAGCGGCGAACAATTTGCGCACGTGATCGAACAGGCCAGTGTAGGTAGCCAGGTTGGAGCGCGGGGTGCGGCCGATGGGTTTCTGGTCGACCTGCACCAGGCGCTTGAGGCCTTCGAGGCCGGCGGTCACGCGGCCTTCGCTTAGCAACGGGCCGTCGTCTTCGAGGTTGAGTTCCTGCGGCTCCGGGGCATTGCTCGGCTGCCCGAGATGGGCCCCCACCAGTTCCAGCAACGCCTGGCTGACCAGGCTCGACTTGCCCGAGCCGGAGATGCCGGTGACCGCGGTGAAGCAGCCCAGCGGAAATTGCGCCGTCACATCGCGCAGGTTGTTGCGCGTGACGCCTTCGAGCCGCAGCCAGCCCTTGGCCTCGCGGCGCTTGGCGGATTGCGGGCTGTGGTCGTCGAACAGATAGGAGCGCGTCTGCGATTCCTGCACCTCGGCCAGCCCCGCCGGCGGCCCGCTGTACAGCACGCGCCCACCGCGCTCGCCGGCCGCCGGGCCGACGTCCACCAGCCAATCGGCGCGGGCCATGATCTCGGTGTCGTGCTCCACCACGAACAGCGAGTTGCCCGCGGCCTGCAGCTTGCCCAACGCCGTGTACAGCGCCTCGCCATCGGCGGGATGCAGGCCGGCGGAGGGCTCGTCGAGCACGTAGATCACGCCGAACAGCTGCGAATTGAGTTGCGTGGCCAGGCGCAGGCGCTGTAACTCGCCCGACGACAGGGTTGGTGTGCTGCGCTCCAACGCCAGATAGCCGAGCCCCAGATCGGTGAGCGCGTGCACCCGTTCCAGCAAATCCTGGGCAATGCGCTGGGCCGCCAGCCGTTTCTCCTCCGACAGCCCCGGCGTTTCATGGCGCGCGCTGGCCACCGGTTTCAACAGTTCGGCCAGCTGCAGCAAGGGCAGGCGCGACAGCTCGCCAATATCGACGCCGGCGAAAGTCACCGCCAGGGCCTCGCGCTTGAGGCGTTTGCCGTCGCACAGTGGGCACGGGCTGCCGATCATGTACTGGCTCACGCGCTTTTTCATCAGCGCGCTCTGGGAATGGGTAAAGGTGTGCAGCACATAGCGGCGGGCACCGGTGAAGGTGCCCTGGTAGCTGGGCTCGGCCTTGCGCTTGAGAGCGACGCGGGTTTGCGCCGGGGTCAGGCCGGCGTACACCGGCACGGTGGGCTGTTCTTCGGTGAACAGGATCCAGTCGCGCTGCTTTTTCGGCAGGTCGCGCCAGGGCACGTCGACGTCATAGCCGAGGGTCACCAGGATGTCGCGCAGATTCTGTCCCTGCCAGGCCAAGGGCCAGGCAGCGATGGCGCGCTCGCGAATGGTCAGCGAGGGGTCGGGGACCATGGTCGCTTCGCTCACTTCATAGACCCGGCCCAGGCCGTGGCACTCGGGGCAGGCGCCCTGGGGCAGATTCGGCGAGAAGTCCTCGGCGTAGAGCATCGCCTGGCCTGCGGGGTAGTGGCCGGCGCGCGAGTAAAGCATGCGCACCAGGCTCGACAGCGTGGTGACGCTGCCCACCGACGAACGCGTGCTCGGAGTGCCCCGCTGTTGTTGCAAGGCCACGGCGGGCGGCAGGCCCTCGATGGAGTCGACGTCGGGCACGCCGACCTGGTCGATCAGCCGGCGCGCGTAAGGCGCCACCGATTCGAAATAGCGCCGCTGCGCCTCGGCATAGACAGTGGAAAACGCCAGCGACGACTTGCCCGAGCCGGACACCCCGGTGAACACCACTAGGGCGTCGCGGGGGATGTCGACGTCGACGTTCTTGAGATTGTGCTCGCGAGCGCCACGCACGGTGACGAAGCCGGAGCTGCCGGGCAGCGGTGTAGGGGTTTGCGCTTGCTTGGGTGCCATTGGGCCTGCCGGGTCATGGGGTGGGGCTACAAAAGTGCCGAAGGTGCCAAAGATGCCAAAGATGCCAAGCGTGCCACAAGGCGCCGCGGCGCCCGTGCCTCAGTGCGGCATCTGCGGGTGGAATTCGCCGTTGCGGCCGCTTTCGCGGATGCGCTGGCGCACTTGGCGCTCGACCTCGGCGGCGTCGCCCAAGGGGCTGGTATGCACATAGACGCGCCGCAGGTTCTGCTCATGGGTGCCTTCGCTCATCATCTCGTGGCTGACCACTTGCACGGCGCGCCACAGGCATTGCTGCGGCTGGGCCAGCCAGACTTCACTGCAGCCGTCGAGTTCGCCGCGGTGCAGGCCGGCGAGGTCGGTGTGGATGGTTTCCATGGTGCCTCCTCGGGCAGGGGAATGCTTGCCCGTGTTCTGCTTTGGAGAGGTGGCGGCTACGATCGGTTCCGGTGGCGTTGAGGGCCCCATCGCGGGCATCGCCCGCACCAACGGGGT
>Ga0308164_10000782_pt1 | contig 44030 bp, 39 predicted proteins | sample PhyTR2_FD_201031 | JGI IMG/M metagenome (GOLD analysis project Ga0308164, IMG submission 201031) | Phyllosphere microbial communities from UC Gill Tract Community Farm, Albany, California, United States - DLSLT.R2 | ecosystem: Host-associated > Plants > Phyllosphere > Unclassified | place: USA...
CTTTTCTATTGCATCGAGGTTGGCTTCCACACTTTATTTCGGTTTAGATCATAGCGGGACATATATTGATGTGGCCGGGGGCTACGGCATGCTTGTGCGGCTCATGCGTGATTTTGGGTTTGAATTTTTCTGGGATGACAAATATTGTCAGAATTTATTGGCAAAGGGATATGAGGCCTCCGTTATATCTAAACCTGTAAGTGGTCTTACAGCGTTTGAAGTGATGGAGCATCTGGTAGATCCACTCGATTTTGTTTCCGAACAAATGTCGAGATTTCAAACCAAGACGATGATATTCACTACTGAGCTTTATACAGGTGAGCAAGCTCCCCCTAAAGATTGGTGGTACTACGTTTTTCCTACTGGACAGCATATTTCTTTCTTTCAAGAGCAAACTTTGCATAAGATGGCGAATAAGTTAGGCATTAGTTACTACTCAATTGCTGGTATGCATATTTTTTCTGATCGCGATATTAGAAATCATTATTTGTTGTCAAATTTAAAAAGCAAAATATTGATGTTGTCCTCTTTTTATGTGAAAAGGAAATTAATATCAAAAACGATGAGTGATCATATTGAGCAATTGGATAAATAATGAAAATTGCTTTTGATAATCAAATATTTAATCAGCAAAAATATGGCGGAATTTCGCGTTATATTTGTAGTTTGGCCTTTCATCTTTCCGCTGAAAAAATTTTTGAACCTCAGATTTTTGCACCATTACATTTGAATGCATATTTGAAAGGTATGCCAAAGGGGCTGGTTGTTGGTAAGCAAGTTCCATCGATTCCTAAAACAGGTCGCGCGATTCAGCTTGTTAGTCGTTTATTGGCACGTCCCTTAATCAGGGCTTTTCATCCAGATATATTGCATCATACATATTATCGGCCCGATATTGGTGCGATAGGCTCCGCGCGTAGAGTTGTTACAGTGTACGACATGATTCATGAGCGTTACTCCGAATTATTTCCTGCAAACGATGTAACGTCTGCATTCAAGCTTTCTACGGTAAAAGCGGCAGATCATGTAATTTGTATATCTGAAAGTACACGTCGTGATTTAATCGAATTATTTGATATTCCTGCAGAAAAAGTATCTGTCATTTATTTGGGATTCGACAGACTTCATTCGGATGCTAATTTAGTAAATAGCGATAAGCCGTATATTTTATATGTGGGGCATAGAGGTGGTTATAAAAACTTTTCTGGATTTTTGAAAGCGTATGCTCACTCGTCTTGGCTCCGTAATAATTTCAATATTTTGTGTTTTGGCGGAGAGCCTTTTTCTCTAGCGGAATTACGGATGTTTAAAGAATTGGGACTTTTAGATCATCAAGTTTCCAGGAGGATTGGAAGCGATTCCGATCTCGCCGATGGTTATCGTGGTGCTGCTATTTTTGTATATCCGTCTGCCTATGAAGGATTTGGGATACCTCCACTTGAGGCTATGTCCCTAAACTGTCCGGTTGCCTGCAGTAATAGCAGCTCCATACCAGAGGTTGTTGGGGAGGCAGGTGTCTATTTTGATCCGCTTGATATTGATTCAATCCAATACACCTTGGAGCAAACACTGAGCTCTCCCGAACGTCTTTCAGCATTGGTTTTGATGGGAAAAATGAGGTGCTTAGATTTTTCATGGAAGCAGTGTGCTGAAGAAACTGCCGTGATTTATAAGAGCTTAATGTGAAAAAAGCGCTGATTTGTGGTGTCAGTGGACAAGATGGGAGTTACCTCGCCCGCCTGCTATTGGACAATGGTTATGAGGTATGGGGGACATCACGAGACGCCCAAGTTGCAGCATTCGGCAATTTTTCGCGTCTCGGAATTCAGGGACGGGTGAAAATCCTTTCCATGGCACCAAATGATTTTCGTAGTGTCTTGAATGCAATTACGCGAAGTGAGCCAGATGAAATTTATTATTTGGCGGGGCAAAGTTCCGTTGGCCTTTCTTTTGAACAGCCGGCTGAAACTTTAGAAAGCATCACGCTTGGTACGTTAAACATGCTTGAAGCGATCCGCTTTTTGAATAAAGACATCAGGTTCTATCATGCAGGATCAAGCGAATGCTTTGGTGACGTGGGGGAGCATCCAGCAGACGAGGACACGCCATTTCATCCGCGCAGTCCTTATGCCGTTGCCAAAGCCTCCGCGCACTGGCTGGTTGCAAACTATCGTGAGGCATACGATTTGTTCGCGTGCAACGGTATCTTATTCAATCACGAATCTCCTTTGAGACCGACAAGATTTGTGACTCGAAAAATTACAGCTGCGGCGAAACGTATCGCTCTTGGCTCCAAAGAGACGCTTGAACTTGGTCGCCTTGATATCGTAAGAGATTGGGGATGGGCACCTGAGTATGTCGAGGCGATGTGGCTTATGTTGCAACAGGAAATTCCTGAAGACTTCATCGTTGCGACAGGTGAGGCGCATTCTTTGAAAGATTTTGTCGCTGCTGCATTTGAAATGGTGGGGCTGAACTGGCTAGATCACGTCGTGACAGATTCTTCTTTATATCGGCCTACTGATCTTGCCTGGAGCCAAGGCAATCCTGTAAAGGCTATGAAAAAACTGGGATGGCAAGCACGAACACACATGCATGATGTTGTCGCAAAGCTGGTGAATGAGGAGTGAAATCCAATTTATTGATAGTTTTGTCGGACATTGACTGCTGCTTTTAATCTTAATAAATATGTTGAGACATCTACTAAATTTATTGCTTTGGCCATTGCCCCCATCCCGACTTTTCGCGTTTCGGCGTTTTTTCCTGAAACTCGCGAAAGTTGAAATAGGCGATAACGTATCCGTTTGCGGTCAGGGCTGGATTTATGGACCAGGTAGATTGATTATTGGGCAGGACACTTGGTTTAGTCCTGGCGTTATTTTTTATACGCATCTTGATGCGCGTATTTCTATCGGTAAGTGCTGTGATATTGGGCATGGCGCAAAATTTGTCACCGGCAGTCATGAAATCGGCCCCTCTACTCGACGTGCCGGCACCGGGACCGCCAAATCAATCGTGATTGAAGATGGTTGTTGGATAGGCGCAGGCGCGACTATCTTGGGTGGTGTTCATATTGGCTCAGGTGCGATTGTCGCTGCCGGTGCTGTAGTCACAAAAGATGTCGCAGCAAATGTGCTCGTGGCGGGATTGCCGGCGGTTTTCAAGAAAAATCTTGGATGACAATGCGCCGTCTTTTCTTTATATGTAATGCGCTTGATGACGCTACGCGTCTGGAGCGCAAAATAGTGACAGACAGTCCTGCGGCATCTCGTAAGGTCTTTTTGCTTTCTAGGGCATTGCGTGATGCGGGCGTACGTGCTTGGGTTGTCAGTCTCGGTCGAGGTAAACAGGATGGCAGCGGCCAACTGTTTAGAACCAAAGTATCGCGAGTAAATGGAGTGGCGGTTATTTACTTGCCGTTTATTCACAAGCGACTCATTTCTGAATTGTTTTCGCTCTTCTTTTTTATTCCCGTGCTGTGGAGGTTGAGGCGATTTTCAGGAAAAAAAACGGCGTTATTTTATAACCGTCTACCGGCTTATTTGCTGGCCTTGATTCTTGCAAGACTGCTCCGTTATAGAACAGTGCTTGATCTCGAGGATGGCGCTACCGATTTGCGAGGCTGGACACTGACATCAATGCGCGCAAGAGTTTTTGCCCGATTCTTTGATTCGTTATGTTCTGGAGGGGCGTTACTGGCCTGTGAGGCGCTAGCTGAGACTACTCAACTTTGGCCTGTTCAATGCTGTTATGGAACAACTGAAATTAGCCCGAAAGAGGGCTCTCGTGATTCTTCGATTCTTACGGTTTTGTTGGGTGGAACAGTTTCGCAAGATACCGGTGCGCCACTGCTAGTCGATGCGATTAGATTACTGCGAAAAGAAGCACCGCCATGGGCTGCTCAGCTACGATTTGAAATTACTGGCAAAGGTGACAGTCTCAATGACTTTGTAGAACTTGCGACTGCTTCCCAGCAACCCACCGTGATTGTCCATGGTCGGACTAATGACGACGAATACAAACAAATACTGAGTCGTACTGATATCGGTTTGGCTCTTAAGCCAATTGTCGGCAAGTATGCTGATACGACATTTCCGTCCAAAGTTATAGAGTTTGCTAGTCAGTATATTTTGGTGGTTACGACAGATATTAGTGATGTACGCAAAGTGTTGTCGGATGGGGCTGTATATTTAACTGTAGATAATCCGCAGCACTTGCTGGATAGATTGCAATGGGTCGTTGAAAATCAGGAAAAAATGGATGTTCTATCGCAAAAAGCGGCCCATGCTGTAGCGGCAGTGTGTCTTCCTGACGTGGTTGGGGCAAATCTGACGGACTTCTTGTTTGCATCAGATAACGGGAGGCTTGCTTGAGGGTTGTAAGCTGGCATCCAGTTTTGACAGATCATATGTCCTACACTCTTGAGGCTTTGCAGAATGTTGGAGGCATTGATTTATCAATCAATGTCACTACGGAAGAGCATATTGATCGGCAGGCACAAGGCTGGGTCAAGCATCACAAAATCGCTGCCCCCATTCATAAAATTTCGTCCCGTGGTTGGTTCCAGCAGGTTCTTAAACAACTATGGCGCAATAAAAATGCGGTGCATTTGTTCGGTAGTCCTTTTGAGCAGCCACGCTTGATATGTGCTCTTATACTGGCCATCGTGATGGGGATAAAGGTTTACTTGATTTCGGAGCCTTATTCGCCCGTTGCTTTTGGTTACCAGAATGATCGGCGAAGAATAGTTGCCAGGATTAAGGCAGCATTGCGGCCTGTTATTTACCGCATGTATGGGGCCATATTGCGCCAGCGGTTAGCAGGCGTTTTCGCAATTTCACCTTTGGCAGTATCGCAATACCAACGTATCGGCATATCAAAGGATAGGATATTTCCGTTTGGCTATTTCGTACCAAAAACTGGTGCGACATCAGCAAATTCTGCGGGGCACGGTACACGGGAAGTTTCTGGGTTGAGATTGATTTTCATTGGTACATTGATTGGCAGAAAAGGGCTCGATATTCTGATCGATGCTGTTCGGAGTCTGCGCTTGGATGGGGATGATATTTCTCTGGATGTGTATGGGCCAGGAGATCACCAACATTTTAATTTTGATGAATCGACAGTACGTTATTGCGGAAAACTTCCTTTTGGCACTGTTCAAGAAATAATGGTTTCTTATGATTTGTTGGTGCTGCCTAGTCGATATGATGGTTGGGGCGTAGTTGTTAACGAAGCATTGCTGGCTGGGGTTCCTGTGATTTGCAGTGACAAAGTTGGCGCAGCTGCCATTATTGAAAAATGGCGTTGCGGCGCAGTATTTGAAAGTGAAAATGTAGTTGATTTATGCCGTCGACTTAAACAATGCATGGTTGGGGAAGCTATGCTTGCCATGCATCAGGCGGCGAATGAGGTCGGTACCGTTCTGGCTCCCGAGGTAGCCGGAAAGTATATGTACGAGGTTATCAACTCAGTTACGTTTAATGAGAAGCCAGCAAGACCAGTGTGTCCGTGGTATGAGATTTAAATGAAAAAAACCACAGATCTGCGTCACCCTATACGCGTACACATGACTAATATCACAGGACTCGGTGCGGTTCAGTTACTGAAGTCACTGTTACCCTCATTAGAGCGTTCACCGAGTCATGTTTTGAAGGTCGCCTATTTACCTACAATAGGAGAGCTTGCGAATTATAAAATCGCTGATATTTCCACGAGGGTAATTTATTACAAACGCTTTCTGCCTAATGCAATCTCGCGCATAGTGGAATGTATCGTCCCTTTCGCAGTTTTCAGTGGAGACGAGCCGTTGCTGGTAATGGGCGATGTGCCTCTACCGAACTGTGGTAATCAGACAGTGTTTGTTCAATCTCCACTATTGACACGTAGTGCTAGCAGCGGGCGACGGTTAGGGGCAGTTAAATACTGGATCGCACGTCGCCTTTTTCAACGCAATATTAAGCATGTATCTGCTTTTATCGTTCAAACAGAGGCGATGAGAGTTGCGTTGATTGATACCTATCCCGAGATAGGCAATCGTGTTTACGTGATTCCGCAGCCTGCGCCCAATTGGTTGCTTGATTCTGGATTGAAGCGTACGGCTCGTATTGGCAAATTGAACGAATCGCTAAGACTGTTTTATCCAGCGGCGGTTTATCCACATAAAAATCACCGTTTGCTTGACAAGATTTCCCCGCTCGATCTCGATAAATGGCCGATATCTGATTTGATTCTCAGTATTCCTGATGCTATTAATCCGAATCCTGCTTTGCCATGGATACAATGCGTCGGCCGACTTGATGTGGATGCTATGTTAAACGCCTACGCCACTGTTGATGCGTTATTGTTCCTTTCTCTATCTGAAAGCTTCGGTTTCCCGCTAGTTGAGGCAATGTGGATAGGTTTGCCAATCATTTGCGCTGATCGTCCGTATGCGCATGCATTGTGTGGTGAGCAGGCAATTTACTTTAATCCTGACGATCCGGATTCCTTGAATAGTGCAATCGTGCATCTTCATTTGAAACTGGCCGAAGGATGGTGGCCTGATTGGTCAGAACAGCTTAAGGCAATTCCGAGCGATTGGACTGAGGTGGCAGAAAGGATGCTGGCAGTTGCTAGTGGCGGTCGCACTGGGAATCTGGCGGCTATTAATTGAGTATGAAAATTTCCATCATTACCGTTTGCTACAACAGTGCATCGACGATCAAAGACACATTGCAATCCGTTGCAACGCAAACCTATCCATTGGTTGAGCACGTTGTCGTGGACGGTGCTTCAAAAGATCAAACGATGGCCATCGTCAGGCAATTTCCTCATGTGGCAGTGACGGTATCTGAGCCTGATCGCGGCATTTATGATGCGATGAATAAAGGAATCCGTCTCGCCACGGGTGATGTCATCGGTTTTATCAATGCCGACGACTTTTATGCTGATGATGAGGCACTTGCCTCTGTGATGAGGGTATTTGAAGATCCGATGGTCGAGGCCTGCTATGCCGAACTATGCTACGTCAAGCAGAATGACACCAATAGTATTGTTCGCTACTGGCGGTCTTCTGAATTCCAGCCAGGCCTTTTTTTGAGAGGATGGTCTCCAGCGCATCCTACTTTTTTCGTTCGTAAAAGCGTCTACGAGCGTTTTGGTGGCTTTGACCTGAGTTACAAGATTGCTGCGGATACCGAGTTAATGATGAGGTTTCTTGAGGTACATAAAATTCGCACGCGCTTTGTTCCTAGAATATTAGTCACAATGCGTATGGGAGGGACCACAAATCGTAGTGTTAGTAACGTTATCAAGCAAAATCTGGAAGTGTGGCGAGCATTCAGGAAAAATCGTCTTTCGCCTTCCATTTTTTTATTCGTCGTAGGAAAATTTTTTTCAAGGACTGCACAATTTTTGGTTCGGCCGCCGCCGGCCTGAAATTTCAATACGGCTCTTTGGCCAGCTCGATCATAATGGAGTGTATTGTTTCTCCATTTCTCGCATATTAGCCCGATCTTTCATGAGTTTATCTTTTCCTCGGCGTTTTGATCGCTGGCACGAGCAGATTCTCCTTTCAAGATTTTTCATGATTTTGAGCGGATGGTTGTTGACTGTCGTGATTCCATATATAGCGTTTTGGTCGATGGATGCACTATTGCATCCGGATGACGGGCAAAAAACAGCGCTGGTTGTTACTAGCGCTGCTTATTTTGTCACACACCTTTCCATTCTAAAAATTAGAACTCTTTACCCTGGCGGACGCGCAGCGGGATTTATTGGGCCCACTATCTTTGTTGTGTATGGCCTGCTTGCAATCGCAACTTTCATGTTTCATCTTTCTGTATCTCGTTACTTGCTGCTAAGTAGCAGCACATGCGCGTTGATATGGATGTACAGCCACTATTTGCTGACATATAAGTACATGCGGTTAAAGCTTGCTGTTGTAAGTGGAGGGAAATACTCTGATGAAATTCTTATGATGTCTGTAGTGGACTCTCATGCACTTTCAGTTCTGAGCCTGGGCGGTGCGCGATACGATGGCGTTGTGGCCGATTTCGAGAGCATCGATATGCCCACACAGCGCTTTTTAGCAGAATGTGCGTTGAACAGAACAGCGGTTTACGATGCAAAAGATATCTATGAGTCTTTAACGGGGCGCGTCAAGATTCACCGCATGTCTGAAAACAATATGGGTTCGTTATTGCCATCCCCTGTTTATGAGGTGATCAAGCGTAGTATGGACCTTAGTATTGTTTTGATTTCGGCCCCTTTTACGCTGGTATTAGGTGCGGTGACTGCAGTCTTAATCAAGATTGAAAGTCCTGGGCCAGTCATTTACAAGCAAACTCGAATAGGCCAGGGTAATAAGCCTTTTGTCATATACAAATTCCGCAGTATGCGTTTTGACCTTAATGCCGAAGATTGGGCAGCCGAGAAGGATGATCCGCGAATTACGCGAGTGGGTAAGATTATTCGTAAATATCGCATTGACGAGTTCCCGCAATTTATTAACGTGCTTAAGGGCGAGATGAGTTTGATTGGCCCACGACCTGAGCATCACAGTTTTGTGGACGAGTACGAAAAAAATATTCCCTTCTACAGTTACCGTCATATTGTCAAACCAGGTATTACTGGTTGGGCACAAGTCAGACATGGCTATACTGCGCATGTTGATGAGGTAAAGGTGAAGATCGAACACGATTTCTATTACATCAAAAATTGTTCCTTCTCTCTGGATGTTATTATTGTTTTGATGACTATTCGTATTATGTTGAACGGCTTTGGTGCGCGTTAAGGGGCTCTTTTTAATACATTAAGGACATATTGCAGGTATGGATGCTTAAAAAAAGCCGCTGAATCCAGCGGCTTTTTGTTTAACGATACTCCAATCGGTTGTAATCAAGAATCGCTGCTTCCTTAGGCTGTTCCTTGCGGAAACGTTCATGCACCGCATCACTGAATGCCCAGAAATCCGGATTGTCACGCCGCATCGCCCAGCGTTGGGTGAATGCTGCGTAGTCTTTTTCGGAGTTCAGTTTTTTGAGCGCTGCAGCTAATGCCGGCAATTCAGCCGCTTTTGCGCGATACAGCGCGTTTGGGTAACTGGTGACAATACCGGGAATAAGGGTCAAGGTATGTTCTTCCGGCACCAGAGCCTGCTCTTCTCCTAACAGGTGCGACACGCTGGCATGTGCGGTATTGCGAATCAGCGAGAACGTGCGTGTTTGGCCATCTGGCATGGTAACGGCGAGCAGGGCGCTTTCCGGTACCCATTGCAGTGGTGCGCCACGTACGCTGGCCAGTTGTGCGAGGCCCGGATGCAATGTCGTTGGCGTTTGTTTTTTCCAGTCGAGATCCGTGCTGATGACGTTTGTGAGTCGCTGGCGCATTTGTTCCAGCAACTCACGTTTGGGATCGTCGCTCGTGTATCGCACGCCGCTTTCCACATCAAGCGTGGTTGCCGGGCCGCCATAGACCTGATTGCGAACTGATTCGCGATCGCCGCGATACCAGTCGTCACGTACTGCAATCCGCTTGTCCTTGGGGAGTAGCATGATGAAGTTAGATTCACCCTCTGCGCGCAGATAATCCATGTAAAGGCGCGAGTTGAACTGGTGGCCCAGATTACCGTAGACATCGTAGTTGGCGACTAGCAGATAGTGGATACGTTCGAGCAGCGGATAGCCGATCACCCATGCCGTTTTTGGCGTGTCGCCAACGAATCCCTTGACCACACTGGCTCCATCGAAATGACGGAAGATGGTCAGCGCTGCATTGTCGTTGCGACCATCGCCATCCCAGATCAGGTCCAGATCTAGAGCCGATGGTTTCTTGATGACTTGCTTGAGCAAGTCGGTACGAGCAGCCAGATATTCATTTTCTAGTCGACCATACTTCAACCATGGAATCAAAATACTGCTGTTACTGCTCCCGGTCGGCAGCGTCGCCAGTTCGGCACTGCGCTGCAGCAGCAGATCGACATCTTCATCATAAGCATTGGAAGGCGCAAGAAAGGTGACCCAGAACTGGTCCTGAATCACATTGAGAGCCAGTTGGCCTCGGCAGACCGGTCCCTTGATGAAGCCCATAATGGTGAACTTCGCTTCGTCCAGCATGAAGCGATAGCGCGCGCCAACTGGTAATGCAGAGAACGTATCAAAAGGATTGGCGGCGGTTTGTTCGCTATAGCCGGGCAGTTTGTCGACTTGATAGCTTGGTGTCAGGAAGAGCGAACGCCAGCGCGCCATGCGTTCTGTATCGAGGCGATAAGGCATGTGCGTTTTGGAGACGATCTCTTCACGCTCGCGTGCAAGGCGGTAGTACACGCGCGCGACCTTTGGATCATCGACAGGACGTGCGGTGGCAATTTCGCGAATCGGCTGGCCCGGTGGCGTGGAGGAGCGGACGAGTTTGAAATAGTGGCGCTCTGCGTCGGTGCCAAAGTAAAGATGGGCGAGGAACAGATGTTCATACGCATAGCGCGCAAACAGGCGTTCCTTGTTTGAGGCGCCATTGAAGAAGCGTTCCCATATCGTTATCTCGCTCGTAACGGCTGGTGGCAATGCCTTTGGTCCTTCATAAGGTGCGCCCATTTCCAACCAGCGTACAAGTAGGCGATGTTCATCGTCTGACAGTGCTGGTAGCGCAAAAGGCATGCCGCCCAGCGAGACATTCTGCTCGTACGCATTCATCTCTACACCTGCAGGACACATATTGGCCCGTGTCGGTGATACGTCGAGTTTGGCGTGCGCCGCATCACCCTGTAGCCATGGGTGATCGCGTTTGAGCATCAGCATGCGAACCATCAGGCCGGCCGCACGGTTGGCTTCCAGCGTATCGTCCTGCTCGTTCAGCATCGGGAAGAATCCACGCGCCCGCCATTCCGATGTCTTGTCTGCATCGATATAAAGGCGTGAAGGTGCTGCTGCGGTCAGGCGTGTCGCATCGTACACAGGCGTTTTACTTGCACCGCGTGCCAGTCCGTCCCAGCTCGTCGTCTTGAATTGGCAGGGCGTGTCGTAGCAGGCATGGCACACCACGCAACGCTGGTTCAAGATCGGGCGAATGACCTGTTGATATGACAGATCAGGTGGCGGCGCTTTCGGCTGATCAAAACGTGTCGGATCGCGGGCGCCGTAGCGTTGATCGAAGTTCGCAGTCGAGAAAGTGGAGCAGGCTGCTACCAGAACAGTGAGGGAGATAAGGGCGATCCGACGCATAGTGCAAGAGGACAGATTATGTTGCGAGCATCTTACCTTGCAAGGGCTGTGCCGGCATTAATTCAGTGCGTGCTGGTACCGAGTCTCGCTCGCGGTAGCGGCCTTGAAGGCTTGGCCAAGTGCAGGCCGTTTTGTCTGAACGAAAACGAATTGCGGCGACAGCGGAACTCAACGCGGGAATGATGCTCTGATAAAAGTACTGTAATCACCTACAATCGGTTTTGTCTTTAGTTCAGAGGCAGTTTGAAGCACAGCGTGCAGTGATTTCTGCCACGCCTTCGTTTTTGCCTTGGTCGCGCCTTCCGCCAGTCGACCAGCGGTGATTGAATTCCGTTATCTCGTTTGACTGTTCACATGCTTCGCTGTTGCGAAGTCAGGTGGGCGTGAATTGTGTGCGAACCTCATGATCCCTTGTTTTCCAGTTTTTCAGCGATTTTTATGGCGTGATTTGAGCGTGATGTTTTTGCTCGCCATGCTGTTGCCCTTGTCTGCCTTGGCTGCGGAAAGCAACGTTCGTCACAGTCCACGCGCAACCGTTTCGCTGGTGAGCGAGAGTGCGTCTGTCAGTCCGGGGCAGGAGGTGCGTATCGGATTGCGCCAGCGTCTGGCACCGCATTGGCATACCTACTGGAAAAATCCCGGCGATGCCGGATCACCACCGAATATTGAATTCACGTTGCCAGATGGCGCGACTGTGGGCGAGATCGCATGGCCGGGACCTGATCGTTTTCTGATCGGTCCGGTTGCCAGTTTTGGCTACGAGGATGAAATCGTTTTTCCGATGACGCTCTCGGTTCCACATAATGCGCAGCCCGGTACACGTTTGCGCATCGAGGCAAGTGCAGACTGGGTTGTGTGCGAGAAGGAATGTATTCCGGAAGAGGGCAAGTTCAGACTGGATTTGCCGGTAGAAGCCGCTGCACGACCAGCGAGTGCAGAGATCCTTGCCGCATTCAAGATCGCCGATGCGCGCCAGCCGCAAACGGCGCCCTGGAAGACCTCAATGACGACCAGCGGAGAGACCGGCCTGCAACTGCGTGTGGAAGGTGAGGGCATTTCATCGCAGACGGTGCGATCGGCACTGTATTTTCCAAATACCTGGGGCGTGGTCGATCACGTGGCCGAGCAGACCTTGAAGGTTGAAGACAGGGTGTTGACGCTGTCTCTGCTGAAGGGACAAAGTTTTTCGCCCGGTCCTTCGGCCGGGTTGCTTGCCGTGACGGATGGTGGTGGCGAAAAGCGCTGGTTTGCGCTTGATGTGGCACCGGCAGGTGCATCTGCAATCCTCGATGCACCGAGTACGCTTCCCTTGTGGCAGATGGCGCTGTTTGCGCTGATTGGTGGCCTGATCCTGAACTTGATGCCGTGCGTTTTTCCTGTGCTGGCAATCAAGGCAACCGCCGTGGCAAGCATGTCAGGCAGTGACCGTCGGGAAGTGCGCCTCTCAGGCGTGTTCTATACCCTAGGTGTGCTGGCAGCCTTTATGGCGCTGGCATTGGCTCTATTGGCCGTGCGCGCGGGTGGCAATGCGGTTGGCTGGGGCTTTCAGTTCCAGTCGCCGTTGTTTGTGGCGGCCATGTGCTGGTTGATGCTGGCGATTGGCTTGAATCTCTCTGGCGTGTTTGAAATTGGTAGCTCACTGGCTGGTGCAGGGCAAAGTCTTGCCGATCGCAAGGGGCATGCCGGCAGTTTCTTCACCGGCCTGCTGGCGGTCATTGTCGCCACGCCGTGCACCGCGCCTTTCATGGGTGCAGCAATCGGTTCGGCATTGGCCGCGCCGGCTTTCTACAGTCTGATTGTGTTTGCGATGATGGGGATTGGTCTGGCATTGCCTTTCCTGCTACTAGGAATTTTTCCCGCCATCGCGCAAAAGTTGCCGCGACCTGGTGCATGGATGGTGCGATTGCGGCAGGGCATGGCGTTCCCGATGTATGCAACGGCGGCTTGGCTGGTCTGGGTACTGACCCAGCAGGCGGGCGAGTCGGGATTGCGCATGGTATTGGCCGGTGCCGTGCTGGTGGGGCTTGGCGCATGGCTGGTGGGATTAAGCCAGCATGGCGTCAAGCGAGTTTGGTTGCCACGTGGTTTTGCATTGATTGTTGCTGCGGGGTTAATCGGACTGGCGGCAGCCTTGCATTACGTCAACCCTGTCGAAGCAACCAAAGAACAGAACGCTTCATCCGATGCGGAACCTTATAGTGCGGAGCGGCTTGCTGCATTACGCGCCGAAGGCAAACCGGTTTTTGTGAACATGACGGCTGCGTGGTGTATCACCTGTCTGGTGAATGAGCGTACGACCTTGTCTACTGCCGCCGTGCAACAGGCGATGCAAGAGCATGGCGTGGTCTACATGAAAGGTGACTGGACTAATCGCGATCCCGCGATCACTGCGTTTTTGCAGTCGTTTCAGCGTGACGGCTTGCCGTTTTATGCGTTTTATCCAGCCGGCAAGGAACCTGTGGCCCTGCCGCCTGTTCTGACACAGGCGATCGTGACCGATACCTTCAAGCAGTAATCCCTGATTTTTATTTTGTTTTTTGTTTATTTTTTTCACCACGTACTTCAACAGGAGGAATCATGAATAGTTTTTCCCGTCGCGCCATGTTGCGCACCACTGCACTGAGCGCAGCATTGATTGGTGGCAGCCTGATGTTCGGTACCGCGCCGGCATTCGCTGCACCTGCTGTCGGTCAGGCAGCGCCTGCCTTCACGGCGGTTGATAGTAAAGGCAAGGAACATAAGCTGGCCGATTTCAAAGGCAAGGTCGTTGTGCTTGAATGGACGAACCATGATTGCCCGTACGTGAAGAAGCACTACACGTCATCGAATATGCAAAATCTGCAGAAGCAGGCTACGGATGCCGGCGTCGTCTGGCTGAGTGTGATTTCTTCTGCACCGGGTGAGCAAGGCCATGTCGAAGGTGCCAAGGCAGATGAATTGAGCGCGAGCCGCAAAGCTGTCCCAACAGCCGTGTTGCTGGATCCGAAAGGGACGATCGGCAAAGTCTACGATGCACGTACTACGCCGCACATGTATGTGATCGATGCCAAGGGCTTGCTGCGTTATGCCGGCGGTATCGACAGCATTGCGTCAACCAAGGTGGAGGATGTCGCCAAAGCCGATCCCTACTTCAAGACTGCACTGGAAGCGGTTGTGAAGGGTGAAGAGGTCAAGCAAACCGTGACGCGCCCTTATGGCTGCAACGTGAAATACAAGTCGTAATTACTGAGGTGATACCGATAAAAAAGCCGCTGAAATCAGCGGCTTTTTTACGAATAGTGATTATTCTTTTGTTGGCTCTGCCCATACTGCAAATTCATTTCCGCTTGGCTCGGTAAAGTGGAAACGACGACCGCCGGGAAAAGGGAAAATCGGCTTCACAATTTTTCCACCTGCGGCAACGACCTTGTTCAGCGTTTCTTCCAAAGCTTCGCTATAGAAGACGATCAACGCGCTGCCATGAATGGTGCTTGCCGCCAGATCGGCCTTGTAAAAACCGCCGTCGAGTCCTTCACCTGAGAAAGCTGCATATTCCGGTCCGTAGTCTTCAAACGTCCAGCCAAACGCGTGCTGGAAAAAACGTTTGGTTGCATCGAGATCGCGCGATGGGTATTCAACGTAATTGATCTTCTCGTGGGCCGGCATGATGATTGTTCCTTATGGCTTGTGGATATAAAAAGGCCGCTGAGTTTCAGCGGCCTTTTATTTCAATGCAAGAAAAGCTTACGCCGCTTTCACATTCAACGCGCTGTCGCGATTGATGGCACTCAGCACGGCGCGGAACGATGCAGTCATGATGTTGCTGTCGATGCCGACGCCGAAGTGGGTTTGACCACCATTAACGCGCAACTCGATGTAGCTGGCGGCATTGGCATCGGCACCGGAGCCGATTGCATGCTCATGAAAATCCATGATCTTGACGTCGAGGCCGAGTGCATCGACGAATGCATCGATTGGGCCATTGCCTTTGCCGCTAACGGTCATTGGTTTGCCATCTTTTTGCAGATCGACCTTGATGGTGATCTCGCCATTGTTGTCATCCATGTGATGACCGACATAACGGTAAGGTGTGACGGCGTCTACATACTCGTTCTTGAAGATGGTGTGGATGTCGCCAGCGGCGACTTCCTTGCCGGTCTCATCGGTGACGCGCTGCACGACGCGGCTGAATTCAATCTGCAAACGACGTGGCAAGGTCAAGCCGAACTCCTGTTCGAGCAGATAGGCCATGCCACCTTTACCGGACTGGCTGTTGACGCGAATGACGGCGTCGTAGCTGCGGCCAAGGTCGGCTGGGTCGACAGGCAGGTAAGGCACTTCCCAGATGGCGTCTTTCTGTTGCTTTGAGAAGCCCTTCTTGATCGCATCCTGGTGCGAGCCCGAGAATGCGGTAAAGACCAGATCGCCAGCATATGGATGACGTGGATGCACGGGAATCTGATTGCATTCCTCAACGGTCTGACGAATCGCATCGATGTCGGAGAAGTCCAGGCCTGGATTGATCCCTTGCGAATACAGATTCAATGCAAGCGTCACGAGATCGACGTTACCGGTGCGTTCGCCATTGCCGAACAGGCAGCCTTCGACACGATCGGCACCGGCCATGACACCCAGTTCTGCAGCAGCAACGGCGCAACCACGATCATTGTGCGGGTGCAGGCTGATGATGATGGAATCGCGACGTTCGATATTGCGATGCATCCATTCGACCTGGTCGGCATACACGTTTGGCGTGCTGACTTCGACTGTGCCTGGCAAGTTCAGGATCATCTTGCGTTCCGGCGTGGCGCCCCATGCTTCCGAGACGGCATCGCAGACTTCCTTGGCGAAGTCGAGTTCGGTCATGCTGAAGGCTTCCGGCGAGTACTGATAGACCCATTCGGTCTGTGGACGCGCGTCGGTCAGTTCCTTGATCAGCTTGGTGCCCTTGACGGCCAATTCCTTTACTTCTTCCTTGGTCATGTTGAACATGATTTTGCGGAAGGAAGGTGCCGTAGCGTTATACATGTGGACGATTGCGCGGCGTGCGCCGGTCACGGAATCCACGGTGCGGCGGATCAGGTCTTCCCGTGCCTGCGTCAGCACTTCGACGGTCACGTCGTCAGGGATGCGTTTCTCGTCGATCAGTTTGCGGCAAAAATCGAAGTCGGTCTGCGAAGCGGATGGAAAGGCAATCTCGATTTCCTTCACACCGATCTTCACCAGCATTTCAAAGAAGCGCAGCTTCTTGGCCGAATCCATTGGATCAATCAGCGCCTGATTGCCGTCGCGCAGATCGGTGCTCATCCAGATCGGTGGCGTGGTGATGGTCTTGTTCGGCCATGTGCGGTCAGGGAGATTGATGACCGGAAATGCCTGGTATTTGGTGGACGGGTTCTTCAACATCATGATGTTTTCCTTGCTGGATATTCAGCAGTAAATCGCTGCAGTAATCGTTGTATTCAATAAATCGAGGCTGTGGCGGAGGGCGATCCGGCTGCCACGGTACGCGAGGCCGGATCACCGATCGGTAGCGATAGCAGGGCGCGTATGCGTGCAAAGATGTTGGCAATCATGTTGCCGGCAATGTACGTGACAGAAAGGGCCTTGGTATGCATGTTTTCGGAGACAGCCTTGGGTGTTACTGGATTTTGGGGAAACGAAACCGGCAAGTAGAACCGGTAGGTACGACAGAACGCTACGATCAGATTAGTCGTAGCGGGTGCGGTAGTGCTGCCAGCAGGGTTGTGGCAGAGACCGTTGGGATGCGGAAAGAGAAAGATGTCTTGGACATGATGCTGCTACTTTAGGCGCGCGCCTCCAAGATGTCAAGCTGCGCGCGCCTCTTCAGCGGTTTCTGTGGCATTTTCTCCGGCGCCGAATGTGCCGAAAGCCAGTGCCGACACCACCACATTCATCACCGTATCCTGAAAAATCCGCGCACCCGCGTCCGCTCCGGCGGCCCCAGCAGCTACCATCAGCGGCAGCAAATGGTCAGGATGCGGCTGCACTTGCCGGGCATGCGGTGCATTTTGCCAATCCTGCAACATGGCGCTACGGGTTTCTTGCGGTTGTGTTGCCATGGTTGCCAGCCAGTCGTCAAATTCGGCTGATGCCTCATGAAAGTCCGGGCTGAAGCCGCGCATGTTGTGAAAACTCATGCCGCTGCCGATGATCAGCACGCCTTCGTCGCGCAATGTCTGCAGTGCGGCACCTGCACGCAAATGTTCTTCCGGATCAAGGCCGTTCTTCATTGATAACTGCAGGACTGGAATATCAGCCTGTGGAAACATGACCTTGAGCGGAATGAACACCCCATGATCCCAACCGCGTTGATTGTCGGTACGCGTCGGCAAGCCCGCCTCATCTAGCAGTGCTTGTACACGCAAGGCTAGTTCTGGTGCGCCTGGTGCGGCATAGTCCAGTTGATACGTGTGCGCCGGAAAACCGTAATAGTCATAGATCAGCTCAGGATGGGAGGCGGTGCCAACGGTAAAGGCCTCCTCTTCCCAATGACCCGAAATGATCAGGATCGCTTTGGGGCGCATGCCGATGGAGGTGTGCAACTCCCGCAGGAAATCAGCCATACGATCCCACATGTGCGGATCGCCCGGCCAGTCCATGAAAAAGCACGGACCGCCGCCATGCGGAATGAACAGGGTCGGCAGAGTAGCGTTGCGCATGTTGGCTCCTGATGGATGACGTATGACGGGCAAAACGGCTGTTATTGCAGCGGTTGGGCCTTGCCTTCGGCAGAGTCACGAATACGCTGCTTGAAAGCATTAATGAATTCGACAAAGGTCGGCTGCATGGCCGCAAACAACGGATCCTTGCGATGCTTGAGCATGACTTCGCCAAACAGCTTCATGCCGAGGGCGAGTGCGGCTGCCTCATCAGCATCGGCAATGCCGGAAGACTGCACGCGCTGCACGATATCGAACAGATCATCGTGGTTGCCGGCATCAAATTGAAGCGGCACGTGCGTTTCCGGTCCTGCATGTTTGCCGCCGAGATATTCGAGGGTGACGCGATAGTTATGTGCGCTCATCGTGCTTCCTTATTCTTCGTTTCCTTATTTTTCGAGCAATGCGAGCTTGTCCGTCACGGTGGCCCAGTGTTCATGATCGGCAAGCGGTGCCTTAGGCGTCCGGATGCGATGCCAGTCGGGTTGCTGGGACAAGGTGCGATTCAGCTCCAGATAATGCGCCTGCTCCGGTGTAATTTCCCGATCGCCAACGATCGCACCGACCGGACATTCCGCCACGCAGACTGAACAATCGATGCACTCATCTGGGTTGATCACCAGAAAATTCGGTCCTTCCATAAAGCAGTCCATCGGACAGACAGCCACGCAATCGGTGTATTTGCACTGAATGCACGGTTCGGTAACTACAAAGGTCATGCTTTCTCCGTTGCTTCTTTGCTCCTGCGTGACTTCACTTTAGTCGTCTTTGAAACATTGATAAATAAGATATATTGATAAACATTATCTCTATATTGTGGACAATGGATATTCTTACCTGCATGAAGACGTTTGTCGCGGTTGTGGAATCCGAGAGTTTTACGGCTGCCGGTGTTCGACTCGATATTTCAAAGGCGGTCGCATCCAAGTATGTCGGCATTCTTGAGGATCACCTGGGAACGCGGCTGCTCAATCGCACCACGCGGCGGTTGAGCCTGACCGAATCTGGCACGGCCTATTACGACCGGTGCGTACAGATACTGGCGGATGTGGATGAGGCAGAGCAGGCGGCGGGACAATTGACAGCGATTCCGCGTGGGATGCTCAAGGTAGCGATGCCCGTGTCATTTGGCACGATCTGCATTGCACCCCTGATGAGCGAGTACATGCGGCGTTATCCGGAGGTGCGGCTTGACATTGCATTGGCCGATCGGCGCGTCGACCTAATCGAGGAAGGTTTTGATCTCGCGATTCGCGTCGGCAGCTTGCCAGAATCCGGATTGATTGCACGCCGACTGACGGTCGATCGTATTGTGTGTTGCGCGGCACCGGCTTATCTGGCGGCGCGCGGAACGCCCGTGAAGCCCGCTGATCTTGCTGACCACGCTTGCCTCAACTATAGCTATGCGAGTGGTGGCGATGAATGGACGTTTGGCAAACAACGCACGGCTGTCTCCGTCCGCATCGATGGTCCGGTGCGCGCCAATAATGGCGACATGTTGCGGCTGGCGGCGCTCGATGGCGCAGGGATTATCTGGCAACCACATTTCATCGTGGGTGACGATGTAAAAAGCGGTCGCCTGATCGAACTGATGCCGGATTTCGCCGGGCCGGAGTTGGGTGTGTATGCGCTCTATCCGAGTCGCAAGCATCTATCGGCCAAGGTCCGGACATTTGTCGACTATCTGGCAGAACGGATGTCCTGATATTCCGTTCTGCCAAATAGCGATGCCTTAGCAGTTACCTTTTTTCGCTTGTCCTGGTGGGCAGTGATAGCCATGGCCATGACGGTCGTCACGGTGACGACTGTCGTGCTTGTCTTTCTTCCCGTGCTTTTGCTTCTTCCAGTGACCTTTATTAAGGTGCCAACCACGACCGTCCTGATACCAATTCGCATTTTGGTAAGCATAGCCGCTGCGTGCGCGTTCCCAATGCCCGTCATTCCAAACGTGGCGATGACCGTTCCAGTTCCAGTAGCCTGGCGCCCAGACATAACCCTTGCGCGGTGAAGGTACGCGTTCATAGCGCGGCGGTGGCGGTTCGGCACCGATATTGACGTTGATATTGACTTGCGCACTGGCCTGTAATGGGGCCAGAGCCGTGGTGCCGATCAATAAGGCGGTAAACAAAGAAGTAAGCGTTTTTGTTTTCATGATGTACTCCGTTGAGATGTTGTCTGCAGTATAGAAAGACAACCTCATTTGCACAGTGTTTTATAGATTTGCTTACAACTGTTACGGAGTCATCGCACCGATAAAAAACGGCACCAATGAAAAACGGGCCGTTGCCGGCCCGTTTTTATTTACTGCTTGCTTGTCTTGCGACAGCTTGTGAACGCAGATTAGCGTTCGCCAAACGAACGACGTTGTGTGCCTGCATCTGCCGTGCGTGGGCCTTTGTTGAAGCCCGAACCTTCACGACGAGGACCATTGCCCGGCTTGCTGAACGTACGTTGACCTGGCTTGGCGCCACCGCCGCTGCGGTTGTCGCCTGGACGCCAGCCGTTTGGTTTGGTCGAGCGTGGTGCTGCGGTACGCTTTGGTTCCAGACCTTCGATGACGCTGACCGGGATCAATTGCTTGATGAAGCGCTCGATACGTTTGACGTTCATGTTTTCTGCATGATTGACCAGCGACACAGCGATACCCTTGCGACCGGCACGACCGGTACGACCGATACGGTGGACGTAGTCTTCTGCAAATTTCGGCAGATCGTAGTTGACGACGTGGGTGATGCCAGGAACGTCGATACCGCGCGCGGCAACGTCAGTCGCAACCAGAACACGGATCTGACCGCGACGCAGGCCATCCAGGGTACGGTTACGTGCGCCTTGATGCATGTCGCCATGCAGGGCTGCAGCAGCGAAACCGGCAACGTTCAGACGATCGGCGATCGTGTCTGCATCGCGTTTGGTCGCGGTGAAGATGACAGCCTGATCCATCGTTTCGTCACGCAGGATGTGGTCGAGCATACGATTCTTGTGCGACAGGTCGTCGACAAAGTGCACGTGCTGCGTGATGTTTTCATGCTTGGTGGCAGAACCAGCGATCTGGATGATCAGTGGATCTTTGGTGATGCGCTTTGCCATGTTGCCGACGACGCCATCCAGCGTTGCCGAGAACAGCATGGTTTGACGGCCTTCCGGCGTTGCAGCAACGATCTTTTCGATGTCGTCGATAAAACCCATGTCCAGCATGCGGTCGGCTTCGTCGAGTACCAGAATCTGCAATTCCGAGAAATCGATCTTGCCCGATTCCATGTGGTCGATCAGACGACCTGGGGTTGCCACCAGAATCTCTGGATTCTTGGCCAGCAATTGCATTTGTTTAGGGTAAGGCATGCCGCCGAGGATCGACACTGCCTTGACACGACGCATGAACGCGCCATATTTGTCGGTCGAAGTCGTGACCTGCAGCGCGAGTTCGCGTGTTGGGGTCAGGACCAGCATTTTTGGTTGTGCAGGCTTGAAGCGTGGACGGTCGCCACGTGCGCGAGCGGACTGCATGTCCTGATTCGGCGTGCGGCCGCCAGCAGTTTCCTGCTCGGCCTGCACCGCAAACTTGTGCAGGGCTGGCAGCATGAATGCTGCGGTCTTGCCCGAGCCAGTCTGCGACGACACCATCATGTCGCGGCCAGCGATACCAGCTGGGACCGCTTCCGCCTGAACGGAGGTTGGCGCGGTATAGCCGGATTCGGTCAATGCCTTGATGATGGATGCGTGAAGGCCTAGTGATTCAAATGTCATTCTTATCTTTCGTATATGTCAGCGCGACAGAGGACATCCGGACAAAACCGGAAATCTGCATGAAGCGCAAAAAATGCAACGCCAACCAACGAAACAGCTAAGACAAATCTGAGTAATTTCGGCACAAAAGCTTTGCGCCGGGACGGTGTCTGAAAATTCAACACCTGAGAGGCGGGGAGGCTTTATCGTTAATGCTAACGGTTCGCGGTGCTGCAAAGTGCGTTGCTGAGGTACTACCGGCAACGAACAGGCTGCATTGTATTACAGGATGGATCTGCTGTCGAGGAAAGACCGTGTGGAGATGAAAATGCCGTGGTCAAATGGCCCGTCGGCTTTTCATTCAGCGAACGCATGCCCAAATAACAATGGCAGCCGAGGCTGCCATTGTTGAGCAAGACGCGAGAGCGCTTCGCCAGTTTTTACTTATTCACCGCCCATGCCACCAACCACGTGCGAGAAGCCGCCGTCGACATAGGTGATTTCGCCGGTGATGCCGCCGGACAGATCGGACAGCAAGAAGGCCGCGGTATTGCCGACATCTTCAATCGTCACATTGCGACGCAGTGGCGCATGATCCTTGACGAAATTGAGGATCTTGCTGAAGTCCTTGATGCCCGATGCCGCCAGTGTCTTGATTGGACCGGCCGAGATGCCGTTGACGCGCACGCCTTTTGGTCCAAGCGATTCTGCCGTGTAGCGTACGCTGGCTTCCAGCGATGCTTTTGCCAGTCCCATCGTGTTGTAGTTCGGCAGGGCGCGCATGGAGCCGAGGTAACTCAACGTCAGCAGCGATGCGCCGTTGTTCAGCATTGGCGCAGCAGCCTTGGCCATGGCAGGGAAGCTGTAAGCCGAGATGTCGTGTGCAATGCGGAAGCCTTCACGCGACAGGCCTTCGAGGAAGTCACCGCCGATGGCTTCGCGTGGTGCGAATCCAATAGCGTGGACAAAGCCATCGAACGTCGACCAGGTTTTGCCCAGGTCGGCAAACAGTGCGGCGATTTGTTCGTCGCTACCAACATCGCAGTCGAACACGAGGTCGCTGTCGAATTCCTTGGCGAAATCGGTAATGCGGTCCTTGAAACGGTCGCCGACATAGGTGAATGCCAGTTCAGCGCCTTCGCGTTTGCAGGCGGCAGCAATGCCGTAGGCAATCGAGCGATTGGACAACAGACCGGTAATGAGAATTTTTTTGCCTTGCAGGAATGCCATGAACGACTCCGAAAGTTCGTGCGAAAGATTGTTGAATGGGCAGGATTGTAGGCGTTGACCGGTCTGACAGCAACTTTTGCCGCAAATTGCTGTGCATGCTTCTTGCTCTTCCTGCAACGTCAGGTGTTCGCGCTGTAGAATAGGCAACGCCGGTTTTTCTCCATCCCAGTCGAAGAAAGCGCCTCTCAACGCGAATGGTCAAGTCCCTTCTTTCTGTTGTTCTTGTCGGTCTGTTGTCTTCAGCCGGCAATGCCATGGCGGCGCATGCGTTCTCGCTCTATGACACGCCCAAGTATCCTGCGGGCTTTAGCCATTTTGATTACGTCAATCCGAATGCGCCCAAAGGCGGTGAACTGTTTCTCGCCAATCCTGATCGTCGTACCAGTTTTGACAAGTTCAACCCGTTTTCGATGAAGGGTGTGGCGGCCGCAGGCGTTTCCGGATTGATGTTTGAAACCCTCGCGACCGGATCGGCCGACGAGAAGACGACCATGTATGGCTTGCTGGCCGACGATATGGAACTGGCAGCTGATCGTCTGTCGATGACGTTTCGCCTGAATCCGAAGGCGCGCTTCAACAATGGTGATCCGGTGCTGGCGGCCGACGTCAAGTACTCGTTCGATACGCTGATGAGCAAAGGTGCGCCGCAGTTCAAGTCGATTTTTGCGGATGTGAAAGGTGTGACGGTCGTCAGCGAACGCGTGGTGCGTTTTGATTTCAAGACGCGCAATCACGAGTTGCCCTTGATCGTAGGCGAAGTGCCGGTGTTCTCGCGCAAGTGGGCCCAGGGAACCGCGTTCGACCAGATTCAATTGACGCCGCCAATTGCGAGTGGTCCGTATCTGATCGATCGCTACGATACGGGACGTTCAATCAGCTATCGCCTCAATCCTGATTACTGGGGCAAGGACCTGCCGGTACGCAAAGGTATGTTCAACTTCGGGCGCATCAACTATCGTTTTTACAAGGACGATGTTGCGCGTTTAGAAGCATTCAAGGCAGGCGAATTCGATGTGGTGGTGGAATACAGTGCCAAGAACTGGGCGCGTAGCTACCTGGGCAGCAAATTCGAAAACGGCGAACTGATCAAGCATGAATTTGCGCATTCCAACGGCGCTGGTATGCAGGGCTTTCTGTTCAACCTGCGGCGCGATCAGTTCAAGGATGTGCGCGTACGCAAGGCGCTAGGCCTCGCACTGGATTACGAATGGATGAATCGCCAGTTGTTCTTCAATGCGTATACCCGTATCTATTCTTTCTTCAATAACAGTCCGATGGCCGCGACTGGGATGCCATCCGAAGGCGAGCTGAAGTTGCTTGAGCCGCTGCGCGCCAAACTCGATCCCGCCGTATTCGGTCCGGCACCGATCCCGCCGAATACAAATCCGCCGCATTCGCTACGCGCCAATCTGCTGGAAGCGGTCGAGCTTTTCCGTCAGGCTGGCTGGACCTACCGCGATGGCACATTGCGTAACGAAAAAGGCGTGCCTTTCACTTTTGAGATCATGGATGACCAGTCATCCATGTCGCGTGTGATCAGTGTCTATGTACGCAATCTGCAGAAGCTGGGGATCCAGGTTACGCAGCGCACCGCAGATTATGCGTTGGTGCAGAAACGCATGGAGGAATTCGATTTCGACATGACGAGCATGCGCTTTCCTGATGTCAGCAGTCCGGGCAACGAGATGTTCGACATGTTCGGTTCCAAGGCGGCGGATCAGGTGGGTTCCAGTAATTTCTGGGGTTTGAAAAATCCTGCGGTAGATCGACTGGTGGAAGCGCTGGTAACTGCCGAAACGCGGCCGCAGCTGGAGTCTGCTGCGCGTGCACTGGATCGCGTCCTGCTCAACAACTACATCGTGATCCCGCACTGGTATTCCTCCACGCATCGCGTTGCCTATCGCAACCGTTTCGGCATGCCGGAACAATTGCCGCTGTATTACCAGGCCGACCCCTACGTGCTGTCGACCTGGTGGCAGGACAAGCCAAAATGACGCTTCTCCGTACTGATGTGAACAAGCTGAAATGAAAATGCCCACATGAATATCTGGTCCTACATTCTCAAGCGCGTGCTGCTGATGATCCCGACGCTGTTAGGCGTGGTGGCGATCACCTTTGCTGTGATCCAGTTTGTGCCCGGCGGTCCGGTTGAGCAAGCCTTGATGGAACTTAAAGGGCAGGTCGGTGCGAGTGGTGAGGCAAGCGGTGGTGGCAGCGGACAGTACCGCGGACGTCAGGGCATCGATGCCGAACGAGTGGCCGAAATCAAGTCACTGTATGGTTTCGACAAGCCCGCTAGTGAACGCTTCTGGCAGATGCTCAAGGGGTTTGCCACCTTCGATCTGGGCAAGAGTTTCTATCACCATATGGATGTCTGGCAGTTGGTGGTGTCCAAATTGCCCGTCTCGATCACGCTTGGGATGTGGACGTTTTTTCTGACCTATCTGATTTCGCTGCCGCTCGGCATTGCCAAGGCGGTGCGTGAAGGGTCGCGGTTTGATTCCGTCACCAGCGCGATCGTGCTGGTGGGTTATTCGATTCCCGGCTTCATTCTTGGTGTGTTTTTGCTGGTGATGTTCGGCGGCGGTAGCTTCGTTCAGTGGTTCCCGCTACGCGGACTGACATCGGACGACTGGGAGCAACTTTCCCTCACAGGCAAAGTGCTGGATTATCTGTGGCACATCACGCTGCCAGTGACTGCATCGGTTGCCGGTTCCTTTGCCGTGATGACCATGCTGACCAAGAACACGTTTCTGGAAGAAATTCGCAAACAGTATGTGCTGACCGCTCGCGCCAAGGGTTTGAGCGAAAAGACCGTGCTGTACAAGCACGTATTTCGCAATGCGCTGATTCCGCTGGTGACGGGATTTCCTGCAGCATTTATCGGCGCATTCTTCGCTGGTAGTCTGCTGATCGAAACACTGTTTTCGCTCGACGGCCTCGGTCTGCTGTCCTACGAATCGGTGATCCGTCGCGATTATCCGGTGGTCATGGGCACGCTTTATCTCTTCACGCTGATCGGTCTGGTGGTCAAGCTGGTCGGCGATCTCTGTTATGTCTGGGCCGATCCGCGCCTGCAGTTTGAAAGCTTGAATCGATGAGCGCCGTCATGACGCCTGTTCCCACTCCGTCGGCTGATATTGTGGCGACATCGGCTTCACCTTGGCGCCGTGTCTGGCTGCGGTTCCGCCGTGATCGTCGCGGTTACTGGAGTCTGATTCTGTTCAGCATTCTGGTGGTGATCAGTCTGCTGGCGGAGGTGGTTTCCAACGACAAGCCACTGGTTGCCCGTTACAACGGCGAGCTGGTGTTTCCGATCGTGACCGACTATTCGGAGAAGAAATTCGGTGGTGACTTCGAGACGCCGGCGGACTATCTCGATCCGTTCATTGAAGATCAATTCAAGAAGGATGGCAACTGGGCGATCTATCCGCCGAACCGCTATCACTTCAACACCCTAAACTATTTCGCGGAAGCGCCAAATCCAGCGCCACCCTCATCGCAGAACTGGCTGGGTACCGATGATCGCGGACGGGATGTGGCAGCGCGTTTGCTGTACGGATTCCGTGTGTCGGTCCTGTTCGGATTTGCGCTCACGATTACCGGTGTGCTGCTGGGTCTTGTGACGGGGGCGATCCAGGGTTACTTTGCTGGACGGACAGATCTGTTCTTTCAGCGCTTCATGGAAATCTGGGGCTCGATGCCCGAGCTTTACTTGCTGATTATCTTTGCTTCGATCTTTCAGCCAAGTATTGGCTTGCTGCTGGTGCTGTTGTCGCTATTTGGCTGGATGGGTTTGTCGGATTATGTGCGTGCCGATTTTCTGCGTAATCGCAATCTGGAATACGTGCAGGCTGCGCGTGCACTGGGCTTGTCCAACAGCCAGATCATCTGGCGCCATGTGCTCCCTAACAGCCTGACGCCGGTCGTAACCTTTCTGCCATTCCGCATGAGTGCGGCGATTCTGGCACTGACCAGTCTGGACTTTCTCGGCCTCGGTGTGCCGCCGGATACCGCCAGCCTGGGCGAGTTGCTGGCGCAGGGCAAGAACAATCTCGATGCATGGTGGATCGCGGTTTCGACCTTCGTCGTTCTGACCGTGATGTTGCTGTTGCTGACCAATATTGGCGATGCCTTGCGCAATGCGCTCGATGTGCGGAGGAAGGCATGAGTCTGCTGCAAATCAACAATCTGGCGATTGCATTCGACGGCAATCGTGTGGTCGACGATGTCAGTTTTTCGATCGCGGCCGGTGAGAAATTTGCGTTGGTCGGCGAATCCGGATCGGGCAAAACTGTCACGGCACTATCGATTTTGCGCCTGAATCAGGATGCGCAATACAGCGGAGAAATTCTGCTGGATGGCGAAAACCTGTTCAAGCGTACCGAAGCGGCGATGCGTGGTGTGCGCGGCAAGGACGTCGCCATGATCTTCCAGGAGCCGATGACCGCGCTCAATCCGCTCTATACCATCGGCAACCAGATTGCCGAGGTGCTGATGCTGCATGAAGGCCTGAGTGCCAAGGCCGCTGCCCTGCGCGCGGTAGAGCTGCTCGACAAGACCGGCATTCCCGAGCCGCAGCGACGTGCCTTGTCCTATCCGCATCAGCTGTCCGGTGGGCAGCGGCAGCGCGCCATGATTGCGATGGCGCTGGCCTGCAAGCCGCGCCTGTTGATCGCCGATGAGCCGACCACCGCGCTTGACGTCACGATTCAGGTGCAGATCGTCGAACTGCTGAATCAGTTGCAGCGTGAAGAAAACATGGCCGTGCTGATGATTACGCACGATCTGAATCTGGTCCGTCATTTTGCCGATCGTGTTGGCGTAATGGAAAAAGGGCGCATGGTCGAAGTGGCCAATACGGCGGAGCTGTTCGCCAATCCGCGTGAGGCCTACACGAAGAAGTTACTGGCCAGCCAGCCGCATCAACTTGTCGATACGCTGGATCGCAACGCGGACCCGCTGATGGAAGCCAAAGGCTTGCGCTGCATTTTCGAACTCAAGCAGGGCTGGTTCGGCTCGCGTCCTTTTGTCGCTGTCGATCATGTCGATCTGCATATCGGCAAAGGCGAAACGCTCGGTATCGTCGGCGAATCGGGATCGGGAAAATCGACCTTGGGACTTGCCTTGCTGCGGCTGTCAGCGGCACGCGTCGATGGCGAGATTCATTTCGATGGCAAGGATATCGGCAAGATGCGTAGCAGCGATCTGCGACCTTTGCGTGCGCGCATGCAGGTGGTGTTTCAAGATCCGTTTGCGTCGCTGTCGCCGCGTCGCACCATTGAACAGATCGTCGGCGAAGGCCTTGCCTTGCATCAGCCGCAACTCGGTGAAGCCGGTGTGCGACAGGCGGTTGCTGAGGCCTTGCAGGAAGTCGGTTTGCCATCTTCCGTCATGTCGCGGTATCCGCACGAATTCTCGGGCGGGCAGCGTCAGCGTATCGCGATTGCACGTGCATTGGTCCTCAAGCCTGAACTGATCCTGCTCGACGAGCCGACATCGTCGCTCGATGTCTCCGTACAGCAGCAGGTGCTGAAGTTACTGGCCGATCTGCAGGCGCGTTACGGCATCGCCTATATTTTCATCAGCCATGATCTGGGTGTGATTCGTGCAATGGCGCATCGGATGATGGTCATGAAGGATGGCAAGGTGGTGGAGCAGGGTGAGGCTGCCGAGGTGCTGAGTAATCCACGTGAAGCCTACACGCAACGTCTGCTGGCGGCGGCTTCCTATGCACAGCTTGCAGAGACGGCGGTTGTCGACTGACGTTTGTCGATTGAGTCGGCGAGCATGCGCTTGAAATAAGAACGCGGCCTCAGGGGCCGCGTTTTTTTTGTCGAGTGCGCGTTTGGATCAGCGACTGGACACCTTGGTGGAAGAAGCCAGTGTGACCTTCGGACGTGTGTCCGACTTTGCAGCTACTTTTTTCGTATTGGTTTGTTTGCTGCTTTTCGCTGCGGTGCGTGTTGCTGCAGTGCGTGTTGTTCCGGCAACGTGCAATTCCAGCTTGGTGCCGGCGGCGAGTCTATCGCTGCGCAGGTTGTTCCATTCACGGATTTGTTCGGCGCTGACCTTGTGGCGCTTCGCCAGTGCTGCGAGGGTGTCACCACTCTTCACGGTGTGGTTGATCTTGCGGCCTTCGCCACGCTCGGGAATCATGGCCAGTACCGCACTGTCGGCAACGGCAGACGTGATGTCCTTTTGCTTGCTGTCCGGGTCGCGTGGCACGAGGATGGTAGAGCCAGCCTTGAGTGCCATCTTGGGCGGGATGTGGTTGACTTCGCGGATTACCTGCGGCGTGGTGTTGAACTTCGCTGCAATGGTCTCGATACGCTCACGTGCGCCCGTTACCTTGTGTGCCGTCCATGACGACAAGGAGTGCGTCCAGTTCGCAAGGTTGGTCTTGAACTTCTCCGCATTGTTTTGCGGCAGCAGAATTTGCGTGTTGGTGCCGCCAGTAATGACCGGACGGTTGAACTGCGGATTGAGCGCCTTGAATTCATCCATCGGCAGTTCTGCCAGTTCCGCTGCCAGTTTCACATCGATATCACGGGTTTTTGCGACGCTGACAAAGTAGGGCTGATTGTCGACGCGCAGCAGCGTGATGTTGTAGGCATCCGGCGTGGCGATGATGTTCTTGACCGCCTGCAGCTTCGGCACGTAGTTGCGTGTTTCTGCCGGCATGTAGATCGACAGGCTGGTGTAATCGGTGCCAGTGCCAGCTGCTTCGGCTTTTTTGAGTGCGCGCTGCACCGAGCCTTCGCCCCAGTTGTAGGCAGCCAGCGCCAGTTGCCAGTCACCGAACATGCCATACAGCTTCTCAAGGTAAGTGAGCGCTGCATCGGTCGAGGCCAGCACACTGCGGCGCTCGTCCTTGAACATGTTCTGCTTCAGGTTGTAGTCGAGGCCGGTCGACGGAATGAATTGCCACATGCCTGCTGCTTTTGCAGACGAATAGGCTTGCGGGTTGAAGGCCGATTCGATAAACGGCAGCAAGGCCAGTTCGGTCGGCATGCCGCGTTTTTCAAGCTCTTCCACCACGTGATACAGGTAAAGCGAGGCACGCTTGGTCGTGCGGCCGATATAGTCCGGGCGGGACGAATACCAGGTGGTCTGATTGATCACCAACTGGTTGTCGACCAGATCCGGAATACCGAAACCCTTGCGAATACGCGCCCACACGTCGATTTCACTACCGACGACAAAGGCGCTCAGGGGATCGTCGTCAAGACCGGGATTGTTTTGTAGCGCAGCATCCTTGGCCCAGTTGTAGGCCGGCAGGGAGAGATCGCTGGCGTGCGTAAAACTGGTAGAGCAAAGAAGGAAAGCGGCGGATGAGACTAGTTTGAGTACGGTGCGGATGTCGGACTGAGGCATGGGAACTCGCAAAAATCACCGACCCATGAACAGCCGGCAGAAAAAGATTACAGCGAGTGTAAGGAATCGATGTTTTCTGCGTCAAGTCATTTAAGGGATTACGGACAAACGAATGTCAAAGAATGTCAGAACCCGTGCTGCGGGGAAATAAATGCTAGATAAACAGGCAGAAGGTTGCCCATCTGCCTATTGCCGCACAGTTATTATCTTGATGAGAGACGCGCTTAAAAGTTGTTTTTCCACTCACGCAGTGCTGCAAAAACGGCGACCGTATCGTCATTGTCGACGCGTCCTTCGCGTTGCAATGTCTTGATCACTGCAGGTTCGCGTGAACGCAGGAAGGGGTTGGTCGCTTTTTCAAGGCCGATGTTTGACGGTACGGTCGGGATGTCACGATCACGCTTGTCCTGTTCGACCGCCAGACGCTCTGTCAGTGCCTGATTGTCGGGTTCGGCAGCCCGGGCGAAACGTAGATTGGAAATCGTATATTCATGGGCGCAATAGACCTTGGTGTCATCCGGCAAGGCAGCCAGCTTATCCAATGAATGCAGCATTTGTTCCGGCGTGCCTTCGAACAGACGACCGCAACCGCCGGCAAACAGCGTATCGCCGCAGAACAGCCAGCCTTGCTCTTTTGCTACATAGGCAATATGGCCGCGCGTGTGTCCAGGCACATCGAGAACCGACAGTGTCAGTTGCAGTTCTGGTACAGACACGGTATCGCCTTCGTCCAATACCGTTGTGACGTTGGCAATGTTATCGTTGCGCGGCGCAAATACCGGGACTTTGGAGTGTTGCAACAGAGCAGGTACACCGCCGACGTGGTCCTTGTGGTGATGTGTCAGTAAAATAGCGATCAGCGACAATTGATGCACGCGCAATGCCTCGATGATGGGCGCTGCATCGCCGGGGTCAACCACGGCAGCATGTGTACCATCATGGATAATCCACAGATAGTTATCGTTAAACGCGGGAACGGTCAGTATTTTCAACATGGGCATGGACAATTTTTCCTCAGAAAAATCGATTATATCGCTGGGCTCGTGGCTTGACAGTCCGGCGGGTAATTACGTACGCGCCTGGGAAGAGGCACGACTGGAAGAGTTGACGGTCGATATCTTCGGCTTCAACGCGACGCAGATCGGTTTGCCGCAAGTGCAAACCTTGCGCGGCAGCCGCATGCCGCATACCTGGCTGACCGATACGCAACTGCCTGACACAGGATACGACAATGCGGCCAAGCCGCTGGTTGTGATTCAGGAGTTTGAAGAATTGCCGTTCGAAACCGCAAGCATTGATCTGGTAATTCTGCCGCATGTGCTGGAATTTGCCGCCGAGCCGCATCAGGTCTTGCGCGAAGTCGAGCGGGTGCTGATTCCGGAAGGGCAGGTGATCATCTGCGGCTTCAATCCGTTCAGCCTGTGGGGCGCACGTCAGGTATTGGGGCGCATGATCGATGCCCATTTTCTGCCGGAAGAAGGCGAGTTCATCGCCTTGCCACGCATGAAGGACTGGCTGAAGTTGCTCAATATGGAAGTCGGCAACGGCATCTTCGGTTGTTACGCACCGCCTTTCGAATCCGAAAAATGGCTCAACCGCAGCGCCTTTATGGAAGCGCCGGGGGCCAACGGCTGGCCCGTGTTCGGTGCAGTCTATATCGTGCAGGCGATCAAGCGCGTCAAGGCCATGCGCCTGATCGGGCCGGCATGGAAAAACAAATCTGCCAAGGCGCCGGCGAGCGTACCCGTCGTCAACAAGATCAAGCAGAGATGATCAACCAACCTGCATGCCGAGATCAGCAGCATGCAAGAGTTTATTCAGAAATAGATTTATAAAAAGATAAAAGCAGATTCAAGCAGATTCAGGAAGCAGATGAGCAAAGTAGATATTTATACCGATGGTGCATGCAAGGGCAATCCCGGTCGTGGCGGCTGGGGTGCGCTGCTGATCATGGGTGAGCACGAGAAGGAAATTTTCGGTGGCGAGGCTGGCACGACCAATAACCGCATGGAACTCAAGGCAGTCATCGAGGCGCTCAATGTCCTGACCCGACCATGCGAAGTCGTCGTTCACACGGACAGCCAGTACGTGCAAAAGGGCATCAGCGAATGGATACACGGCTGGAAGGCACGTGGCTGGAAAACAGCAGCCAAGGAGCCTGTTAAAAACGTCGATCTTTGGCAGGCGCTGGATGCGGCGCAGGCTCGACATCAGATCGAATGGCGCTGGGTGCGCGGCCATAACGGCCACGTGCAAAACGAGCGCGCCGATGCGCTCGCCAACCGGGGCGTCGAAGTTGCTGCCTAAGTCGCTGCCTAAGTCAGTGCCGGAGTCAGTGCCTGAGACGTGCCTCCGCAGTAGTGCGTAATTTCGCGGCATCAGCCGCAATCATATTGAACCGAACAGAAAGAAGCACCGCATGCGACAAATCGTGCTCGATACCGAAACCACCGGCCTGAACGCACGTTCGGGCGACCGTATCATCGAGATCGGTTGTGTGGAAATGATCAATCGCCAACTGACCGGCAACAACTTCCATCACTACATCAATCCTGAGCGCGATTCTGAAGAAGGCGCGCTGGCAGTGCACGGATTGACGACCGAATTCCTCAGCGACAAACCGAAATTTGCCGAGATCGCTGACGAGTTCCGCGATTACATTGCCGGCGCCGAAGTCATCATTCATAACGCACCGTTTGATATCGGCTTTCTCGACGTCGAATTGCAGCGTTTGAGCATGCCGGTTTTCAAGGACCATGTCGGTGACGTGATCGATACCCTGGTGCAGGCCAAGGAAATGCATCCGGGCAAGCGTAATTCGCTCGATTCGCTCTGCGATCGCTACGGCATCTCGAATGCACATCGCACGCTGCACGGCGCGTTACTCGATGCAGAATTGCTGGCCGAAGTGTATCTGGCCATGACACGCGGACAGAACACCTTGTCGATGGATCTCGGCTCACATGACGATGGCGATGGCTCTGCGGCCATCGTGGTGGAGATCGCCGACATCGTGATTCTGGCGGCAAGTGACAAGGAACTGGCCGAACACGAAGCCTTGCTCGACGGCCTGGACAAGCAAACCAAAGGTGCAACCGTCTGGCGTGCCGAGGCTGCCGCGCAGTAAATTGATGTCGACGCGCTTTTGTGGAATAATGCACGGCTTCGGGAGGTTAGCTCAGGGGTAGAGCGATCGCCTCACACGCGATAGGTCACAAGTTCGAAACTTGTACTTCCCACCAAAATACAAAAGCCACGCATCGCGTGGCTTTTTCTTTTTCCGACAGTATTGTCCGACATCCCCATGACGGCCGCACTCCAGAATGCGGTGCCGCTCCGGCAAACGCCGGAGCACGTCATACGGACGATCAGACTCGTCCGGCTTTATTCCATGATGTTGGTAAAGCAGAGTTCAAAGCCTTCGCCGAACTCGGGAATGGCGGTTTCCTCGATCGCACGCAAGACATCCGGCATGGCCTTGTCGATCATTTCGCGGACGACTTCTTCGTTGGGATGGGTTTTGACGAGTGCGCCGACGATGAATTTGAGCGCCAGAAGCTGGCCGTGAAGATTGGCGACGTCTTTGTCTTCCATGATGTGTCCCTATTGAATCGTAATGTTGTTATCTGAAGAACAGACAGCGGCAAGCGGTCAAGAGTTCAGCCGCCTGCTGCAAATCTCATGGTAATTATGCCGTGCAATCCGCATTTCAGGCCGTCCTTTGCAGAATGATTTTTGATTTGCGGAAACTGATTTTCATTTGCAGAAAAGCATTCTGATACAAGCGTAATCCTTGGCACGCTTCCATAATCCGCCCTAATCGTCGGTTCAAGGAAAGGGAAGGCGCGAAATGAAGGGTTCCGTCTATCTGCTGTCACTCGGCGCGGGTTTGCTGGTTGGCATTCTCTATGCCCTGATCAAGGTTCGTTCGCCCGCGCCACCCGCCATTGCGTTGCTTGGATTGCTGGGCATGCTGATCGGTGAGCAGATCGTCCCGATCGCGGGCAAGGTCATGCGGGGTGAACCGCTCTCCATCTCCTGGTTTGCCAGTGAATGTGTGCCGAAAATTACCGGCGTCGATGCCATATCGCCCGTGGCCGAAAAACCTTCTGCATCGCCCAAATCATGATGGCGCGATCCTCCCTTTTCTTTACCGCTTTCTTCGTCTTCTTCTCCGTCTTCTTCTCTATTCTCAAGGATGCATGACATGGACAATCATCGTCGCAACATACTTAAATCGGTGGCCTCCAGTGCTGCGCTGGCAACGCTGAGCGCGGTCGCCAATCGGGTCGATGCCGCATCTGCCGGTTCCTCTTCGCGTGCGGGTAGTGCCGATGCCGCCACCGGTGCGATTGGCAATACGCTGATTCTGCTCAACGGCAAATTCCATACGGTGGACAAAAGCAAGCCGACCGCTTCTGCCGTGGCGATCCGGGACGGCAAGTTTCTGGCGGTTGGCGATACCGAAGACGTCATGCGCCATCATGTACCCGGTACGCAAGTCATCGATCTGCATGGCCGTACAGTCATTCCAGGTCTGAACGATTCGCACATTCACCTGATTCGCGGTGGCCTGAACTACAACCTGGAACTACGCTGGGAAGGCGTGCCGTCGGTGGCAGATGCACTGCGCATGTTGAAAGAGCAGGCGCTACGTACGCCGACACCACAATGGGTACGTGTGGTCGGTGGCTGGACCGAATTTCAGTTCGCCGAAAAACGCCTGCCGACGCTGGATGAGATCAATGCCGCTGCGCCGGACACGCCGGTCTTTGTTCTGCATCTATACGATCGCGCTCTGCTCAATCGCGCGGCCTTGCGCGCCGTCGGTTACACCAAGGACACGCCGAACCCGCCGGGCGGCGAAATTCAGCGCGATGCAGCCGGTAATCCAACTGGTCTGTTGATTGCTCGGCCGAATGCACTGATCCTGTATGCCACCCTGGCCAAAGGCCCGAGCCTGCCGCACGAGCATCAGGTCAATTCCACACGCCAGTTCATGCGTGAGTTGAATCGCCTTGGCGTGACCAGCACGATCGATGCAGGCGGCGGCTTCCAGAATTATCCCGAGGATTACGCGATCATCGATGATTTGGCCCGCAACAAGCAGTTGACGGTGCGCATTGCCTACAACCTGTTTACGCAAAACAAGGGCAAGGAGCTCGAGGACTTCCAGTCATGGAGCAAGATGGTCAAGCCGGGGCAGGGTGATGATTTTTACCGCCACAACGGTGCAGGCGAAATGCTGGTGTTCTCGGCCGCCGATTTCGAGGATTTCCTTGAGCCACGACCAGAGCTGCCCGCTGGCATGGAAGACGAGCTCGAACGCGTCGTTCGTCATCTGGTCACGCAACGCTGGCCTTTCCGTCTGCATGCAACGTATGACGAGTCGATCGATCGCATGCTGAACGTCTTCGAGAAAGTGAATCGCGATATTCCATTCGATGGCTTGCGCTGGATGTTCGATCATGCAGAGACCATTTCGCCACGCAATATCGATCGCGTACGTGCACTTGGTGGTGGCATCGCGATTCAACATCGTATGGCATTCCAGGGCGAATACTTTGTCGAGCGTTATGGTGCGGAGGCTGCACAACATACGCCACCGATCAAACGCATGCTGGATGCGGGTATTCCCGTAGGTGGCGGTACCGATGCCACACGTGTCGCCAGTTACAACCCGTGGACCGCGTTGTATTGGCTGGTATCCGGTCGTACCGTCGGCGGCATGAAGATTTATCAGACCAGTGCCCAACTCTCGCGCGATACCGCGCTGGAACTGTGGACCAACGGCAGCGCCTGGTTCTCCAGCGAGCAGGGCAAGAAGGGCCGCATCAAGGAAGGCCAACTGGCCGATCTGGCCGTGTTGTCGAGCGATTTCTTCTCGGTGCAGGAAGACGCCATCAAATCGATCGAATCCGTATTGACGATTGTCGATGGCAAAGTCGTGTATGGCAGTGATGGATTCACCAAGATCGCACCGCCACCGATCCCTGTGCTGCCGGACTGGTCGCCGGTCAAAACGGTGCCGGGTCATTATCGTCAGGTCGCGCCAAGGCAGAAGATGGCGGCCTTGCCACATCAGTGCGCTGGTGCCTGCGGTGTGCATGCACATGCGCATGATGTCGCCCGCAAGTCCTCGGTGCCAGTGTCCAGTCACACGGGCTTCTGGGGTGCGCTGGGTTGCAGCTGTTTCGCTTTCTGATTGGATCGTATGTCGAATCTTATGAGTCATTCCAATCAAGGCTGGCAAGCACCGCGCATCGATGCAGGATTGTTTTTCCTGCGTGTGGCCGGCGCTTTCATGCTGTTCTATGTGCATGGCTTGCCGAAAATTTTGAACTACACCGCAGAGCTGACGCTGATCGAAGATCCGCTCGGGCTTGGTCGTCAGTTTTCGTTGTTGATGGCGATTTTTGCGGAAGTGATTTGTCCCTTGTTCATTGCGGCTGGTGTATTGACGCGACTGGCCTGCCTGCCGGTCATTGCCGTATTGCTGGTATCGATGTTGATCGTGCATACGCAATGGTCGATTGCAGAAGGGCAGTTTGGCTGGTTGCTGATGATCATTTTCGGCACGATTGCCCTGTGCGGACCGGGTAACTGGTCGCTGGGCCGCAGGCAGGTGAATTGATGGCATCCACTTCTTCCTGGAGCCCGTTGCAGAACAAGATGTTCCGCGCATTGTGGCTGGCAACAGTCGCCTCCAACATTGGTACCTGGATGCATGACGTGGGCGCCGGCTGGATGATGACATCGCTGAGTCCTGACCCGCTTATGGTGGCGCTGGTGCAGGCGGCGACGAGTCTGCCGATGTTTTTGTTTGCATTGCCGTCCGGCGTCCTGGCTGACATCATTGATCGTCGCAAGTATCTGCTGTTTGCACAGGGCTGGATGCTGTTGACGGCTGCGGTATTGGGAGTATTGGCTTTCGGCGATATGGTGACGCCCGAGATTCTGCTGGCAGCGACCTTTATGCTTGGTGTCGGCGCCGCAATGGCAGCGCCGCCTTTTCAGGCCATCGTGCCCGAACTGGTCTCCAAGGAAGATCTGTCAGCCGCGGTGGCGCTGAATTCGCTCGGTATCAATATCAGTCGCGCCATCGGCCCTGCACTGGGCGGGTTGATCCTGTCCTTTGCCGGCCCGCCGGTTGTATTCTTGCTCAATGCCTTGTCGGTTCTCGGCGTGGTGATGGTGCTCTATGCATGGAAGCCCGCGCCACGCGTGCAACGCCTGCCTGCCGAACACTTTTTCCCCGCAGTACGTGCCGGACTGCGTTATGTACACGCGGCACCGCTGCTGCGCGTCGTGCTCATCCGTGCTGTCGCTTTCTTCGTATTCGGTAGTGCCGCCTGGGCGTTGCTGCCATTGGTAGCGCGCAATCAGCTTGGTCTGGGTGCGGGTGGCTATGGCGCCTTGCTGGCATGTATTGGCGTCGGCGCTGTGGCGGGTGCCTTGTTGTTGCCGCGACTGAAAAAACATTTCTCGACCGATGCGCTGGCATTGGGGGCGACGGTATTGTTTGCCGCCACGATGCTCGCGCTGGGCACCGTGCATAACGCGTGGCTGCTTGGTGCTGTGTTGCTGTTCTCGGGCTGTGCGTGGATTGCGATGCTGTCGATTCTCAACGTCGGTGCACAGCGCAGTTCCGCCGGTTGGGTCAAGGCGCGTGCACTGGCGGTCTACCTCGTGGTGTTCTTCGGTTCGATGGCGGCGGGCAGCACGATCTGGGGCAAGACCGCTTCGCAACTTGGTACATCGACCGCTCTGGTTATCGCCAGTGTCGGCATGGTGCTGGCCTGTGCGACCGCATTACGCTGGCGGCTCAACATGTCGCCGGAACTCGATCTGACGCCATCCCAGCATCTGCATGCGCACGGGTTTGCAAATGATTCGCAGATTGAACCGGCGCATGATGCCGGCCCGATTCGCATCAATGTCGAGTACCGCGTTGCAGCAGAAAATGCAGCGGCTTTCAGGATAGCGATCCACGAAATGCATCGCGTGCGACGTCGTGGCGGTGCGCTGTCATGGGGCATCTTTGAAGACATGGCTGAACCGGGTCGTTACATCGAAACCTTTGTCGTTGAGTCCTGGCTGGAACATCTGCGCCAGCATGATCGCTTTACCGAGAACGACAAGGCCATCACGACGCGTGTGCATGACTTTCACATCGGACCGGACGCACCGCGCATTGAACATTTGATCGCGCCATCGTGATCCTCTCGACTTTCGCACACCTACTTTATCCGGACTGCATGTGCAGTCATTTAACCATGCAGCTTATTTACCAAGGAGAATTTGAATGAGCAACCCAAAACTGGAAGTACTGACCCCAACCAATTCGCAGTTGATCTTCATCGATCATCAGCCGCAAATGGCGTTTGGCGTGCAGTCGATCGACCGTCAGGTCCTGAAAAACAATACCGTTGCGCTCGCCAAGGCAGCCAAGGTATTCAACATTCCAACCATCATCACGACGGTGGAAACAGAAAGCTTCTCCGGCCACACCTATCCGGAACTGCTCAATGTTTTCCCGGACAACAAGCTGCTGGAACGCACTTCGATGAACTCCTGGGATGACCAGAAGGTACGCGATGCGCTCAAGGCAAACGGTCGCAACAAAGTAATCGTGTCGGGTCTGTGGACCGAAGTCTGCAACAACAGCTTTGCATTGTGTGCAATGGCTGAAGGCGGCTATGAAATCTACATGGTGGCCGATGCGTCGGGCGGTACCTCGCAACTGGCGCATGACATGTCGATGCAGCGCATGATCCAGGCTGGCGTGGTGCCGGTCACCTGGCAACAAGTCATGCTCGAATGGCAACGCGACTGGGCGCACAAGGAAACCTATGATGCCGTGACCAGCATCGTCAAGGAACATTCGGGTGCCTACGGTATGGGAATCGACTACGCCGTGACGATGGTGCACAAGGGGGCAGAACGTACCAAGGTCAAGAACGAAGTGCTGGCGCCCATTCCAGCTAAATAAGTCGGCTAAATAATTCAGTCAGTAAGTTGATCAACTGATACCGGCAAAGCAAGCCTGTCATGTACGCGAACCCGTGCAAAGCAAAGAGATGAGGCTCATTTTCTTTGCGGCACGGGTTTGGCGCGCGCGAGTCGGCGTTTGGTCGTACCATGGGATACCGTTTCCGGTATCCCTTTTTATATGGGGATCGCGCGTCGGCCTGTCATGACCATCATGTATCCCCATTCTCTATTCGCTTCTTTCTTTTCTCCGTTGCCGCTAGGGTGGGCTGCGCTTGCCTGGCGCCGCCTGATGTTTTTACTCGTCCTGTTGTTAGTCCTGCTGCCGCAATCGAATGTGGCCTGGAGCAAGGCACCAAACCGGATGGAGCATCACCGCTGGCTGGCAGCTGATGGCGGCCCAAGCCAGGTCGGCGCGATTGCGCAAACGGCAGATGGTTATTTGTGGCTGGGGACTAACGATTCGCTGTATCGATTCGACGGTTTCGACTTCACGCGTTATCGCGCGCCCGATGAACAACCGATTGGAATTGTGTCGTCTCTGCTGGCGGTCGATGATGCGCTCTGGGTTGGCTTGCGTGCCGGTGGTGTGATCCGTATTCGTGATCATACGTTGACGCGTTTTGCGCCGGACCAGTTGCAGGCCGGTGTCGTCTACGGCATGGCACAAACGCGTGATGGCGCGATCTGGGCGGCGGCTGAAGACGGGTTGTCACGGTTTGATGGCCGACGCTGGCAAAGTGACGTGCAGGAGTGGCAGTTGCCGGACCGCAAAGCACGCGCTGTGTTTGTCGATCGGACCGACACCTTGTGGCTGGCGACTGCTGGCGGCCTGTTTTACCTGCCTTCCGGAACGAAGACTTTTATCGATGCCGGTATTCCCGTGACGTGGATCAGCGGTATCGCGCAGGCGCCCGACGGTGCAATCTGGTTGTCGGAACGCTACAAGGGATTGCTGTATCGCGTGGTCCGCCTGCAGGCAAAGCCGACGGTCCAAATATTTCCAATCGACAGTCCGGCCACCAGCCTGCATATCGATCAGGATGGAGGGCTGTGGATCAGTACGCTGGGGCACGGCGTTCGCTATGTCGATTTCCCCATCGATGCGACGCAATTGCGTAAGCCTCAGGTGTTCGCCTTTCCGGATGGCTTGAGCTCCAACTACACTTGGCCGATTTTTGGCGATCAGGAACATAACATCTGGATTGGCACCAGTGCAGGTCTGGATCGTTTGCGTCAACGCGTACTCATGCCCTCGGCATTGCCGCCGGACGGGCTGAATTACGCCTTGGCACCCGGTAAGGACGGCGCTATCTGGGCCGGCACCAGCAATCATGGCCTGACGCATCTGCAGGAAAGGCGGGCGCAGCATTTTTCGATACAGCCGCCGGTGACCGCGATCATGCGCGATGCGCAGGACAATATCTGGATCGGTGGATCGGCAGGCATCTGGCAAACCGTCAAGAACACGCCGCAGTTCGTTACGCGCTTGCCGGAAGGCGCGGCTGCCGATTCGTCGGTGCGTGCAATGGCACGCGATGCGGCCGGCGATCTGTGGGTATCGCTTAACCGGCTCGGCTTGTTTGTGCTGAGAAACAAGGTCTGGCACAAGATGCCGGCCGTCTCGATTGAACCTAACCAGACCATGCCCGTATCTGCCGCAACCGATGCGGATGGTAATCCGTGGTTTGGTTATCGCGATAATCTGCTGGTGCGCAAGACGGCCGAGGGCATGACGCGCTGGAGTGCCGAGGATGGGCTGAAGATCGGTCACGTCACTGCGATCCTGCATCATGCCGGTCGCACATGGGTGGGCGGGCAGAATGGTTTGGGCTGGATTGAGAATGACCGCTTCCATGCGCTGAATGTGCCGGAGGGCTGTGCATTCGGCAGTGTCTACGCGATTCTGGCGGTCGAAACCAGCGGCAGTGCGCGTGCCATGCCGGAATTATGGGTGCATACCCGATCCGGCATCTTCCAGATCGAATCATCCGAACTGCTGCATGCATCAACCTTACCCAAACACAGACTGCGCTACCGGTCCTATGGTCGTTTGAGCGGACTGGCCAACGATCCTTATCAGGTACTTCCGTTACCGACCGCCATCAAGACCGATGACAACCGCCTGTGGTTCTCGACCAGTAATGGCGTGTTCTGGATCGATCCAGCGACGGTGCAATCTGATCAGGCCGGACCGGCCACACATATCGAATCGGTCATGGTGGATGGTGCCGTGCTGCCTGGCTTGCAGCCGGTGGCATTGCCGTCCGCAACACAACGTGTCGTGATCGATTACACCGCATTGAGTCTGTCGGCACCCGAGACGGTTTCCTTTAGCTACCGTCTCGATGGTTATGACGATGACTGGCAGGTGGCTGGTCGCCGTCGCACGGCAACTTATACGGGCCTCGGCGCGGGGGATTATCGCTTCCGGGTGGTGGCACGCGATCAGGATGGTGTACCCAGTGCGCAGGAAGCGGTCTACACCTTCTCTGTCGAGCCGACCTTTTACTCGCGTCCCTTGTTTTTAATCCTGGTTGGTCTATTGATCATCGCGGCGATCGTTCTGGTTTATTTCTGGAGTGTACGCGGCATGCGACGCCGCATGCATGATCGGCTGGGCGCACGGCATGCCGAGCGCGAACGCATTGCGCGTGAATTGCACGACACCTTGCTGCAGGGCGTGCAAGGTTTGTTGCTGCGACTGCAGGTGATCGCGAACGCGATACCGGAGAAAACGCGTGAGCGTGATGATCTTGAAAAAGCCTTGTCGCGTACCGAGAAAATGGTCGAGGAGGGACGCGATCGCGTGCGCGATTTGCGCGATGCGCAAGTGCCCGTGCGGGTCGATCTTGCGCAGCGCCTGCAGGAACTTGGCCGCACATTGGAGAGTGACAGCAGTGCAGAGTTCGAAATGACGAGTAGTGGTGCGCCGATTGTTCTCACGGCGGCGCTGCATCGCGATCTGTACGGGATAGCGCACGAGGCGATCGTGAATGCATTCCTGCATGCGCAGGCTGATAAAGTCAGCGTTGAACTGCTTTATGCATCGACGCGGATTCGATTGATCATCCGCGATGACGGTATCGGTATCCCGCAGGCTTACCTCGGAAAACATGGCAAGGATGGACACTGGGGTTTGTCCGGTATGCGCGAACGCGCCTCCGAGATCCGGGCCATTCTGGATATACGCGCCAGAGATTCGGGCGGTACCACGGTGGATGTAATGGCTTGTTTGCGCGGTTGTCGCTGGCTCAGATTGCAGGCATGGTTGAACAGAATCGCAGGGTGGAGAAAACATGACTGACAAGAAAATCCGGATACTGATTGCCGACGATCATCCGCTCATGGTGGAAGGTATTCGCGCCGTCATCGAAAGCCAGCCGGACATGGAGGTGGTGGCCGAGGCCAGCGATGGCCTTGAAGCATTGACGCAATATCGGACGCATCTCCCCGATGTGGCGCTCATCGATCTGCAAATGCCACGCATGAACGGGATCGATGCGATTCACCTGATACGTAACGAGTTTCCTTCTGCGCATATCGGCATTCTCACGACCTACCGAGGCGACGTACGTGCTAGCCATGCGATCAAGGCTGGCGCTCAAGCCTATCTTCTGAAGACGGCGCTGCGCACCGAGCTGACGGAAGCGGTGCGCGCACTGGCCGTTGGCAAACGCTATTTTCCAACTGCCATCGCGGCTGATCTGGCTGATCATCTGGGCGAAGAGAGCCTGACACCACGCGAGCTCGAAATACTGAAGCTGATTGCCGGTGGTCTGTCGAACAAGGATATTGCCGACCGTCTTGCGCTGTCTGAAGACACGGTGAAAGGCCATGTGCGCAGCCTGATGGACAAGCTGTCGGCACGCAACCGTACGCACGCAGTGGCAATCGCGGTTGAACGCGGATTCGTCACACCCTGAATGAACCGGACAAAGCGTCAGGAACCAACACTTTAGTGTGGGTTTTTGTCAGTCGACATGAGTCTTATGGCGGGAGCATAATGGTCTCATGATGTCGCTTTGACAGCTTTGTCAGGTCCGCCATGCATACCATTCCACGTCCCGGTTCTCGTCCTGCTCCACAGTTGCATGAGGGCACGACGTCGGAATGTCTGTCTTCGTATCAGATCGCGATGGCAAGCCTTGGCGTGATGTCGATTTCCATCGTTCCATCCTGTCCCGGCAACGATGCACAGATTTGCCCGGGCAAGCCTTCATTTGCGGATGCGCATGCATCCGATGGGCACGACAATCCTGGATTATGCGCATGGCAGATTCATCAGTTGGCCGCCTACATCGATGCGCATATCCACGCGCCTATTCGCACGATTGATCTTGCAGCGGCGCTGCAAATTAGCGTGAGTCATTTCTCAAGAGCCTTCAAACGTGCATGCGGCATGACGCCGCGCGAGTTCATTCTGCGCAAACGGGTTGCGCATGCCTGTGCCGCCATGCGGCAAGCAGATGTCAATCTGACCGAGATCGCGCACAAGCACGGGTTTTACGACCAGTCGCACTTCACGCGAGTATTCAAGAAGCTCAGCGGCTCGTCGCCACTGGCATGGCGCAAGCTCGAGTGCGCTGCGGAAACAAGCTGAAGCTGCTTTCGGGCTGCCTGCTTCTACGTTTTTCGAGAGAATACGGCGCCAATCACGGCATTCGGCATGGCTTGCCGCATCGTGTCTACAAAGTGTCGTAGTCGTGCAGGATAAAAGCGTGCGTAGGGATAGATGATGGAAACCGGCAAAGGCGCCGCCTGCCATTCCGGCAATACCTGCACCAGACGACCACTTGCAAGATGTTCTTCCATCAGCCAGGAGGAGCCGAGACAGACGCCGAGG
>Ga0308164_10000783_pt1 | contig 43993 bp, 38 predicted proteins | sample PhyTR2_FD_201031 | JGI IMG/M metagenome (GOLD analysis project Ga0308164, IMG submission 201031) | Phyllosphere microbial communities from UC Gill Tract Community Farm, Albany, California, United States - DLSLT.R2 | ecosystem: Host-associated > Plants > Phyllosphere > Unclassified | place: USA...
ACGCCACGACGTTCCCGAGCCTGTCGTCGGTGTCGCCGAATACGCACGAGCTGGCGCGTGTGGCGCTCGAGATGTTGGCCGAACGCATCGAGGGTTACGACGGCATCGGCCGGCACCGCCTGGTCGACTTCGAGCTGGCTCTGCGCGAGAGCGCGCCGGGTTCCTTGCAGGCCTCCGGGGCTGCCTCGGGCGACGCCTCTGACGCCGATGCCGCCGTCGATGCGGGGGCTCCTGGATCGCTTTCGCACTCTCTCTCGGCCTGACTCGCTCGACGCGCGGCGACACGCCGGTGTCGGGATTGCAGAGTTTACAGCGCAGTAAATTGCGTGCATGATGTGTGCATGAGCAGTAGCCCCGCGCGCCTCGATGACGAGGCCCTTCGAGCCAGCCGCCAAGACGGCACCTACCCCCGACCGCAACTGGTGCGCCCCGACTGGGCCGATCTCACCGGCACGTGGTCGTTCGCCTTCGACGATGCCGTCGAGGGTCTGGCCGAGCGGTGGTTCGCGTCGCCCGACTTCGGCCGCAGCATCCAGGTGCCGTTCCCGTTCGAATCCGAGGCCTCCGGCATCCACGACACGGGTTTCCACCCCGTGGTCTGGTACTCCCGCGAGCTGACCGCCGACGATCTGGCGGCCGCCGGCTTCGGCGCCGACCGCCGACTGCACGTGCACTTCGGCGCCGTCGACTACCGCGCGCAGGTGTGGCTCGACGGTGTGCACCTCGGGGCGCACGAGGGTGGGCACACGCCCTTCTCGTTCGACGTGACCGACGTCGTCGGTGCCGGTGCCGGTGCTGGTGCCAGTGCCGGTGTCGGTGCAGACGCTGGTGCCGAGCGCGCCACGCACACGCTCGTGGTGCGGGTCGAGGACGACCCCTTCGACGTGTCGCAGCCACGCGGCAAACAGGACTGGCGGCTCGAGCCGCACTCGATCTGGTACCACCGCACCTCGGGCATCTGGCAGCCCGTCTGGCTCGAGTCGACGTCGGATGTCTTCGTCACCCTCGTGCACGCCACCCCCGACGTTCCGGGCGGCACCATCGCCCTGCGGCTCGACCTGAACCGCCGGCCCGCGGCCGACGCCGACGTGCGCCTCGACGTGGTCGTCTCGTTCGAAGGTGAGCAGCTCGCCGCGCAGACCGTGCGCGCGCTCGACGTCACGACGGCGCTCGTGGTGGCCCTGCCCGTGCAGACGAACGGGCAGGCCTATGAAGAATTGCTGTGGTCGCCCGAACATCCGCGCCTGCTCGATGTGCGCGTCACGGTGCGCGCCGACGATGCCGTGGTCGACGAGGTGTACTCCTACCTCGGCCTGCGCTCGGCGGCCGTCGCGGGCGGGCACTTCCTGCTCAACGACCGGCCCTACTACGTGCGCAGCGTGCTGAACCAGGGCTACTGGCCAGAGTCGCACCTCGCGGCCCCGAGCCCCGCGGCCCTCAAACGCGAGGCCGAGCTCATCAAAGAGCTCGGTTTCAACGCCACGCGCGTGCACCAGAAGTTCGAAGATCCGCGCTTCCTCTACTGGGCCGACGCGCTCGGGTTGCTGGTCTGGGCCGAGACGCCCGGCACCTTCGAGTTCAGCCCGCGCGCCGTCGCCCGCATGAGCGCGGAGTGGACCGCCGTCATCGAGCGCGACCTCTCGCACCCCTGCATCGTCACGTGGGTTCCGCTCAACGAAAGCTGGGGTGTGCAGCACATCGCGCACGACGAGCGCATGCAGGCCTACGCCCGCTCGCTCGTCTCGCTCACGCGCGCGCTCGACCCGTCTCGGCCCGTCGTGTCGAACGACGGCTGGGAGCACGTGGACTCCGACATCCTCAGCATCCACGACTACGAATGGTCGGGTGAGGTGCTGCGAGCCCGCTACCTTGATCAGGATGCCTGTGCCGCCGTGCTCGGCGGCTTCGGCCCGGCCGGCCGACGCATGCTGCTCGACGGGCAAGAGATGGGCGACCGGCCCGTCATGGTCACCGAATTCGGCGGCATCTCGTACGCCTCGAAGGCCGTGCCCGACGACGCCTGGGGCTACTCGAAGGCGACCAGCTCGGAGGACTTCGTCGACCGCCTCGAGGCCGTCGTGGGCGCCATCGCCGCCAGCTCGTTCGTGGCCGGGTTCTGCTACACGCAACTCGTTGACACGTTGCAAGAGACCAACGGTCTGCTGGCCGACGACCGCACGCCGAAAGCGCCCATGGAGACGCTACGCGCCGTGATCACGCGCACGGGTTCGGCGGGGCGCTAGTCAACGAGACGCTCCTCGGGGGTGGCGTCGTCCGGCGCCACCAGATTGTCTGCGCGCTGACCGGTGCTGCGTCGATCGATGCCGAGGCGATCGACCTCATGTCGGCTGTCTCAGCGCTCAGCGCTCAGCGCTCGTCGGCCGAGGCGACTCGGCGGCCCGCGCGCGACAGGCGGTAGCCGGGCTCGCGCACGCGGCGCGTCCACGCGTAGGTGTTCTCGGCGGGGGCTGAGAGCACCGCGTCATAGCGGGTGTCGCTGTCGACCGCGGCCGCCGGGTCGTGGCGCAGTTCTACCTGGCCGACGAGACGCCACCGGCCGCGCGGGCTCGCGTGCAGCAGGCGCAGTCTGAGCGGCGTGCCCGTGAGGGTGTGCGCGAGGGCGTCGAGGTCGCCGGGGAGGCGTGGTTCGGCATCCGCGATGAGCATGAGCAGCACCGGTCCGTTGGCGCCGCGGTAGGGCATGATCGTCGACAAACGCGCGCCCGCGATGCTGCGGCGCAGGGTGAGGCCGAACCGACCGGGCACGCCGAGACCGGACGACGAGGTGAGGATGTCGACGAGCCCGCCGCTCGGGGTCGGAACCCGCAGCGCCAGCCCTTGGATGTCGGGGAGTGCCGCGGGGAGGCCGACGCCACGCGAGATGCGACCGGTGGTGGGGATGGGCTGAGACGCCTCGAGCTCATCGAGCCACGCCAGTCCCGAGGGGATCCGGCCCGCGCGCGGGGTGAGGGTTCCGGTCACGGTCACGCCGTGCGGATGCATGGGCCGCGAGCCGCGCACACTGCGCAGAACCGCGATGCCGGCCTCGAGCACGCGGCCGGCGACGGTGGAGACGAGAGCTGCCATGCGACAACGCTAGGCGGCGACATCCGATGCGGGCTAGGCCTTGCGCTGGTCGGCGCGGCATAGGTGCCGACAGGCCTGCGTTTGTGAACAAACGCTTGACCCCTGCTCGGGGGCCGGGATATGGTCAGTGAAGTTTCTTACTGAAACGATTCACAGGTTTGCACAACGCGGTGCGAAGGTGCGCGCGTTCTGTCCGGAAGGCCACGATGACTCCGTCTCGCGCACCCCACCTCACCCGCCGCCAATTGATCGGCTACACGGCCGCCGCCTCGATGGGGGCCGCGCTCGCCGCGACCGCCGCGCGCGGTGCCGCCGGCCAGGCCTTCGGAGCCCCCGTGGTCTCCGCGGCCGCCGCGCCGAGCGCCGCCTCCTTCGCCACGCCGCCCGCGAGCGTCGCGCCGAAGTTCCGCTGGTGGTGGCCCAACGGCGAGGTCGAGATCGACGAGATCGTGCGCGAGGTGAACCAGGTCGCCGACGCGGGCTTCGGCGGGCTCGAGATCGCCGATGTGCACCACAGCGTGCCCAAGAACCTGCTCGACGTGAAGAATTTCGGATGGGGGAGCCCCCGCTGGTTGGCCGCCGTCGAGGCCGCGCTGGTGGCGGCCGAGAAGCGCGGCATCACGCTCGATGTGACGCTCGGGCCGTCGTGGCCCGCGGCCCTGCCGAACATCACGCCGCAGTCGGTCGAGGCCCTCACCGAGGTGGCGCACGGGCTGGCGGAGGTGCCGGCGGGCGGACGCTTCAACGCCGCACTGCCCGAGCCCGTGGTGGCGCCATCCGCCGGTGTGACCGAGAAGATTCTTCTGAAGGTGCACGCCGCAAAGATTCTCACGAAGCCGACGCGTGGACAGATCGTTCTGCAGCGATCCTCGCTCGTCGACCTCACGAACAAGGTCACGAACGGGTCGCTCGACTGGACGGCGCCGTCGGGGGCATCCGGCGAACTGTGGGTTCTGCTCGCCTATTGGCGGCGCGGCTCGGGCCAGGAGGCCGAGGGTGGCCCGCACACGTCGCCGACCGCCTATGTCGTCGACCACTTCAGCCAGGCCGGCGCCCAGGCGGTTATCGACTACTGGGAGGCCAACATCGTCACTCCGCGCGTGAAGGATCTGCTCACGCGCGCCGGCGGCAGCTTCTTCGAGGACTCGCTCGAGATCGAAACGCATTCGACGATCTGGACGCGCAACCTCGTCGAGGAGTTCCAGAAGCGCATGGGTTACGACCTACTGCCCTACTTGCCCGTCATCATCGAGCAGAAGGAGAAGTACCTCTACGACTTCGACGATGTGAAGAACATGCGCGTGCGGGATGACTACAACCAGGTTCTGAGCGACCTCTACACCGAGAATCACCTCGTCCCGCTGCGCGACTGGGCGCACCGACTGGGCCTCACCTACCGCGTGCAGGCCTACGGTCTCGAGCAGGACTCGATTCAGCAGGCCGGCATCGTCGACATCCCCGAAACCGAGTCGCTGGGCGCAAAGAACCTCGACGACTACCGCGTGCTGGCGTCGGGGCGCGACCTCGCGGGCCACACAATCCTGTCGTGCGAGGCGGCCGCGTTCCTCGGTAAGGCCTACAACACCACGTGGACCCAGGTGCTCAACACGCTCAACGAGACCTTCGCGGGCGGCGTCAACCAGACCGTGCTGCACGGCTTCCCCTACGCCACCGCGCCGGGGCTCGGTTGGCCCGGGTTCGCGGCCTTCAGCCCGTATTACAACAACGCCGTCGGCTATTCGGAGGCGTGGGGGCCGCGCACGCCGAACTGGACCCACGCTCGGGATATCTCAGCCTTCGTCGCGCGCACGCAGCAGGTTCTGCAGACCGGGCGCCCGCGTTACGACATCCTGTTCCTGCGTCAGAAGGGGTGGGCGCAGACCGGTATCGGCGCACCCTGGGCGACGGCATCGGGCATCCCCATCGGCTGGACGCACGGGTTCCTCGCGAACTCGTCGCTCGATGCGCCCGGTGCCGTCATGAAAAACGGCCGGTTCGCGCCCGAGGGTGGAAACTATCGCGTCGTTATCCTCGACATCGACCGGTTCCGCGGCAACGAGGCGACCATGTCGGTGGCCGCGGCCACCAAGCTGCTGGCCCACGCGAAAGCCGGCCTGCCGGTCATCTTCTTCGGCGACTGGACCAACCCCGAGGCAACCGGGTTGCGCGATGCATCCGCAAACCAGCAGGTGGCCTCGCTTCTCGCGCAGGTGAAGGCGCTACCCACCTCGACGACCGCGCTCGGCAACGACGACATTCCGATTGCTTTGGCCGCGCTCGGCATCGGGCGGGATGTCGAGCACTCCTCGTCGATGCTCAAACACATCCGCCGCGTGGACGGCAAGGTCGACTATTACTTCCTCACCAATACGCGTCACAATCCGCCGAAGGACAAGCTCGTCCTCATCGATCAGGACGTGTGGTTGACGGCCGAGTCGGGCGACAGCATCCCCTATGAGCTGGATGCCTGGACGGGTCGCATCACGCCCGTGGCGCACTACCGGCGCGAGGGGTCGCGCGTGCGTGTTCGGGTGCGCCTGGCCCCCGCGCAGTCGACCATCATCGTGCTGGCCGGACGCTCGTTCGCGGGGGTGACGGCGCCTCTCGTGCATGTCGTCGAGACCACCGCGACGGGTGCGCGCTTCGCCGTGGGGGCGGGTGCGGGCGCCGGTGCCGCCGAACTCGTCGCCGAGGCGACCGGAACCTATCAGGCGACGCTGTCCGACGGACGCACCAAGACCGTGACCGTGAAGGAGCTGCCCGCGGCCATCGACCTGCCCTCGTGGCAACTCGAGCTCGACGACTGGCAGCCCGTCGACCCCGCACGCATAGAGACGAAGCACGTCATGCACACGATCGCGCTCGACAGCCTGCAACCCTGGAACAAGATCCCGGGCGTCGTGGATGCTTCGGGCATCGGCGTCTATAAGACCACCCTCACGCTCGACCCCGCGTCGTGGAAGATCGGCCGCGTCGGCATCCACCTCGATCTGGGGCAGGTCATCGACACCTTCAAGGTGTGGGTGAACAGCGAACTGGTTGCCGAGCGAGACATCCTCGACACTCGCCTCGACATCAGTGCGTATGCCCGGCCGGGCCGCAACACCGTGCGCGTCGAGGTGGCCTCGACCCTGATCAACCGGCTGCGCGTCGTGAACCCGACGGTGTATTCATCGGTGGGCTCGCAGGCGTATGGGCTGCTCGGTCCGGTGCAGGTGCGCCCCTACGGCATTGCGCGGGTCATCTGATGCGCGGCCGTGATGTGGGAATCCAAAGAAGCGTGATGAGCGCGAGTGACGCGACGAGCGCGAGTGGCGCGATGCGAAGGGGAGAGATGTCAGGGATGTCCGGCAGGCGGAATGGGGAGTCGACCCCGATGGGTGCCAAGCGGCGTGTGAGCGTCGTGCGAATCTTCGGCGCCGTGAGTGTCTTCTCTCTCGCCGCGGTGGGTCTGGGAGCGAGCGCCGCCGTGGCCGCGCCCGCCGAAGCATCCATCTCGGGTGTGGTCACCGAACTCGACCGCCCCGTCTCGGAGGTCGTCGTCTCGGCCTACCGCTGGGATGCGGCAGCCGACGCCTACGTCTTCGAGCAGGAAACCGACACGGCCGGCGACGGTTCGTGGACCCTCGACTTCCTTCCGGATGGCGAATACACCCTCGACTATGGCACGGAATTCTCGTCGGCACGCTTCGCACTGGGCGAATCCCTGGCGGGCGACGACGACTACAGCGACGATGAGCCGCAGTTCGCGGTGACGGGGGCAGCGGCATCCGCCACGCCGTTCGCCGACGTCGACCTGAGCCTGCTCGGTGGCGCCCTCGAACTGACCGTCACGGCTGCCGATGGCACACCGCTCATCGACCTCGACGACGCGGCCGCCGAGCTGCGCGGCAAGACCCTGGACGGCGCGGCCGTCTCGACCGCTAAGACCTTTGCCGACGAAGAGGGTCTCGTGACGATTCCTCGCGTGCCCGTCGGCAACTATGTCGCCTACGTCGGCTCGGCGGGCAGTGCGCCCGCACCCGTCGCGCTCGGTGCATCCATCGAAGCGGGGGAGACCGTCGACTACGGGGCGCATGCCATCCCGGCGGTCGCGGACGGGGCCGTCGCGGCCACCGGAACGCTCGCGATCGCCGAGGCCCCGCGCGTCGGCTCGGCCGTCGACGTAACGCTGCCGACCTTCGATCCGGCCGGAGACCCCGTCGAATATCGCTGGTACGCCGACGACACCCTGATCGAGGATGCGACGGGCGCAACCTTCACGCCCACCGACGACGAACTCGGCACGACCCTCACGGTCTGGGTCTTCGCGCACGCGGCCGGCAAGGACCCCTACCTCGAGAGAGCACGCGCGTCGGCGGTCGTCGTCGCGGCTGACGGCCCCTCGGCCACCCCGACCCCGACTCCGACAGCGGCGCCGACCCCGGGCGTCCCGTCCGACAACGCAGGCTCCGCAACGCCGGCCCCGGGCGCAAACCCGGGCGGCGGTGGCCCCGGCGACCTCGCCCAGAGCGGTGTCGCCCCCACACTGGGCGTCCTCCTGGCCGCGGCCCTCGTCGCCGCCGGACTCGTGCTCGCGCGCCGCTACCGCGCTCGAGCTGCTGGAGCTGACGCTGATGCCGGATCAGGTGCGTCGGGAAGCGCCGACGAGCGCGCCTAAACGGTGAGGTGGGGTCGGCGGTGCATCGTGTCGCTCGACCCCACCCGCCCTGCGTCGCCGGGCGACACCCCGCTGCGCCCCGGACGGCGCCTGCTAGCGAGCGAGGATGGTGAGAGCGCCGTATGGTCCGGCGCAACTCGCGCTGTCATCGCAGGTCGAATAGTCCCAGTTCTCCACTCCCGCTAACGCGGCTCCCGCGGGGATGTCATCAGGCAGCGTCACCTCGGCGCTGAATGAACCGTCGAACGCTTCGGTTGTTGTGACCGTTGTGCTGGGTCCGCGGTCTCCCTTAGGGCTGATGACGACACGCCAGCCGTCGCGCGGAACAGTCACCTCGCACACATCCGACGACTCGACCGTGACGGTGTCACCGGCATGCGCCTCGCCCGGTGTCACCGTTATGCGAGGAACGCATACGGGCTTCGGGGCCGAGCATCCGACCAACGCGGTCAGCGTGAGAGGGATGGCGAGCAGGAGGGCGACAGAGCGGCGCATATGCCGAACGTAGTGCGCCGGTGGTTGACAGGTCGAGAGCAAGTGGCGATAGGATACGAAACGTGCCGTATCTTTCAGCTCGCTCCTCCGACTCTTCTTCGCCGTCGACAGCGTCCGCACCACCCGCCGGGGGCCGCCCTCGTGACGCCGTGCGCGAGGCTCAAATCCTCTCGACCGTGCTCGAGATGCTCGCCGATACGGGCTACGACAGCATCACGTTCGAAGAGGTTGCGCGCCGCGCCAAGGCGTCTAAGGCCACCCTCTACCGCCGCTGGCCTACCAAACGCGACATGGTCGTCGCCGCCGTCAAGGCCGGGCCGTCGTCAGGGCACACGCAGGACGCTATCGACACGGGTTCGCTGCGCGGCGACTTGCTCGCCCTGTGCCGCCGGCTCAACAACACCCTGCGCGCCAGCGACGGTTCGATGAGCCTCATGCTGCTGCAGGCCGGCCTCGAGGATGCCGAACTCTGCGAGTACCTCGAGGTCGCCACGGGTCCGACCGGCGCGCGGCTGCCCGCCCTCGTGCTCGAGGCCGCGATCGCCCGCGGCGAGCTCCCGGCCGGCGCGAAACCCTTCCCCTACGAAGAGGTCACGGGCTCGGTGCTCCTCCTCCGCCGCCTGAACGGCCTCACGGTCGACGACGCCTACCTCGGCACGCTGATCGACAGCATCCTCATCCCGGCCCTCGCCGCCAGCGCCGCGTCCCCCTCCGAACCGCCGCGCGGCATCTTCTCCGGCGCGCCCGCCTCCGACTGACCCCCCGAAAGGCATCATGAACGACATCTCCAGCCCGGCCCCGCTCGCCATCGACGGCTTCGGCACCGAGCGCATAGCCGCCGGGCCGGGCGTCTCGCTCAACGTCGCGGTCGGCGGCTCGGGCGACCCCATCGTCCTCCTCCACGGCTTTCCGCAAACCCACCTCATGTGGCGGGATGTCGCACGCGACCTCGCCGCAACGAACACCGTCATCGTCCCCGACCTCCGCGGTTATGGCGCGAGCGACAAGCCCGAAGAAACCTCACCCGACGTCTACTCGAAGCGCACCATGGGCGCCGATATCGTCGCCATCGCGCGCGAACTAGGCCACGAGAAGTTCTCGCTCATCGGCCACGACCGCGGCGCCCTCGTCGCGGTTCGCGCAGGCCTCGACCACCCCGAAGTCGTCACCCGCCTGGGCATCCTCGACGTTCTCCCCACTCTCGACATGTGGGATGTCTTGCACGGCGTCGACGCGAAGGTGGCATGGCACCTCTACCTGATGGCCCAGCCGGCCGGCCTGCCCGAGCGCATGATCACGGCCACCGGCGAAGAATTCTTCGCATCATTCCTCGACGCCTGGGACACCGACGGTGCGACGTTCCCGCCGCACATCCGCCAGCACTACGTCGACGCGTCGGTCGCGGCCATCCCCTCGATCGTCGCCGACTACCGCGCCTCGGCCGGAATCGACCTGGACCTCGACCGAGCCGACCGTGCCGCCGGCGCGCAACTCGCCATGCCTGTCGGCATCCTCTCGCAGGACTGGGGTTCGCAGCTGGGCTTCGACGCGTCGTCGCTCTGGGCCGCCTGGGCCCCCGACCTCACCTACGAGCCCAGCCAGGCCGGCCACTACATGGCCGAGCGCGCCCCCGTCGACGTCGCCGCCTTCATCCGCGGCCTCATCGCCCGCTAGTTCGCGGCCGGAACGAGCTTCATCGCATGTGGCGCAACGTCACGCCGAGGCGCCGCGCAGGCTGAGCGAGCCGTTCGGCGAGCGAGTGCGAGAGCGAGACACCCGCAAGTGCGCCGATGTGCTCTACGACCTGAGGCACGCTCATCCCATCGGTCGCGAGACGCTCGCCGAACGGGTCGGCTCTCAGGGCTGCATCGGCGTCCGCGAAGCGCTGCGCGGCCCAGCTGCTTCGACCGTCGAGACGGCTCCGCAAACGCCGCAGCACTGTCGTCTGGTTCGCGAGCAGCGTCACATGCAGCGTCTTGATGTCCGCCCCGTGCAAGGCGTCGAAGATGACTCGGCGCCTCACGGGATCGGTCAGCGTCATCGGCACGATCAGAGTGCCGGGATGCCTGCGCGAAATGTCGACCAAAATCTCGGCCGCCGTGGGCGCCCACCATGGCGTCTCCTGAAAATCATCCCGAATGGCGGGCGGGTACATCCGCTGGATGCCGAAGCCCAACAGCTCGGGGTCGACCACCGCGCTCCCCGGAAGCTTGCGATGCAGCCCGAACGCGGCCTGCGTCTTCCCCACCCCGAAAGTCCCATTGATCCAGATCAACACACCCTGAGCCTAGAGCGCTGCGTTGGTGCGTGCTCGTAACCAATGGGCAACGAAAAGGCGCTCGGTATACCGCTCCAGGGCGCGGCGTGGCACGGTCGAGTCATGAGTTCGCCACGGCGCCACGCACGCCCGGTCGTGACATCCGCGGGACTCGCCCTCCTTGGGCTCACGCTCACGCTCGCGGGATGTGCCGGGTGGGGCGGGGGTGTCGCGTGCCCGGCCATCGGTTACACCCAGTCGCTGACCGTCGTCACGGTGGGGCAGCTGGCGGAGGCGGCATCCATCGAGTTCTGCGACTCCGAGGGCCGCTGTTCGCGCACCGCCGAGCAGCGCGCCGAGGACGACACCGTCGGCTCGGTCTACGACATCGTGCCCGTGAACGGCTCGACGTGGCAGGTCACGCTGTTCGCGGGCCAGGTGCCCGAAGCGACCGTCACGGCGTACCGCGAGGATGGCTCGACTGTCGGCGCAATCACGACACCTCTCGCGTGGACGTGGCTTTCGGACGACCAGGTCTGCGGCGGCCCCACTGCTGCCTTCCCCGTTTTCCTACCCGTCGGCTAGGGGTGCAGCTATTCAGCCAGCGTGAGCGGCAACTGCTCCGAGAACACGCGCGTGGTGGGCGGTGCCGCGAGCAGTTCGCGGATGCGTCCGCCCCCGCCCTCGGGAGTCGCGCGCCATTCGACATACCGCGTGTGGTCGATGGTGCTCGCCCACTTCTCGACGACGATCATGTTGGCGGGGTCATCGTCTGACACCAGCACCTCGAGACCCTCATTACCGGGCCAAGCGCGAGTCGCCGCCAGTGTCTCGCTGAGGATCTCGGACGCATCGGCGAGCTTCGCCGGGTCGAGCTGGATCTCGAAATGCACGATCGTAGTCATGCCCAACCCAACGTGTCAGGGCTGGCCGTATTCCATGGGCGAGCCCTGCACCCACCAGCCGAACAGCGGCATCCAGAAGGGTGCGGAGAAGATCGCGATCCAGGCGGCGGCCGAAATCGTGATGCTCACCGCGGCGGTGGCGACGACGAGCAGAACCACGGCGGATGTCCCGGCGCGCACGGCTTCGGTCGACGTGTTGTCGTCGACGTCCTCCTCGTTCTCGGCCAGCAGCAGCCCGAGAGCATCCTCGTCGGTAGTCATGTTTCCCACCCTCGTCGATCCTGAGTCTCGACTCTAACAAGGCCTGCCGGAAACCTGGCCGACCGTTTCTTCACTCGCGTGGCTGTGTCCTGAGCGTGAGGACGCGGGTTGGGAAGGTCAAGAACTGGTGCGCGATGTGGGCGGCGGCTCGTCGAGCGCATCCAGTTCTGCGAGGGCCTGGTGTGCTCGGTCCAACCTGTCGGCGGGGGTGTCGTCCCACCAATACGGCCCGCGCTCGCCGAGGCCGTGTTTGGCGAGCCCGACACGCCTGCGTGCCGCCGCAACCGCGTCGTCGTCGGCATCCTTCTTCGCCGTGCGCACGCCCGACCGCCCGCGGCCCAGATGTGATTTCAGCGCGGCGACGACGTCTTCGGGCAGGCTCGGATCGGTGCGCCGCCAGCGCCGCCCGTTGACGACGAGCCAGCGCTCGTCGTCGGTCGCCTCGCTATCGGGCGCGCCTGATTTGGGCACGCCGGATTGCGCGGAGGCGGTTTCGTCACCGGGGGACATGGGCCGCCCCCGTCAGACGAGTTCCACCTTGATCCATCCGGGTTCGCGACGGTCGAAGGCCTCGTAGGCCGCGATCGCGTCGCCGATGTGCTCGTGCTCGGTGATGAGCGCGGTCGGGTCGAACTGGCCAGACGCGACGAGGTCGATGAGGGGAGGCGTCACCGAATGGTGGTCGCAATTGCCCGCTCGGATCGTGAGGTTCTTGTTCATTGCTTGGCCGATCGGGTACTGCTCGACCGTCGGCGAATACACGCCGATGATGCCGATGCGGCCGTACTTTGCCACGACCTCGACCGCCCAGCGTGCCGCCTGAGAGGGGCCGTCGCCCGGCTTCCACTGGGTCGCGTCGGGGTCGGCATCCGGCGCGATCTGCGTGACCTCGGCGTCGAATTTCGCGGCGTCCTCGTCGGATACCGCGGCCGGACCGCGCTTCGGGCGCTCGGCATCCACACCCACGGCATCGATCACGCAGTCGGCGCCGATGCCGTTCGTGAGGTCCATGATGGTCTGCACGGGGTCTTCGCGGTTGTAGTCGACGATCTCGCAGTTCTGGGCCAGGGCGGCGGCGAGACGCGTCTCCTCGCCGTCGACGATGATGACCCGTCCGGCACCCTGCTTGAAGGCGGATGCCGCGGCGAACTGCCCGACGATGCCGGCACCGAAGACGACCACCACGTCGCCACGCGTCACGCCCGCGAGCTCGGCGCCGAACCATCCGGTCGGGAAGATGTCGGAGAGCAGGATCGCCTGCTCGTCGGAGACGTTGTCGGGCAGCGGGTGCATGCTGTTCTGTGCCCACGGGATGCGCGCATATTCGGCCTGCAGGCCGTCGATGGGGCCGGTCGTCTCGGGGCCGCCGAAGAAGCTCGTGCCGGCCTGCGGACCGTTCGGGTTGGCCACATCGCACTGGCTGGTCTTGCCCATGCGGCAGTAGCGGCAGGCGCCGCACGACATGGTCGAGTTCACGACGACGCGGTCGCCGGGGCTGAACCCGCGCACGGCGTCGCCCACTTCGACGACCACGCCGACGGCCTCGTGGCCGAGGATCGTGCCCTCGCGCATGGGCGCCATGGTGCCGCGCACGAAGTGCAGATCGGTGCCGCAGATGGCGCTACGGGTGATGTGGATGATCGCGTCGTGCGGGTCCTGAATGGTGGGCTGCGGCACCTCGTCCAGTCGGATGTCGCCGATACCGTGCCAGACAACTGCCTTCATGATGAACCCTCGTTTCCCGCTGCGCGTGTCGTGTCTCGTGTCATGTTTTCCGTCGAGACACCAGTCAAACCGCCGCTTCGACCCCGCAACAGGGCATTGCCACCCGCCGGACGCGCGGTTATCGTGTGCCCGCCGGCATTGTGCCCGCGTCGCCCGCCTGCGACGATGAACCCCGATGACTGATATTGAGCGTTACCTCCAGGCCTATGACGAACAGCTCCGAACGGATGCCGAGACCCCGAGCGCGGTGAGTGTCACACGTCTCGGCCCGCTCCGGCTCGTCACCTTCGCCGGTGGCCGAGGTTTCATCACCTACCAAGACCTCGGCGATGCGGATGCCGCAGCCATCGTGGCTCTCGTGCAAGACGCGCTCGCGCACTACGTCGTGCAGCCCGAGATCACGCGCGTCGAGTGGAAGACTCGCGGCCACGACTGCGCACCCGGCCTCGACGAGGCCCTGCGGTCGAACGGGTTCGAACCCGATGAGGTCGAATCGATCATGATCGGTCCGCTCGAAGCCCTGGCCGGCGACATCCCGACACCCCCGGGTGTGACCCTGCGCGTCGTCACCGACGAGGCGGATGTCCGCGCGATGAGCGCCATGATCGACGAGGCGTTCGGCGAAGACGTCGACCCCGGCATCGCCGATGCGCTGCTCGCGCGCCTCGCCCGCAACGACGGCATGCAGCTCTGGGTGGCCGAAACCGACGGCCGCATGGTGTCGGGCGGCCGCCTCGAACCGGTGCCCGGCACGGACTTCGTCGGCATCTGGGGTGGCGCCACCCTCGAGGCCTATCGCGGCCGCGGCATCTATCGCGCGCTGACGGCCGCCCGCGCGCGAGCCGCCCTGGCCCTCGGCAAAACTCTCGTGCACAGCGACTCGACCGAGTACTCGCGCCCCATTCTCGAGCGCTCAGGCCTCGTCAAGGTCTCTACCACGACCCCCTACCGCTGGGCGCGCTGACTCGTCGCGGACAGAGTCAGCCGCGGCGGCCGAAGAGGGAGCGCCGGGACGAGGGGCGCGTGTAGAAGGGCTGGAGGCTCGTGAGCAGGTGCTTCTCGCGCGGGCCCGCGAATGCGACATCCACGGGGTGCACCTGGGAGTAGTACACGAGGGCGCTGCCCAGGTCGTCGCTCACGGCCTCGCGCGTGTCGCGTGACCCGACGAGCACGAGCAGGTAGGCCTGGTCGTTGTTCTCGGGCGTGACCTTCCAGCCGAGGAACGCACGCTCGACCTGGGGATGCCGCGCGAACAGCTCGGCAAGCGTCTGCTCCATGCCATCCGGAACCTGCGCGGGAGCGCCGACGAGAACCTCGGTGTCTTTCGCGAGCACGTTCGGGGTCATGGGGGCGATGCCGTCGAGCAGCTGCGCGATCTCGCCCGGCAGGAACTCTTTGCCCTGCGGCGAATGCGGGTTCAGCACGAGCCGTGCGCCGCGGGTCATGTCCCAGAACGCGCGGCACGGCAGCGCGAGGTAACGGGTCTCGTAACCCGGGATGGCGGCCTGGGTCTCGGCGAGCCGCGCCTCCGACGTGTAGAACGGCTGCACCGAGCTGCCGTCGGCCGACGTGAGGGGAGCGAAGGTGGCCATCTGCCCCTCGCCGTCTGCGGCCGGTTCGGCCCACCCCGGCACGAGTACGGTGCTGTCGAGCAGCGCGGCCAGGAAATCCGGGATGCCTTGCCCCGTATCGGCTGCACGGATGAGAAGGGCTTCGAGCGTCGTCTGTTCGCTGTTTTCCACGCCGCGAGCCTACCTGCCGGTCACGATCTCCGCGTCATCTTCCCGGCGTTACTGCCCCGGCTTCAGTGCTCCTGCGCCACGTCGGCGGGCGCGGGGTCACCTGCTGGCCGCTTCGTCACCAGGATCTCGGCGATGCGGCGACGGTCCATGGCCGTCACCTTCAGCGAGGCATCCTCGAGCTCGATGACGTCGCCGACGGCCGCGAGCCGCCCGAGCCGGTGGACCACATACCCGGCGATGGTGTCCCAGGTGCCGCGAGGGATGCTCACTCCCGCCGCCTCCTCGAAGTCCTGGATGTTGAGGCGGCCGTCGACGACACCGCCCTCGTCCGCGAGTTCGCGGGGTGCGGCGTCCGTGTCGTATTCGTCGAAGATCTCGCCCACGACCTCTTCGACCAGGTCTTCGAGCGTGACGATGCCGTCTGTGCCGCCGTATTCGTCGACGACCACGGCGATCTGCTGGTTCTGGGCCCGCATACCCGTGAGCGTCGGCAACACGCGCGCGGTCGATGGCAGATAGGGGATGTCGCGGCTCACGTCTCCGAGCGGCCGCGAGCTGTCGGTGGCCGCGGCGTCGTACAGGTCACGCACGTGCACGAACCCGGTGATGTCGTCGATCGACTGGTCGACCACGGGGTACCGCGAGAACGGCAGGCCCTGCACGCGGTCGACGGCCTCGGCGATGGTTCCCGCGCCGTCGAGCGCCACGACCTCGGGCCGCGGGCGCATGACCTCGCTGATCTGGCGGTCACGGAGCGAGAGCACGTCGTCGAGGATGCGGCGCTCGTCCTCGGGCAGGCCCTCGTGGCTCGACACGATGTCGCGCAGCTCTTCGTCCGATAGTTCGTCGCTCGACTTGTTCGGGTCTCCGCCCAGCAGCCGCACGACGGCGTTGGTCGACAGCGAGAGCAGCCAGATGACGGGCCGCATGAGATGCGCGAAACCGTTGAGGATGGGCGCGACGGCGTAGGCGAACTGCGCGTTTCGTTGGATGGCGAGCCTCTTGGGCGCGAGTTCGCCCAGCACGAGCGACAGGTAGGCGATGACGAGCGTCAACGAAATGGTCGCGACAGTGCCGGCGAGTTGCTCGCTGAGCCCCCAGGCCACGAAGAGCGGCACGACGGATGGCGCGATCGACGACGCTCCATAGGCCGCCGAAGCGAAGCCGGCCACCGTGACGCCGATCTGCACGGCCGAGAGGAAGCGGTTCGGGTTGCGGGCCAGGCTTGCGACCTTCTCGCCGCGTTTGCCGCGCTGCGCGATGGCGTTGACCTGGCTCTCGCGCAACGTGACGAGGGCCATCTCGGTGGCCGCGAACACGCCTCCGATGAGCACGAACACGAAGACGAGGACGATGTTGAGCAGGAGGTCGCCGTTCATCGGGCCACCCCCTGCGAGGTGCGGTGTGCGCTCGGGGTCACCCGGGCGCTGGGTCTATGGCAGTCGGTCGATGGTTCGACGGTGCGTGTCATGCCCGCAGCCTATTGAGCTTTTCTCAGAAAACGCCCGGGGCGGCGGGGTGGGTGTCGTATGAGGCGGATTCGTCGGTGCGTGCGCGGCGCGCAGGAAAAGCGACCACATCGTCTGAGGACAGCGAGAACGTGACGCGGTCTCCAGCGTCGATGTCCATGGCCGCCCAGCGTCGCAGCGAAAGGTCGGCGAACACGTGCGCCGCTCGCACCCGCACCGTGTCTCCGTGCGGTTCGACGTCGAGGATGTCGGCGGTAATGCCGCTCTGCTGACCGAGGTGTGCGGCGCTACCGCCATTCGGTTCCTCCGCGAAGGTCGGCTCCGCCTCTTCGCTCGCCGAGAATTCGGATGGCGTCGTTTCCGAGCGGCGTACTCCGACCGATGCGGGCGAGATGACCGCAACCCAGCGCTCGCCTGTCACCCTCGTCGGATCGGCGGCGTCGGGACGGCTCGGTGATCCGACGACAGCGCGCTCGCGCTCGCCCCGCGGAGGCAGCGGGATGCGCAGCCCGTCGTCCGTGTGCAGGACATCGCCGTATCGCTCACCCTCGAAGAAGTTGAGGCCCGCGAGCTGCGCCATGAACGGCGTGCGCGGGCGTCCGATGAGGTCGCGGGGCGAGCCGTGCTCGACGATGCGGCCGCCGTTCATGACGAACGCGCGGTCCGCGAGCGTCAACGCATCGACCACATCGTGTGTCACCAGAATGGTCGTGCGGTCGGCGAGCACTTTTCGCAGCAGGCGGCGCAGGTCCGAGGCGACCCGCACGTCGAGGGCCGACATCGGTTCGTCGAGCAGCAGCACCTCGGGGTCGGTAGCGAGGGCTCGCGCGATCGCGATGCGCTGAGCCTGCCCGCCGCTGAGGGTCGACGGCATCCGATCGGCCAGGGATGCGGCATCCACCCGCTCGAGCCACCGCAGCGCCGTCTCGCGCGCGACCCGTCGTGACGCCCCCGCGCTGCGCGGACCGAATGCCACGTTCTCGAGCGCGGACAGATGCGGAAAGAGCAGGGCGTCTTGCGCCAGGAGAGCGACGCCCCGGCGATGCGGCGGCACGTTCACCCCGCGATCGAAGAGAGTGCGCGAGCTGCGGATGCGCGAGCCGGTGTCCGGCGCGAGAACACCCGCGATCACGCCCAACGCCGTCGACTTGCCCGACCCGTTCGGCCCGAGCACCGCCACTGTCTCGCCCGCCCTTACTTCGAAGGAAACCTGGACATCGCGTGCATCGTGCCGGAAAGAAGTATCGATCCCAACGCCCGCTCGGCGTCGCTGAGGCACCACGTCCGCGTCCTCATCAGACGGCACGCCGACGTCAATCGCATCGGCTCTGCCAGCGGTCTTGTGACGGTGACCTCGAAGGCTGGGGGAGTTGCCTCCCGCGGCTCGGTCGTCGCTCGACTCCGGGTCGTCCGCGGGGCGGCCGGCCAGCTTGGCCCGGCGGGCGCCCGGCTGCAGCCCCGCCAGCCACTGCGAGGCGACGACGATGAGCACGGCGACCAGGACGAGCACGAGGGAGAGGGCGACCGCGGCATCCGGGTCGGTCTCGCGCTGCAGATAGATCTCGAGGGGCAACGTGCGGGTGGTGCCCGCGAGGCTGCCCGCGAAGGTGAGGGTGGCGCCGAACTCGCCGAGCGCGCGGGCGAACGACAGCACGGCCCCCGACACGACGGAGGGCAACAGGAGCGGCAGCGTGACGCGCAGGAACGTGGTCGTCGGCCCGGCCCCGAGGGTGGCGGCGACCGTCTCGTAACGCCCGCCGAACGTGCGTAGAGCGCCCTCGAGGCTCAGCACCAGGAAGGGCAGCGCGACGAACGTCTGGGCGAGCACGACGGCGGTCGTGGAGAAGGCGATGTCGATGCCCCACGAGCTGAGCAGCTGGCCGATGAGCCCGCGCCGTCCAAACGTGTAGAGCAGCGCGATGCCCGCGACGACGGGCGGCAGCACGAGCGGCAACAGCACGAGCGCTCGCGCCACGCGTTGTCCCGGGAAGCGACTGCGTGCGAGCACGATGGCCAGGGGCACACCGAAGACGAGACACAGCGCTGTGGCGGTGAGCGAGGTGCGCAGGCTCAGCCCGAGAGCCTGCAGCGACGATTCCGACGTGACGAGCGGGATGAATTCGCCCCCGTTCACGCGGGCGATCATCGCGACCAGCGGCACCACCACGAACAAACCGCCGACGACCGCAACGACGAGGAGCCACCGCGGAACGCCGATGCCTTGCGCCTGCGCCCCACCGCCCGCGTTTGCGCCCGCGGCGCGCCGGTCTCGAGGGCCGCTCACGGTGTCTTGGGTCGCTGTTCTCGCGGGTGGGTTCACGGTGCGCCGAATCCGGCGTCGGCCAGAACTTTCTGGCCGGCCGGGCTCGCGACGTAGGCCACGAACGCGCGTGCGACATCCGATTGTGCCGTTCCGCGCAACGTGGCGATCGGGTAGGTGTTGACGGCTTCGGTGGACTCGTCGAACGGGATGCCCACCACGGCGTCGCCCGCCGCCCGCACATCGGTGACATAGACGAGACCGGCGTCGGCCTCTCCCGACGTCACCTTGCCGAGAACGTCGGTCACCGAGGATTCTTCACTGACGGGCTGGATGTCGACGCCCGAGGCCTTCTCGATGGCCACCGTCGCCGATCCGCAGGGCACCTGCGGCGCACAGATAACGGTCTTCACGCCGGCACGAGCCAGGTCGTCGAGGGATGCGATCTTGGCCGGGTTCGAGGACGGCACCGCGATCTCGAGGGTGTTGGTCGCGAAGTCTGTGCTCGAGCCGTCGAGCAGGTCGCTGTCGGCGAGCTTCGCCATGTTCTTCGTGTCGGCCGACGCGAACACGTCGGCGGGGGCGCCCTCGACGATCTGCGTGACGAGGTCGGACGACCCCGCGAAGTTCAGCGTCACCGTGGTGCCCGGGTAGGCGGACTCGAAATCCGAGGCCAGCTCGGTGAAAGTGCCTGTGAGGGATGCGGCCGCAAACACGGTGATCTCGCCGGTGATTGCGCGCGAGCCATCCGATTCGCCGGTTTCTGCCGCGGCCCCGCCATCGGACGGAGACGAACAGGCCGCCACTCCGGCCACGAGCGTCATGCCGACGCCAAGCGCGAGCGCGATGTCGCGGAGCCGGCGCCTGGCCGTGCCCCGCTCACTCATGCTCAGCGCGCCGGCTGTGCTCGGCCTGCCCCTGAAGACCTGGCGCAACAGCGGTCGGTCGCGCTGCGGCCGACTCACGAGCTGCGCCCCGGCGTCTCGACGATGACGTTGGTGGCCTTGACGATAGCGATGGCCACCGAGCCGAGTTCGAGGCCCAGTTCGCGCACGGCCTCGCTGCTCATGAGTGACACCACGCGGTGCGGACCGGCCTGGATCTCGACCTGCGCCATGACCGTGTCCATGACGATGTCGGTGACGATGCCGACGAAACGGTTGCGTGCCGACCGGCCGATCTCGGAGGGGTCGGCGGGCAGCACGGCGTTTTCGCGGGCCAGTCGGGCCAGCGACAGGCCGTCGACGACGGTGCGCCCCGACGCATCCTTCTCGCTTTCGAGGGCGCCGCTCTCGACCCAGCGGCGCACCGTGTCGTCGCTCACGCCGAGAAACTGGGATGCTTCACGAATCCGTATCTGCGTCATGAAAGCCACCCTAGTCTCGCAAATGCGGCTTCGCGACGGTCATGGTCGACGTTCCTCGACCCGCACCGGCAGCAAGGATCAGTTCGGAATCACCTGGGCGAGGATGAGCGCTGCGCCGATGATCACCGTCGGCACGATCCAGATCAGCGACCCGATGCCGAACCCCATGCGCAGGCGCCGGCCCTTCTTGCTCACCTGTCCGCGCTGAGCGGTCCTCGGATCGGCCCGGCGCGGGTCACCCGGGATGGCCGTCATGCCGGCCCCCGCGAGCGATGCCTGGCGAGCTACGTCGACCTCGATCTCGGCGCTCGACCCGGCCAGACCGGCCGTCGACAGGGCGCGCGCCCGGTCGATTCCGCTCTCGCCGCCGAGGCGGTCGTCGCGCCAGCGTTCCCAGCGGGTCAGCTTGGCGCTCACGGCGTCGACGGCGCCGGTCAAGGCATCCCAGCGATCGGGGGAGAGCGTGACGACGTCGCGCGTGGACACGAGGAACAGCCAGTCGTCGATGATCTCGACGTCATAGCCGCGCACGTTGTCCATGAGGCGCGTCATCACGTCGGGGGTGAACAGGTAAAGGGCATCCCGCTCGTAGCCGCGCGGGCAGAACAGGGTGAAGTGTTCGTCGAAATCACCCTCGAGGGACAGCTTCTGCGCGCCGCTCGGCACGGTCGCCAACGAGAAGCGCCGAGACCCGCGGCCCCGCGACTGCAGCACGATGTGAGGAAGGCTCGTCGCGAGACGCAGGGCCGCGTAGCCGCCGAACTGCGTGTTGCGGCTGCCCTGCGCCCCCGTCAGCAGTTCGTAGTTCGCGATCTCGATGGGTCGGGGCCCGGTCGAGCGGAAGACCCGCGCCACGCGGAAGATCCCGTGATCGGCCCAGGGTGTCAGATGCATCGTGACGAAGGGGCCCGGAACGTAGACGAGTCGGTTGACCAACGCGAACCACGTGAAGCGGTAGTGCCGTTTGGGCGTGTCCCGTCGCGCGCGCAGGCGCAGCCACGCCCACAGGATCACGCAAAAGGCCACGAGAAGAAGCATGCCGAATGCGAACATGCCGGCGAGCTCGGAGTTCTTGTCGGGCTCGTCGTCGGCCAGCTCGGCGAAGAAGCCGATGAGCAGGCCGAACACGCCGAAGGGCGTGACGAACACGCCGACGCCGAGGATGAAGCGCCGGAACCGGGCCATGGGGGCCCGCGCGATCGGATAGTCCTGCACGAACCTCTTGTAGAAGGCCCGCACATCGCGCCGCTTCACGCGCGCCGTCAGTGGCGCGGTGTTGAGAGTCGTATTCTGGCCCGCGAACGTGGTCACGCAGCATCCCCCTGGTCGTCGGGCCCGACCGGCCCTCCCTCAAAAATACGGGATGCGCGGGCCTCCGCTCGACGCGACATTCTCTGCTGCATCGCGAGGACTCTGTGGTCACATCATTCCCCCAGGATGCACGAAAGGGACCCCGTAGGGTCCCTGTCATGGCTATCCACATCTGGCGACCCGACCCGAATAGCTGGGTGAACGGTGCGCAACGAACACCCTCAGTCTAGGCGCGGGCGGTGGCGAGGAGTTCGTCGAGGAGAGTGGCGTAGGGGATGCCGATGGCGTCGAACATCTTCGGCACCTGCGAGTCGGGGGTGAAGCCGGGCATGGTGTTGACCTCGTTGAGGAGGACGCCGTCGGGGGTGACGAAGAAGTCGAAGCGTGCGATGCCGCGGCAGCCGAGCGCCGTGAAGAGGGTGTCGGCGGCCGAGCGCAGGGCGTCGAGTTCGGCGTCGGTGACGCGCGCCGGGATGACGAACGGCACGTGGCCGCCGTACTTCTGGTCGGTGCCGAAGACGTCTCCCGATGCGACGGTGATCTCGAGCGCGGGGCCGATGGTGCGGTGGCCGTCGGCGTGTTCGAGCACCGCGACATCCACCTCGCGCCCCTCGACGAATTGCTCGATCAGCACGTGTTCGTCGTGGCGGCGGGCTTCGTCGACAGCGGCCGGCAGGTCGGATGCCTGGGCCACGACACTCACGCCGTGACTCGACCCGGCGGCAACGGGTTTCACGACGACGGGATACGTGAGGCCCGCAACGGAGACGCTCTCGGCTACCGTGACCCCGGAGCCGGAGCCGGAGCCGGAGCCGGAGCCGGAGCCGGAGCCGGAGCCGGAGCCGGGTCCTAAGCCGGTGGTCGCAGCGAAAGAAGACACCGCGCTTCCCGCCACGACCCGACCCCCGACGACGTAGACGGCGGGCGCGGTCGCGATGCCGAGCGCCCCGGCGATGAGCTTGGTAACCCATTTGTCCATCGCCAGGGCACCCGGGCGGATGCCTCCCCCCACGACAGGCACCCGCACCACCCCCATGAGGGCCGCCATCGTGCCGTCCTCCCCGTTCACGCCGTGCAGCGCGGGGAACACGACATCCATCCCCTCGAGCCCCGCCACCGCCTCGGCCGCCGTCAGACGCGAGCGTTCGTCAGTGGCCGAACCATCGAACCACCCGCCGTCCCGGCCGATCGTGAGGCGATAGACGTCATACCGCTCACGGTCGAGTGCCCCCGCGACACCAGCGGCCGAGGCCAGAGAGACGTCGTGTTCGCCGGAGGCGCCGCCCCCGATCACGCAGACGCGCACGCGTTCGTCGGGGGTCAGATCAGATCGCTGCACAATTCTTCTTTCGTCGGGGGAGGGCCCGGTCGCTGCCGGCGGGTCGATCGGTCGAACGGGCAAGGGCGGGCACGGCCGGGGATTTCGGTGGGCCACTCGGTTCCGGCGGCGCAATGGGTTCCGGCAGGCCGGTCGGTTGCGGGAGGGCAACAGATGCCGCCGCGGCCGCCGGGATGGTGCGCCGGTCGACCCGGTGCACGCGGGCGCCGACGCCCACGACGATGTCGTGTTCGAGGGTGCCCGCCCAGTCGGCCCACTCGGCCACGGTCGGTTCGCCGGAGGTTCCCGGGCCGAACACCGTGGCGCGTTCGCCGGGCTGGATGCCGTCGTCACCGACATCCACCACGATCTGGTCCATTGAGAACAGGCCGACGACAGGGTAACGGCGGCCGCGCAACTGCACGAAGGCGCGACCCGAGGCCGTGCGCGGCAAACCATCGCCGTAACCGAGCGGCAGGAGCGCGAGCGTGGTCTCGGAGGACGTCGTATAGGTGTGCCCATAGCCGACGCCCGAACCGCGCGGCACACGCCGCACCGAGACGACCGGGGCCGTCAAGGTGAGCGCCGGTCGCAGCGCTACCGTGCGCGACGGGTCGATGCCGTAGAGCCCGGCGCCCACGCGGCTGAGTTCATAGTGCGTGTCGGGCCGGGTGAGCGTTGCCGCGCTCGCCGCCAAGTGACGAATCCTCGGCGAGAGTCCGCGGCGGCGAGCCACCCGCACGCCGTTCTCGAAGATCATGCGCTCGCGGTCGGTCTCGGGCGAGGCCGGGTCTGAGGCGCTCGACAGATGCCCCATGATGCCCACCACGTCGATCGAACCCTGCGCCTGCCACAGTCGCGCCATCTCGCACAGCGCCGCCCATTCGCCACGCGGCGCACCGTCGCGGTTCATGCCCACGTCGAGGTGCAGGTGCACGCGGGCGGCCCGACGGGCACGGGATGCCGCGGCCGCCACGAATCGCAACTGCCTCATGCTCGACACCGCCAGGTCGACACTGGCGCGGATGGCCGCCTCGTAGTCGGCGTCGAGCGGGTTGAGCCAACTCAAGAGCGGGGCCGCGGGCGCGTCGGCGCGCAACGTCAGCGCCTCGCCGATGCTCGTCACGCCCAACCAATCGGCTCCGTTCGCGAGCACGAGGGGCGCGAGACTGCCGTGCCCGAAGCCGTCGGCCTTGAGCACGGCCATGAGCTGCCCGGCGGTGCGCTCGCTGAACAGGCGCGTGTTGTGGGCGATGGCTGCGGCATCCACCGTCAGTTCTGCCGTCGTATGCATCGGTCCCCTTTCCCTCGATCCGACGCTACGCAGACGTTCGTGAGGGCGCCTCAGCCTGTGGGCCCCCTTCGTCCGGGCGAAACGGTCCTGCAGGATGACGGGAACCCGGCCGATCGGCCAAGGCCCGTGCTGGGGGTGACCGGGTCTGAAGCACGCAGCAGCGGGAGTCGGCAGCGGGAGCCCGTTCCTGAGCGCCCGGGATAATGGGTCCACAGGCCGTGGACCACGCGGTGCCGGAGAGGACCGCATGAAATTCGACCTGCACGACGTTCCCGAACGCGTTTCGACGGGCACCCTGCCCGCGCCCGACCTCGTCGAGGAGTTCGTGGAGGAGGCGCACCAGAGGAACCAATCGCTCAAGGGCGGGTCCGTCGCTGATTACATCCCCGCGCTGGCCGATGCCGACCCGAACCTCTTCGGCGTATCCGTGGTCGACGTCTCGGGCGATGCGCATGACGCGGGCGACACCGACCACGCGTTCTCGATCCAGTCGATCTCAAAGGCCTTCGTCTATGCGCTCGTCTGCGAAGAGCTCGGGCACGACGCCACCTACGAGCGCGTGGGCGTGAACAACACGGGCATGCCGTTCAACTCGGTCGTCGCGATCGAGCTCAACGAGGGGCACCCCATGAACCCCATGGTGAACGCCGGTGCCTTGACCACGACATCCCTCGCCCCCGGCACGGGCGATGAACAGTGGCGGTGGATCTGGAAGGGGCTCTCGGCTTTCGCGGGCCGCCACCTGGTCTTGGACGACGACGTCTATCGCTCGGAGCGGGCCGGCAACCAGCGCAATCAGGCCATCGCGCGCCTACTCGAGAGCTATGGGCGCATCGAGAAGGATCCGCTCGAGGTGGTCGACGTCTATACGAAGCAGTGCTCGCTTCTTGTGACGGCTCGCGACCTCGCCGTCATGGGGGCCACGCTGGCGGATGGCGGGGTCAACCCCATCACGAAGGAGCGCGTCGTGGCGCCGCACGTGTGCCGCGACACCCTGGCGGTGCTCGCCGCGAACGGCCTCTACGAGCGCTCGGGCGAGTGGCTGTTCGAGGTCGGAATCCCCGGCAAATCGGGCGTCTCGGGCGGCATCGTCACGGTCGCGCCCGGCAAGGCGGGCATCGGCGTGTTCTCGCCGCCGCTCGACGACGCCGGCAACAGCGTGCGCGGCAAACAGGCCACGGCGTTCCTGTCACGTGCCCTGGGCCTGAACGTGTTCGCCTCGGATGCCTTCGCGGAGGCCTCGATGACGGCCACCGCCGAAGCGGCCGACGATGACGACGCGTCCGGCGAGGAGATCGACGAGCGGGCCCACGATCTCTCCGACCAGGAGGCGTGACCGGGCGTCCGTCAGAGCGGCTCGACCGCCGTGTTGCGCAGGTGCTCGTAGACGACCGACGTGCGCACATCGGCGATCTCGGGTCGCTGCGTCAGCTTGTCGATGACGAAGGCATAGAGGCTGTCGTTGTCGGCGACGGCCACGTGGATGATGAAGTCCTCGTTGCCCGTCGTGACGAACACGCCGAGCGTCTCGGGGAGCGACTGCGCCCAGTCGCGAAAGGCCTCGATCGACTTGCGCGACGGCGGGCGGATGCGCACCGCCACGAGTGCCTGAACGGGGCGCCCGATCGACGGCAGGTCGACGTCGAGGATGGCCCCGCGGATGACGCCGCGCGCGTGCAGGGCACGCGTGCGATCGAGAGCCGTGGTCGCTGAGACCCCGACCGAGGCGGCGACCTCGCGGTTCGTCTTCCGGGCGTTCGACTGCAATTCGCGCAGAATCGCCGTATCTATCGCGTCCATATCCTGCTTTCTCGGAGTTGCGCCGGACGATGTACGGGCGTTGCTCGTGCCGTCCGTCATCCGTCATACGATCTCAGCGTCTTGAAGGATTATCGAACAGAGGAGACGCTATGGGCAACACAATCGGCTTTGCGCCCGAAGAGATCGACCCGTCGGCCCCCACGCGCGCCGCGCGGCTGAAGTGGGTCGTGGTCGTGAACGAGGCGCTGCCGGCGGGACGCGCGGTGAATGCGGCGATCTGCGCGGCGGCTGCGACATCCGCTCATGTTCAGGGCTTGCTGGGCGCCGATGCCGTCACCGCCGACGGCGAGGAACACCCGGGTCTGCCGTGGGCGGGGTGCAGCGTGCTGGTCGCCGACTCGGAAACGCTGCGCTCGATTCGCGCCAAAGCGGCCGCGCACGACGAGACGTTCGTCGCCGACATGCCCGCCGCCGCGCAGAACACGCGCGTCTATGACGAGTACCTGCAGCAGGTCGCCGAAACGCCCTCGGCCGAGCTCGAGTACTACGCCGTCTCGATCGTCGGCCCACGCAACCGCGTCGACCGCCTCGTCGGCCGCCTCCCTCTCCTGCCGTGACGCCCTAGCACGCGCCGGGGCACGGCGTTCATTCCCGCTGGTCTGCCGAACTTCCCTCGACCGAGGTGCGATGCCTCGGGCTGTCCGGGTTCATGAGGGAGTGGCGGCGGCCGTACGCGAAGTAGATGATGAGGCCGATCACGAGCCAGATGCCGAACCGCAGCCAGGTCTCCCAGTGCAGCTGCAAGATCAGGAAGCCTGACGCGAGCACGCCGAATGCGGGTACCACGGGCATCCACGGCAGGCGGAACGTGCGCGGGGCGTCGGGCTTGGTGCGGCGGAACACGATCACGGCCACGCACACGACCACGAAGGCGGCGAGGATGCCGATGTTGGTCAGATCGGCGACCTGCTTGATGGGCAGGATGCCGGCGAGGACGGCTGCGGCCGCTCCGGCGATCCAGGTGACGCGCTGCGGAACGCCCCGGCGGTCGGTCTTAGCGAACCAGCCGGGCAGCAGCCCGTCGCGGCTCATCGAGAACCAGACGCGTGTGACGCCCAACAGGAACGTGAGCATGACGGTGAGGATGGAGAGCACGGCGAAGACGGCGATGATCGTGGCGATCACGGGCAGCCCCACGCTCGAGAACGCCGAGGCGAAGCCAGCCGTCGGGTCGATCTCGGTGTAGTTCTGCATTCCGGTCAGCACCAGCGTGGCGGCCACGTAAAGCAGCATCGCGATGACGAGCGACAGAATGATGGCCTTCGGCATGTGCTTCTTGCCGTCCTTGGCCTCCTCGGCCGCCGTCGACATGGCGTCGTAGCCGAACACCGCGAAGAACACGGTCGCCGCACCCGCGAAAACGGGCCCGAAACCGTTGGGCAGGAACGGGTCGTAGTTTGCCGTGTCGATGTAGAACACGCCCAGCCCGATGATGAACAGGATGAGCACGACCTTGATGGCCACGGCGACGAGCTCGAATCGCCCGAACGCCTTCGTGCCGCGGCTCAGGATGAAGGTCACGAGCAGGCAGACGACAATGGCGGGCAGGTTGATCACGCCGCCCTTGCCCTCGTCGGCGGTCGACGTCATCCACGCGGGCATATGGATGCCGATGCCCGACAGTGCCGCATCGAAGTAGCCCGAGATGCCGATCGCCACGACCGCCACGATGGCGACGTATTCGAGCAGCAGATCCCAGCCGATGAACCATCCGATGATCTCGCCGAGAGCCACATAGCCGTAGGTGTAGGCCGAGCCGGCGCGCGGGATCATGCCCGCGAATTCGGCGTAGGAGAGGGCGGCGGCGGCCGACGCGAGGCCCGCGATGAGGAACGAGAACAGCACGCCGGGGCCGACGGCGGCGGATGTCTCGCTGCCGTGCGCCACGAGGCCGGCGAGCGAGAAGATGCCCACGCCGATGATGCCGCCAACGCCGATGGCTGTGAGCTGCCAGAGGCCAAGGCTCTTGAAGAGCTTCGAGCCCTGGGACTCGTCGCCCGGTGCGTCGATGGGTTTCTTGCGCATGATGGAACGCGCGTGATCGTTGGTGCTCATTGGTACTCCCGATGACAGCGGAAGCGGCTCGACTCTGAGTCGCCTGCACGAAGCATAGCCCCCGTTCGGGTGCCAGCGCGGCCCCTCTCAGAGCGGATGTCGAGGCACGGCGCCCGCGCGACGGCCTAAGCTCGAAGCATGTGGCTCACGAGCGATGGCACGATCAACCTGAGGGCTTTTCCGACCGACCAGTTGGTGAGCTACGACCAGGCGTTGGCGGCGCTCGCCGCGGTCGACGCCGACGAGCTCGAAGACCTCGAGCAGTTCGTGCTCGAGAGCCAGGACGGCGTCAACGAGGACATCGAAGAGACCATGGCGTTCTCCGAGGCCGAGTCGGCTTTTGTGGATGCCTCGCTGCCGGACGAGATCGACGCGGCGCTCGATTGGGCGGCGCTGACCGACATCGACCGGCGGGGCGACGCGCTGCACGACATCCCGCTGCGTTGGCGGTATGACGTGCTGGTCATGTTCGAGGACCTGATCGACGAGGCGAAGGCTGAACCCGAGCGCTTCTGAGCGGGTTCGCCCGACGACGGATCTGATCAGCACTCATCGATCAACGATCTGTGGCTGAGAATTGCGGCTGTGCCGCGTGTTCGAGGTCGAGGAGCGCCTGCTTGGCCGCGAACCCGCCGATGTAGCCGCCGAGCGAGCCATCCGAGCGCACGACGCGATGGCACGGCACCACGATGGGCAGCGGGTTCGTCGAGCACGCCGTGCCGACCGCGCGCACGGCACCGGGATTGCCGACGAGTGCCGCCATCTCCTTGTAGGACGCCGTGTGGCCGTAGGGGATCTCGGGCAGATGCTGCTGCACGAGCCGACGAAAACCGGCGGAGAGCCGCAGATCGAGGGCGAGGTCGAACGCCGTGCGGCGGCCCGCGAAGTAGTCGTCGAGTTGACGGGCCGGGGCATCCAGCCGAGCGGGGGCGTTCAGGATGCGTCGGCCGACTGCGGTGCCGAGCGTGTCGAGCACGGCATCGAAGTTCTCGTTGGCGAAGGCCACGCGCACAAGACCCTGCGCGGATGTCGCAAGCAGCAGGTCGCCGACGGGACTGTCGATCGTGCGGAACGCCAGGTCGAGCAGCTCGGCGTCGGCGGCAGCGTCGGCCAGGCGGGCCCGCAGAGCATCGAGGTGCGCGGGTGGTGTCGGCGGGACGGTCAACTCATCGACGAGTGTGGGCGGGGCGTCGGTCGCGCGGGGCTGGCTCTGGTCGGTCATGAGGTCTCCTCAGAGAGGGAAGCGGTGGGGGGAGCCGAGGTCGCGGCCGAGGTCGACCGGGGCACGGCAGGCGGCTCGATGAGGATGGTGCGCAGGGATACCATTCCGTCGGCAGCGGCGCGGCGCGCGGCATCCGTCGACCCGCCCAGGAGCTCGGCGACGTCGCGATAGGGCAGGCCGCCGAGGTGGTGGTAGGCCACCGCCAGGCGTTGTTTGTGCGGCAGGGTGGCGAGGGCCGCCCAGAGGTCGAGGGCACCGGCATCCGGAATGCCGAGTGTCGATGCGCGCTCGGGGAGCTCGCCGACGGGGATGGCGTGGCGGCTGCGGGCGCGCGTGATGTCGATGGCCTTGCGATGCGCGATGGTCACGAGCCACGCCTCGACGTTGGCCGTCAGGGGCAGGGTTGGCCATGCCCCGAGGGCCGCCAGGAACGTTTCGGACCACGCGTCGTCGGCGTCGGTGTGCGGCCCCAACACGGCGCGGCAGACGCGCAGGACCGTCTCGCCGTGTTCGGTCACGACCCTGTCGAAAGGCGGTTTCGTTGTCATCATGGGGAAGACGCGCGGGCACACCCGAACGTGAGATCGGCGGGCGGCCGTTCTCACGACAGTAGCGCGCCGCCAGTGAGACGCTCGTCGTCGGCGATGTCCGAGACGAGAGCGGCGTGGAGCGCACCCGACGAGGTCTGCGCACACGAAAACGGCCGTCCGCACTCCGTGGGGGAGCGGACGGCCGTTCTCTGTGTGCGGTTACGCCTTCGTGCGAGCGTTCTCACGACGACGCAGGCTGACTCCGGCGAGGCCGAGGCCACCGATGACGAGGCCCAGGGCCGTCACGCCGATCCATCCGTTGGCTGCCGAATCCGCTCCGGAGTTGGCGAGAGAGTCGGGCGAGTTGCCGTTGGCGTTGCCGCCACCGTTCGGGCCGCGCGTGGAGGTCGGAACGATCAGCACGCCGCCGTTGTCGGTGGGGGTGCCGGTGCCGGGTGTGCCGTTACCGGGGGTGCCGGGTCCGCCGTCGGTGGGTGTGCCGGGTCCGCCCGTTCCGCCGTCGGTGGGTGTGCCGGGTCCGCCCGTTCCGCCGTCGGTCGGGGTGCCGGGTCCACCGGTTCCGCCGTCGGTGGGGGTGCCCGTTCCGGGAGGTGTTGCCGTGTCGGTCGGCGTGCCGATGAGCGGCGCCGTGACGCACGTCGTCGACTGGAAGACGTTGGACTGCAGCGAGACCTGCCCGTTGCGGGCCAGCGCGCGGCCGTCGACGCGGGTGCCTGTGGTCACCGAGATCGACTGCAGCGCCATGATGGTGCCGGTGAAACGCGAGTTCGTGCCGAGCGTGGCCGACTCGGCGACCTGCCAGTAGACGTTGCAGCTGGACGCGCCGTCGAGAAGCGCGATGCGGCTGCTCGACGCGGTCATGAGGGTGCTCGCCGCCTGGAAGATGAACACCGCGTTGGGGTCGCCCTGCGCGTCGAGTGTCAGGGTGCCCGAGACCGCGAGGGGACCCGAGGCGGTGTAGACGCCGCCGACGAGGGTCTGGCCGACGAGGTCGCCCGCGACGCTCGCGGTGGTGGCCCGGCTCCTGGCGTCGTCATAGGCGACGAGCAGGGATGCTTTGGCGTCGGCCGCTGCGGCCTCGACGCGGGTCGTGCCGCCGACGATGCCGGGCGGGAAACCTGTGATGGCCGAGCCGGGCGTGGTGCCGAGGTCTCCGTCGAGAACCGTGAGGCCCGTGTTGGTCACGGTCTCGCCGCCCAGGACGGAGTAGCTGGCGACGGCCCCGAGGCCGACGGGGGCTTCGGCGGCAAAGGCCGCCGGTGCGCCGAGGTTGATGATGAGTGCGGCCGTGCCGGCGACGGCTAGGGCCGCGCCCCCGAACAGACCGATCGGGCGCCGGCGAAGACCGGTGCGGTGAATAGTGGCGTGTTTCTGCGTGTCGGTTCCCATGGGAACCCCAATCCGCCCCCGAATGAGCGGGGGTGCAACAGCTCAAGGTGAGGTAGTTCGCAGAGTATCTCTCACAGGAGGCTCCAAACGAGAGCCGGGCGCATTGCCAGGTTGAACAGGCTATTCAACGCTTTGAGGATAGGGTTCCAATCCGCCCGGCCGCGGCACTACGAATTATTCGTCGTTCCGCACCATTCGGCAATGAAGAGCGCGATGCTCTTCGTGACCCGGCGCACAGATTCGATGTCCACGCGCTCGTCGAAACCGTGGATGGCCTCCGACACGGGTCCGTAGACGAGCGTCGGCGTGTTGCCGTAGAGCGTGAACACTCGGCCGTCGAGGTAGCCCGGTGTCGTGAAGGATTCGAGCTTCTTGTCGAAGACGGTCTCGTGCGCACGGGCAAGGGTGGCCTCGGCATCCGAGCCCTCTTCGAGAACATAGCCCTCGGAGTAGAAACCCGTGCGCGTGGCCGTGGCCGTGATCGGGTGCCCGTTCGGGTCGGTGCCGATCGCCGCGAGCGCCTCGGTCAACTCGCCCCAGGCATCCTCGGCCGTCACGCCCGGGTAGAGCGCCACCCGCACCTCGATCTCGCACCACGCGGGAACGCTCGAGGGCCAGTCGCCGCCTGAGATGGTGCCGAGGTTGAAGTTGATGGGATGCTCGAGGTCTTCGAAGTAGCGGTGCGAGCCCTTCTCGGCATTCCACCGCTCCTCGACTTGGCGCAGCTGCGTCATGACGTGGTGGGCTGCGTCGATGGCGTTGAAACCCGAGGCCATTTCGCGAGGATGCGTCGGCTCGCCGGCCACGCGCACGGTCATCCAGATGACACCCGTGTTGGCGCGCACGAGCATGTCCTCTTCGGGCTCGGGGATGATGACGGCGTCGGCCGTGTACCCGCGCAGGAGCGCCGAGAGCGAGCCGTTGCCCGTGCACTCTTCCTCGACGACCGACTGGAAGTGGATGGGCGCCGCGGGCAGCAGTCCGGCGGCGACGACGGCGTCGAACGCGAACAGGTTGGCCACGAGGCCCGCCTTCATGTCGCCGCTGCCACGCCCATAGAGCCAGCCGTCGATGATCGGCGCATCCCACGGCGAACGCGACCACACCTGCTCGGGGCCTTCGGGCACCACGTCGACGTGCCCGTTGAGAATGAGCGAACGACCGGATGTCTCGGCCGGCCGATACGTGCCCACGACATTGGTCATGCCCTCGTAGGACACGGTGCTGGGGCCATAGCCGATGTGCTCGCTCAGCTGCGCAGCATCCAACTCCCAGCGGTCCATGTCGAAACCGCGGCGCTGCATCTCGGCGAAGAGCAGGTCCTGCGCCGATCCTTCGCGCGTGCGGCGCGAGGGGTGGGTGACGAGCTGTTGTGTGAGGGCGAGCTGCGCGTCGAAGGCGTCGTCGACGGCTCGGCAGATGCGTTCGGAGAGTGCGTTATCCATGAGAGTTCCTTACTGACTGACTATTCGACGATTGCTTTGTCGGTGATGCGCAGGCGCTCGCCGAGGGCGCCGCCCAGCACGGTGATGAGCGAGATGACGATGAGGATGAGGGCGGCCGACCACGAGGCGTTGCCGGATGCCGCGAGGAACGCCGTCGCGATGAGCGGCAGGAACCCGGTCAGCGCACCGGCGATGTTGTAGCCGAGGGCCACGCCGGAGTAGCGCAGCTCGGGCGGGAAGAGTTCGGTGAGCAGCGCGCCGGTGACGGCGTAGGCGATCGTGACGATGGCGATACCCACGGTGACGGCGACGATGATGGCCAGCGGGTTCTTGGTGTCGATGAGCCAGAACATCGGGAACGCCGCGACGGCCGTGAGCAGTCCGCCGATGACGGTCATGCGGCCCGCCCCGAACTTCTCGCCGAGGCGCCCGGCGAAAACGGTAACGAGGATCTGGAAGGCCGCGGCCACGAGCGTCGCGTTGACCATGACGCCGCGGTCGACGCCCAGAGTGTTGGTGCCGTAGCTGACCACGAACGTCGTGATCATGTAGAAGCCTCCGACGCCCAGCATCGCCGCGGCGATGGCGACGAGCAGGCGACCGCCCGCCTTACGGAAGACGTCGACGGCGGGGATGCGTGAGCGCTGCTCCTGCTTGACGAGGTCCTGGAAGATGGGGGATTCCTCGACCTTGAGCCGGATGTAGAGGGCCACGCCGAGAAGCGGGAAGGCCGCGAGGAACGGCAGGCGCCAGCCCCACGCGTCGAAGACGTCGGGCGGCAGCAGCAGCGCGAGCGCGAAGGCTCCCGACGAGACGAGCGTGCCGACGGGCGAACCGATCTGCACGAGGGCCGCGAACCGGCCGCGCTTCTCGAGCGGCGCGTGTTCGACCGCGATGGTCACGGCTCCGCCCCATTCGCCGCCGACGGCCAGGCCCTGCAGCAGGCGCAGCACGGCCAGCATGATGGGCGCCGCGAGGCCGATGGTGCCGAAGTCGGGCAGGAACCCGATGAGCCCGGTCGCGCATCCGATCATCACGATGGTCGTGAGCAGCGCGGGGCGGCGGCCGTACTTGTCGCCGATGTAGCCGAAGAGCAGGGCGCCGAGCGGGCGGGCCGCGAAGCCGACGCCGAAGGTGGCGAAGGCCGCGAGGGTGGCGGCCGTGGCATCGAGCTCGGTGAAGAAGAGGCGGTTGAAGACGAGCGCCGCCGCCGTGCCGAAGAGGAAGTAGTCGTACCACTCGAGGGCCGTGCCCACGAAGGCCGCGCGGGCGATGCGGGCGGCGTCGTGACCCGAAACCGTTGGGGCGGGGGTGCCGGCAGCCGAGGCGGCCGCGGTGCTGGTGGTCTTGCGCGATGACTCGGGGTGGGGCGTAGGCGTGTCCATGGGGGACCCTCCGTGCAGAAGAAACAGGGACCGATGTTGTGGGGAATCCCATCGGCGTCGGTGAACGGCGCGTGAAGAGCGGATGACTGCGCCGTGCGTTTCGCTCTATCCTGGGCGTATCGCGGGGCGGCGGCAATGGATGCGCGCAACCCATGAGACGGAAGGTTTGTGCAGATGCACAATTCGAGCGACACCGATCAGCTCTGGCCGGCCGTCAGCGGCACACCCGTCGAGCATGCCATCCTCGCGTGCCTGGGAGAGCTGGATGCCCTCGCGGCCGAGTATCTCGACGAGGTGCGGCAGCTGAGCGGCTACCCGGCATCCGCCATCACGGACGCCGAGATTCTCGACACGGCCACGGCATCCCTCGAGCTGTTGCTGCGGCTGATCGGCGACCTGCCCGTCACGCAGGATCTGCGCGTCGTGTCGACCGAGACGGGCCGCAAACGGGCGCGCCAGGGCATCCCCATCGATTCGCTGCTGCGGGCCGTGCGCATGGACTTCCGGTTGATCTGGCGGGCGCTCCGACGGCATGTGCCGCCCGAGTCGCTCGTGCAATTCGCCGAACAGGTGGTGCCCATCTGGGATGCGGTCGAGGTGCACACGACCGACATCCACGCCGGATATCTGGCCGAACTCGCCGTCATGGAACGCGAGGCCGAGCACGAGCGTGCCTTCCTGTTGCGCCGCCTCTTCGCGGCCGAGGAGCACGACCCGCGGCTTGTGGGGCAGGTGGCCGAGGCGCTGCGCGTCGACCCCCGCAGCCGTTTTCTCGTCGCGGTGTCGGCGGCCGATCGACATTCCGAGCTGCGGCGCGCCGCGGCCGCGCGCGGGCTCGACGACCAGCTGCACGATATCGAGGGAAGCTCGCTCATCTTGCTCGAGTGCGAACCGGGGGAGGATGACGCGCCACGCTGGTTGCTCGACCTTCCCGTCGGAATCTCGCCACGCGCCGACGGCCTGGCCGAGGTCAGCCGCATGTGGCGCACGGCCGGGCTCCTCGCGGCCGCGATCCCCGAGAATCACGAGGGCGCCTATTCGGTGCGCGAGAACTGGGACGCCGTGGCGGCGGCGTCGTTGGGCGAGTTCGGGCGCGTGCTCGAACGATCGGTGCTCGGTGCTCTCGACAGTTGCCCGCCGCGCGAACGAGCGCTGCTGCGCGAGACCGTGACGGCCGTGTTGCGCGAGGGCACCGTGAGCCGGGCGGCGCAGGCGCTCTACTGCCACCGCAACACTGTGCTCAATCGGCTGGGGCGGTTCAAAGAGGTCACGGGCGTCGACCCTCTGCATCCGGGGGACGCATCGGTCGTGCGCATCGCGTTGGCCGTGACCGCCACCGGAGCCGGTGCCGGTTCCGTGGTGGGCGCGAGCGATAGCGCTTCTGCTCGCAAGCCCAACGCTTCTCGCGGCGCGGTCAGCGCCGGGGCACGATGATCGGCTGACCCGTCGCCGGGTGCGGCACGAGGTCCACGTCCTGGCGATAGACGGCGCGGATGCGTTCGGCCGTGAGCACCTCGGCGGGCGACCCCGTCGCCACCACGCGTCCGTTCTCGAGCAGGGTGATCGTGTCGGCGAAGGCCGCGGCCACGTTGAGGTCGTGCAGAACGATGACGACGGCATCCCCGGCGTGTGCTCGTTCGCGGGCCAGCCGCAGGACATCCTCCTGGTGCTTCAGGTCGAGGGCGGCCGTCGGTTCGTCGAGCAGCAGGATGCCGGCGCGTTGGGCCAGCACACGGGCCAGGGCCGCACGGGCGCGTTCGCCGCCCGAGAGCGAGGGCACGGGGCGCTCGAGCAGGGGATGCAGCTCGGTCGCGGCGATCGCGTCGGCGACGGCCTGTTCGTCCTCCGCCTCGGCGGGGGTTCCGCGCCAGGGGGAGCGGCCCATGCGCACGACCTCGTCCACCGAGAAGGGGAACGAGACGCGGTTCTCCTGCAGCAGCACGGCGCGTGCACGGGCGAGCTGCTTCGGCTTCCAGGCATCCAGGTCGGTGCCGCGCACCGTGATACTGCCGGCGGCGGGGCGGATGTCGCCGGCCAAAGCCGCGAGCAACGTCGACTTTCCCGCACCGTTCGGCCCGATGAGTGCGTGCACGCGGCCCGCCTCGACCGTGAGATCGACGTCGGTCAGGATGCACGCGCCCCCGATCGACACCGACACCGAACGTGCGCGCAGGGCAGGCGCGTCGGGTCCATCCGGCAGGGCGGACGCGGGGGCAGCAGACGCGGGGGCAGCAGACCCGACGCCGGCGGGCAGCTCGGCGTTCACGCCCATCCCCCCGCCTTGCGCCGCGTGCGCAACAGCAGCCAGAAGAAGAACGGTCCGCCCACGAGCGACGTGATCATGCCGATGGGCAGATCGGCGAGGGGCACGGCCGTGCGCGCGAACAGGTCGGCCGTCGCGAGCAGCAGGGCGCCACCCAGCACGGATGCGATGAGCAGCGGCAGATGCGCGGGCCCGATGATCATGCGCATCAGGTGCGGGATGACGAGCCCCACGAACGCGATGATGCCGGCGAACGCCACGGCCGCGCACACGAGCAGGGCCACAACCACGATGATGAGGATGCGTACGCCTTCGACGTTGACCCCGAGGTGCCGCGCGTTGCGCTCGCCGAGCGAGAACAGGTCGAGCGTGCGCGCGCTGAGGAACGCGACCACGAGCCCCACGGCCACAAGTGGCGCGACGATGCCCACCTGCGACCACTGCGAACCGTTCAGGCTGCCCAGCTGCCAGAAGATGATCTGCTCGCGCGTGGACGTGTCGCCGATGAACGTCATGAGCGCGAGCCCGGCGCCCGCGAACGCGTTCACGGCGATGCCCGTCAGGATGAGTGTCACGACCTCGGTCTTGCCATTGGAACGGCTCGTGGCATAGACGATGAGCACGGTGGCGAGTCCCGTGGCGAAGGCCAGCAGGGGAACGGTCCACTGGCCCGCAAACGTCCAGCCGAGAGTGATGGCCGTTGCGGCACCCAGGGCGGCGCCCGACGAAACGCCGACCACTCCGGCATCCGCGAGCGGGTTGCCGAAGACGGCCTGCATGAGCATGCCCGCGGCGGCCAGGGCGGCCCCGATGAGCAGTCCCATGAGCACGCGCGGAAAACGGATGGTGACGAGGGCCTGCTCGGCGTTTGGATGCGTGAGCGGAATGCCCAGGTCGAGCCCGAGCCGCGCGAACAGCACCTGCACGACCTCGTGCGGCGGCACGGGCAGCTGGCCTGTGCCCGCCGAGATGAGCGCGACCACGACAAGCGCGACCGCCAGTGCGGTGAAGAGGACGGCCTTGCGGGTGCGGAACGGGTGGCGACCGGCGCGGCGCGGGGGAGCGGCGACCGTGTCGGCGGGCATCTCGGCGGAAAGAGCGACAGAGGGAGCGGCGGATGTCTCGGCGCTCCCGTTCGCTGGCCGTTCGGCCGCGGGCGTGGCTGCGGCCGAGGTGTCCGCGGGTTTCGCGGCGGTCATTCGGCGCTCGGGCTGCTGCTCGTCGTCGTCGTCGTGGTGCTAACGCTGTCGGGTGCCCACAAAGCCCGCGCCAGGGCATCCACGATCTGCGGTGTGCGCGGCCCGAAGCTCAACACATCGCCGTCGGCCATATCGATGACGCGTTTGTGCTGGCCGGCGGGCGTCGAGGCGATGGCGGGGATGCGCTCGATCAACCCGTCGATGCCGTCCACCGATTCGAGGCCGTCGGTCATCATGAGCAGCACGTCGGGGGCGGCCTGCACGATGGCTTCGGCGGTCATGGGCTTCATGCCCTGCCAGCCGATCTCGCCCGCGACATCCACGCCGCCGATGGTTTCGATCAGGGTGTCGGCGCCCGATCCCTCGCCGAAGAGGTAATAGATCCCGGCGCTGCCCCGCACATAGAGGAACATGACGCGCGGCCGGTCGGATGCTCGAGCCGCCACCTCGTCCACCTGCGCCGTCACCGCGGCCAGCTCGCCGTCGACCCGCGTCGAGAGTTGCTCGCCAACCGAGCTCACGCCGAGCGCCGTCGCGACCTCGTCGATGATCTGGTCGACATTGTCGATGCGGCGGTCGGGCGTGATGACGACGACGGGGATGCCCGCATCCCGCAATTGCTGCCGCACCTCTTTCGGGCCGATCGTCGTGTCGGTGAGCACCACCGTCGGCGCGAGTTCAAGAATCGCCTCGCCGTTCAGCGAGTGACCGCTCGAGGTGACGACCGGCAGGTCCGCCGTGCCGGGGAACGTGGTCGAGGTGTCGCGGCCCACGAGATTGTCGCCCAGGCCGAGACCCCACACGGTCGCGGCCAGCGTGCCCGAGATGTCGATCGCGAGAATGCGGCTCGCGTCTTCGACCGTCACGGTGGTGCCCTCGCTGTCGGTCACGGTGACGGGCAGATCGGATGCCGGAGCCTCGGCCACGGGCTGCACGCCCTGGTTTTCGAGGCACGCCGTCGTGCCGCCCTTGACGGCCGCCGGATCGTCGGCGAGCGCGAGTTCGCTGAGCGGTGTGTCGCTGCCGGGGCACGCGGGCACGGCGGCTGACGTCGTGCCGCCCGACGCGGGCCCGGATGTCGGAGCGCCGGCCGTCTGGCATCCGGTGAGCGCGAGGGTGACGGCCGCGGCCGCTGCTGCCGCTGCGATGCCGACCGAGAACGGCCGACGAACCGAGGCCGAGTGGCCGGACGGCGTCGCACGGGTGGTCGACGTCTGGGAGCGGTGACGAGGGCGGTGAAGGATGCGCACGAGGCCGATTCTGTGGAAGTTAATGAGGTAAGGCTAACCTGAGCTTGACAGGGGCTCGACGGCCCCGATACTTTCTTAGCATAGCCTCACCTAACCCGCCACATCGGCGGAATTCCGGGGCTGACACAGCACTCGACCCGCGCCCCGCGCGCCCCGCCCCCAGCGGTCCGACCCCTTCTCGGACCGTCAACAGGTATGCCATCAGGAGCACAACCCGTGACAACACACCCCTCCGCACAGCCCGGGCCGCGCACGCGGCGCCCCCTGCGCGCCGCCCTCGCCAGCCTCACCGCGGCGCTGCTCATCGTCGGCGGTTCGTTCGCCGGCGCGACGGCCGCGACGGCCGAGGCGCTCGCCTTCGATTCCGCGACCGCGGCCGCGACGGCCGCAAACTCCGCGGCCGAGAGCCCGGCAGTCGACGCCACGTCATCCGAAGCTCCTGCCATGGACGCTCCTGCCGCAGCACCCACCGCCGCGCCCCAGGCCGCCGCCGCTGTCGCCGCGCCCGTCCTGACGATCACTCCCGCGACGGATGTCGACCCCGCCGTCTCGAACACCTTCACCGTTACGGGCACGGGCTACGTGGGCGACGCCGCCGTCAACGGCGCCTACGTCGTGCTCGGCGAGAAGGCCAAGTGGGCGGGCGAAGGCCCCCTCCCCGCCGAGGGCTGGGCGGCGCTCTCCTGGGTGATGCCGCGCCAGATCGTCGATGGAAAATTCACCACGACGCTCACCATCCCGGCTGGCACGTTCGACCCGTCGAAGGCCTACCACGTGGGCACCTCCGCCGCGCACGGCCTGTCGGTCACGAACCGCTCGCTCGACGCCTTCGCGGCCATCGGCATCCGCCAGCCGGCGCCCGTCGCCGACCCGAAGATCACGGTCACGCCGGCCGCAGACATCGACCCGGCCGTGGCGAACACGTTCACCATCACGGGCACGGGCTTCGTCGGCCCCGGTGCCGCCAGTGGCGCCTACGTCGTTCTCGGCGAGAAGGCCAAGTGGTCGGGCGAGGGCGCCCTCCCGGCGACCGGTTGGGCCGGACTCGCCTGGGTGATGCCGCGCCAGATCGTCGATGGAAAATTCACCACCACGCTCACCATCCCGGCTCGCACGTTCGACCCGTCGAAGGCGTATCACGTGGGCACGTCGGCCGCTCATGGTTTGTCGGTCACGAACCGCTCGCTCGACTCGTTCGCCGACCTGAGCATTCGTCAGCCCGCGCCCGTCGCCGACCCGAAGATCACGGTCACGCCCGCATCCGATATCGACCCTGCCGTCGAGAACACGTTCACCGTGACGGGCACCGGTTTCGTCGGCGACGCCGCGGTCAACGGCGCCTATGTTGTCCTCGGCGAGAAGGCGAAATGGTCGGGAGAAGGCCCCCTGCCCTCCGCCGGCTGGGCTGCGCTGTCCTGGGTCATGCCGCGCCAGATTGTCGAAGGAAAATTCACGGTCACCCTCAAGATTCCGGCGGGCACGTTCGACCCGTCGAAGGAATACCACGTCGCCACGAGCGCAGCTCACGGGTTGTCGATCACCAACCGCACGCTCGACTCCTTCGCGGGCCTCTCGATCCGCCAGCCCGTGCCCGTTGCACAGCCGAAGATCACGGTGACTCCCGCATCCGATATCGACCCCGCCGTCGAGAACACGTTCACGGTGAAGGGGACCGGTTTCACGGGCGAGGCCGCGGCGAGCGGTGCCTATGTGCTGCTCGGTGACCGCGCGATCTGGTCGGGCAACGGTCCACTGAAGGCCGACGGATGGCTGTCGACCAACTGGGTCATGCCGCGCCAGATCGTCGACGGAGCCTTCACGCTCACGATCAAGATCCCCGCCGGGGCCCTCACCTACGGCGTCGACTACCAGGTGGCCACGAGCGCCGCTCACGGTTTGTCGGTCACGAACCGCTCGCTCGACACGTTCCAGCAGCTCACGCTCGTGCCGCAGCCGGCGAAGTCCACCAGCACGACACTCGCCGCCTCAGCCACGAGCATCTCGGCGGGCGATTCCGTGCGCTTCGACTTCATGGTGGCCCCCGCCGTCGACGGCACCGTCACGCTGCTGGATGGCTTCACCGTGCTGGCGAGCGACGTGCCCGTCCGCGCGGGCTCCGGGTCCTTCTCGACCTCGACCCTCTCCGCAGGAGTGCACTCGATCACGGCGCGTTTCCTGCCGAATCCCTCGACGGGTCTCGAACCCAGCACGTCGAATCGGGTGACGATCTCCGTGACATCGATCGTCACGCCCGAGCCTCCCACCCCGCCGACGCCGCCGACTCCTCCGACCACGCCCACGGCCCCCGTGAGCGACCCCACGCGTGCCGGCTCGCTCAGCTGGGGTGTCGTGTCGAGCTTCCGTGCCTACATCACGGGCCCGATCGCCAAGGGTTCCATCCAGGTCTCGGGCGGCGCCACGAGCTCCGGCGGCGCCTTCCAGTTCGGCCAGTCGAACGGTTCGTTCGACCTCGGCTCGAACACCGGTTCCGCCGGCTATTCGGGTGCGGTGCGCTTCACGGGCCACGGCGGGGCGCTGGACGTCACGCTCGCCAACCCGCAGATCCAGGTCACCTCGGCCACCGCCGGCACGCTGTCCGCGACTGTCAACGGCACGCCGACCACGCTGGCCACGCTCGACCTGCAGTCGGCCGCGCGCTCCACGACGGGCAACTCGGTCACCTACCGCAACGCGCCCGTCACCTTCACGGCCGCGGGTTCCGAGGTCTTCCAGGGTCGCTATGCGACGGGTGATCCGCTCACCTTCACGATCGGTGTGGCGGGCGCGGCTCCGGCCGGCACCGCGGGAACGGTGGCTCAGGCATCCGGTGCCGCCGCCTCGGCCTCGACGACGCCCCGCCTGCCGGCCACCGCACCCGCGAGCACGGGTATCGTCCTGACCGATGAGACGCGAGCAAAGCTCATCGCCGGCGACGAGGTCACGGTCTCCGCCGACGGCTTCCAGCCCACCGAGAAGAACATCCGCGTGGTCGTCTACTCGACGCCCACCGTGCTCGCCTCGGGCCTCAGCGCCGACGCATCCGGTGTCGTCACCTGGACGGGTAAGCTTCCCGCCACACTCGAACCCGGAGAGCACACGCTCACGTTCCAGGGGTCGATCAACAAGGGTGTCGTGTTCGAGCTGCCCGAGGTCACGACGCTCGCGGCGGGGTCGTGCCTGGTCGAGAACGCCACACTCGACTGGGGCTTCAAGGAGTCGTTCCGCAACTACATCGAGGGCATCGCCCGCGGTGGGTGGGAGCTCGCCGACGGCGCCACCTACACCTACCCGACCTTCGGCTTCACGGGCGGAAAGGGCTCCTACAACCCCGAAGAGTCTTCGGGTGTGGTGTCGTTCGGCGGCAGCATCCGCTTCACGGGCCACGACGGCGCCCTCAACACGACGCTGACGAACCCTCAGATCGAGTTCGTCGACGACACGACGGCCTACATCCTGCTTGACGTCTCGGGCACGACGCAGGACGGTCAGGCCATCGCCGACACGGCCATCCGGTTCGCGAAACTCGACCTCGCGTCGGGCACGGTGAGCCAGGATGCCGGCAGCGTCACGGGTGCCGACATCGCCGCCGTCCTCACCGACGAAGGGGCCGCCGCGTTCGGCACCTACGCCGCCGGTGAAGAGCTCGACCCGGTCGCGTTCACGGTTCCGTTGCCCGCCGACTGCGGCGTCGCCGCGGCCCCGGCCGCGGAGGAGGAGACCGAGGTGACGACGACCGACACCCAGGCCGAACTCGCCGCGCCGGTCACGTCCACGAGCGACACGTCATGGATCGTCTGGGCCATCGTCGCCGCGTTCGTGCTGCTCGCCGTCCTGGCGCTCGCGTGGATCGTCGTCGCCCGTCGCCGGTCCGCATCCGGCGCCGTTGCGGCCGGCTCCGGATCCGGCTCGGGCCCCGCCTCGAACGACGTGACGCCGGGCCCCCTGGCCTAGCCTCACGCCGCGAAGGCCGTGCCCCAAACGCGGCCCTCGCCAGATCGCCCCCGGTGCCCACGCGCCGGGGGCGCTTCTGTTGCCGATCCCTCTCCTGGCTGGCGCGTCCAGCCCGTCTCACCCGCCCGTCGGTGACTGAAACCGAAGCATCTGCCGAGCGATACTCCGACATCCGATTCCTGTCCACCCCCACCCCTTTTCCAACCTCGGCCTGTCAGAAGCCCGCCGCCGTTCCTAAACTGGTGCGGTGAAAAAGTGGGCATCGATCGTGGCTGCCGGCTCGCTCGTCGCACTGATGAGCGGCTGCGGCATCACCGTGCCGTCCGACCCCGATGGCACGCTCGACAGCGTGCGCGGCGGCGAGCTGCGGGTCGGCGTCTCGCCGAACGCCGACTACACGGTGGTCAACGGGGATGACGTGAGCGGCACCGAACCCGAGGCCGTGCGAGCCTTCGCCGCCACCCTCGACGCCGACGTCGACTGGACCATCGGATCAGAGCAGGCCCTCGTCAAGAAGCTCGAGAACGACGAGATCGACCTGCTCATAGCGGGCATCACCGACGACACCCCGTGGGTCGACAAGGCGGGCGTGAGCCGCCCCTACGCCGAGCACCCGGGCGAGGACGGCCGCATGGAGAAACACGTCATGCTCGTGCAACTCGGCGAAAACGCGTTCCTCAGCGAACTCGAACGTTTCCTCGGCGACTACACGCGGACGGAGGGTTGATCGTGGCTCGTTCGTCGAAAACGACCCCCGTGCGGCTCGGCCACACGGAGCTGCCCGAGCGCCAGACCGAGGTGCTGCGCCGAGCCATCCGCCTCGAATGGATCACGATCGGGTTCCTCGTCGTCACCGCAACCCTCGTCTTCCTGGTGCTCGGCAATTCGCAGGCGATGAAGTCGGCCTGGATCGAGGACCTGCTCTCCTTCATCCCGCCGATCGCGTTCCTCGTCGCCATCCGCGTCAACCGTTTAGCTCCTACACGCCGGCATCCGTATGGCTACTACCGTTCGGTCGGGGTCGGTCACCTCGTGGCTGCCGTCGCCCTGACCGGCATGGGCGCGTACCTCATCGTCGATTCGGCCATCGGGCTGTTCTCGGGCGAGCATCCGACCATCGGCACCGTCGATCTGTTCGGAAACGTGATCTGGCTCGGCTGGCTCATGATCGGCGTGATGGCGGTGACGGCCGTGCCGCCGGTGATCGTCGGCCGCATCAAGATGAAGCTCGCTCGCGAGTTGCACGACAAGGTGCTCTACGCCGACGCCGATATGAACAAGGCCGACTGGATGACTTCTATCGGCACGATCG
>Ga0308164_10000784_pt1 | contig 43927 bp, 37 predicted proteins | sample PhyTR2_FD_201031 | JGI IMG/M metagenome (GOLD analysis project Ga0308164, IMG submission 201031) | Phyllosphere microbial communities from UC Gill Tract Community Farm, Albany, California, United States - DLSLT.R2 | ecosystem: Host-associated > Plants > Phyllosphere > Unclassified | place: USA...
AGGCACACCGCAGCGACTGGAGAAAGGACCGCTGCGCGGCCCAGCGCGGGGCAAGCCCGCTCACCACAAAAAGCTCATGTGCTCAGGTGATGTTTCTACCGGAGATATGTAGATACCGATGCTCATCGGCGATGCCTACACAACTCTCAGAGGCTGACACCCAGCCATGTGGTGAGCGGGCTTGCCCCGCGCTGGGCTGCGAAGCGGCCCCGTTGGTCCTCACGCCACCTGCCTGATCCCTGCCTTGGCCTCCAATTCGCGCACCAGCGGCAATACCCGCTTGCCGAAGTACTCCACTTCTTCCTGGAAGTGCAGAAAGCCCGCCAGCACCAGGTCCACGCCCACGGCCTTGAGCGCGACGATGCGTTCGGCGATTTGTTGCGGCGTGCCGATCAGGTTGGTCTTGAAGCCGTCGTTATACTGCACCAGGTCTTCAAAACTGGACTTGGCCCAGTTGCCCTCGCCTTCGGGCGAGGCCTTGCCGGCTTGTTTGGCGGCGTCACCGAAGGCGTTCACCGCTTGCGGGTCGGCTTTGTCGATGATTTCGGCCAGCACGGCGCGGGCTTCTTCCTCTGTGTCGCGGGCAATCACAAAGGCATTCACGCCGATCTTGACCGAATGGTTGTTCGCCGCAGCCTTGGTGCGGATGTCGTCGACCTGGGCCTTGATACCTTCCGGGGTATTGCCATTGGTGAAATACCAATCCGACACCCGCGCGGCCATATCCCGCGCGGCCCGCGAGCTGCCGCCCTGGAACACTTCCGGCCGGCCCAGCGGCTTGGGCTTGAGGGTGTAGTTGTTGAAGCGGTAGAAGTCGCCCTTGAAGGTGAAATCATCCTGGGTCCAGATGCCTTTAAGCGCGCGGATAAATTCTTCGGAACGACGATAGCGTTCGTCGTGCTCCAACCAAGGCTCGCCGATGGCCTGAAACTCGCCCTTGAACCAGCCGCTGACGATATTCACCGCGATGCGGCCGTTGGTGAGCTGGTCGATGGTCGCCAGTTGCTTGGCCGCCAGCGCCGGCTGCCAGGGCCCGGGCAGGATCGCGGCGATAACCTTGAGTCGGGTGGTGGCGGCCAGCAGGGCATGGCTGAACGCCACGGACTCATGTTGGTTCTCGGCACCGTAACCGGCGGTGAAGCGGATCTGGGTCAGGCCGTACTCGAAGCCCGCCGCTTCGGCCAGTTGCGCCAATTTGCGGTTGTAGTCGATGCCCCAGTGGGTGCGTTGCTCGATCTTGCTGACCACCAGCCCACCGCTGACGTTGGGCACCCAATAGGCAAATTTCACGGCTTGCTGACTCATCGAACGGTACCTCGCACAAAAGGGATGTACCGAAGGGTTGAGCAGCAAGCGTGCCAGCCTGGGCAAAGCCCCCGAGCCAGGGCGGTTGCGCGGGATATTACGGGCGGGGATCCCTTGGCGGCGAGTGTCGGGCTTCGCGCCGTTTTGTCGGATCGCTGTTGCCAGGGCAACAGTTCTAACCCTTCAATCCCCATAAACACTGGGCTCGGCGCCCGGCACGGAGTGTGCAATTGCCCTTGCACCGATCACTGCCCAGGAACCGTCCCATGACCGAACACCACATCATCAATCCGCTGGCTACCGGCGCCGACTATGCCGCCCTGGCGGCGCGCTTTCGCCCGATTTTCCAACGCATCGCCGAGGGCGCGCTGGAACGGGAAAACACCCGCACCCTGCCCCACGCGCCGATCCAATGGCTCAAAGAGGCCGGTTTTGGCGCCGTACGCCTGCCGGTGGAATACGGGGGTGGCGGCGCCTCGCTGCCGCAGTTGTTCGCGCTGCTGATCGAACTGGCCGAAGCCGACTCCAACGTGCCCCAGGCCCTGCGCGGGCACTTCGCCTTTGCCGAAGACCGCCTGAATGCCGCGCCCGGCGCCGGCCGTGACCTGTGGTTCAAGCGCTTCGTCGACGGCGACATCGTCGGCTGCGCCTGGACCGAAATCGGCGCAGTGGCCATCGGCGAGGTTATCACCCAAGTCACACCGAACGGTGATCAGTGGGCGCTCAATGGCGAGAAGTTCTACAGCACCGGCAGCATTTTCGCCGACTGGATTGATGTGTACGCCCAACGCAGCGACACCGGCGGCGACGTGATTGCCGCCACCCGCGCGCGCCAGTCTGGGGTGGTGCACAGCGATGACTGGGACGGCTTTGGCCAACGCACTACCGGCAGCGGCACGTCGCGCTTTACCAATGCCGTGGTGGAGACGGAAAACCTCATCGACTTTGCCACCCGCTTCAAATACCAGACGGCGTTTTATCAACTGGTGTTGCTGGCCAGTCTCGCCGGGATCGGCCGCGCCGCGCTCAAGGACGTGGCGCAGCACGTACGCAGCCGCAAGCGCATCTACAGCCACGGCAATGCCGCCCATGTCAGCCAGGACGCGCAGATTCAGCAGGTGGTGGGCGAAGTCGCCGCCCTGGTGTATGCCGCCGAAGCCAGCGCGTTGAAGGCTGCGGAGCCGGCGCAACGAGCGTACCTGGCGCGGTTCGGCGGGGATGAAGTGGCCGAGCGCGAGGCCAATGTGGCGGCCGAAATCGAATCGGCCACGGCGCAGGTGGTGGTGTCGGAATTGATTCAGCGGGCCACCAGCGAACTGTTCAATGCGCTGGGGGCTTCGGATGTGCGCCAAGGCAAGGGTTTGGACCGGCATTGGCGCAACGCGCGGACCGTGTCCTCGCACAACCCGGTGATCTACAAGGCGCGGATCGTGGGGGATTGGGTGATCAATGGCACCGAACCGCCGTTCGTTTGGCAGATCGGCAATGGCCCGGCGAAAGACTAAAACAGAATGGGGCGAACCCTGTGGGAGGCGCTTGCCCCTCCCACCTCAGAACGCCAATTTGTAACCGACGGCCATCAACATAACCGCCAGGCACGGGCGCAATACACCGTCCGGGATCTTGCCGGTCATGTGGCTGCCGATATAAATCCCCGGCAGCGAGCCCATCAGCAGAAAGCCCAGCAGGTGCCAGTCCATATTGCCCATACCGGCATGGCCCAGGCCCGCCACCAGGGTAAGCGGCACGGCGTGGGCGATTTCGGTGCCCACCAGCCGGCGCGTGGCCAGGAACGGATAGAGGATAAACAGCGCCACGGTGCCCAGGGCGCCGGCGCCAATGGAGGTCAGGGCGACCATGGTGCCGAGGATCGCGCCGGTAAGCACGGTCAAGGCATTCAGGTTGCGCGGGTTCATGTGGTAGCTGTCGCCGGCATGACGCTGGGCGAAAGCCAACAGGGTTTTCTTGAACAGAATCGCCAAAGCGGTCAGCAGCAGCACCACGCCGAGGGCCTGCTTGATCACCGCGTTCATTGCGCTGGGGTCGGTGTGCAGGGTGGCCAGGAACCACAGGGTCAGGAGCACGGCGGGCACACTGCCGAGGGTGAGCCAGCCGGTGATGGTCCAGTCGATGTTCTTGTTCTTGCTGTGCACCAGCACGCCGCCGGACTTGGTGATAGCGGCGTACAGCAGGTCGGTGCCTACGGCCGTGGCCGGGTTGATACCGAACCACAACAGGATCGGCGTCATCAACGAACCGCCGCCGACGCCGGTCATACCGACGATAAAACCCACGATCAGGCCGGCAATGACAAAACCAAAGTTACCCACTTCCATTAACAGCTACCTGCGGCCATATAAATTACTGGCCGCAGGATAGCGATTTTTCTTATAACCACTTATACCAATATGATCTGACTTTATGCCTTTTACGCCAGCCGGTGACACACGTAAGCCTGCGTCTGGTAAGGAAACGCTACGGTCTCACGCCCGCGCAGGTCGGGATGGGTGTCGATCAGGGTGCGCAGTTGCGCGGTGACGCTGGCCTTTTGCGGGTCCGGCAGCGCCGCAATGAAACTCACCGAGAGGAAGCGATCAATGATCACTTCCTGGGGGCTGCCTACGTGCTGGTAGGCAAAACAGGTCAGTTCGGGCATGGAAAAATACTCGCCGCGAAAGGCATCACGCCAACGGCCGGTATGGAACCGTGGTGTGTCGCCTTCATAAGGCGTGATGATCTCGGTGATCGCCGCCACCCAGTCCACCGACTCGTCGCGCACATTCCACACCAGGCCCAGGCGCCCATCGGGCTTGAGAACACGGTGAATTTGCGCCAATGCCGCCTGTGTGGCGAACCAGTGGAAGGCCTGCGCGCACACGACGACGTCGGCACTTGCAGTGTCCAGGGGCATGGCGTCGGCGGTACCGGAAACCAGACGTACACCGGGCAATGCCTTGAGCAGTTGCTCGCCCATCTGCGCCACGGGTTCCACGGCGATAAGCGTCGGCGCCAGGCTACTGAGCAAGCGGGTGAACTTGCCGGTGCCGGCGCCTAGGTCGACCACCGTCGACTGGCCGGTAACCCCCAGCGTCTCGCTGAGCCAGCCCGTGAGCTGGCGGGGGTAATCCGGCCGCCCCTGGGCGTAAGTGGCGGCCTGGGTTGAGAAACCTAGTTGAGCAGACGCGTGAACGGCGGTCATGGTCAATCTCTCCTCGGGTAAAACGGGGCCACAGTATGCTCTTTTGCCCGCCTGCTTGCAGGCCGATCAGCTCGCGCTGCTGGGCAACCACACCCGAAACCGCGCGCCGCCCAGCGGTGAAGCCTGGGCGGTCAACGTCCCGCCCTGAGCCTCCAGCGCACGCCGGCTGATCGCCAGGCCCAGACCAAAGCCGCCAGTGGCACGGTCGCGGCTGCGGTCGAGACGGTAGAAGGGTTCGAAGATGCGCTCGCGCTGCTCCAGCGGAATACCGATGCCGTCATCGTCTACCCAGATCTCACAGCCCTTGGGGCATACCTTGACGCCCACCTGGATGCGTTTTTCGCAGTAGCGCGTGGCGTTGCGCAGCAGGTTCTGCAACGCGCGGGCGGTGAGGCGTGGGTCGAGACTGAAGCGCTCGACGGCACAATCGAGCGCCACATCGATGACGATCTCGGGGTTTTCCAGTTCGTCATCGACGCTGCCTAGCACGCTGTCGATAAATTCATCGAGCACCACGTCCACCCGCTCCGGCAGTTGCGACGGGTTCTGCAAACGGCTGTAGGACAACAATTCCAGCACCAACTCGTCCAGCTCGCGGATATGCGCCACCAAACCCTGCAGACGTTCGCGGCTGGCCTGGGGCAGGTCTTCGGACAGCGCCAGGGCCAGGCCGAAGTCCAGACGCGTGAGGGGCGTGCGCAGTTCATGGGAGACCGCGTTGAGCAGGTCGCGCTGCTGGTTGAGCAGGTGCTCGATGTCGTCGGCCATGGTGTCGAACACCGCGGCCAGGCTGCCGATACTGGAACGGGCCGAGATTCCCGTGCGCTCTGTCAGATTGCCCTGGCCCAACTGCGCGGCGGTGCTTTTCAAGCGCTCAAGGTCGCGCCAGTGCGGGCGCAGCCAGGTCAGCAGGCACACCAGCAGCGCGGCGACAATCAACACGTTGATGGCCCAGTACAGCAAGTTCATGTCCAGCGGGTCCGGCGGGATGGTCAGCTTGACCACAAACTGATCGTTGATCGGCGAGCTGATCTCTTCCATCCAGCCCCACTCGCCCAGGCGCACCACCGGTTTGCCCTGCTCCAGCAAGCGCGCTTCTTCGAGGGTATAACTGGCGTCCTGACGCAGCAGCAGTTGCACATGCAGCGGCGCAAACTCCCGCCCCAGTTGCTCGGTTACCTGAGACCAACGCTCCATCGGCGCGCGCTGGTATTGCTTGACGATCAGGTGTTGCTGGCCGCGGGTCTGCTCGATGTTGTAATTCAGGTAGCGGTGTTCAAACAGTTGGATCACCAGCTTGGGAATCAGGTAGATCGCGGCGCTATAGGTAACGATAGTGATCAAAAAGAGGCGAATCAGCACGCGCAACATGGGTCAGCATTCCCACTCGGAACGGCTGAACAAGTAACCCTTGCCCCATACCGTTTTGATCTTGCGCGCTTCGCCGGCATGGTCGTCGAACTTGCGCCGCAGCTTGGAGATGGCCACGTCCACCGAGCGATCGGTGCCGTTGAACTCAATACCGCGCAGGCGCTGCAGGATCTGGTCGCGGCTGAGCACCTCGCCGGCGTGCCGCGCCAGCACCACCAGCAGGTTGTATTCGCCGCTGGACAGCTCCACGGCCTGGTCGCGCCAGGTCACGGTGCGCTCCGACAGGTCGATGCACAGGTTGCCCATCAGGATCTGATCGTTGGCCACCTGGGGTTCGGACAAACTGCTGCGGCGCAGCAAGGTGCGCACCCGTGCCAGCAGCACGCGGGGTTCGCAGGGTTTGGTGACGTAGTCATCGGCGCCCATTTCCAGGCCAAGTACCTGATCGTGGCTGTCGTCGCGGGCGGTGAGCATCAGGATCGGCAGACAGGCCGAGTCGGCGCGCAGCAGGCGGCACACCTGCAGGCCATCAAGCCCGGGCAGCATCAGGTCGAGGATTACCAGGTCCGGGGGATCACGGCGCGCGCGTTCCTGCACCAGATCGCCACGGCTGAGCACGTTGACGTGGTAGCCGTTGCGCTCCAGGTAGCTGGCAATCAGCTCGGAAAGCGCGGCGTCGTCTTCGACCAGGAGGATGTTGGGCATGAAGGTGTTTCCAGAAAATACAGTGATGTGTCGTACACACACCCAATGCCGGAGGGTGCAAACGCCCTCCTGCATTGGATACTTAGTGGTTGCAAGATTGTGCAAGGATATACGCCCTCGGTGCCTCGCGCGCCGCACCTTACATTTCTTCACACACCTGCTACACAGCTTCACAGCACCGAGGCGCCGGTGACTTTAGGATGCGCCAGTCATTATTGGGATAAGAGCATGTCGAAGAATCTGTTTGCGCCGTTTTGCCTGCTGGCCCTGACGCTGGCACTGAGTGCCTGTGACCAGTCGGCCGTCGAAGCGCCGGAAATGCCCCTGGCCAAGGTTCGCATCGAGACCTTGCAAGCCAAGCCCCTGTCCATCAGCAGCGAATTGAGCGGGCGCATCGCCGCGCCACGCATTGCCGAAGTGCGCGCGCGGGTAGCCGGCGTGGTGCTGCAGCGGGTGTTCAAGGAGGGCCATGACGTCAAACAGGGCGACGTGTTGTTTCGCATCGACCCGGCCCCCTTCAAGGCCGATCTGGACAGCGCCAAGGCCAACCTGAGCAAGGCCGAGGCCAACGCGTTCCAGGCGCGCCTGCAAGAGCAGCGCTACAGCCAGTTGGTGGAAGGCAACGCCATCAGCGGCCAGGACTACGACAACGCCCGCGCCGCCGTGCGCCAGACCAACGCCGAAGTCGCCGCCAATAAAGCCGCCGTTGAACGCGCCAAGCTCAACCTCGGCTACGCCACCGTCACCGCGCCGATTTCAGGGCGCATCGGCCGGGCGTTGGTCACCGAAGGCGCCCTGGTCGGCCAGAACGAGGCCACACCGCTGGCGATCATCCAGCAACTGGACCCGATCCACGCCGACCTCACCCAATCCACCCGCGAGCTGAACGACCTGCGCCGCGCCTTCCGCGCCGGCAGCCTGAAGCAGGTCGGTCAGGACCAGGCCAAGGCCACGTTGATCCAGGACGACGGCAGCCTCTACCCGCTGCCAGGCAAATTACTGTTCGCTGAAATCAGCGTCGACCCAGGCACCGGGCAAATCGTTCTGCGTAGCGAGTTCCCCAACCCGGACCTCGACCTGCTGCCCGGCAGCTTCGTGCGCGTACGCCTGGAGCAGGCAGTCGATACCCAGGGCCTGAGCGTGCCGCAGCGCGCCATCACCCGCGACAGCGCCGGCATCCCCATGGTGCTACTGCTGGACGCCGAACAGACCGTCAGCCAGCAACCGGTGGAGCTGGGCGCGGTGATCGGTGATCGCTGGGTGGTCAGCCATGGCCTCAAACCCGGTGACCGCATCATCGTGGAGGGCCTGCAACACGCGCGGCCCGGTGAGAAAGTCCAGGTGGACGACAGCCCAGCCAAGCTGACCAACAAGGATTCCTGAGCATGCCGCAGTTCTTTATCGACCGCCCGATCTTCGCCTGGGTGGTAGCGCTGTTCATTCTGTTGGCCGGCCTGTTGGCCATCCCCCAGCTGCCGGTGGCGCAATACCCGAACGTTGCGCCGCCGAAAGTCGAAATTTACGCGGTGTACCCCGGTGCCTCGGCGCAGACCCTGGATGAGAGCGTCGTAAGCCTGATCGAGCAGGAACTCAACGGCGCCGATCACCTGTTGTATTTCGAGTCCCAGAGCAGCCTGGGGTCGGCGACGATCACGGCCACCTTCCAACCCGGCACCAACCCGGAGATGGCCCAGGTGGATGTGCAGAACCGCCTCAAAGCCGTGGAGCCGCGCTTGCCCCAGGCCGTGACTCAGCAGGGTCTGCAGGTGGAAAAAGTCTCCGCGGGCTTTCTGCTGCTGGTGACCCTCACCTCCAACGACGGCAAGCTCGATGACGTTGCGCTCAGCGATTACCTGGCGCGCAACGTGATGAACGAACTCAAGCGCCTGGACGGGGTGGGCAAGGCCCAGCTGTACGGGGCCGAGCGCGCCATGCGCATCTGGATCGACCCGCAGAAGCTGATCGGTTTCAACCTCACCCCGGCCGACGTGAATGCCGCCATTGCTGCGCAGAACGCCCAGGTCTCGGCCGGCAGCATCGGTGACTTGCCGGGCACCAATACCCAGGAAATCACCGCCGCGATCCTGGTCAAAGGCCAGTTGTCGACCCCGGCGGAATTCGCCGACATCGTGCTAAAGGCCAACCCGGACGGTTCCACCGTGCGCATCGGCGATGTGGCGCGGGTGGAAATCGGCAGCCAGGAATACCAGTTCTCCACGCGCCTGAATGGCAAGCCCTCCACCGCCGTCAGTGTGCAACTGTCACCGGGCGCCAATGCGCTGAATACCGCGACCCTGGTGCGGACGAAGATGGACGAGCTGTCGCGCTATTTCCCGGCCAATGTGGAATACAAGATCCCGTACGACACCTCGCCTTTCGTCAAAGTCTCGATCACCAAGGTGGTCTACACCCTGCTGGAGGCCATGGCGCTGGTGTTCGCGGTGATGTTCCTGTTCCTGCAGAACGTGCGCTACACGCTGATCCCGACCCTGGTGGTGCCGATCGCGCTGATGGGCACCTTCGCCACCATGTTGCTGCTGGGTTTCTCGATCAACGTGCTGACCATGTTCGGCATGGTGTTGGCCATCGGTATCCTGGTGGACGATGCCATCGTGGTGGTGGAGAACGTCGAACGGATCATGGTCACCGAGGGCCTGCCGCCCAAGGAAGCGACGCGCAAGGCCATGGGGCAGATCACCGGCGCGATCATCGGCATTACCCTGGTGCTGGTGGCGGTGTTCCTGCCGATGGCGTTCATGGCCGGGTCCGTGGGGGTGATCTACCAGCAGTTTTCACTGTCGATGGCCACCTCGATTCTGTTCTCGGCGTTCCTCGCCCTGACCTTGACCCCGGCCCTGTGCGCCACCTTGCTCAAGCCGATCGCCAAGGGCGAGCACCATGCCAAAGGCGGCTTCTTCGGTTGGTTCAACCAGCGTTTCGAGCGGCTCACCGAGCGCTATACCGGCTGGGTGGCCTACGCCCTCAAGCGCAGCGGCCGCTACCTGCTGATCTATCTGGTGCTGCTGGCGGGCCTGGGGCTATTGTTCACGCGGCTGCCCTCCTCGTTCCTACCGGTGGAAGACCAGGGTTACACCATCACCGATATCCAACTGCCGCCGGGCGCCAGCAAGAACCGCACGGTGCAGGTGGCCGAGCAGATCGAAGCGCACAACGCCGGCGAGCCGGGGGTGGGCGACACCACCATGATTATGGGCTTCAGTTTCTCCGGCTCCGGGCAGAACGCAGCGCTGGCGTTTACCACGCTCAAGGACTGGTCGGAGCGCAGCAGCGAGGATGCAGCCGCCGCGATTGCCGAGCGTGCCAATGGCGCGTTCAGCGAGCTTAAAGATGCGATTGCCTACTCGGTCCTGCCGCCGCCCGTGGATGGCCTGGGCACCTCCAGCGGTTTCGAGTTCCGCCTACAGGATCGCGGCGGCGTCGGCCATGCGGCATTGATGGCGGCGCGCACCGAACTGCTGGCCCTGGCGGAGAAAAGCCCGATCCTGGCCAATGTGCGCGAAAGCGCCCTGGCCGAGGCGCCCCAGGTGCAGTTGGAAGTCGACCGCAAACAAGCCAACGCACTGGGGGTGTCCTTCGCCGAGGTGGGCAATGTGCTGTCGTCGGCGATTGGCTCGGCCTATGTCAACGACTTCCCCAACCAAGGCCGCATGCAGCGCGTAGTGGTGCAAGCCGAAGGCGACCGGCGCAGCCAGGTCGAGGACCTGCTGAAGATCCACGTACGCAACGACGCCGGCAAGATGGTGCCACTGTCCGCCTTCGTGCAGGCCAAATGGACCCAAGGCCCGGCGCAGTTGACGCGCTACAACGGCTACCCGGCCATTGCGATTTCCGGCGAGGCAGCGCCAGGCTACAGCACCGGTGAAGCGATGACCGAGATCCAGCGCCTGGTCGGCCAACTCCCGGCGGGCCTGGGCCAGGAATGGACCGGCCTGTCGCTGCAGGAACGCCTGTCCGGCTCACAAGCGCCGATACTGCTGGGGCTGTCGCTGCTGATCGTGTTCCTGTGCCTGGCGGCGCTGTATGAAAGCTGGTCGATCCCGACCTCGGTATTGCTGGTAGTGCCGCTGGGCGTGCTCGGCGCGGTACTGGCGGTGAGCTTGCGCGGCATGCCCAACGATGTGTTTTTCAAGGTGGGCCTGATCACCATCATCGGCCTGTCGGCGAAGAACGCGATCCTGATCATCGAATTCGCCAAGGACCTGTATGACCAGGGCGAAGACCTGATCGACGCCACCCTCAAGGCCGCGCGCCTGCGGTTGCGGCCGATCATCATGACCTCGCTGGCCTTTATCCTCGGCGTGGTGCCGCTGGCGATTGCCACCGGGGCCAGCTCGGCGAGCCAGCAGGCGATTGGTACAGGGGTGATCGGCGGCATGATCACCGCGACATTGGCGGTGGTGTTTGTGCCGGTGTTCTTTGTGGTGGTGATGAAGCTGGTGCGCAAGCGCAGTCGCTGACTGTCAGCTTCAAGCGGCCAGCCAGAGCACCCTTGCTTCAACTTGCCGCTTGAAGCTTGCAGCCTGCAACTGCTCAACCTATGTTGCTCACTATTCCCCCGAATCGTGAGCGCCATGCCCTTCCTTGCCCGCACCCATCCGCGTCTCTCGGCCGCCGCCGTCCTTGGCCTTGCCGTAGGCATCCTGGCGCCAGCCGACAGCCTGGTCAGCAAAATCCTGATTGGCTGGAACGCCGGGGTGTGGACCTACCTGCTGCTGATGCTGTGGTTGACCAGTCGAGCCAAGGCCGAGGACGTCAAGCGCATCGCCGAGGTAGAGGACGAGAACGCCGGGCTGGTGCTGTTCACGGTGTGCATCGCCGCCATCGCCAGTCTGGCCACCATCACGTTCGAGCTGGTAGGCAGCAAAGACCTGGCCACCTCGGAGCGCCTGCTGCACTACGGGTTTACCGGGTTGACAGTGATCGGCTCTTGGTTGCTGATCGGGGTGATTTTCAGCGTGCATTACGCCCGCCTGTATTACACCTGGACCGGCAAGGAGCCGGCGTTGCGCTTTGCCGAGGGCTTGCTCACGCCCAACTACTGGGACTTTCTGTACTTCTCCTTCACCATCGGCGTGGCCGTACAAACCTCCGACGTGGGCGTGGCGACCCGAGCCATGCGCAAAGTGGTGTTGGGGCAATCGCTGATCGGTTTCTTGTTCAACACGGCGATCCTGGGGTTTTCGATCAACATCGCCGCCGGCCTCTTCGGCTAGGCTGCACAAACCTTCTAGACGCTCACACCGCGAGGGGCGCTAATGGGTTTTATCGTCGCCGAGGGGGATATGGCCGCGCACAATTGGATCGACCTGGCCCAGGACGCCGACACCGGCATCGAAACGCTGCGCGCGCATTTCGAGGGCCACGCCTATGACCCCCACTGGCATGACAGCTACTTGATCGGCGTCACCGAGCAAGGCGTGCAGCAATTCAATTGCCGCCGCGCCCGTCACAACAGCGTGCCGGGCCAGGTGTTCCTGGTGGAGCCCGGCGAGCTGCATGACGGCGACGCGCCTACGGCGGACGGGTTCACCTACCACATGCTCTACCTCGACCCGCAATGGCTGACACGGGAAGTCAGCGCGGTGTTCGAAGAAGCACCGATCAACAGCCAGCTGGGGTTTGCCAGCACCTTGGCCGACGATCCGCGCCTGGCCCTCGCCACCAGCCAGGCCTTCCGCACCCTGCATAGCGGCGAACTGCGTATCGTGCGTCAGCGCGCTATGGATCAATTGCTCGAACGCCTCACCGGCCAATTGCACTGGCGCCGACGCTATGGAGAGGACCCGCGCCTGCCATGGGTGGCGCACAAGGCCCGGGAATACCTGCATGCTCATCTGCACCACGACGTGGGCATGGACGAGCTGGCACTGGCCTGTGGCGTTGACCGCTTTCGCTTGAGCCGCGCCTTCAAAAGCGCGTTCGGCCTGCCGCCCCATGCTTATCTGGTTCAACTGCGCCTGGCGCGTGCGCGGCACTTGTTGGCCAAGGGTGAACTGCCGGCCGATGTGGCGATTACCCTGGGCTTTGCCGACCAAAGCCACCTGGGCCGCTGGTTTGTGCGCGCCTATGGCCTGACACCGGCGGCGTACCGCAAGCGCTGCACAATTCTTCCAGACAGATAACGCCCCAACTGGTGAACATCGACTCCTTAATCGGGTTTATCGGAGTCACTTGCCATGTTGTCCACCTTGCTGCCGTTCATGCTGTTTGCCTTTGTCGCGTCCATCACCCCGGGGCCCACCAATATCCTGGTGCTGAGCAACAGCGCGCGTTACGGCATCAAAGCCGCGCTGCCGATCATTCTCGGCGCATGCGCCGGCGCGGCGGGGCTTGTGCTGGTGGTGGGTTCGGGGGTCGGCCAGTCGCTGACACAGGCCCCCAAGCTGCAAGCCGTCATGCAATGGGCCGGGGTGGCGTGGCTGAGCTACCTGGCCTGGAAAATTTACCGCGCACCGCCCCAAGGTGTCGAAGTGGACGCCAGCCAGAAACCCTTGGGCCTGATGGGCGCCGCCGGTCTGCAAGTGGTCAACCCCAAAACCTGGATGATGGCCCTGGCGGTGGTCAGCGTGTTCGCCGGTAATGGCGTTGAGCGCCAGAGCCAGGTGATCTACCTGTCTCTGGTGTTTTTTCTGATCTCGATACCCTGCCTCGGTGTCTGGGCCTTACTGGGCGCTGGTTCTGCGCGGGTGCTCGGTTCGGGGCTGGCGATGCAGCGGCTCAACCGTGGCATGGCGTTGTTATTGTTGAGTGCGACTTGGCTGAGTGTGTGGGTATGAGCACGCCGGCCATCCGACGGTGTCCTACAACTTCTTGACGACTTTCGTACTTTAGTGGTTTCCTGAAACCGGTTTCAGTCATTCCAATAAAAATAGAAGGTCGATGACCGTGAACACTTTTTCCGCCGCCCAACGCAGTCGCGTGACCATGCTTGATGTTGCCCGGCACGCCGGCGTGTCCAAAGCCAGCGTCTCGCGTTTTATCGGCGAAGACCGCGCCCTGCTCTCCGATGCGATCGCCCTGCGCATCGAGCAAGCCATCGAACAACTCGGTTACCGTCCCAACCAGATGGCCCGCGGCCTTAAACGTGGCCGCACGCGCCTGATCGGTATGCTGGTGGCGGATATCCGTAACCCCTATTCCATTGCGGTGATGCACGGCGTCGAAACCGCCTGCCGCCAGCACGGCTACAGCCTGGTGGTGTGCAACACCGACCGCGACGATGAACAGGAACGCCAGCACCTGGCGGCCCTACGCTCGTACAACATCGAAGGCCTGATCGTGAACACCCTCGGCCATCACCTCGACCAACTGCTGGAATTGCAACGGGAAATGCCCCTGGTGCTGGTGGACCGCAAGGTCGAGCCGCTGCACAGCGACCTGGTGGGGCTGGACAACCCGGCGGCGGTGCGCATGGCGGTGGAACACCTGGAACAACAGGGCTACCGCGACTTGCTGCTGGTCAGCGAAGCCACCGACGGCACCAGCTCGCGCCTGGAGCGCCTGGCCAGTTTCAAAGCCGAGATCGCTCGCCGCCCGGCGTTGAGTGGCGCCGTGCTGGAGCTGGACGACGCCCTTGAAACCCACCTGCGCAATTTTCTCGCCACGCCGGGCCCCAAGGCGTTGTTCTGCGCCAACGGCGTTGCCGCGCTGGCCTGCACCCGCGCGCTCAAGAATTTGCGCTGCCACCTATTTGACGACATCGGCCTGATCGCCCTGGATGACCTGGACTGGTACCCGCTGGTAGGCAACGGCATCACCGCCCTCGCCCAACCCACCGAGGCCATCGGCGCCAGCGCGTTCGACTGCCTGCTCCAGCGCTTGCGCGGCGACACCGAGCCGACCCGCACCCTGGATTTCCTGCCCCAACTCATCATCCGCGGCTCCACCACGCGCCGGCAGGGATGAGTGTTTTTTTGAACAAAAATGAAACCGGTTTCAGAGGGACAAAAACAATGCACACATACCCCGTTTCCATCAGCCTCTCCAGCTACGGCGCTGAGCTGGTGCGCCAGCAAGGCCAGTTGAGTTTCGTCCAATTACTGGCCCAGGCCGGTGCCCAGCGCATCGAGTGGCGTGAAGAACTGCTGACCGTCGAGCAACCCGCCGAGCTGGCCCAGGCCGTCGCGGCACAGGGCCTGGAAGCGGTGTTTTCATCGCCGCTGGAACTGTGGGTCGCCGGTCGCGCCCAGCCGAATGCTGAACTGAGCGCGACGCTGGATCGCGCCCAGGCCTTCGGCGCGCGCTGGCTGAAAGTCTCCTTGGGCTACTTCACCGACACCAACGACCTGGAAAGCCTGCACGCACTGCTGCGGCGTCACCCGGTGCACCTGTTGGTGGAAAACGACCAGACCCTGCACGGCGGCCGTATCGAACCCATGCAACGCTTTTTCAGCGAGGTCGAACGCCTGGGCCTGCCAATCAAAATGACCTTCGATATCGGCAACTGGCAATGGCAGGACCAGTCCGCCCTCACCGCCGCGCGCCTGCTGGGCCGGCATGTGGACTACCTGCACTGCAAGGCCGTGAGCCGTCGCGCGGACGGCAAGCTGGTGGCGCTGCCGCCTGGCGCCACCGATTTGCATCAGTGGGAACAACTGCTCTCCCACATGACTCAAGGCATTACACGGGCAGTGGAATTTCCGCTGCACGGCGACGACCTGCTCGATGTCACCACACGCCAGGTCGCCAGCCTCGCCGTGCTTGGCCAACCTCTCGCGGAGAACGCCCATGTCTGAGATCGATGTGTTGTCGTTTGGAGAAACCATGGCGATGTTCGTCGCCGAACAGACCGGCGACCTGGCCCAGGTCAGCCAGTTTCACAAACGCATCGCCGGGGCCGACAGCAACGTCGCCATCGGCCTGTCGCGGCTGGGCTTCAACGTGGCCTGGCTGAGCCGGGTGGGCGACGATTCCCTGGGCCGCTTTGTGGTGGATACCCTCAGCCGCGAAGGCTTGGACTGCCGGCACGTGGCCGTCGACCCGCTGCACCCCACCGGGTTTCAATTCAAATCCCGCGAAGAAGCCGGTGCCGATCCCCAGGTGGAATATTTCCGCAAGGGCTCCGCCGCCAGCCATCTGTCCGTCGCCGACATCGGCCCCGCGCTGCTACAGGCCCGCCATCTGCATGCCACCGGGATCCCGCCAGCGTTATCCGCAGCCACCGGCGAGCTGTCCCGCGCGCTAATGACGCAAATGCGCCAAGCCGGGCACAGCGTGTCGTTCGATCCCAACCTGCGCCCGTCGCTGTGGGCCAGCCAGGCGCAGATGATTGCCGAGATCAACGCCCTCGCCGGCCTGGCCGACTGGGTTTTGCCGGGCCTGGGCGAAGGTCGTCTGCTCACCGGTTTCGATGACCCGGCCGACATTGCCGCGTTCTACCTCGACCAGGGTGCCGAAGCCGTGGCGATCAAGCTCGGTGCGGACGGTGCCTACTACCGCACCCAGCTGGACCAGGGCTTTATCGCCGCCGTGCCGGTGGAAAAAGTCGTCGACACCGTGGGTGCCGGCGACGGTTTTGCCGTGGGCATGATCAGTGCCCTGCTGGAAAAACTCAGCTTCCCCGAAGCCGTGCGTCGCGGCAATTGGGTCGGCAGCCGCGCCGTGCAAAGTCGCGGCGACATGGAAGGCCTGCCCACCCGCGCCGAACTGCTCGGTCGATCCGTCGCCTGACCCCCAACGACCTGTTGCCACAACTACAACAAGCTCAGGAGCAAGCCCATGGAAACCGTGAAACTCGCCACCCGCCGCTGGTGGTACATCATGCCTATCGTGTTTATCACCTACAGCCTGGCGTACCTGGACCGCGCCAACTACGGCTTCGCCGCCGCCTCCGGGATGGCCGAAGACCTGATGATCACCCCCGGCATGTCGTCACTGCTGGGAGCGCTGTTCTTCCTCGGCTACTTTTTCTTCCAGGTGCCGGGGGCGATCTATGCGCAAAAGCGCAGCGTCAAGAAACTGATTTTTGTCAGCCTGATCCTGTGGGGCGGCCTTGCCACCCTCACCGGCGTGGTGTCCAACGCCTATATGCTGATCGCCATCCGCTTTCTGCTCGGCGTGGTGGAAGCGGCGGTGATGCCGGCAATGCTGGTGTACCTGTGCCACTGGTTCACCCGCGCCGAACGCTCGCGGGCCAATACCTTTCTGATCCTCGGCAACCCGGTGACCATGTTGTGGATGTCGGTGGTGTCGGGCTACCTGGTTCAACATTTCAGCTGGCGCTGGATGTTTATCATCGAGGGCCTGCCGGCGGTGCTGTGGGCGTTTATCTGGTGGAAGCTGGCCGATGAACGTCCCAAGGACGCCAACTGGCTGAGCGACGGGCAAAAGCAGGAACTGGAAACTGCCCTGGCCGCCGAACAGGTCGGCATCAAGGCAGTGAAGAATTACGCCGAAGCCTTCCGCTCGCCCAAGGTGATCATCCTGGCCTTGCAGTTCTTTTGCTGGAGCATCGGGGTGTACGGGTTTGTGCTGTGGCTGCCGTCGATCCTCAAAAAAGGTCTGCAGATGGACATGGTCGAGGCCGGCTGGCTGTCGGCATTGCCTTACCTGGCGGCGGTGATCGGCATGCTGCTGGTGAGCTGGGGCTCGGACAAGCTGCAAAAACGTAAACGCTTTGTGTGGCCACCGCTGCTGATCGCCTCCATTGCGTTCTATGCCTCCTACGTGCTCGGTGCCGAACATTTCTGGTGGTCCTACACCCTGCTGGTGATTGCCGGGGCGTGCATGTATGCGCCTTACGGCCCGTTTTTCGCCATCGTGCCGGAAATCCTGCCGGCCAACGTCGCCGGCGGCGCCATGGCGCTGATCAACAGCATGGGCGCCCTCGGCTCGTTTGGCGGCTCGTACCTGGTGGGCTACCTCAACAGCAGCACCGGCTCGCCCGGCGCCTCGTACCTGTTGATGAGCGGCGCGCTGATGCTGTCAGTGGTGCTGACAATTTTCCTCAAGCCCGGCGCCAGCGACCGTCAACGCGCGCCATTGCCACCCCTTGAATTGAAGGTAAAAGCCCAATGAAAAAGTCTGTGGTGCTGTACAAAAAACTCTCCGCGCCGCTGATGGCGCGCCTGCACGAGCAGGTGGACGTCACACTGATCGAAGCTCTGGATGACACCGGCCTGGCCAAGCTGCGCGACGCCCTGCCGAACGCCCATGGCCTGCTGGGCGCCAGCCTGCGCCTGGACGCACACTTGCTGGACCTGGCGCCGCAACTGGAAGCGGTGGCCAGCGTTTCGGTGGGGGTCGACAACTACGATATCGACTACCTCACCCGACGCGGCATCCTGCTCAGCAACACCCCGGACGTACTCACCGAAACCACCGCCGACACCGGCTTCGCGCTGATCCTGGCCAGTGCCCGCCGCGTGGTGGAACTGGCCGATATGGTCCGCGCCGGGCAATGGCATAAGAACATTGGCCCGGCGCATTTCGGCAGCGATGTGCACGGCAAGACCCTGGGCATCATCGGCATGGGCCGCATCGGCGAAGCCCTGGCCCAGCGCGGGCATTTCGGCTTCGGCATGCCGGTGCTCTACCACAGCCACTCGCCCAAGCCACGGGTCGAGGAGCGCTTCGGCGCGCAGTACCGCAGCCTTGAAGACTTGCTGCAACAGGCCGATTTTGTCTGCCTGACCCTGCCGCTGACCGCCGAGACCGAAAAGCTGATCGGCGCCGAGCAGTTCGCGTTGATGGGCCCGGACACGATCTTTATCAATATTTCCCGCGGCAAAGTGGTGGACGAAGCGGCGCTGATCGAGGCGTTGCAGCAACGCACGATCCGCGCGGCGGGGCTGGATGTGTTCGAGAAGGAACCGCTGGATCACAGCTCGCCGCTGCTGCGGTTGAACAACGTAGTGGCCACGCCCCACATCGGCTCGGCGACCCACGAAACGCGCGAGGCCATGGCCACCTGTGCGGTGGATAATCTGTTGGCCGCTCTGGCGGGCGAGAAGCCGAAAAACCTGGTCAACCCGACCGCCTGGAAGCAATAGCCACACCGAAGGCAAACACAGATCACCTGTGAGAGGGGGCTTGCCACCTCCCACAGAGCGGCGTCAGATCACGAACTTGGCCACCATCGCGTTCAAGTCCACGGCCAGGCGCGACAGTTCATGGCTGGCGGCGCTGGTCTGGTTGGCGCCGGAGGTGGACTGCGACGCCAGGTCGCGGATATTGACCAGGTTGCGGTCCACTTCGCGGGACACCTGGGCCTGTTCTTCCGAAGCGCTGGCGATTACCAGATTGCGCTCGTTGATCAGGCTGATGGACTGGGTGATCTGCTCCAGCGCAACACCGGCGGCGCGGGCCATTTCCAGGGTGTCCTGGGTGCGTTGATTGCTCTGCTGCATCGATTGCACGGCCTCGCCGGTGCCATTCTGGATGCCGGCGACCATTTTCTCGATCTCCTGGGTCGACTGCGCGGTGCGATGGGCCAAGGCCCGAACTTCGTCAGCCACCACAGCAAAACCGCGCCCGGCCTCACCGGCGCGGGCCGCTTCGATCGCGGCGTTAAGGGCCAGCAGGTTGGTCTGCTCGGCAATCGCGCGGATCACGTCGAGCACCTTACCGATGTCACGCCCCTGGGTGGCCAGACCTTCGATCATCACAGCGGTGCTTTGCACGTCGTGGGTCATGGTCTGGATCGCGTCGACGGTTTGCACCACGCGATCGCGGCCTTCGCGCGCAGCCTGGTTGGACTGGCGCGAGGCTTCGGAAGTAGAAACCGCGTTGCGCGCCACTTCTTCCACCGCGGCGGTCATCTCATTGACCGCCGTGGCGGCCTGGTCGATTTCGTCGTTCTGTTGCTGCAGGCCGCGGGAGGCTTCTTCGGTGACCGCGCTCAACTCTTCAGCCGCCGAGGCCAGTTGAGTGGCCGAACCGGCGATATGGCGGATGGTCTGGCGCAGGTTGGTCTGCATGGTGGACAACGCGCCGAGCAGGCGTGCCGGCTCGTCCCTGCCGTCGTCCTCAATCACGCTGCTGAGGTTGCCGCCGGCGATGGTCTCGGCCACCTGCACGGCTTTGCGCAGCGGCGTGACGATGCTGCGGGTCAACAGCCAGGCCAGCAGCACCGTCAACAACGCGGCGGCGACCGACACCACCACGATGCCGGTGATGGCGCTGTTATAGCTCTGGCCCGCTACATCATTGGCTTGCTTGGCCGCCGCGCCGTTCATCGCAATCAGTTTGTTCAGTTGCTCGCCCATCTGGTCGGTGCCGTCCTTGATCCGGGTGTTGATCAGGGTGCGCATTTCTTCGACCTTGCCGTCCCGGGACAGGCTGAGCATATCGGCCTGGGCTTTCAGATAGGTGTCCAGCGTGCTGGAGAACGTCTTGAACAGCGCCGCTTCATCCGGCCCTGCAGGCAAAGCCGCGTAGGCGGCCTGGGCCGTTTTGGCCTTGTCGACCAACACTCCAATGCGGGTTTCGGCTTCCTTGAGCGCCGCAGGTTCGCGGTTGACCAATACGCGAAACGACAGAATGCGCATGCGCAACACGTTCTCGGTCACCTGCCCCAGGAAGGTCACACTGGGCAGTTGATTGGTATTCATGTCCACCGATGCTTGACGAATCAAGGTCATACGGTTGGCCGCGAACCCACCCAACAGCACCACTAACAACGCGATAAAGGCGAAACCCAGCGAAGCGCGAGGGGCGATATTCAAATGACGAAGCGACATAGACGTGTTCCCGAAGTGAGTGCCTGCGCGCAATCCCTGCCGCGAAACGATCAATCAGCGGCAACGCGCTGCCTGACCTTGGACGCCACTGTTGTTTTTAATAGGTGGGCCTGTAAGCAGTATCGGCAAGGATTGGGATTTTATGCAGGGCGCTTATAAATATTTTTTTACACTTCTGAGCATCGGCGCTTTCTGGCATCCTGCGCCTCCCTTTTCCGACCCGAGCCCATATTTTGTCTGACGCTCAAGCCCCCCGCCCCCGCTATAAATCCGACCTGATCTACGGCCTGGAAGACCGTCCGCACTTCAGCGCGGCGATCTTCGCTGCGCTGCAGCATGTGCTGGCCAGTTTTGTCGGCATCATCACCCCGACCCTGATCGTCGGCGGCGTACTCGGCCTGGAAAGCGAAGTGCCGTATCTGGTGAGCATGGCGCTGTTCGTCTCGGGCCTGGGCACCTTTGTCCAAGCGCGTACGTTCGGCCCCATCGGCTCGGGCTTGCTGTGCCTGCAAGGCACCAGTTTTTCGTTTATCAGCGTGATTCTCAGCGCCGGTTTTATGGTCAAGGCCCGCGGCGGCGGCACCGATGAAATCCTCTCGACGATCTTCGGCATCTGCTTTTTTGCGGCGTTTATCGAAGTGGTGCTCAGCCAGTTCATCGGCAAGCTGCGCAAACTCATCACCCCGGTGGTAACCGGCACCATCATCACTTTGATGGGCCTGTCCTTGATCAAGGTGGCCGTCACCGACATGGCCGGCGGCTTCGGCGCCAGCGACCTCGGTGCGGCCGGCAACATGGGCCTGGCGGCCCTGGTGTTGCTGACCATCGTGGTGCTCAACCGCTTCAATAACCCGTTCCTGCGCCTGGGTTCGATCGTGATCGGGCTGACCCTGGGCTTCGTGGTGGCCTGGTGGCTGGGCCGCGTCGATATGGCGGCGCTGCCCCAGGTGCCGTTGATCAGCGTACCGGTGCCGTTCAAGTACGGGTTTTCGTTCGACTGGGTGGCGTTTATTCCAGTGGCGGTGATCTTCCTGATTTCGCCGTTGGAAGCCGCCGGCGACCTGACAGCCAACTCGATGATTTCCCAGCAGCCGGTAAAGGGCCCGCTGTATATCAAACGCATCAAGTCCGGCCTGCTGGCCGACGGCCTCAACTCGGCGATGGCCGCCACGTTCAACAGCCTGCCGATGGTGACCTTTGCCCAGAACAATGGGGTGATCCAACTGACCGGCGTGGCCAGCCGCTATGTGGCGTACTTCATCGCCGGCCTGCTGGTGCTGCTGGGGCTGTTCCCCATGATCGGCGCGGTGCTGCAACTGATGCCCAAACCGGTGCTGGGCGGCGCCACGCTGATCATGTTCGGCACCGTGGCGGTGGCCGGTATCAAGATCCTCGCCGAAGCCGGCCTGCACCGGCGCAACGTACTGATCGTGGCGATTTCCCTGGGCATGGGCCTGGGCGTCGCCGCCGTGCCGGAAGTGCTGCGCGAGTTGCCCAAGGCGCTGCATAACATCTTCGAGTCGCCAATCACCGTAGGAGCGTTCTGTGCCATCCTGCTGAACATTTTCCTGCCCGAAGAGTTCATAGAGCTGGAAGAAGATGAATTCGATCCGGAGTCCTCTACCCTCAAGGTGATGCAAGACCCGGACGTCACGAACTAGGAGACCTCACATGCGCAAGCTCATGGTGCTATCGCTGCTGCTACTGACCCTGAGCGCCTGCGCGCTGTTTCCGAACCGTGACCCGGTGAACATCAACGTGGTGGGCATCGAACCGCTGCAAAGCCAGGATCTGGAAGTGCGCTTCGCCGTCAAACTGCGGGTGCAGAACCCCAACGAAACGGCGATTGACTACAACGGTGTGGCTCTCGATCTGGAAGTCAACGGCCGACCGTTGGCCTCAGGTGTGAGCGACCAGGCCGGCAGCATCCCACGCTTCTCCGAGACCGTTCTGACGGTGCCGGTCAGCGTCTCGGCATTTTCGGTGTTGCGTCAAACCCTGGGCCTGAGTCAGACCCAGAGTTTGAACAACCTGCCCTATGTGCTGCGGGGCAAACTGGCCGGGGGGGTGTTCGGCACCATGCGTTTCGTTGACCGGGGTACGTTGGACATGCCTAACGGCGCGACGTGGTAAAGCCTGCGCCACTGCCATCGGGGGCAAGCCCCCTCCCACATGTTGGCCCATGGGCAAATTTGGACGCACACAGCCCCCCTGTGAGAGGGGGCTTGCTCCCGATGGCAGTGGCGCAGTCAACATATCGACTGGCTGGCTCTGCGCCATCGGGACGAGCCCCCCAGCCTTCCCGCCACTGCTTCAGTCCGTGATATAGCGCACGCCGGGTTTGGCGCGTTCATCCACCACCAGCTCGAACACATCCGGCCGTGCGTAGTGCCCCACCACGTCGTAGTCATACCGCGCGCGCACCAGGTCGTCGGTATCGATCTGCGCCGTCAGCAGCCCCGCTTCGCCCACCAGCGGCCCGGCCAGGATGTCGCCCATGGGGCCGACAATCACGCTGCCGCCCGCGATCAACGGGCGGTCCGAAGGCCAGTTGGCAATCTCCACGCCAAGGGCTTCGGGCGACGCCTGCACCTGGCAGGCGCTGACCACGAAGCAGCGGCCTTCATGGGCTACATGGCGCATGCTCACCTGCCACATCTCGCGCTCGTCCACGGTGGGCGCGCACCAGACTTCCACGCCCTTGGCGTACATCGCGGTGCGCAGCAGCGGCATCATGTTTTCCCAGCACACCGCGCCGCCGATACGGCCCACCGCGGCATCGATCACCGGCAAGGTGGAGCCATCGCCCTTGCCCCAGATCAGCCGCTCAGTGCCGGTAGGCATCAGTTTGCGGTGCTTGGCCACCAGGCCGCCGGCGGGTTCGAAATACAGCACCGTGCAGTACAAGGTATTGCCGCTGCGCTCGATCACGCCCAGCACCAGGCTGGCGCCCGTGCGCGCCGATAACCCGGCCAGGGCGTCGGTTTCCGCGCCAGGTACATCGATGGCATTGGCAAAGTAACGGGCAAAGGCTTCGCGGCCTTCTGGCAGGCGATAACCCAGTTGCGTGCCGAACCCTTCGCCTTTGGGGTAGCCACCGAGCAGCGCCTCGGGCATCACCACCAATTGCGCGCCGCTGCGGCGGATCTGGTCTTCATAACCGAGGATCTGTTCCAGGGTGTCGGCCTTGCCGCCCGGTAGGGAGCCGATTTGCAAGGCCGCGACGGTAGAAATAGGCATAACGTTCACTCCGATGATTGGCTGGGGGTTGCCCATTCTCCTGCCAGCCCGGATCATGAATAAAGCCCACTTCAGTACTGAATGATATGAGCCAAATGAATATCGCCCAGGTCGATCTGAACCTGCTCAAAACCTTCGAAGCACTCCATGACGAGTCCAGCGCCAGCCGCGCCGCCTTGCGCCTGGGCGTGACCCAATCGGCCATCAGCGCTGGGCTGCGGCGCTTGCGCCAGGTGTACGGCGACCCGTTGTTTGTGCGCACCGGCCGCGGCCTGGCGCCGACGTTGCGGGCCAATCAACTCAAACCAGTGATCAGTGAAGCGCTGGACCGTTGCCGCCAGAGCCTCGCCATGGTCGACCCGGTCAATCAGCAGTACCAGGGGCGTTCGGTGGTGGTGGGTTTGTCCGATGACTTTGAAATCGCCTACGGTCGTCGGTTGATGACGCAAATCGCACAACGCCTGCCGCAATTGCGCGTGATCTTTCGCCAGACCCATAGCCAGATTGTCGCCGGCGCGCTGCTCGACCGCACACTGGACCTGGCGATCACCGCCGGCGGTTTTGCCCAGGGCCGGTTGAGCCGACAGGTGTTGGGCGAAGGGGATTACCGCTGCCTGGTGGACCCGGACAGCCTGGCGCCCGGTCAGCAAAGTATCGACCTGGATGAGTTTGTGCGCCGCGCCCATGTGCTGGTGTCGTCCGGCGGGTTTATCGGGATCACCGACGAGGGGCTGGCGGCGCAGGGGCTGAGCCGCCATGTGTGCGCCTCCACCAGCCACTTCGCCGCGCTGCCGTTTCTACTCAAAGGCAGCCAGGCCGTTGCCACCATCCCCGGACATGCGGCGCAGGCCATTGCCGAGATGACCGGCCTGCGCGTGCTGAGCTGCCCGTTGGCGCTGCCGCGCTACCCGGTGGAACTGGGATGGCGCACCCAGGCTCAGCTCGATCCGATGTTGCTGAAAGTCCGCGAAGCGATTGTGGCGAGCTTTACTTAGCTGCTGCCATCAGTTTGTTGACTTCGCTGCGTACCATGTTGGAAAACTCCGGCGGCGACATGCCGTCCAGTTCCGCACGGACCCACTCGGCCCATTTGCCCTTGCGCTTGGCGCGCTCGCCGAACAACCGCGCGGCTTCGCCCTTGGCCTTGCCCAGATTGGTTTGCCACAGGTCGTAGAGGCGCGACTTTTCATCTTCCAGCTCGGCGCGTTCGGCGAGGGTCTTGTTGGCGAGATTGAAGCTCATGTTGAATTACCTGCTGCACAAATAGGTGGCATCTTACACTGTAGGTCGAAATTTCCTGATTCGGATTTTGCCCGGCACTGCGCCCCAGCAAAAAAAAAGCAACTTTTAAGGGCGCCGGGTACTCCATTGTTCACTGTTACATTCACTTGCAAGGAGTCACCCCATGGCCCGCAAAACCGCCGCGCAAACCGCCGCCGACCAAATCAAGGACCAAGCTTTCAGTGAGCTCGCCGCGCTGATCGAAGAGTCCGACAAGTTGCTCAAGAGCAGCGCCAACCTGGTGGGCGAAGAAGGAGAGACCCTGCGTGAGCAGGTCGCCCTGAAGCTCAAACAAGCCATGGACTCCGTGACCAACGTACGTGAGCGCACCCAACCGATGGTCGACGCGACCGAAACCTATATTGGTGGCCACCCGTGGCAGACCGTCGCCATCTCGGCCGGCTTTGGCCTGGTGGTTGGCCTGTTGCTGGGTCGTCGCAACTAAACGTCGCCCGTCGCGCCGCTGCCACGCAGCGGCGTTTCAATGTCAGTTGGCCCAGTCACGCAACTGATTCAACGCCTGAAGTTCCACTTCAACCCCCTGCCCCAGCGACTTCGCCCGTGTGCGATGGCGCCTATCCCCCGGTAACCGCCGCAACCCTACGGCATGCATCTGCCGCACCAATTCCTGGCTGCGCTCGGCAAAACTTTGCCCGGCGGTTTTGCTCGGGTCGATAACAATCAACAGTTGCCCGGTCCATGGCGTACGCGCGCCAGGGTGATCGGCCCAGTTGAATTCGAAGGAAAAGTGCCCGCCGGTCAGGGCCGCCGCCAGCAGCTCGACCATCATCGACAGGGCCGAGCCCTTGTGCCCGCCGAACGGCAACAGCGCACCGCCCTCCAGCACGGCCTTGGGATCGGTGGTGGGCTGACCGAGGCTGTCCACCCCCATGCCAGGCGGCAAACGTTCGCCCTTGCGCGCAGCGATCTGCACGTCGCCATGGGCGATGGCGCTGGTGGCCAGGTCGAAGACAATCGGCGGGCCGTCGGCGCGCGGCGCCGCGAACGCAATAGGGTTGGTGCCGAACAACGGGCGATCGGCGCCGTGGGGCACCACGCAGGTCATGCTGTTGACCACGCTCAGCGCCACCAACCCCTCTTCGGCGAACGGCTCAACGTCCGGCCACAGCGCCGCGAAGTGATGGGAATTGTGAATCGCCAGCAAGGCGATGCCGGCACTGCGCGCCTTGCTCACCAGCAGTGGCCGGGCCGCCGCCAGTGCCGGCTGGGCGAACCCATTGCCGGCATCCACCCGCACAAACCCGGACGCCACGTCCGTGACCACCGGAATGGCCTTGCCGTCGACCCAGCCGCTGGCCAGGGTGCTGAGGTAACCGGGGATACGGAAGATGCCGTGGCTATGGGCGCCGTCGCGTTCGGCACTGGCGCAATTGTGCGCAAGGATCGCGGCCACTTCCGGCGACGTGCCGTGCTGGACGAACACCCTGTGCAGCAACGCCACCAGTTCGGTGAAGCCGATAAGGGTATGGGGACTGTCGACGATCGGGGACTGGGCAGACATCTGTAGCTCCGATTTTATAATTGGAAGAGACAACAAGAATCCAGCCCTCCGATTAAACAACGCCCCATGTGCCTGCTGTCAACGGGCGCCCCCAGTTATCTACCGCCATCCGCGCCACCGCGCCGCCTACCGTGAAGCCTTATCCCGCCGCCTTGCTGGAGAGCGCACCATGGCGAACCTCACGCCCCCGTATTTCTTCGATGAGTTCCTGCAAAACGTCAAACGCAAGACCCCCACGCCCCGCGAGCGCGCGCTCGGGTTCTCGGTCAGGGACCTCGATTGGCTGCACACGCTGTACTACGCCACCCACACCGCGCGTATCGACCCCAGCGTGCAGCGTTACCCGATGCACGTCGAACGCTTGTCGGTCAACCGGCCCGACCACGCCCCCGTGCCCCTGGCGGGTGTGTTCATGATGAGTCCGACACCCGATGACCACAAAGCCGTGCTGTTTACCCCCTACGGCGGCCTGGAACTGTTCGACAGCCGCGCCGCGCTGCTCCATGAGGTGGATGAACGCCTGACGCAGCCAAGCCGGCGCGCCGAACTCCTGCAATTTCTGGCGATTGTCGAACGCGACGGCTTGCCCAGCACAGAACCGCTGAAGACAACGGGCGCGGTGATTCCAGGCGCGGTGATGCAAGACCAGGAACAAACCATCCTGGCCGGCCAGCAACACAACGTCTCTGCGATGCTGGAGGAACTGCGCAAGCTCCCCGACCTGCGCGGCATGCTCGACACCCTGCTGGGCATCATGGCCCGCTCGTACTTTCCGGGCCTGGACCAGCGCGACACGCGGGTGAATTTTTTTACCCAGCCCACGCCTGTGGAGGAGAGTCGCTGGGTGGCCTCCGAGTCATTGCGCGATGCGCTGCTGCAGTTTTACGTCAAGCAAGCCTGGCCGGCGAACCAGACTCACACGTATTTCAATGTGGGCCATGACGACAGCGCACACACCGCGCAACAGAGGGCCCAAGACCACCAGCGCTGGGACAGTGTGGTCGAACAGACCAGCGGCATCCTCTCGAAGCTGTTGAACAGCCTGCTGCAAACCTACTGGAATGAAGATTTCAACCGCGGTCAGTCGCGCCTGCGTTTTTTTGCCCGGGTCATGAGCGACAAGTTTCGCGCCGATCTGTTGTTCAAGCAGCAGGGCCTGGTCCTGTCCAGCCAGGAAAGCCTGGACCTGCGTGCGCTGTTCCTTCCCGACCAGGCGGCGCGTAGCGCCTATGCCAGCCATCTGAGAATAGAAAAGGTCCGTGTGCATGCCCCGTTCCAACACTATGTGGAGCTGGCCAGCACGCTGATGATCAGCGATAGCCAGGCCTACCTCTACACCCAATCGCGGGGGTTGCAGGTACTCAAAAACCTGAGCGACCTCAAAGATGCCTTGTTGCAGATGCTCAGAACGGCGGGCCACGAGGACGAACTGCTGCACTTTCTGTCGGTGGATGAACGCAGTGCGTTCGTGGGCATGGAACATATCCAAGTGACCGGCAAGCCCATCGCGGGCGATGTGTTCCAGGCAATGATCGAGGACATTGTCACCAAGCAGTCCGACAATCTGGACTATGCCTTGGGGCTCTATCGGCGCAGCAACGGCGTGATCGACCTGGCCGCGCTGCTCGACACTGCACTGGACGTGCGCAGCATGCTCGACACGCGGCTGCTGGAGCAGGAGGCCGATGGGCGCTGGACCCTTCACCCCATCACCAGCGGCAATGGCCGCCCTACTACCGTGCAATCGGAGAAGGCCAAGGTGCACCTGGAACGTTTGCAGGCGGTGGACGCGGCCATGGCGCTGGAACGTAACCGGCAGCCGACCTTGCGCAGCCTGGTCGCCCATGCACTGGACACCGAATTGGCCAAGCGTCTGCTCGATCTCAAGGCCGAGCACGTCTATCTCAACACCTATGTCACCCCCGCTGCAGAGCGTGAAGAGCGGGCGCCCCATACGTCATTGAGCATGGTCGAGTACTTTATCGCGCGTCTGGCCGGGCAAGCCGATCGGCTCACCGAGTCGGCCCTGACCTGGTTCTACACAGAACAGAGCGCCGGCGTGGCCTACCAGTTGCACAACCTGACCATCGACAGTTTCAACGCCGTCATCGAACAGGTGCTCAGCACGTTCGCGCAACGGGACCTGCGTACCCTGCCCCAGTTGCTGCTGGAGAATAACCGGGCGCACCTGAGCCAGGGCATGTTGCAGGGGCTGCGCGGCGAAACCGAATTGAGGCGCCTGGACCATAGCCTGCCGCCCCCTGCCCTGGCGTTACTCGATAGCGCCCTCAATGCCGACGGCATGAGCCGGCTGACCCGCCATGGCCTGAATGGGTTTATCCCGGATGCGTTCAGCCTGAGCCTGTTCCTGGGCACCGCTACCGAGCCTCAGCCCCTGGCCAATGCCTTTGTGCTGACCGAGCGCGGTGGCATCGACCCCATCCACTCGGGCACCGCCCTGCTGTGGACCCCACGGGGTGGCTATGAGGCGTTTGCGTCGATCCAGGCCCTGCGCGACAAGCTCGAACAGCGCTCGCAAAACCCCGTGCAGCGTCTGCCCCTGCTGGAGAACCTGCCGGTGTCGCGGCGCATCCCTCACCAGGCCTGTCGCCTGGGGCCCTTGCAGCGAATCGACGAACACCTGCTGCACAACCGTCAGCAGAGCTACAGCGACTTCACCCGCGACGAAATCGACCAGGTGCTGGTGATGGGGCTCAGCGCCACGCGCTTCCAGGACTGCATGGACCGCCTGATCCGGCGTCAAACCCCGTCCAATCTGCCCAGGTCGATCACCCTGGCGCGCGCCCTGATCCACCAACAAGCGCTGCCAGTCTGGCTGGGCATGGCGCGGCCCCACGAACAGATCCTGCAGGCCGAGCTGCTTGAGCAATATCGCGTCAGTGCGCCTGACGAACGGGACTATCTGCACAGCATCGTGCCGATGCGCGAACACATCTTCAGTACCCTCTCAACCCTGCTCGGCGCGCGGTTCCCAGGCCAGGTGTACAACCCGGATAACGTGCTGATTCCCGGACGTATCGACCTCGAAGGCCACACCCAGACCCTGACGGACTTCGCGTTGCGGCACCTGCCCGATCTGCGCGCCGAGACGATCCGCCCGCGCTCGCGCACCAGCATCCCACTGCCGGAGACACTCGACGGCGCGGCCATCGTGCAATTGGTGCGACAACTGGATTTGAAAACGCTGTACCGCCAAGTGTTGAGCGGCCTGCTCCAGGGGCAGAGCGACGACGCGCGTGAGCGGCGCCGCCTATTTTGCCGGCAGCTGCCGTGGCAATTGTTGCAGTACGCCCATGAACAAACCCTCACTGAACGGCTGTCCGCCACGGCCTGGGGCTTTATCAGGCAAGTCTTCGACATGCCCGACGCAGTGGCCCGCGCGGCGGTGCATGGGGTCACGGCGATGATCCGCCCGCTGGAGCTGATCGCCACCGCCGGCGCCAGTCAGGCCAAGGCATTGGGCTGTTACCTGATCGGCCCCAAGCCCGGCGCGTCCGGGCCGTTGGTGCTGTATGCACCGTACAGCCCTAAACATTTGTTGAAAGAGTTCCCCAGCGAGGCGGCGCTCCTGCACGAATTCACCAGCCCCGGGGCGCTACAGGAATGGGTGATCGGGCAGTTGCAAGCGCCCCATCAAGCCACTTACCGCAATCTGCTGAGTGAGCGCTGGCGCCCGGATCTCTCGGACATCCGCTTGGGTGACTCGCCCATCGCCGGCAATCTGCTCAACCGACTGTTCGACGACAATACCCAGCTGCTGCTGCAGATGCTGGCCGGCCAGTTTTGCGCGTCAGGCAAGACCCATTGGGACGCGGTGACCAGCCTGTTGAGCAAGGGCATTCCCAAGAGCCTGCAATTTATGGCGGGCAAACTGACCTACCCGCTGACGGTGTGGCGCAGCTACCAACTGTTCAAAACATCGGCCGAAGACTTACAGGAACACCGTTGGCAGCACTCGCTCAAAACCTTTGTCGCGGGCGTGGCCGAGCTTGCCTCTTTACGCAAAGCTCTGGACCAGTGGCTGCCGCCAACCCCATCCAGCGAACAACCGCTTCCCTTTGACGACTGGCTAGATGCCCCTGCCCCCGTGGCCGCCAGCCTGGACGAGCTGGACCTGACCGCACCTGGGCGAACCGCCCTGCAAGCCTTCGAAAATCACCAGGTTGCCCTGAGCGACCTGGAGCGCAGCGCGCCACCCTTCGTGTACACCGACAACGACACGCGCACGCATTTCGTGCCATTGGCGGGAAAGGTGTATTCGGTGAGAAAAGCCGGGGAACGCTGGCGCCTGAGCCGTGACGAGCAGCACGGCCCTTATGTGCGAGCCAACGCCCAGGGCGAATGGACCCTGGACCTGGACCGCCATCACCCGCGCTACGGCAAAACCCTGAGCCGCTACGCGGGCAAAATGCAAACCTGGGCGGCGGAGCGCGACGCTATCAATATCGAGGCGGTGGGCATGCGCGAAATTGCCGCCCTGTCGAGCTGGAAGGCCCAGTGCATCGACGAAGCGCTCAACGTCGCGACCTATTACGCGGTGACGTGCAAACGCAACCTGCTGCACTTTGCACCGCTGCGCGAACCCGGCAGCCGGCTGGGACGGTTCTTCAGTGAGTTGTTCGGCGTGGTTACGCTGACCGGCGAGCAGGTGCAACGAATTGAGCGACGCGTCGACGAAGTGCTCGATGAGCTGATCAACCATACCCTGGTCGGCCCGGACTCCCAGCGCTTTGTCTGCGGCACCCATCGCTACAGCCCGCAAAACACTTTCGCTTTCGTGCTACCCGAGGACCGGGAACAGAAAATCTACCTGGTCGACCGCTTTTTCGATCCGCCGCTGGACATCTATCAGAATCGCCTCACGACACCCTTTAACATCTCTGCCCATGCCCGCGCCACCACGTTGATTCACGAGATCACCCACCTCAAGTCCTTGACCGAAGACCTGGCGTACCTCGACAGCATGCGGCCGTTCCACGACCTGATTAACCTCAACGTCAGTGGCGCCAGGCGAATGCACACGGATCTGGCCGACTTGCGCGATACCGCGCTCTCCACACTCACCCCGGCCACCATGCTGTTCAGAACGTGGGACGAGTTCACCCAGCAATGGGAAGACTTTGGAGCCAGTCGTGGGACTTCGCCGCAAAAGGACAAGGTGTTGAGTACTACCGGGACGCGAACCCTGGACGATGCGCGGGCGGTGTTTATGAGTGACGCCAACAAGCGAATCGATACGATTTTGGCCAACGCCGATTCGGTGACTTACCTGATCAGCCAGCTCGGCAGGGAATTGGATGCGGGAGCCTGAACCGGCTCCCGGCGCGAGACGTCAGTCTTTCTGGTCACGCAGGATATTGCCCGAGGCGCCGTCGATGCGCGCTTCATACACGGTGCCGTCAGACTTGCGCCCTTTGACTTCCCAGTAGCCGTTATCGTCGGCTTCGGCGGCATAGACTTCAACGTAGCCGGCCTTGGTCTTGGCCACTTCAATGGCCTTTTCGATGGTGATCCAGCCTGCGCCCGGCTTATCGGCCAGGGCGGCACCGGCACTGAGCAGCGCGGAGGTTGCACACAGGGCGACTAAGGTTTTCTTCAACATAACGGAACTCCATAGTGGGAATAACGGACGCGTGTCCTGAAATTTTTAGGTACTGGCAAATAAGAATAAGTTCCAATTGATGTGCAATCGCCATGATGGCTGTTCTCCCCATTGGCCCGCGGAGGTTAGAATGTGGGAAATCAGGATGCGTAAATGACCGAAAAGTCTGTTTCAGAAGCCGAATACGACACCATCACCGATGCCGCAGCGCACTGGTGCATGCGCATGCATGCAGGTGATTGCACACTGGCTGAACGTCAGGCTTTTCAACAATGGCATGACGCCCATCCCCTGCATGCCTTTGAATACGCCGCGATGCTGGAAATCTGGGACGTCGCCGATCACTTGCCGCGCACCGCGCCCACCGCACCGGTATCGGCGTTCAAACCGCGCAGCCGCGTACGTCGTTATGCCGTGGCGGCGGCGCTATGCCTGGCGGCCCTGCCGCTGGCGGCGTTCACCGGGTGGCAGGCCGGGTGGCTGCCCAATTCCTATGAACGTTTCGAGGCGACCCAGGGCTTGCGTCAGGTGACCTTGAGCGATGGCAGCCAGGTAGAGCTGAACCTGGGCACCGAACTGGTCTATAGCAACTACAAGGATCAGCGCCGGGTCACGCTGAAGAAAGGCGAGGCGTTTTTCAATGTCAGCCACGACAGCGCCCATCCGTTTGTGGTGCGCGCCGGTGAAGGCCAGGTGCGCGTGACAGGCACCCAATTCAATGTATGGAAATATGGCGATCAGGTCCGCGTGATGCTGCTCGAAGGCTCGGTGCAGATCGCCAGCGATGCCACGCATGGTAGCGTGCCCCTGACTCCGGGCATGCAGGCCAGCTACCAAGCGGGCGATGCCACTCCGCGCGTGAGGCCGTTCAGCCCGAATGACAGCGCACTGGCCTGGCGCCAGGGCAAGCTGATCCTCGATAACCTGGCCTTGGTCGACGCGTTACCGCTGATCAACCGCTACTTGAGCAAACCGGTGATGCTGGCCGACGCCAGCACCGGGGCGATTCGAATAGGCGGCATCTACAACCTCACCGAGGTCAACAACCTCATCCCCTCGCTGCCCAAGGTACTGCCGGTCTATCTGACGCAGAACCAGGACGGCAACCCCGTTCTCAATTCCATCCCGCGTAAAAACCCTAAAGGCTGAGCCCGGCCGATTCGTGCGGGCCTGTTCGCGCCCGCAGTGTCCATTTTTGAAACACCTGCCTGCCCTGAAGCCCTTGTACAGCGTGGGTTCATGCTTTTGTCATGTGCGGTGTTACGCCGCTGATACACAGGGGTGAATCGTTTGTGGCACAGCGGGCTACACACGCTTGAAGGGCAGGTGTTTCAGCACTGAGACACCGGCAGCGTCGACGCGCCTCTAGTTATTCACAAACCATTGAATATCAAGACAATTCAAAAAGCGGCACGGCATCTGCTCTATTCCTCATAGCACTGTTTAGGGTCAGTGCTGAGAATAAGGACATGCCGCCGTGAACACACTCACACAACACTCGATGAAGGTACTGCTGACCAGCTGTGTACTCAGCCTCGGCATCAGTGCGCCAGCCTTTGCCGATGATGGTGTGATCGTGACGGGCCGCAACGTACAGGCACACATGTACGGTCGCGCCGCATTCGGTAAAGACCCCTACCCCACCACCGCCAATGCCAATCCCACCCAAGAGGTTCTTGGCGCCACCGGCGAGCTCAGTGACCTGGCTATCAGCGGTGTCAGCAGCGGTTCAAGTTTCGCCCGCGCCAGCCAGATCGATAGCACGTTGACCGGCGTGCATGCCACGCAGAACAGCATGTCGACCCTCGGCACCGGCGCCACCGCCGGGCATGGCAGCGGCAGCAGCATGGGCGGACAGATCAGTGACTCGATCCAACGCGGCATGGCCCCTCTGAATAACCTCGGCAACATGATGGGGGGCAAATAATGAACCGTACCTTGCTCTTGCTCGCCCTGCTGGGCAGTGCCTCGGCCATGGCCGACAACAACGCTGTGATCAACAACAGCGGCAAAGACTACCGCGGTAACTTTTCGATCAACCAAGCGGCGGGCAATCAGCAGCAACAGGCCAATAACCGTGCCGTCACGCTCGGCGGCCAGGCCACCACCGTGAATATCCAACGGCTCGACGGTCAGGTCGATCCGTCTCTGAACGCCAAGGCTGCGATTCAGGGCGCTTCTTTTACCAATGGCAACGGCATGTTGGGCGTCAACCAGGCGGCCGGGGCCAACAACCAAACCGTCAACGCCGTGCGGATCAGCGTCAACCCTGGCCCGCAAAGCATCGACGACAGCGTCTTGTTGCAACAGAACACGACGCAATTAACCGACTCAGGGCTCACCCCCACCACTGGCAGCCGCCTGGTCGTTACCAGCGACCAGGCCTTCACAGGCAGCCGAGGAGTGATTCAGGTGAACCAGAGTGCCGGGGTGGGGAACCGAATGGCTAACACCCTGGGCATCACTATCAAGTAACGACTTGGTAGTACTCGCAAGACCGTACCAACACTTAACCAACTAATAGAAGCAAGGAGAAACACCATGAAACCTCAAATGGCTCTGAAACCTCTGGTTTTCGCTCTCGCCGCGCTCATGGCTGCTGCTGCTCAAGCAGGTGGCTGGCACCCTGCGCCTCAACCTACCGGCACTATTGCCGCTGTGGTCACTGACGTTCAAAACAGCGCCGGCAACAAGTTTGACGACACCAAGACCGAAAATAACGCCTCTGCCGATAATTCGGTCAACAGCAACAGCGGTAACGCGGGTGTCAACGCGCAAGCTGGCAGCGCTAACCAGGCTGACAACTCTGCCGCTATCTCCAGCGCCAAAAGCGATGCGGCCACTGTATTCGGTCTGGTCGACGTGAATCAGAACAGCGTGCTGAACACCTACGTCAACAAAGGCACCCAGAACAACGCGTCTCTGGATAACGCCATCAACGGTAACTCCGGCAACGTGGGTTACAACGGTCAGGCCGGCCAAGGCAACCAGGGTAAAAACAACCTGGCGATCGTCACTGCCGACGGCAAAAACATCGCAGCTGCCGCCAATACCGAGCAAAACTCCCTCGGTAACAGCTACCTCAACGCTGCGGCCACCAGCCACGGTTATGGCTATGGCGGCAAGCCTCAGTATGTGTCCAACAACGCCAGCCTGGACAACTCGGTTAACCGCAACTCCGGCAACATGGGCGTGAACCTGCAATCCGGCTCCGGCAACCAGGGCAGCAACAGCCTGGCAATCGGTCAAGGTTGCACCGTCTGCGCCAGCGGCGTGCGCTTCTGATCCAACGGGGCCTTGGCAACAAGGCCCTTTCCTATTCCAGTGTCCATCCGGACTTCGATCATGCGCCTCGCGACCCTCACCCTGCTGATGCTCCTCACCGGCCCGACCTGGGCAGGCACCATGGCGATCTCCGCCATGCCTGGCGGTGCAGTGATCTACAAGAAGGTCGAGAGTATCCGCGAGCGCCGGTTCGCCAACCTGGTGGAACAGAAAACCGATTTCAGCTGCGGCGCGGCCGCCCTCGCCACCATCCTGCGTCAGGGCTATTGGCTGGACGTCGACGAAGACCATGTAATCAAAGGCATGCTGATCAACGCCGATCAGGACCTGGTGCGCACCCAGGGCTTTTCCATGCTGGACATGAAGCGCTACCTGGAAAGCATCGGCATGCGGGCGCGGGGCTACAAGATCTCGCCGGAATCCCTGCTGACCGTGAAGATCCCGGTTGTGGTGCTGCTGGAAATCCGTGGCTACAAGCACTTCGTGGTGATGCAGCGTGCCGACAAAGACTGGGTCTACATCGGCGACCCGGTGCTGGGCCATAAGCGCTACACCCGCGACGACTTCGTCAAAGGCTGGAATGGCATCGTATTCGCCGTACTGGGTGAAGGTTACGACAAGACCAACGCCTTGCTCGCGCCCCCTACCCCCCTGACCGCCAAGAACCAGTTGAATGAGTTCAGGCCCGTGGGCGACGCCGAATTGATGGATTTCGGTTTTATCCAGAGCGACTTCTTTTAATAAGAAGCGCCATAAGGGACCAGGATGCTCCAGGAGCAGAAGATGAACACTTCCCGTTGGCTGACAGTTGTGTGGCTGGCAGCCGCAATGCCCGCTTATGCGTCATCGGGTTTCAAACCGATCGAATTGAAAGACTCGGAAATGGCCGACCTGCGCGGTCGTTATGTAATGCCGGGGCGCATCATCAGCTTCGGTATCGTGATGAGCAGCACCTGGACCAATGCCATGGGCGACAGCATCACCGGCAAGGCCAGCATGCAGGTCGATAAGACTACGATCACCCCGCAATTTTATGTGCAGACCACCGGCTCGGCGGGCAGCGGCACCGGCCAGAGTACCGGTACCGGCAATGTCGTCGGCGGCGCCGGTCTGGGCAGCGGCCAGGGTGTGACGCAAAGCGTGCGCGCAGCCGGCGATGGCAACACCGCGAACAACAATGTCGGGATCACCGTGAGTCAGGACGGCCTGGCGCCGGCCAATCTCGCGCAATCGGGGCAAGTGCTGGTGGCCGGCGGCACCGTGACCGGTGACAGCGCGGCCGGCAAAGTGAGCGTGTCGGCCAATAACGGCGGACTGCAAATGGCGATCCAGGCCAACCATAACCAAGGCAACAGCCTGCAGCAGATTGGCGGCGGCACGGTGCTGCAAGGTACTGTCTTGACCGGCAATACCAACTTCGTCAACAACATGACTCAACTTAACGTCGTGATGGGCAATAACGGGCTGAACAACCCGGCGTTGAATTGCAACCTGGACCAACTCAAAGGCCTACGTACGCTCGGTTATTGAACTACGCTGACCCTCGACACTTACGCATTAAAAAAGGACGGCTTATTTCATGCATCGATCGTTATCGCTTCGTGCGGTGGTCTGTTTAAGTACGCTCTTGCCCGCATCCGTGTTGTATGCCGCGCCAGATGCCGATATCGAAACACTCAAGCAAGAACTCCTGGAACTCAAGCAACGTTACGAAGTGCAGCAAAAGGCCCTGGCGGTACTGGAACAGCGAGTGCGTCAGGTCGAAGACCAACCGGCGACGCCGGCGCCCAAACGCCTGGCCAAATCCCCCGCCGACTTCCAGAAAGGCGGCACCACCGTGGCCGGCACTGGCGCCGCTGCGGCCTCCGGTGGCGCGGGCGGCGGCAGTTCCTATGGGCAGTCCCTCAAGGACGACTCGGCGCCTGCGCAAAGTGTCAGCAACCTTTATAACGAAGCTAGTGGCTTCTTCGGCAATGGCAAGTTCAGCTTCGAAACCGGCGTGACCTACGCTCGCTACGACGCGCGCCAACTGACCCTCAATGGGTTCCTGGCGCTGGACTCGATTTTCCTCGGCAATATCAACCTCGACCGCATCAAGTCGGACAACTGGACCCTGGACCTGACCGGCCGCTACAACCTCGACAACCGCTGGCAGTTCGACGTCAACGTGCCGGTGGTGTACCGCGAATCGACGTACCAGTCTGCCGGTGCAGGCAACAACGGCACGGCAACATCGGAAGCATCGGTGACCCGCGACCCGACCATCGGCGACGTCAACTTCGGTGTGGCCTACAAGTTCCTCGACGAGACCCCCACCCTGCCGGATGCGGTGGTGTCGGTGCGGGTCAAGGCGCCGACGGGCAAGGAACCGTTCGGCATCAAGCTCATCAACCAACCCGGCAACGACAACTTGTTCGTACCTGAAAGCCTGCCCACCGGCAACGGGGTCTGGTCGATCACGCCGGGCATCTCCCTGGTCAAGACCTTCGATCCGGCCGTGCTGTTTGGCTCGTTGTCCTACACCCACAACTTCGAAGATTCGTTCGACGACATCAGCAGCGACGTCAACCAGAAGGTCGGCGGCAAGGTCAGCCTGGGTGACAGCTTCCAGGTCGGCATGGGCGTAGCGTTCGCGCTGAACGAGAAAATGAGTATGTCGTTTTCGGTGTCTGACCTGGTCCAGCGTAAAAGTCGCCTCAAACCCAATGGCGGGGACTGGCAATCGGTGGTCTCCAGCGATGCCAACGCCGGCTACTTCAACGTGGGCATGACCATTGCCGCCTCGGATAACCTGACGATCGTGCCGAACCTGGCGATCGGTATGACCGACGATGCGCCGGACTTCACCTTCAGCCTGAAATTCCCGTACTACTTCTAACCAGACGCACAAGGAAAAGCCCCGCAACGATAAGGGTCGTTGCGGGGCTTTTCGGTTTACCCGCCCTAGCGGATCTGGTGTTTGTGCAGCAACCGATAGAACGTAGGCCGGGACACGCCGAGCACACGGGCAGCGACACTCAAGTTGTCGCTATGACGGTTGAGCACATCGCACAGCGCCTGACGTTCGGCGCGGTGCTTGTAGTCTTCGAGTGTAGCCAAGGGTGGCGCGATTGCCTGCTCGCTCTGCAATCCCAGATCAACGGCTTCGATCTGCCGCCCTTCGGCGAGCACCAGGCCACGGCGCACCCGGTTGGCCAACTCACGCACATTGCCGGGCCACGGATGCTGCGCCATAGCCGCCAGGGCATCTTCGCTGAAACTGCGCGGGCGGCGTCCGGTTTCCTGGCTGTAGAAACGCGCAAAGTGGTTGGCCAACATCGCAACATCACCATGGCGCTCGCGCAACGGCGCGGTGACCACCTGCAGCACATTGAGGCGGTAGTACAAATCCTCGCGGAAGGCGCCCTTGGCCACCGCCGCTTCAAGATTGACGTGGGTCGCCGCCAGCACACGTACATCCACCGGGATCGGCTGGCTGCCGCCGACGCGCTCGATGTGCTTCTCCTGCAAAAACCGCAGCAGGTTGGCCTGCAGCTCCATCGGCAGGTCGCCGATTTCATCGAGAAACAGCGTGCCGCCGTTTGCCGCTTCGATACGCCCGATCTTGCGCTGGTGCGCGCCGGTAAACGCACCTTTCTCATGGCCGAACAGTTCGGACTGGATCAGGTGTTCAGGGATGGCACCGCAGTTGATCGCCACGAAAGGCTTGGCATGGCGCTGGGACTGACGATGCAGGGTTTTGGCCACTAGCTCCTTGCCAGTGCCGCTGTCACCGCGAATCAAGACGGGGGACTCCGTGGGCGCCAGCTTGGATAAGAGTTTGCGCAGTTCACGAATGGGCCGGCTATCGCCCAGCAGTTCATGCCCCTCATCCACCGGTGTGTGGCCTTTACCGCGCAAGCGCGCCATGCCGAATGCGCGTCCCAGAGTGACCTGCACCCGCGAGACGTCGAACGGCAACGTATGGAAGTCGAAAAACCACTCGCAAACGAAGTCGCCGACATTCTGCAAGCGCAGTACATCCTGGCTGAGCACGGCAATCCATTCAGTGCCGCTGCGGCCGATCAGCTCCTTGACCGCTTCGGGCCTCTTCAGGTGTTCGGGCTGCAAGCGCAGCAGGCCGACATCGCAGGAGCGATCCCCCACGTCCTCCAGCGCACAGCTGTCCACTTCCCACCCCGCCGTACGCAGCCCGGGCAACAGTCCATGGCAGTCATCGCACGGATCGACCACAAGCAAACGGCGTTGGACGAGAGGCACACCCATGACTGATCCTTGGCGTCAAAAATCGTTAAAGTTATTTAGAAACAACCAGTTGTAACGACTGGTGCTAACCCTAGCAAGATATTGACGCGCGCCTTGTACCGTTTCGCTATAAGTCGGGGCAAAAAGCCATCTTCTTGCTTCAGCGATTAAAAAGTTGCCGACTGTGGAAACTTTCAATCAGCTTTCAAAACAGGCGCTTACATGACCTCAATCACGGAAAGTTGAAATTTGTTGCTCTAACATGTGACCCGCACCCCGCCATCGCGCATCAGTACAAGTAACTCGCCGCCTGGCTCGCCCAACCGACGGCACTCATTTGATTGGGCATTTAGAGAGAGACCCCAATGAACGCCCCGCTCCGCATCAACGAAGCTCTTTTGATCGCAGACCGTGCCTTCCAGCCCTTTCAGTGCGTGGCCTGGCACGATGGCAATGGCGCCCTCAGCCTCAGCGTCGTCGACCGCACCAACAACCGCATCGGCCGCAAGCAACTCTCGTCGAGTGCCTACACCGATCCCGCGCAATTGGAAAACCTGCTGTTGCAGGCGCGTGCCGAACTGGATAAAAGCGGCTATCAGTTGCAATCCTGGGCAATGCCTAAGTAAATAAATCGACGGCACAACTTTCGATCCATACAAAGCGTGATCGTAAGTTGTGCCGTTGAACTTAGCGTATTGAGTGTGACGGCAGAATAAACCGCTCGAAAGCTTCTGCGGCACCGTCGTCAATATTAGTGCCCGTCACTACATTGGCGCGACGTTTGACGGTTTCTTCCGCCTGGCCCATGGCAATCGCCAGCCCGGCCACCTCAAACATCGCCGGGTCATTGCCGCCATCACCGATGGCCGCAGTGTGCTCAAGCGCCACGCCCAGATGCTCGGCCAACGTTTTTAACGCCTCGCCTTTATTGGCCAGCATGGCCGTCACATCCAGATAAACCGGCTGCGACCGCGAAACCTGCGCCAGCCCCTCGACCTTGGGGTGCAAACGCGCCTCCAGTTCAACCAGCAGTTGCGTGTTAAGGCTGGCAGCGACAATCTTGTCGACCCGATCCAGATAGGGTTCAAAACTCTCCACCACCTGCGGCCCATAACCCAGCCCAGCGGTTTCCCGCGGTTCCATCGGGCCGGGCGAACCACGGCGCAGCCAATCGCCATCGGCAAACATCCAGACTTCCACCTCCGGCTCGGCCGAGAACAGCGCTAAGGCGATCAGCGCGGCTTCAGCAGGCAGGTGATGAGCTATCAAAACCCTGCCGTCCGGATGGATCAACGTACCGCCATTGAAGCCCGCCACCGGAACATCGATACCGAACGTTTCAATCAGGTGCAACATGGCCTTGGGCGGTCGCCCGCTGGCCAGGCTGAACAGCACAGCGGCGTCACGCAAGGCACGAACCGCATCGGCCGTGCGTTGGCTGAGGCTGTGGTCGGGATGCAGCAACGTGCCATCCACGTCGCTGAGGATAAAACGGATGGGTTGGATCGCGGCATCACTCATCCGAGTGTGTGCCAGGTACGACCATCCCGGGCCAGCAGCGTGTCAGCCGCCGCCGGACCATCTTCACCTGCCTTGTAAGTCTGGATGCCATCATCTTCCTTCCACGCATCGAGGAATGGCTGCACCGCGCGCCAGCCGTTCTCAATGTTGTCGGCGCGCTGAAACAAGGTCTGGTCGCCGGTCATGCAGTCGTAGATCAGGGTTTCGTACCCCGTCGACGGTTGCATCTGGAAAAAGTCCTTGTAGGCGAAACCCAATTGGATATTGGCCATATCCAGGGTCGGCCCAGGCTTTTTCGCCAACAGGTCGAACCACATGCCTTCATTCGGCTGGATCTGGATTTTCAGGTAGGTAGGCTTGAGTTCATCCACGTCGGTATCGCGGAACTGCGCATAGGGGGCCGGCTTGAAGCAGATCACGATTTCGGTATCGCGCACACTCATGCGCTTGCCGGTGCGCAGGTAGAACGGCACGCCGACCCAGCGCCAGTTGTCGATCATCACCTTGAGCGCCACGAAGGTCTCGGTGCTGCTGTCCGGCGCGACGTTGGCCTCTTCGCGGTAACCCGGCAATGCCTTGCCGCCGATCTCGCCAGCGGTGTACTGGCCACGTACCGAGTTGGCCCGTGCATCTTCCAGGGACCAAGGGCGCACCGCGCCAATCACCTTGGCCTTTTCCCCGCGCACCGCGTCGGCGCCGAACGCCGCTGGCGGCTCCATGGCGACCATGGCCAACAGCTGGAACAGGTGGTTGGGCACCATATCCCGCAACGTGCCAGTTTTTTCGAAGAAGTTACCCCGCGTCTCCACGCCGACGGTTTCGGCGGCGGTGATTTGCACGTGATCGATGTAGTGATTGTTCCAGAACGCTTCGAACAGCACGTTGGAGAAACGGCTGATCAGGATGTTCTGTACCGTTTCTTTGCCCAGGTAATGGTCGATGCGGTAGATCTGCTTCTCGCTCATCACCTTGAGCAGGCACGCGTTCAACGCTTCGGCGGTGGCCAGATCGGAACCGAACGGTTTTTCGATGACCACGCGACGGAAACCGTGGTCAGTTTCCGTCAACAAGCCGGCGCTGCCCAACCGCTGCACCACCTCGCTGAAAAAACGCGGCGCGGTGGCCAAATAGAACACCGCATTGCCGGTGCCGCTCTCGGCGATTTTCTTGCCGATGTCGGTGTAAGTGCTGTCATCGAGAAAGTCGCCCTCGACGTAGCTGATGCCTTTGGCCAACTGAGCCCACAACTGCGGGTCCAGCGCGTTCTCGGCATTGCCTTTGACCTTGCTCGCGGCTTCGGTGCGAATGAAATCTTCGAGTTTCTTGGCGAAGTCGGCATCGCTGATGGCGTTGTGATCCACCCCGACAATGCGCAAGCCATCGCCCAGCAACCCGTCGCGACTGAGGTTGTACAGCGCCGGCATCAGCAGGCGCTTGACCAAGTCGCCATGGGCGCCAAACAGGAACAAAGTGGTAGGTGGAGCGGGTTCGGCCTTCAGTTTTTTGCCGTTAGCCGTCATTTTTTGGAAGTCTCCACGTGACCACCGAAGCCGAAGCGCATCGCCGACAGCATCTTGTCACCGTAAGTGCTCTGCTGGCGCGAGCGGAAACGGGCGAACAACGAGGTGGACAGCACCGGCACCGGCACGGCTTGTTCCATGGCCGCTTCGATAGTCCAGCGGCCTTCGCCACTGTCGGCCACGGAGCCGGAATAGCCGTCGAGTTTCGGGTCGGTGGCCAGGGCATCGGCGGTCAAGTCCAGCAACCACGACGACACCACGCTGCCACGGCGCCACACTTCGGCGATATCGGCCACATTCAGGTCGAAACGCTGATCTTCGGGCAAGTTCTCCGAGTTCTTGGTTTTGAGAATGTCGAAACCCTCGGCGAACGCCTGCATCATGCCGTATTCGATGCCGTTATGGATCATCTTGACGAAGTGCCCGGAACCGGCCGGCCCAGCGTGGATATAACCGTGTTCGGCGCGCGGGTCGGCGGCGGCGGAACGGTCCTTGGTGCGCGGGATGGTGCCCAGGCCTGGCGCCAGGCTGGCGAAAATCGGGTCCAGACGCTGCACGGTTTCGGTATCGCCGCCAATCATCATGCAATAGCCGCGTTCCAGGCCCCAGACACCGCCGGAAGTGCCGACGTCGACATAGTGAAGCCCTTTTTCCGCCAGGGCCTTGGCGCGGCGTACGTCATCCTTGTAGTTGGTGTTGCCGCCATCGATGATCACGTCGCCGCTGTCCAGCAGTTCACTGAGTTCTTGAATGGTGTTCTCGGTGGGGTCGCCCGCCGGCAACATGACCCACACGGCGCGAGGCTGCTGCAGCCCGGCGACCAGGGCTTTGAGATCGGCAACGCCAGTGGCGCCCTCTTCGCTCAAGCCTTTGACAAATGCTTCGTTACGGTCGTAAACAACGGTGGTATGCCCATTGAGCATCAGGCGCCGTGCAATATTCCCGCCCATGCGGCCTAGTCCGATAATCCCCAGTTGCATGTGCTGATGCTCCTACTACTAAAATGCTAAAAAAATGTGTGACATAGTTTATAGCGCAATGAGGCTAATGAGGGTTAGTCCAGAGCATATCTGTGTAGTTTCATGACAAAAAACTGCCATCATTTCAGCATCACAGTACAAAAAGTCACACGACCGTCAAAAATAAAAAAGTTCCATTGCCCGCAAAAAGAATTCAGAATTGCCCCGACTGCTGCCGAGAACCTCGACTCAAGCGTTCTGGCACACCGCGACACACCGGCTATTTGCGAGGTAAGCAATGAGCACTGCACACATGACCCGTCCGCCACAGACCCTCTACGTCACTCTGCGTCGCGATGAGTTGCGCCAGTTGAAAGACGAGCGCGACCACTTGCAGCAGGAAGTCATGCGCCTGCGTGCCCATATCATCCAAGCCCAGCTCGACCAGCCT
>Ga0308164_10000785_pt1 | contig 43808 bp, 40 predicted proteins | sample PhyTR2_FD_201031 | JGI IMG/M metagenome (GOLD analysis project Ga0308164, IMG submission 201031) | Phyllosphere microbial communities from UC Gill Tract Community Farm, Albany, California, United States - DLSLT.R2 | ecosystem: Host-associated > Plants > Phyllosphere > Unclassified | place: USA...
ACCGGTCCGTGCGAGCGCCGGTAGTTGTCCGTTCAGTGCCAAGTGGCAGTCCTTCCTGTGATCGTACCGCGCGTGGTGCGACCATATGTGCCGACCCTAGGTTATAACCGGCGTATCGCATAGTCTTACGGTCGTGACAGTCCGAGGAACTTAATGTCGCTCAAGCACTCGTTTCCGCCAATTTTCGCTTTTGAAGCGCGTGTTCTGGTTCTGGGCAGCCTGCCGGGCGACCGGTCGCTTGCCGCGCAGCGCTATTATGCGCATCCGCAGAACCAGTTCTGGCAACTGATGTCGCCGGTCGTCGGCTGCGATCTCGCGACGCTCGACTATGAGGATCGGCTGGCGGCGTTGCGAGCGAGCGGCGTGGCACTGTGGGACGTGATCGGGTCGGCGCGGCGGACTGGAAGCAGCGACGCGGCAATCCTCGACGCCGAAGGCAACGACATCGTCGCGCTCATCGGACGATTGCCGGAGCTTCGCGCGGTCGCCTTCAACGGCGGTACCGCGCTCAAGCAGGGCCTGAAGCTGCTCGGACCGAACTATGCTGGACCGACCATCGTCGCGCTTCCCTCCAGCAGCCCGCTGCACACGATCGGCGTCGCGGCAAAGCAGCCCGCCTGGAACCAGCTTGCCGCGTTCCTCCTCGACCGGACGTGATTGCGCGCCTACGCCTGTGTCCATGACCCAGCTCTATGACCTCACCGTCCCCGCGTTTCGCCGCGGTTTCGCCAGTCTTTCGGCGATCCTGAAATCGGGCGAAGCCTATGCACAGGAGCACGGCATCGCCGAGGCGGACATGCTCGGCACGCGACTGATCGCCGACATGGCGCCACTGACCGCGCAGATCCAGCGCGCCAGCGATACGGCGAAGGGCGCGATGGTCCGGCTTGGCGGCGTTCCGACGATCGCAATGGCCGACGACGAGACGAGTTTCGCAGCGCTGCAGCAGCGCATCGCCGCAACGGTTGCGTTCCTCGAGGGCGTGCCGCGCGAGGCGATCGACGGCAAGGAGGATGCCGTCGTCACGATCGTCACGCCCAGCCGGACGTTGGACTTTACGGGGCAGAACTACGTGCTCGGGTTCGTGCTGCCCAATTTCTATTTCCACATCACGACCGCCTACGCGTTGTTGCGGATGCGCGGCGTGCCGATCGGCAAGATGGACTATCTCGGCCGGTAGAAGCCTGCATCGACGTCGATAACCGCCTGTAGCGAGGCGGATAAATGATACTGGCGGAGAACTCCGCGCTGCGGCAAGGGCGAGCGATGTCGATCGAAACGCTCATCGCCCAATACGGCCTCGCCGCGATATTCCTGGGTGCGGGGCTCGAAGGCGAAACCGCGGTCGTGACCGGCGGCGTGCTGGCGCACCAGCACCTGCTACCGCTCTGGGGCAGCGCCGCGGCGGCCGTCGCGGGATCGTTTGCCGCGGACCAGCTCTTCTTCCTCGCCGGGCGTCGTTACCGCGACACCGCCCGCGTCCGCAAGATCGCCGCCAAGCCGGCGTTCGCCAAGGCACTCGACACGCTGGAACGCCATCCGACCGTCTTCATCCTCGGCTTCCGCTTCCTCTACGGTCTGCGCACGATCAGCCCGATCGCGATCGGCACGTCGCACGTCCCGGCGCGCACGTTCATGATGCTCAATGCGATCTCCGCGGCGGTCTGGGGCGTGATGTTCACCGGTATCGGCTATCTGTTCGGCGACACGCTACTCGACGCGGTCCACAGCATCATGCCGAAGCACAAGTTGGCGGGCGTTGCGATCCTCGCCGTCGTCGTCGCGGTGGTGATGACCGCGATCCGCTATTGGCGCGGACGTCGATCCAATGCGGTACCGAAGACCAGCTGACTAATAGCGAATAATCGAGAATACGGTCCCTGCCAGATGCCGGCAGGCCGCGAACTATTCCAAAGCTCGCGCTCAAAAATAGTGGCCCAGCAGAGGGGATCCGCTGGACCACGAGGTTCCGTCTAGGGAGCTTCACTTCGCCTTGACGTTGCCCCGTTGTAATGCCCACTTATCAAATAGGAATAGAGTTATTCACTACCCTCGGTGAGTAGAGTATAAATTGCGCCGAAATGCACCGGTTCTAAAACGTACTTCGATTGCTCAAAAAGTACAAAAGGCGACGACTTCCCCAGAACGGAAAGTACGTCGCCTTTCGAGTCTTCGAACAGATGGTTCGATTACCGAACCAAGCCATCCGTTACATTTTCAAGTCGTGCTCAGAGCGCGTTGCCGCTCGAATTCGAATCGACCGAGTTCTCAAGGTCCGTCGAGTTGCTCGTTTCGATACCGTCTACCGCGGAAAGATTCGCATCCGACTCTTCGACGACCGTGTTCGACTGAATATCGGTAACGTTCTCGGTCGCTGCGGGCTTCGTGCATGCGGCGAGGCCAAGTGCCAGGACTGCAATCATTGGCACGATAGTGATCTTCTTCATCGAATGGTCTCCGTGATGACTAGTGCAGAATTACGACCGCAATGCGCGAAATCGATCCTGGAACCGAAAGCTACCCAGCGATGCGGTCGAACGCAATACCCTATCGTGCGACTATGATTTAATCACCAGCTGAGGCCAGCGCGTGCGTAGACGTAGCGGCCGTTGAACCCGAACGGCGAGTAATAGGGGTAGCCGATCACCCCGGTCGGGTTGTTCGCGATGCTCGTCGCATCGGGATAGACGTCGAACAGGTTGCTGACGCCAAGGCCGATCTGCGCGCCCTTCTTTGCCTGGTAGCGGAGTTCGAGATCGGTGATCAGGTGCTTGCCGCTGTGCACGTCGCCGGCCGGGGTCGTGCCGGGTTGAGTCACGTCGCCATAATAGGTGACGCGGGCCAGTGCGCCGAGCTGGTCGAGCGACCAGTCGATCGACCCGGTCACCTTCTCGCCCGGCGTACCGTTCTCCAGCGACTCGATGCGGTTGCGGGCGAACAGCGTCGGTGCCGGGTTGAGCGTCGAGGTCGATGTCGGCACGCGCGTCACATTCACGTCGTTGACGTTGCCCGCGATCGTCAGGTCGAACGTCCCGGCAGCATCGGTCGGCAGCCGGTAATGCGCAACCGCGTCGATGCCCTTTGTGGTCGAGGCGATACCGTTGACGAAGAACCGCGCTGCCGTTGCCCCTGATCCTGCGAGCAAGTTGAGGATCTGCGCATTGACCGCGGCGGATTGGGTCGACGACGTGGTGATGTTTTCCGAAAGACCGATCTGATTGCGGATGCGGATGCGGTACGCATCGACAGTCAGATCGAACCCGCCGAACCGAAAGACCGTACCAACCGAAAAATTGGTCGACTTCTCGGGCTCGAGAGGAAGGCCTCCGAGCCTAGCCGCAATGGGGCTTACCGATGGGTAGGTTCCGGTCTGAACTGGGTTTCCGTTTTGAATGACGGTTGCGACCGACGTGAAATACTGTTGCTGTAGTGCCGGCGCGCGGAAGCCGGTCGATGCCGTTCCACGCAACGCGAACCAGCGCGCGAAGTCATAGCGCGCGGAGACCTTGCCGGTGCCGGTCGAGCCGAAATCGGAATAGTCTTCCCCGCGTCCGGCGAGCCCGAGCAGTAGCTTGTCCGTCACCTGCGCTTCGACATCGAGATAGACGCTGCCATTGCGACGGCTCCGCTCGATCGCGTTGTCCGGGGAGAATCCACCAAAGCCCTGCGCGCCTGGGGGTGCGGTCGGCAGTGCGCCGGTCACTGTTCCATTGGCGGGATAACCATAGGATGCGAGTTCGCCCGACTGGATCTTGAACCCTTCGCGGCGCCCTTCGAGCCCGAACGCGACGTTGACGCCCTGCAACACGTCGAATTTGCGATCGACGTCGAGCCCGACGATGTACTGGTCGTAGATTAGCGCACCGTCGGAGAAGTCGCGCTGCGTGGTGCGGCCATAGGCGTAGTTCGCGGAATCCAGCGTCCGGAACCCGATCTTGTTGCGGCCATAGCTGGCGTTCAGGTCGACGTTCCAGTCGGCGACCACGCCCTTGATGCCGATCGCCGAATTGATGTCGCGCGACTTGGTGTTGATCAGCGGCAGGAAGCCGTCGGAAAGTCCTGCCAGTTCCAGTCGCGCGACTGCTACCGGGTCCGACTGCAACGGCAATCGCGGGAAGGCCGCGCTGCGCGTGTCACGGTCCTGATAGCCGAGCCAGCCGTACAGCTTCCACGTGCCGGTCAGCGTCGTGCCGGCGTTGGCGAAGATGCTGTATTGCTCGACCTTGGGATCACCGAAGAGCCCGGTCACACGACCCGGCGTCCCGGGGATTTTGACGAGCGTGCGCGTGTCGAAATCGGCGCGGTTGGTCGCCTGGCGATCCAGATACTCGCCCGAAACGGTCAGGAAGCCGTCCTCGCCGAAGCCGATGCCCTGCCAGCCGGACACGGTCAGCGCATGCTCGCCATTCGTGCTGCGGCTGCCTCGCGCGGTGTTGATATCGGTGTTGTAGAAGCCGTAGTTGACCGTCATGCCGCCGCCCGACCGGGCCTCGCGCAGCCGCAGGTTGACGACGCCGGCGATCGCATCCGAGCCATATTGTGCGGACGCCCCGTCACGCAGCACCTCGATACGGTCGAGCGCCACGGTCGGGATCGTGTTCAAGTCGACCGCAGCCGAGCCGCGTCCGACCGAGCCACCTACGTTCAGCAGCGCCGCAGTATGGCCGCGCACGCCGTTGACCAGCACGAGCGTCTGGTCGGGCGACAGACCACGCAACGTCGCCGGGCGGATCGCGTCGGTGCCGTCGACGGCGGACGGACGCGGGAAGTCGATCGACGGTGCGATCGCCGACAGCGCCGCGCCCAGTTCGGTCGTCCCCTGGCGCTGGATCGCGGCCGAACTCAGCACGTCGACCGGCGACGCGCTGTCGAGCCGCGACCGACCAACCGCGCGGGTGCCCGTGACGATGATATCGTCTCCCGTGTCGGGCGCCGCAGCGGGGTCGGCGCTAGGCGCGGTCGCCGTTTGCGCGGGCACGTCCTGCGCATAAGCGACATGCGCGCTGGCCAAGGCGAGGGTCGAGGCGGCGAGCGTCAACGCGGTACGATAAGCAGTCATGATAGTGTCCCTGTTAGTGGATCGCTCTGCGACGATCTCCGTGCGAACCAAACGAGCGGTCGCAGTCATCGGTCCCGATAGGTGCCAAGCGACTGGCCGATAAGTGAAAAGAATGCGCGGCTGGATGCGCTGGCTGCAACGTCCCATTCGGGATGCCATTGCACCGCCAGCACGTCGCCGCCGCACGGGCGTGCCGAGAACGCCTCGACCAGCCCGTCCGAAACCGCATGCGCCTCGACACTGAGCCCCTCCCCCAGCCGATCGATACCCTGGCGGTGGACCGACGTGACCGAGATGCTGGGCTCGGCGATCGCTGCTGCGAGCATCCCGCCCGATCGCAGTCTCACATCGTGGACATGGTCGAACAGCGTCTCGTACGCTGTCGCGTCGTCGGTCGACCGGTGATGGCCATCGTCCAGCGCATCGGTCAGCGTGCCGCCGAACAGCACGTTCAGCTCCTGCAACCCGCGGCAGATACCGAACACCGGCCGCCCCGCCTCGATCATCCGCCCCGCAAGTTCGAGCGCCACCGCATCACGGTCCAAATCGAGAGCGTCGTCGGCCGCATCGGACTTGCCATAGCGTCCTCCTGCGACGTTCGATCGCGATCCGGTCAGCAACAGCCCGTCAAGCCGCGATGCCAACGCCCGCGTGTCCATCGCATCCGCCACGGCCGGCACCAGCAGGACGGTCGCGCCGGCATAGCGGACCAGCGGCTCGACGAAGCGGGTGGCGACCGCCTGGATCGGACGATCGACCACTTCGTTGCAGCACAACACTCCGATCACCGGCTTGGGCGGCCCATCCTCCCGTCGGCAGCACGCAAAGCGCATCATGCGGCTCGACCCCGCAGCGTCTCGTGCAACTGGTCGGCAGCATGACCCGCCAAGATCACCGCAGTCGGCTGTGCGACCACGCTACCCGCGGGCACGTCCTCCAGCAGCCAGACATTGCCGCCGATCGTCGCGCCGCGCCCGATCGTCACGCGGCCGAGGATCGTGGCACCGGCATAGATCACCACGTCGTCCTCGACGATCGGATGCCGGGCAAGCCGTTCGCGCGCCGACACGTCGGTCACGCCGAGCGGACTGCGCGCGCCGAGCGTGACGTGCTGGTAGATCTGCACCCGGTCGCCGATGATCGCGGTCTCGCCGATCACGACGCCGGTGCCGTGATCGATGAAGAAGCTGCGGCCGATCGTCGCGCCCGGATGGATGTCGATCCCGGTGCGGTTGTTGGCGAGTTCGGAGATGATCCGTGCGACGATCGGCGCGCCGAGCCCGTAGAGCGCGTGCGCGATCCGGTGGTACAGGATCGCGACGATGCCGGGGTAGCAGATCAGGATCTCGTCCGCGCTGCGGGCCGCCGGATCACCGAGGAATGCCGCGCAGACGTCGTCGTCCACCAGTTCGCGGATGGGTCCGAGTTCGGCGCAGAACAGGCCGATGATCATACTCGCATGGCTGACGTCGAACGACAGCACCGCCTCTTCCTGCCAATAGGCGAATTCGCGTTCGACCTGCCGTTGCAGCCGTTCCAGCGCTTGCCGGAGCCGCGTCTCGACGAACGCATCCTCGCGCTCGACCGGACCTGTGAACATGCCGAGCCGCCCGGGAAACAGTGCCGCGACGAGATCGTCGAGCGCGCGACCGGTCTCGTCCAGCGACGGAAACCGCGCGACGCTATGTCGGCCGTCCTGCTCCTGCCGCCAGGCGCGACGCGCGCTGCGGAGTTCGTCGATCGTCGCGGCGAGGTCGATCGGGTCGGATGCTGATGACACGGCGTTGTACTTCATGTCAGCGGAGCGTGGGATAGCCGGCCCGGACGGCCTCGGCTTCCAGCATCGATATCGGGGTCAGCGCGTCCGGTTCGGCAGGTATGATCCCGGCAAGGAACAGCGGCTCGCGTACCGCCGCGAGCGCGGGATTGGCAGCGACATGATCGAGCGCGCTTCGCAACGCCGCCACCGTTTCGGCATCGGTCTCGGCCGCGGTCACGAAGGGCAGGCTCGGCGATGCAGGGCTGGGCGCGACGATCTTCAGGTCCGCCACCAACGCCGGCTCGAACCGTGCGATGGTCGCATAGGTCACGCGGTCGATCGCCGCGAGATCCGCCTTGCCCGTCCCGACCGCGACGATGCTGGCCCGGTGTGCGCCGGTTTCGACCAGCTCGGCAAAGAACGCCCCCTGCCCCGCAAACGGCGCGATCGTCGCGCGGAACAGGTTCATGCCGGTATTCGACTGGCGATCGTTGATGGCCGCGCGGCTACCGCGAAACGCCGCGACCGAACCGCGGGGATCGTCCGCTCTCGCCACGATCACGCTGCCACTTTCTCGCCCGGCATAGATCGGGAATGCGATCACTTGCAGATCCAGCGTCGGATCGGCGATCAACGGATAGCCACAGGCCTGACCGAACAGCAGCGCCGGATCACGCCAGATCGCATGGACGTCGCGCGTTCGATCGAGCCGATCGGGCACCTGCGCGACACCGCGTTCGCGCAGGACGGCGGCAATCGCCGACCACAGCCGGTCGTTCGCATCATGCTGCGCGGGGTGATCGTACATCCCGAGCGAGGCGATCCGGCCCGTCAAGACACGGGCTCGCGGTGGAGGGGATGGACCATGTCGTCATGCGCGCTGAATGCGAACCGCCGGACGATCTCGCCATATCCCCGATAGATCGGTGCCCCCGCCTCCGCGAACCGGGCTCGATTATGGCGATGGTACGCTGGCAGGTCGTACCAGGCGAGCGACGGCCGCTCGTGATGTGCGGCATGCAAATTGTTGTTGAGATACAGCAGCCCGAGCAGCCCGCCATGCTCGACGCTGGCTGCGCGACCGGGGCTCGCAAGATCGGCGCGGTGCTCGGCGTAGGAGCGCACCATGGTCAGCGCCATGCCCGGATAGACGAAGCATAGCACGTAACGGCCGACGCCAAGACCGACATGACCGAGCCACCAGAGCACCAGCGCGACCGCGACGAGGTGTGGCGCCCAGTCGCGCGCGACGCGCGCCGGTTCGCGCGCCAGTCGGCGGGTCTCTTGCAGGAAGAAGCGGCCGACCGAGATCGCAGGTCCGAAAACCATCTGACCGAGAAGCGTGGATTGAAGCCGGCCGAGGACCGCGGCGAAACCACGCGCCTGCACGCGGTAGCGGGACTCGGGGTCATGTCGAGGGTCGGTGATGACTTCCGCGCGGTGATGCGCGACATGGCTGCGGCGGTAAAGGCGATAGGGCAGCCACAGCGACAGCGGCGCAAACCCGATCGTGTCGTTGATCCACCGGATCCGCGTGGGATGCCCGTGAATGACCTCGTGCTGCAGCGACCCCTGCCAGGCGAGTAGCCACCCGCCGATCAGCACCAGCAACGGCGTCGGAATGACCGCATGCCACGCCGTCGCGACCATCCATTCGCCGTACACGACACCTGCCAGCAGGACGGTCGGCCATCCTACCGTCGAACTCGAAGCCTCTCGCTGCATTCCCATCTCCGTCAGATGGAATGAATATCCCCTGCGGAGATGGGAATTGATAGTCGATTGAACTTCGCGGCGGAAAAACTTTGGTTGTCGGCAATAACCGAGCGATCGGCGACCGGTTTCCGATCCTATTCGAACGGAGGATCGTTTTAGGCAATCTCTTCCAGCGGCAGGTCGGGCCGAGCAGCCTGTGCACGAAACCGCTTCACGGTCGCTTGGGTGAACGGCTTGGCAAACACCGTCGACACGGTCACGAAATCGGCGGTCGCCTGCTCAGGCGTGAGCGTCAGCAGCGTGAAGCCCTTGGCGTCCTGGTCGCAGAACCGGACCTCACCCTTGTTCGCGTCTGCGATCAACGTGCCGATACCCGGCAACAACGAACCGTAGGACGGACTGGTGATCGCGGTGCAGCCGAATTCGACCGCGACCAGCTTGCCCGCGTCGTCGTGCAGATCGTTCGCCCAGGCCGCATGACTGTCACCCGACAGCACGATCGGCCGCGACTTCGCCCGCCGGAACGCAGCGTACAGACGCTCGCGCGCGGGCGGATAGCCGTCCCAACTGTCGAGACCGAACGGCATGCCGGCTCGGTACGAAGCGATGCCTGCCGCCAGTCGCTCGCGCCACATCGCCGGCAGTTTCGCCATCGTCTCGCCGAATTTCACCGGTCCGAGTTGCCGCTCCATGTCGGGCCCCGCGACCTTCGCCATCACGATCTGGTTGCCCAGCACCTGCCACGGTTTCCCCTCCGACACGGACGTCGCCATCGTCTTCTCGACCCAGGCAAGCTGTGCCGGCCCGAGCAGTTCGCGGTCGGGCCGCGCACGTTCGGCCAGCATCGGCGCGTATTCTGCGGGTGTGATCGCCTCGCCCTTCGACACGACCTGATGACTGCGCGCCAGCAGCCGCGTCTCGACCATCACCAGCGTCGCGAGATCGCCGAAATCGAAGCTGCGGTTGATCGCCGCCCAAGGCTGGCCGGGCTTGGGATCGCGGATCGGCATCCATTCGAAATACGCCTGCATCGCGGCGGCCTTGCGCGCGTCCCAGTCGCCCTCGGTCTTCGGATCGTGGTTTTCGGCCCCATGCATCCAATCATCATTGGCGACCTCGTGATCGTCCCACACGCAGATGAACGCGGCGCGGGCGTGCGCCGCCTGCATGTCGACGTCGCGCTTCACCTGCGCATGGCGCATCCGGTAGTCGGCGAGGCTGACGATCTCATGACGCGGCTCGACTAGACGATTGATCTTCTTGGCGATGTCGGCGCCGTAACCATCGGCGCCGTATTCGTAGATATAGTCGCCGAGGTGCAGCACGGCGTCGAGCCGGTCGAGCTTGGCGATCGCGTCATATGCATTGAACAGTCCGCCCGCGTAGAGCTGGCACGAGACGACCGCCATCACGATATCGGCGACCTTGCCCTTCGGCAAAGTCCGGAGCCGGCCGACCGGCGAGCGCGTGCCGTCCGCTGCGTCGAACCAGTAGCGATATTCGCGGCCCGGCTGGAGCCCGGTCGCCTCGACCTTGGCGGTGAAGTCGCGCGCGGCGCGGGCCTTGACCGTGCCCGAGCGGAGCGGCTTGCCGCCTTCGGTCTCCGCGACATGCCAGGTGAGCGAAATGTCACCGGCCTGCGTCGCATCGACCGGTGTCGCCCGCGTCCAGAGGATGGCGCCGTCCACCGAGGGATCGCCACTCGCTACCCCGTGATCGAAGCACGATTTCGCCGCGCCCGCTGCCTCCGCCGCCACCGCGGGAAGTGCGAGCGTCGCGCCCGAGCCTGCCAGTTTCAGGGCGTTCTTGAGGGCATCGCGGCGGTTGATCGTCATCGGCTCGGGCTTTCGTAACGGGTGTTGCCCGCCTGCTAGCCGCGATCGAAGACATCCCGGCGGCAACGATGTGACAGCGCCGTTACGAAATAGTCATTTTGCTTTCATGAAGACGCCATCGAAACGTCACCTCGTCCCCGTAGTGCGACGGCAACGACACGGGGGACTTAATGACACGTATCTTCACGCGGCTCGCGGTTGCGACGCTCGCCACGACCTGCTCGACCATGGCGCTCGCACAAGCCAGCACGCCAGCCACTGCCCAAGCCGAAACCGAAGCCGCAACGTCGGACGACGAGATCGTCGTCACCGCGCAGAAGCGCGAACAGCGGATCGAAGACGTCCCCATTACCGTCACCGCGCTGACTGGCGCTCGCATGGCGTCGATCGGCGTCAACTCGTTGAGCGAAGTCGCCGCCTATATTCCCGGCCTCCAGATCCAGGAGCAGAGCGCCAACAACCCGGGCTTCGTGATCCGCGGCATCACCTCGGACAACGGCTCGTCGCAGCAGGGCGCGCGTGTCACGCTCTATTACAACGGCATCGACATCAGCCGTTCGCGCGGCGCGTACCAGGACCTGTTCGACCTCTCGCGGATCGAAGTCGTGAAGGGTCCGCAGGCGACCCTGTTCGGCACCGCGGCTGCGGTCGGCGCGATCAGCCTCGTCTCGGCCAAGCCGGAGCCCGGCGTGTCGGGCGCGATCAACGGCACGTACGGCAATTTCGACCGAACCCAGGTGTCGGGCTTCCTGAATGCGGGCAACGATGTGCTCGCTGGCCGCATCGCCTTCGCGTATAAATATCGCAAGGGCTACGTCCGCAACATTGCCGGCGACGCGAACGTGCCGAACCAGAACCAAGGCGGCGTCGACCAGGACGATCTGAACGGGCAGGACCAGCGCGGCATCCGCGGCTCGCTCCGCTATCGCCCGAGCGACAGCATCACCGCCGATCTCGTCCTGACCTATGACGGACAGCGCAACCCCGGCACCGCGTTCAAGAGCCGCGCGCACGCCCCGACCGGCGGCCAGACCGGCGACTATGGCTACGCGGAACTTTCGGGCTCGCCGTACAGCGCGACTGCACTCGGCGCGCGCAAGCTTGGTCTCGACCGCAACGTCTATGACGCGAACCTGACGATCACCGCGGAGTTGTCGCTGGGCATCACCTTCACCACCGTCAACGGGTATCGCAAGTTCGACGCGCTCGAAGTGTTCGACGCCGATGGTGGTCCCGCCGCGTATCTGGAGTTCGCCGAAGATGCGAAGGGCGACCAGTGGAGCCATGAGAGCCGCTTCGCCTTCGAAGGGCCCAAGTACCGCGCCTCGGTCGGCTGGAACGCGTTCTTCGAGAACGGCTTCCAGCGCGTCCCGTTCGCGACCGAAGAGGGCACGTACCTCGCCTGTTCGGTCACGCCCGCCTATGCCCCGATCCGCTCTGCTCTGAACGGTGCGGGCATCCCGACCGGGACCGGATGCGTCGCACCGAACGGCACGGTTCCCGCGACGCGCGCAACCGCAGCGCTTACGGGTGGTCGTGCTAGCGCAATACCTTACGCCGCGGAGTTCACGAACTACGGCAACAACGACACCTACTCGGTATTCGCCGATGCGACGTACATTCCGGTACCGGCGCTCGAACTGACCGCTGGCGCGCGCATCCTGATCGAGGATCGCCAGTCGGGCTATTCGTCGGTCCAGCCGAACTCGGTGATCCTGGCAGCGCTCGGTATCCAGTCGAGCCTGCTCGGCACGGCCAACACCAACGGCAATAAGTTCGTTGCGGAGAAGAGCTTCACCGCGATCCTGCCGCGCTTCAACGCGCTGTTGAAGCTCAACGACGCGGTCAATCTTTATGCGACCATCAGCAAGGGGCGCCGTTCGCCGGTGGTCCAGCTCGCCGCCCAGCGCACCGCGTTCGGCGTCGGTCCCAACCTGCAGGTCGTCCCGCAGGAGAACGTCTGGAACTACGAAGGCGGCATCAAGGGTCGCGTCGGCCCGTTCAGCGGCGCGGCATCGGTCTTCTACCAGACCTATGACGGCTTCCAGGTGTCGGTGACGAACAACGGCGTGACCACGACGCAGAGCGCCGGATCGGCCAAGAACCTCGGCGTTGAGCTCGAAGGCAATCTGAAGCTCGCCTCGTATCTGTCGGTATTCGGGACGTTTGCGTACATCGACGGCGGCATCGGCGACGAAGCGGCGAACGGCGTATTCGCTGGCAACCGCTTCCGCCTTCAGCCGGACACGACCGCGTCGGGCGGCGTGATCCTTCGCCTGCCGGTCGGCGGCGCGACGGTCTACGCCACGCCGAGCGTCACCTACCGCACCAAGGCGTTTTTCGAACTGCCGAACAACCCAGCGATCAGCACGCCCGGCTACACGCTGATCAACGCGCGCGCCGGGATCGAGTTCGCGCAAGGTCGCTACAGCGTCGGCGGCTTCGTCCGGAACGCGACCAACAAGCGCTACCTGATCGACGCGGGCAACACCGGCGGCGGCTTCGGCATCCCGACCTACATCGCCGGCGAGCCGCGCTTCTACGGCGTCGAGCTGGGCGCGAAATTCTAACTTTCACGCATCGTTACACACCACGCAACCATCCCCGGGGGGACCAAGCATGACGTTCGAGACCATCTATACCGACGGCGATATCGATACCAACCCGACCGCCAATCCGCATATCAACGACCTGATCGAGTCGCGCTATTCTCGTCGCCAGACCTTGATGGGCGGCATGTCCGCCACCGCCGCGGCGGTGTTCGGCGGCATGTTGCTGACCGGGTGCGACGACGACAATGACGGCAACGGCTCGAGCCCCGTCACCGTGACGGCGACCGCCGGCGGCAGCTCGACTGCGGGCCGCGTCGCGACGTTGACCGGCGCAGCGATCGGCCAGGTCGACAGCGTAACCTGGACCCAGACCGCCGGCCCCGCCGTCACGCTAGCCGGTGCCTCGACCGCCACCGCGACCTTCGTCGTACCGGGTGCTGCTGCCGGGACCGTCCTCAGCTTCCAGTTTACCGCGGTTTCGGCCAGCGGTTCGGTCAGCGCGACGACCAGCGTGACCGTCGGCGCGGCCTCGTTGGGCTTCACGGCCGTTGCCAAGAGCCTTGCGGATGTCGTTGCAGTGCCAGCGGGTTACGCAGTGACGGTCTTGTACCGGCTCGGTGATCCGATCGGCAGCGGCGTTGGCGCGTATGCCAATGACGGTACCGACGCGACCTTCTCGAAGCGCGCGGGCGATCATCATGATGGCATGAGCTATTTCGGCATGTCTGCCACTGGTACGCCGGACGCCAACGGCAACACGCGCGGTCTGCTCGTGCTCAACCATGAGAACATCACGCAAGCCTATCTGCATCCGAACGGCCCGACCACGACGGCCGGCGTCCGTCCCGAAGCCGAAGCGCTGAAGGAGATGGAGTGCCACGGCGTATCAGTGATCGAGGTCAACCGCGCCGCCGCTTGGAGCTACACGACTGCCTCGTCGTTCAATCGCCGCATCACACCACTGACGCCGATGAGCTTTTCGGGGCCGGTGCGTGGCGCCGACAGCCTCAAGACGCGCTATTCGCCCGACGCCACCACGGGCCGCGGCACGATCAACAATTGCGCCAATGGTACAATGCCTTGGCACACGTACCTGACGAACGAAGAGAACTGGGTCGGCTATTTCAAGCGTGAAGTCGGCGACGCGGCACGGCGCGCGGCAACTGGCCCTGTGGGCGTGAAGGCGAACACCTCGCTGACGCGCTACGGGAAGGGCGAGAACAACACCGGTGGCAACTATGGCTGGTCGACGGTCACGCCAGCGGACACCACCAGCACAGTCTACTCGCGCTGGAACATCACAGCGCAGGCTGGCGCGCCCGCCGATGGCACAGGCGATTTCCGCAACGAGATCTTCCAGTACGGCTGGGTGGTCGAGATCGACCCGTTCGATGCCACCTCGACGCCGCGCAAGCGGACCGCGCTCGGTCGCATGAACCATGAAGGCTGCGAGATCGGCCGGACGATCGCGGGCGTGAAGCCCGCCTTCTACATGGGTGACGACGCGCAGAACGAGTACATCTACAAGTTCGTATCAGCCACGCCGTGGTCTGCGGCGGATGCAAGCGCAGCGAACCGTCTCGCTATCGGGGACAAGTATCTCGATGCAGGCACACTTTACGTCGCAAAGCTTGCAGCGGATGGCAGCGGCCAGTGGTTGCCGCTGGTGTTCGGCCAAGGGCCCCTCACCTCGGCCAACGCAGCCTATCCGTTCGCCAGTCAGGTCGATGTGCTGATCAACACGCGACTGGCAGCGGATGCACTAGGTGCTACGCGGATGGATCGGCCGGAGTGGACTGCGGTCAATCCTGCAACGGGCGAGATGTATTGTACGCTTACCAACAATACGTCACGCACGGTGGCGACCGCGGATGCGCCTAACCCTCGCGCCTATGTCGACCCACGGACAGATGGCCGTACGAATGGCACCGGCAACGTGAACGGCCACATCATCCGCCTGCGCGAGACCGGTGACACATCCGAGGCAGCGACGTTCGCCTGGGACATCTATGCGTTCGGCGCTGGCTCCGATCTGGATGCGACCAACATCAACCTGTCGGGGCTAGATGCGACCAACGACTTCTCGTCGCCGGACGGCCTGTGGTTCGGGCTGCCGAGCAATGCTTCGGGGACGATCGCACCGGTGATGTGGATCGAGACGGATGACGGCGCGTACACCGACGTCACCAACTGCATGCTGCTGGCATCGGTGCCGGGGATCGTCAACGATGGCGGTACGCGGACGGTGACCAACACGGTCGGTGCGGCAACCGGCTCGGTGGCGACGCGCGTCGGCAAGGCACCTGGGACGGCGCTTCGCCGCTTCCTGGTCGGGCCGAAGGAGTGCGAGATCACCGGTATCCATACGACGCCGGACGGCCGGTCGCTGTTCGTGAACATTCAGCATCCGGGCGAGAATGGCGGGCCGACGAACATCACGAGCAGCTGGCCAGCGAACCAGGCCGGCGCGGTGACCGCTCCTTCGCGGCCGCGGTCGGCGACGATCGTGATCACGAAGACCGATGGGGGTGTGGTCGGGCTTTAAGCTTCGGGGGCGGACTCCCGATCCTCCTTGCAAGGGGGAGGTGGCACCGAAGGTGGCGGAGGGGGCGGACACGGAACATCAGTTTCCCTGTCCGCCCCCTCCGTCTGGCGAGTGCCAGCCACCTCCCCCTGGCGGGGGAGGATTTTACACGCTCCTCGATCTGCACAATGTGCCCCGCCCCGGCGGAGGCCGGGGTCCAGTTGGGGGGACGTTGCTGATCCGCGATGCGCTTCGTTATTGCCACCTCTCCAACTGGGCCCCGGCCTTCGCCGGGGTGGGGCAGTTTCAAAGGGTGGTGCAATTTTTTCAGGGGTGCCGCGTCCCGCAGGCCTTAAACCGTTCCCGCCGGGATCCGCGCGAGAGCCTCCTGCTCGATCTTCTCAAGCTCATCCCGCGTCTGGACGATCGCCTCGCGTTGCGCATCGAGCAGGTCGATCCGCTGGCGACACCGTTCCGCCAGCGCGCGCATCTGCTCCACATGCTGCGGGTCGGCGTCGTAGAGGTCGAGGAACTCCTCGATGTCGCGTAGCGTGAAGCCGAGGCGTTTGCCGCGCAAGATCAGCTGCATCCGGGCCACTTCGCGCCGCGTGTAGACGCGCGTCGTGCCGATCCGGCAGGGCTCGATCAGCCCCTTGTCCTCGTAGAACCGCAGTGTCCGCGCGCTCACGCCGAGCATGCGCGACACCTCCTGTATGCCGGTAAGATCGTCCTGTCGGTCGTTCACGCGTCCACTCCCCTCGCCTCCGACGCCGCCGCCTTTGCGGTCTCTTCAGCGACAAGTTCCTTTTTGGATAGCTTGCCGATCAGCGTCTTGGGGAGACTGTCGCGGATTTCGACCTCGCGGGGAAGCTCGATCTTGCTGATCTTGTCGCGGAGAAAATCGCGCAGTTCGAGCGGGGTAGCGGCCGCACCTTCGGCCAGCACGACGAACGCTTTCGGCGCTTGGCCGCGGTACTTGTCGGGCACGCCGATCACCACCGCTTCGAGAACCGCGGGGTGTTCGTACAGCGCTTCCTCGATCACGCGCGGATAGACGTTGTAGCCGCCGGCGAGGATCAGGTCCTTGATCCGGTCGACGATGAACAAATAGCCGTCCGCGTCGAGATGCCCGACGTCACCGGTGCGCAGCGCACCATCCGCGAACAGGTCAGCGGTGGCGGCAGGCTTGTGCCAATAGCCCTGTGTGATCTGCGGCCCCCGCGCGCATATTTCGCCATTCTCACCGACCGGCAACAGCCGGGTCGGGTCCTCGCGGTCGCGGATCTCGATCGTGGTGCCTGGGAACGGCAAGCCCGCCGAACCCGGCTTGATCAGCCCGTCGATCGGGTTGCAGGTGATGATTGGCGAGGCTTCTGACAGGCCATAGCCTTCGACCAGCTTGGAGCCCGTAGCGGCTTCGAACGCGATCCGCACTTCCGCTGGCAGCGGTGCGCCACCCGAGATGCAGGCGTGGATCGAAGACAGATCAATCTTTTGCGTCTCGGCGGCCGTCGTAATGGCCGCGTAGATCGTCGGTACCGCAGGGAAATAGCTCGGCTTGGTCCGGTCGATCGTCTTGAGCAGTTGCTGCAGTTCGAAGCGCGGCAGCAGGATCATCTCCGCGCCGGTGCGGATCGAATAGGTCAGCACGGTGGTCAGCGCGAAGACGTGGAACAGCGGCAGCGCGCCGAGCACGCGGTCCTGGTGCGGTTGCTCGCCACCGACGAAGACGACCATCGCATCCGCGTTCGCGACGAGATTGGCATGGCTGAGCATCGCCGCCTTAGGCTCGCCGGTCGTGCCGCCGGTATATTGCAGCACCGCGACCTCGTCCGGGGTGACCGCGACCGGGGACGGCGCGCCCTTCGCCTTAAGCAGTGAATCGAACGTCGAATGCCGCGCATCACTCGGTGCCCGACCGATCTCGGCGCGCTTGAAGATGCGGTAGGCGATCGACTTCACCGTCGGCAGCGCGCCGGCGATCGGACAGGTGATGACATGCTTCACGCCCATCTGCCCCGCGACCTTGAGCACGCGTGCGTGGATCTCGGCGATGTCGCAGGTGGCGATGATCGTCGCGCCCGAATCCTCTAACAGGTGCGCGAGCTCGCGCTCGACGTAGAGCGGGTTGACGTTGACGACGACGCCGCCGGCCTTGAGGATCGCAAAGAACAGGATCGGATAATAGGGCGTGTTCGGCAGGCAGAGCGCGACGCGGGTGCCCTTCACGACACCGAGATCCTGGAGCCCCTTCGTGGCGCGATCAACCTGCTCGCCGAGCTCGGCATAGGTCAGCGTCCGGCCCATGAAGTCGAGCACGTTGCGCGACCCAAACCGCTGCACCGACAGGTCGAGCATGTCGCCCAGCAGCCGCGGCTCGCCCAGCAGCGGAACGCCGATCGCCTTGCCCCCGGAAGTGTCCTGCATCTCGCTCTCCATTGCTCAGTGTGCGTAAGCCATATTGTCGGCCGCTTCACCTTGACGTAAAGGTGAGGTATCGCACCTTAAGGGTAACCCGCAAGCGTTAACCGGGTCGACCGCAATATGAGAGGATCATCGTGACCAACGTCGTCATCGCCGGGTACGCCCGTTCGCCGTTCCACCTCGCCGGCAAGGGCGAGCTCGCCCGCGTCCGTCCGGACGATCTCGCCGCGCAGACGATTCGCGGATTGCTCGACAAGACCGGCGTCGATCCGGCCGAGATCGAGGACATCATCCTCGGCTGCGCCTTCCCCGAGGGCGAGCAGGGCCTCAACGTCGCCAAGCTGATCGCACAGATCGCCGACCTGCCGATCTCGGTCGGCGGGATGACGGTCAACCGGTTCTGCGGCTCGTCGATGAGCGCGATCCACATCGCTTACGGCCAGATCGCGGTCGGCGCGGGCGAGGCGTTCATCTGCGCCGGCCTCGAGTCGATGAGCCGCGTGCCGATGGGCGGCTACAACCCCCTCCCCAACCCCGAGCTCGCGAAGAAGAGCGCCGGCGCGTACATGGGCATGGGCGAGACCGCCGAGAACGTAGCGCGGCAGTACCAGATCACGCGCGCCGAGCAGGACGCGTTCGCGGTCAAGAGCCAGGACAAGGCCGCCGCGGCGCGCGCCGATGGCCGCCTGTCCGACGAGATCGTGACGATCCAGACCAAGGCGGGCCCGGTCAGCCAGGACGGCACGATCCGCGCCGGCACGACCACCGAAGCGCTCGCCGGCCTGAAGCCTGCGTTCAGCTCGGACGGGTCGGTGACGGCCGGCACGTCCTCGCCGCTGACCGATGGTGCGTCGGCAGTGCTGGTGACCTCGGAAGAGTTCGCGAAGAAGCACGGCCTGACGATCCTCGCGCGGATCAAGTCGATCGGCGTGTCGGGTTGCGCGCCCGAGACGATGGGGCTTGGCCCGATCGGTGCGTCGAAGAAGGCGCTGGAGCGTGCCGGGATCTCCGTCGCCGACCTCGACGTGGTCGAGATCAACGAGGCGTTTGCGAGCCAGGCGATCGCGTGCATTCGCGACCTTGGCCTGAAGGACGAGACGATCAACCTCGACGGCGGTGCGATCGCGATCGGTCATCCGCTCGGCGCGACCGGCGCGCGGATCGTTGGCAAGGCGGCTGCGCTCTTGTCGCGCGAAGGTGGCCGTTATGCGCTCGCGACCCAGTGCATCGGTGGCGGTCAGGGCATCGCTACGGTGCTGGAGCGCGCATGATGGTCGACGTTGTGAAAAAGGTCTGCGTTATCGGCGCGGGCGTCATGGGTGCCGGAATTGCGGCACAGGTCGCGAACGCCGGCATCCCGGTATTGCTGCTCGACATCGTGCCGCGCGACCTGCCCGAGGGCGGCGACCGTGATGCGGTAGCGAAGGGCGCGGTCGCCAAGATGCTCAAGACCGACCCCGCGCCGTTCATGTCGAAGCGTGCGGCCAAGCTGGTCGAGACGGGCAATATCGACGATCATCTGGACCGGGTCGCCGAGTGCGACTGGATCGTCGAGGCGATCGTCGAACGGCTCGACATCAAGCAGGCGCTCTACGACAAGCTCGAAGCCTTGAAGCGTCCGGGCACCGCGGTGTCGTCGAACACTTCGACGATCCCGCTCGGCAACCTCGTCGAGGGACGTTCGGACCAGTTCAAGGCCGACTTCCTGATCACGCATTTCTTCAACCCGCCGCGCTACATGCGGCTGGTCGAGATCGTCCGCGGCGTGGCAACCGACATCGCGGTCGCCGAGAAGGTCGAGGATTTCGTCGATCGCTTCATGGGCAAGCGCATCGTCCGCGCGAAGGACACGCCGGGGTTCATCGCCAACCGCATCGGGACGTACTGGCTGGCGATCGCGATCAACGCGGCGATGGACCAGGGGCTGACCGTCGAGGAAGCCGACCAGATCGGCGGCCGCCCGATGGGCGTGCCGAAGACCGGGATCTTCGGACTCGTCGATCTCGTCGGTGTCGACCTGATGCCGTTGCTGTCGAAGAGCCTGTCGTCCACGCTGCCCGCGGGCGATCCGTATTTCGATACGATCCGCCCGCTGCCGCTGGTCGACAAGATGATCGCGGAGGGGTTCACCGGCCGCAAGGGCAAGGGTGGGTTCTATCGCTTCGACAAGGCGACGCGGACCAAGCTGTCGCTCGACCTCGCGACCGGCGAGTATCGCCCCGAAGCTAAGCCCGCTGAATTGCCGGGCAAGACTGGCAAGGACCTCGCGGCACTGATCGCGGAGCCGGGCAAGATCGGCACCTATGCGTGGTCGATCCTCGGCAGCGTGCTGACCTACGCGGCGATGCTCGTCGGCGAGGCGGCGGACGATGTCGTCGCGATCGATGACGCGATGAAGCTTGGGTATAATTGGAAATACGGGCCGTTCGAATTGATCGACCGGATGGGGCCGGGTCTGCTCGCCGCGCGCCTTGCCGAGGAAGGTCGCGACGTTCCTGCGATCCTGACGACCGCGGGCGACCGTCCGTTCTACCGTGTCGAGAACGGCCAGCGTCAGTATCTCACGGCTGGCGGCGAGTATGCCGACGTGCTGCGGGCGGACGGCGTCGAGTTGCTCGAGGACATCAAGCTCCGCTCGCAGCCGATCCTCACGAACCTGTCCGCCTCGCTCTGGGACGTCGGCGACGGCGTCGCGGCGCTCGAGTTCCACACCAAGATGAACGCTCTCGACGATCAGGTCGTCGCGCTTATCAACGAGACGATCCCGGTCGTCCGCGAGCGCTTCAAGGCGCTGGTGGTGTATAACGAGGCGTCGAACTTCTCGGCGGGCGCAAACCTGGGCGCGGCGATGTTCGCCGTCGGCGCCGGGCTGTGGGACATGGTCGAGGCCAGCGTCTCGGGCGGGCAGCAGGCGTACAAGGCGCTCAAATACGCGCCCTTCCCGGTCGTCAGCGCGCCTGCCGGGCTCGCACTCGGTGGCGGATGCGAGATCCTGCTCCATTCCGATGCGGTGCAGGCGCATGCCGAGACCTATGCGGGGCTCGTCGAATGCGGCGTCGGTCTCGTCCCTGGCTGGGGCGGCAATGGCGAGATGCTCGACCGCTGGACCAAGTCGCGCACGCTACCGAACGGGCCGATGCCGGTGCTGACCAAGGTGTTCCAGGCGGTCTCCACCGCACAGGTCGCCAAGTCGGCGGCGGAGGCGAAGGAGATGATGATCCTGCGCAAGGACGACGGCATCACCATGAATCGCGACCGGTTGCTGGCGGACGCGAAGGCCAAGGCGTTGTCGCTGGCCGAGGGCTATGTCGCACCGGAGAAGCCGACCTTCCGGCTGGCGGGCGAGAGTGGCCGGACGGGGCTGACCATGGCGGTCGCGGACTTCCACAAGAAGGGCATGGCGACCGACTACGACCTCGTCGTCGCGGATCGTCTCGCCGAGGTTCTGACGGGTGGCGAGGCCGATCTGGTCGACACGGTGACTGAGGACGAGCTGCTCGACCTCGAGCGCGCGGCGTTCATGGCGAGCGTGAAGGATCCGCGGACGCAGGCGCGAGTCGTACACATGCTGCAGACTGGCAAACCACTGCGGAACTGATCTCCGTCATCCCCACGTAGGTGGGGACCCATACTGGCTGGCCTATGTGCACGATCGCAACGTCAGCCAATATGGGTTCCCGCCTCCGCGGGAATGACAGGGAAAGGCACGTGAACACTTTGTCACCGCTCGAAATCAGTAAGAAGACTTGACTTGTCTTCGTACAATTCTAGTCGGGACCGATAACTGCCGTATACGGCAACGAGGTCGCGGTAACGTCGCCGACTTTACGAGATTTTAGCGACCGTACGCATACGGCGCGCCCAACGACACTAGGAGAGGATAGAAGATGTCCCTGTTGATCGCCACCGCCCTGCTCGCCGGCGCGTCCGCCACGCCCGAGACCGTCATCGGCCGCTGGAAGACCGAGACTCACAACGCCATCGTCGAGATCGCTCGTTGCGGCCCGTCGATTTGCGGCAAGATCCTCACCTCCGACGCGTTGCGCGCCAATCCTTCGATGAAGGACGCGAACAATTCCAACACCGCGCTGCGCAACCGCCCGATCCAGGGCCTGCAGATGCTCAGCGGGTTCAAGTCTGACTCAGGCGGCGTCTGGAGCAGCGGCCAAGTCTACAACGCCGAGGACGGCAAGACGTATAGCGGCAAGATCACCCCGCTCGGCGCGAACCAGCTGAAGCTGCGCGGCTGCGTCTTCTTCCCGCTCTGCAAGACCCAGACCTGGACGCGTGTGCGCTGAGGCGCGGCTTCCACCTCCCTACTATCAGTATAGCTTTCAGGACCTTACCCATGATGCTTCGCACCAAAGCTCCGCTTCTCGCGGTATCCGCGCTCGTGTCCGCCTTCGGCTTCGCCAGCACAGCCTACGCCGACGCCTTCTATCTCCAGGCGCAGTCCGCGCGTGGCGCCGGTCGCGCATTCTCGGGTGAAGGCGCCGATACCGGCCCTGACTCGCTGTGGTGGAATCCCGCCGCGATCGCCGGCATCCGTGACGGCAGCGCGACGCTGAGCGCAAGCGCGATCCTGCCCAAGGGCGATGTCGTCGACACCGGCACGCTCATCGGCCGCCCGACCTTCTCGCCGACAACCGGCCGGCCAACCGGATTTAACTATGCGCCGGTCGGCGGCAACGGTACGTCGAGCGATCCGATCAACAAGGGCGTCGTTCCGTCGGGCGCGATCGCCTATCCGCTGACCGACCGGATCGCGATCGGCGTGGCGGTAACGTCGCCGTTCAGCTTCACCACCAATTACGAAGCGAACAGTTGGGCACGCTACAGCGCGGACAAGACGCGGCTGCGGACGATCGATATCCAACCGTCGATCGGCGTTGCGGTGACCGACTGGCTGCGTGTCGGTGGTGCGCTGAACGTCGAATATACCGACGCGACGCTCAACAACGCGCTCCCCAACCTGTCTGCGGCGCTGCCCGACGGCTTCCAGGAGCTGAAGGGTGACGGCTGGGATTTCGGCTGGACCGCAGGCGTTCAGCTGCATAACGACTTCGCCACGGTCGGCATCAGCTACAAGTCGAGCATCCGCCACAATCTGAAGGGCAGCCTGAACGTCACCGGGCTGGTCGGCCCGCTGGCAAGCTCGAACGTCTCGATCGACGGCGCCAAGGCCAGCTTCAACACGCCGGGCCAGGTGATCGTCGCCGGTCGCATCCGCGCCACCAACGCGCTGACGCTCAATGCGCAGGTCGTCGCGTACAACTGGAGCAAGTTCGACACGATCGATCTCGGCGCCCCGCTGAACACCGCGATCCCCGAAAACTACCAGGACAGCTGGAGCCTCGCAGGCGGCTTTGACTACGCCGTCACCCCCAAGGCGACGATCCGCGCGGGTGTCCAGCGCACCAAGACGCCGACGCAGGACGGCTTGCGAGACGCCCGCGTACCCGACGCCGACCGCTGGACCTATGCGGCGGGTGGGTCGTACCAGTTGACCTCGCGCATCGCACTCGATGCCGCCGCGCAATATGTCGACTTCGAGAACACCACGATCGACCGCAGGACGGCTGCCTATGTCGGCACCGCCGCGCAGACCAACATCCTGACCTCGGGCGCACTTCGCGATGCGTCGGCCGTCGTGCTGTCGCTCGGTGGCCGGCTGAGCTTCTAAGGGTCCGCCTTCACGATCCTCCCCCTCGCGGGGGAGGGTTTTATACCTCGACCAATCTCAAACCGTCGGCGTAAACGCGCTGCTTGGCCGCATACGACGCGGCGGACATCTTCAGTCCCGCAATAGCCTCCGGGGAGAGTTCGCGCACCGCCTTTGCCGGCGCGCCGACGATCAGGCTGCCGGCCGGGAACACCTTCCCCTCGGTCACCAGCGCGTTCGCACCGATCAGGCAATCGTCGCCGATCACCGCGTTGTTGAGGATCGTCGCGCCCATCCCGACCAGCACGTTGTCGCCGATCGTGCAGCCGTGGAGGATGGCATGATGGCCCACCGTGCAACCCTCTCCGATCGTCAACGGAGCGCCCAAATCGGAGTGCAACATTGCACCCTCCTGGATATTGGTGCGCGCGCCGACCAGGATAGGCGTGTTGTCCGCGCGGATCACGGCGCCGAACCAGACGCTGGCCCCCTCCCCCAGTCGCGCATCGCCGATCACGTCGGCGGAAGGCGCGATCCATACGTCGTCGGCCAGTGTCGGTCGTTTACCCTCGATTGCGTAGAGCGGCATCAGGCAGCGTCCCTTTCCTTTGCCCGGGCGCGGAACGCGTGGAGCAGCGGCTCGGTATAGCCGCTCGGCTGCGTCAGGCCATCGAACACGAGCGCGCGGGCGGCCTGGAAGGCGAGGCTGTCGTCCTCGTGCCCCGCCATAGGCCGATATAGCGGATCGCCCGCATTCTGCGCATCGACCTTCGCCGCCATCCGCCGCAGTGCCGCATCCGCCTCGTCGGGCGTGGCGATGCCATGGAGCAGCCAGTTCGCCATGTGTTGCGAGCTGATCCGCAGCGTCGCGCGGTCCTCCATCAGGCCAATGTCGTGGATATCGGGCACCTTAGAACAGCCGACGCCTTGGTCGACCCAGCGCACGACGTAGCCGAGGATACCCTGCGCATTGTTCTCCAGCTCCTCGCGAACCTCGTCCGGCTGCCAGTTGTGCCCGGTCGCGACCGGGATCGTCAGCAGCGCGTCGAGCGAGGCGATCGGCTCGGCCTTGCGCTCCGCCTGCCGTGCGAACACGTCGACGCGGTGGTAATGCGTCGCGTGCAGCGTCGCGGCGGTCGGCGACGGCACCCAGGCGGTGTTCGCGCCGGTCATCGGATGCGCGATCTTCTGCTCGAGCATGTCCGCCATCCGGTCGGGCGCGGCCCACATGCCCTTGCCGATCTGCGCCTTTCCGCTGAGCCCGCAGGCGAGCCCGATCTGGACGTTGCGATCCTCATACGCCTTGATCCACGACGAAGACTTCATCTCGCCCTTGCGGATCATCGGGCCCGCCCGCATCGAGGTATGCATCTCGTCGCCGGTCCGATCGAGGAAGCCGGTGTTGATGAATACCACGCGGTCCTTCACCGCGGCGATGCACGCGGCGAGATTGGCCGACGTGCGCCGCTCCTCGTCCATCACGCCGACCTTGATCGTGTGGCGCGCGAGACCGAGCAGGTCCTCGATCGCGTCGAACAGCCGGTTGGTGAAGGCGGCTTCGTCGGGGCCGTGCATCTTCGGCTTGACGATGTAGATCGAGCCCGCGCGGCTGTTGCGGATCGGGCCGGTGCCGTTCAGGTCGTGCAGCGCGATCAGCGACGTGACGATGCCGTCGAGGATGCCTTCGGGCGCCTCATTGCCGTTGGAGAGCAGGATCGCGGGCGTGGTCATCAGGTGGCCGACGTTGCGGACGAACATCAGGCTGCGGCCGGGGAGCGTGAACGCGCTGCCGTCAGGAGCGGTGTATCGGCGATCCGGTTCGAGCGAGCGCGTGACCGTGCGGCCGCCCTTATCGAAGCTGGCGGTCAGGTCACCCTTCATCAGCCCGAGCCAATTGGCATAGGCGGCCACCTTGTCGTACGCATCGACCGCGGCGATCGAATCTTCGAGATCGGCAATCGTGCTGAGCGCGGATTCGAGGACGACGTCGGCGAGGTTCGTGGGGTCGTCACGACCGATCGAATGCTGAGCATCGATCACCAGTTCGATGTGCAGGCCATTGTGACGCAAAAGAATGTTGTCGCCTGCATGCCCGACCAGCTGGCTCGGATCGGCTAGTTTGGGCGCACCACCCGCCCAGTCGGTCCACGATCCGTTCGCCAACGGCACGGCATCGTCGAGGAACGCCTTCGCCCACGCGATCACCTGCGCACCTCGGGCGGCGTCATAGCCCTTGCCGGACGCCGCGCCCTGAATCGCATCGGTCCCGTAGAGTGCGTCGTACAGGCTCCCCCACCGTGCGTTCGCCGCGTTCAGCAGGAAGCGGGCGTTGAGGATCGGCACCACCAGCTGTGCGCCGGCGAGCGAGGCGACCTCCGCATCGACGTTGGTCGGGGCGACCGCGAACGGCGCAGGCTCATCGACCAGATAGCCGATCTCGCGCAGGAACGCCTGGTACTCCATCTGGTCGATCGGCTTGCCGGCGCGCGCTTCGTGCCACGCGTCGATCTTAGCCTGAAGGTCATCGCGGACAGCGAGCAGCGCGGCGTTCTCTGGCGCGAACCGGGCGTAGATATCGGACACGCCTTGCCAGAACGCGGCGGCATCGAAACCCGTCCCCGGCAACGCCTGTGTCTCGATGAAGTCCACGAGCGATGCGGCGATCTTCAGACCTGCCTTTTCGATCATCTCGGCCATGCTGCTCTCCTATACTCTGCCGCGATGATAGACGCCCGCCACCTTCGCCACTAGACATCATAAACCGAAAGCTGTTGATCGCCTGGAGAACGAATGGATCCTGATATCGTCCTCTTCGCCGAAGTCGTCCGCACCGCCAGCCTCAGCGCGGCGGGGCGTTCGCTGGGTATCTCGCCGGCGATGGTGTCGAAACGGATCGCGCGGCTGGAGGCCCGGCTGGGCGTGCAGTTGCTCAACCGGACGACGCGGCGCCTCGACCTCACCGCACGCGGCGCCGCGTATCACCGCGACATGGTGGAGATCCTCGCAGCGATCCGCGACGCCGAGGCGCGGGTGTCGGACCGCGCGGATACGCCGGCCGGGCCATTGCGGGTCAGCGCACCCACGTCGTTCGGCCGCCTCCACATCGCGCCGCACCTCAAGCCGCTTCTCGATGCATATCCGGGGATCGAACTTGATCTCGACCTGTCGGACGGCTTCTCGGATGTGATCGGGGACCGGCTTGATCTCGCGATCCGGATCGCTCCAGCCGTGCCGCCAAGCCTGACCGGCCATCGCCTCGCCGACAGCCGTCGGGTCCTGTGCGCTGCTCCGAGCTACAGTGCGCCGCGCGACGCGGCCGATCTTATGGAACACCGCCTGCTCGCAGCGAAGGGCCAGATGCCGTGGCGCCTGACCGGACGCGATGGCGACGTCACGATCGACCGCCCAAGCTACGTCGCGACCAACTCCAGCGAAGTCGTGCGCGAACTCACGCTGGCTGGCGTCGGCATCGCGCTGCGCTCGCTGTGGGACGTGAGCGCGGACCTTTCGAGTGGCCGCCTCGTCCGCATCCTGCCGGAACTGGCCGGGTCTGCGGACGTCGGAATCTATGCAGTGCATGCGCGCGGCCCGGTGTCGTCGGGTACCGCTGTACTACTCGATTACCTGCGTGGTCTCTGGTCGCCAACGCCGCCGTGGGAGTCCTGAACGAGGTCGATCGTCACCGCATCGATCCGCCTCAGCATCGCCACGAACTGCTCCACCTCTGCGCCTGAGAACCCGGCGAAGATCCGGCGCTCCAGATCGAGCGCTTTCGGTGCGACCGACGCATAGAGCGTGTGGCCGTCGTCGGTCAGCCTCAGCAAGTGTGAGCGACGATCCTCCGGGTTCGCGTGCCGCTGCATCAGCCCCCGCTCGACCAGCGCGATCGCCGCGCGACTAACCGTCACCTTGTCCATCCGGGTCTGCTGGCCCACCTGTTGCTGCGTGATCCCGTCTGCCTCGGCGACGACCGCCACCAGCCGCCACTCCGGGATCGTCAGCCCGAACAGCGCCTCATACGTATCCGCCACCGCCTCACTGACTAAGTTCGAGGTGATCGACAGGCGATACGGGATGAAATCGTCCAGGACGAGTGCGCGGTGAGCCATGTGGAAATCGTAACGATTGACACCAGTTGTTCAACCCGCCAGATTGGTAACAACGGATACCAACTGTCAGGATGTGATCATGGACCATATGGACGTAAACCCGATGGGTCTCGACGGGTTCGAGTTCGCCGAATTCACCTCGCCCGATCCCGACCGGATGGCCGCGCAGTTCGAGCAGTTCGGCTTCGTCGCCGCCTCGACCCACCCGACCAAGGCCGTCACCCGCTACAAGCAGGGCCGCATCAACCTGCTCCTTAACCGTGAGGACGGTGGTCATGCGGCGGCGTTCCGCGCGGATCACGGCCCGTCGGCGAGCGGCATGGCGTTCCGCGTTCATGACGCCAAGGCAGCGTTCGACGCGGCGCTCGCACGCGGCGCCAAGGCGGCCGATGCCAGCATGGGCGCGATCGGCGCGTGCAGCTATGTGCTCGAAGGGATCGGCGGTTCGCTGCTGTACCTCGTCGACAAGCATGGTGCTGCCGGCAGCCTGTACGACGACTGGAATGCGGTTCCGGGCGCGGCCGAAGCGGAAGCAGAGAACAATGTCGGGCTCGACCTGCTCGACCACCTCACGCACAACGTGAAGCGTGGCCAGATGCGGACCTGGGCTGAGTTCTACGGCCAGATCTTCGGCTTCGAGGAGCAGAAGTATTTCGACATCAAGGGCAAGGCGACCGGGCTGTTCAGCCAGGCGATGATCGCCCCCGACCGCGCGATCCGCATCCCGCTTAACGAGAGCCAGGACGACAAGAGCCAGATCGAGGAATTCATCAAGGATTACAACGGCGAGGGTATCCAGCATCTCGCGCTGACCACCGACGACATCTTCGAGACGGTCGAGAAGCTGCGCGCGCGCGGCGTCAAGCTGCAGGACACGATCGAGACCTATTACGAGCTGGTCGACAAGCGCGTGCCGAATCACGGCCACGACCTCGAACGCCTGCGCCGCAACCGCATCCTGATCGACGGCAATGTCGGCGAGGAGGGGCTGCTGCTGCAGATCTTCACCGAGAACATGTTCGGGCCGATCTTCTTCGAGATCATCCAGCGCAAGGGGAATGAAGGCTTCGGCAACGGCAATTTCCAAGCGTTGTACGAGAGCATCGAGCTCGATCAGATCCGCCGCGGGGTGATCACGGTCGACGCGTAAGTTCTAAGCCCTCTCCCTCGGGGAGAGGGAAAGGCGCGCCAGCGCCGAGGGTGAGGGCGCGCGCGACGCCAGCACGCGCCCTCACCCTTCCGCCGCGCAAGCGCGCGTCTCCCTCCCTCTCCCCGGGGGGAGAGGGGAAGAAAGAGTTTGAACGGCCGGCGGTTCGGGCGTTGATCGGAACAGGTGACGGAGAGGAAGCCATGACAATCCACCAGCCGACCAATGCCGCAGGCGAGACCGCCGGCCAGACCGAAGACACGGCGTATCAGCCCGGCTTCGGCAATTACGTATCGACCGAGGCGATTCCCGGCGCGCTGCCGATCGGCCGCAATTCGCCGCAGCGCCCCGCGTTCGGGCTCTATACCGAGCAGCTCTCCGGTACTGCGTTCACCGCCCCCCGGCACGAGAACCGCCGCAGCTGGCTCTACCGGATGCGCCCGACCGCGGAGCATCCGCCGTTCGAGTGCTACGCCGGCACCAAGCGGTTCGCGCCCGGCACCACCGATGCGCCGCTTGCGCCCAATCGCCTGCGCTGGGATCCGATCGAAGCGCCCGCCCCTGGCACCGACTTGATCGACGGCATGACGACGATGCTCGCCAATCGCGATCCCGCCGATCTGGAAGGCGTCGCACTCCACGTCTACGCCGCGAACACCGACATGATTTCGCGCGTGTTCATGGATGCGGACGGAGAGCTGCTGTTCGTGCCGCAGGCCGGACGGCTCCGGTTGCTGACCGAACTCGGCCGGATCGACATCGCTCCCGGCCAGATCGCGCTGATCCCCCGCGGCGTCCGCTTCCGCGCCGAATTCCCCGATGGCGAAGCGCGCGGCTATGTCGCGGAGAACCACGGCGCGCTGTTCCGCCTGCCCGATCTTGGCCCGATCGGTGCCAATGGGCTCGCCAACCCGCGCGATTTCGAGACGCCGGTCGCCTGGTTCGAGGATCGCGACGAACCGGTCGAGGTCGTCCAGAAGTTCATGGGATCGCTGTGGACCACCACACTCGATCACTCGCCTCTCGACGTCGTCGCGTGGCACGGTAACCTCGCGCCGTGGCGCTACGATCTGTCGCGGTTCAACACGATCAACACCGTCAGCTTCGACCATCCCGATCCGTCGATCTTCACGCTGCTGACCTCGCCAAGCGACGTGCCCGGTCGCGCGAACGCCGATTTCGTGATCTTCCCGCCGCGCTGGATGGTCGCCGAGGGCACGTTCCGGCCGCCCTGGTTCCACCGCAACGTCATGTCCGAGGCGATGGGGCTGATCACCGGCGCGTACGATGCGAAGGCTGAGGGGTTCGCGCCGGGCGGTATCTCGCTGCACAACCTGATGTCGGGTCACGGGCCGGATCTGGCGAGTTGGCAGGGTGCGAGCGCGGCGGACCTGAAGCCGCACAAGATCGACGGGACGATGGCGTTCATGCTGGAGAGCTGCTGGCCGTACAAGCCTACCGCCTATGCGCTCGAGCATTCGCAACTCGATTATGATGCGGTGTGGTCGGATTTCCCCAAGGCGATTCTGCCGAAGTGAGCCTGACGCTGCACGGCTATTGGCGCTCAACCACCGCCTACCGCGTCCGCATCGCGCTTGCGCTGAAGGGCGTGGCGTATGCGCAGGTTACGCACGACCTTCGCAAAGGTGCGCAACGCGAGGCGGGGTATCGCGCGCTCAACCCGCAGGGACTCGTGCCGGCGCTGGAGATCGACGACGCGGTTCTCACGCAGAGCCCCGCGATCCTCGAATGGATCGACGAGACCTATCCCAACTCGCCGCTGCTTCCTGCCGACGCGAACGGCCGGGCGATCGTCCGTGCGATGGCCGCAACGATCGCCTGCGACATTCACCCGGTGAACAATCTCCGCATCCTGAACGCCTTGCGCACCGAGTTCGGAGCGGACGAGGCGGCGGTGAAGTGGTGGATCGCGCGCTGGATCGGCGACGGATTCGCCGCGCTGGAGACGCAGATCGCGCGCTATGGTGAAGGCTTCGCGTTCGGCGCGACACCGACGATCGCCGATTGCCATCTCGTCCCGCAGGTCTACTCGGCGGAACGGTTTGCGGTCGATCTCTCGCCTTACCCGAAGCTCAAGGCGGCGGCAGAGAACGCCCGCGCCCTCCCCGCCTTCGCCGCCGCCCACCCTGACCGCCAGCCGGACGCCGACCTCGCATGAGCGACGGCGAACGGCTGACCGCGACGCCGGGCGGGATCAAGCTCGCGCCGCTCGACGCAATTGCGGACGGCAAGGCGCGGAATTTCGTGCTCCAGATGCGCGCGGGCCGCTTCCACGGCTTCGTCGTGCGTAAGGGCGACGCAGTGTTCGGGTATGTCGATCGCTGCCCGCACATGGGACTGCCGCTCGCGCAGGTGCTCGACGACTATCTCACGCCGCGCGGGGACCTGATCGCGTGCAGCTGGCATTCCGCGCTGTTCGAGATCGACAGCGGCGCGTGCGTCGGCGGACCGTGCGGGGGCACGCGGCTGACGCCCTGGCCGGTCGCAGTGGTCGACGGGATGATCGTCACCGCAGGCTGACGCGGCGGGCGACTTGCGCTAAGGGAGCGCACCTCCTCCCCTGCACGATGAACCGATGACCGAAACCCTCCCCATCCGCGTCGTGGCGCTGTACCGCTTCACGCCGTTCGCCGACATCGCCGCGATCCAGCCGCCGCTTGCGCTGGTGTGCTGTTCCAACGGCGTGAAGGGGACTTTGCTGCTCGCCGCCGAGGGGATCAACGGGACGATCGCCGGATCCGAGGCGGGCATCGACACGGTACTCGCACACATCCGCGCGCTGCCGGGGTGCGCCGATCTCGACGTCAAGGAATCGCGTGCGGAGACGATGCCGTTTCACCGGATGAAGGTTCGGCTGAAGCGCGAGATCGTGACGATGGGCGAACCGGCGATCGATCCGCTGACGGGCGTCGGGCATTATGTCGAGCCCAAGGACTGGAATGCGCTGATCGCCGAGCCGGGGACGATCCTGATCGATACGCGCAACGATTACGAGGTCGCGGTCGGCACGTTCGCCGGCGCGGTCGATCCGCAGACGCGGACGTTTCGCGATTTTCCGGCGTGGTTTCGTGAGCACCGCGACGAGCTGGTCGGAGACGGTCCGCCGCCGAAGATCGCGATGTTCTGCACCGGGGGGATACGGTGCGAGAAGTCGACTGCGTTCCTAAAGGCGGAGGGGCTGGACGAGGTGTATCACCTCAAGGGCGGTATCCTGAACTATCTAGAGACCGTGCCTGAGGCGGAGAGCCTTTGGGAGGGGGAGTGTTTCGTGTTCGATCAGCGGGTTGCGGTGGGACATGGGCTTGCGTTGGGAAGTCATGTCCTGTGCCATGCGTGCCGGATGCCGGTGAGTGTCGAGGACAGTGCATCGCCGCTGTATGTCGAGGGGGTGAGTTGCCCGGCGTGTCATGACGCGCGGGACGAGGTGCAACGGGCTGGGTATGCGGAGCGCGAGCGGCAGGTGCGGTTGGCTGAGGCTCGGGGCGAGGCGCATGTAGGGGCGGTGTTGGGCAAGCCCCAAGACGCGGATTGATCCGCACCGCCTTGACCGGTTTCACCACCCCGGCGAAGGCCGGGGTCCAATTGGGGAACGGCGCTAACGAAGCGCAGTTTGCCGTTACTACAAACTTTCCAATTGGACCCCGGCCTTCGCCGGGGTGGTGGCGTAGAGGGCTAACCGGTTGTTGCTAAACGTGTGGCCAACGCCGCGTTACCCTGCGAAACCGCTAGCGAATGCACGCTGTTCCCTGCCGCATCGACGATAGCCGGGTCAGCGCCGTGCTCCAGCAACAGGTCGATGATCGCCGTCCTGTTCACCAACGTCGCCATCATCAACGAAGTCTGTCCGACGCCATTCCGCCGGTTCACGTCGGCGCCCGCGTCGAGCAGGATCTGCGCGATCTCGGTATAGCCCTTGAAACAGACGCCCATCAGGGCGGTGTTGCCGCGCGCATCCGCTGCGCCATCGACCTGCGCGCCTGCCGCGAGTAGCGCCGCGGTGGCTTCGGCCTGGCCGTTGTAGCTGGCGATCACCAGCGGCGTGTAGCCCTTCGCGTCGGTCACCTCGATATCGACACCGGCCTGCAACAGCGCCGGGATCATCTCGGTGCGCCCCGTCCGGGCCGCATCGAACATGAGTTCGACCAACCGCTCCATCGGCGGCAACGGTGGCAGGTCTCGCGCGTCAGTCATCATTCGCCTCGATGATATGCGGCACGAACCGCGCGAGATTGCGCGTCACGACCGTGTCGTCCTCCCGAACGCCGATCCCGGCGGCTTCGTTGCCGACCATCCACGCGCCGATCACCGGATGGCGGCCGTCGAACACCGGCGGCGGCGCATACGCCTGGCGGACCGCACCCTCGGCACCGTAACCCTGGTCGAGCACCGCGTGGCCGCTATCGCCGATCACCTCGACGTTGGCGCCTTCCCGCGAGAACAGCGGCTTACGCACATATTTCGGGCCGAGGATCTTCGCGGCTGGATCGTCGTCGAAAAACGCCGGGAGCAGGTTCGGATGCTCGGGATGACGCTCCCACAACAGCGGCAGGATGCCCTTGTTCGACAGGATCGATTTCCACGCCGGCTCGATCCAGCGCACTTCGGCACGCGACAGGTTCGGCGCATAGGGCTCGCGGAGCATGAACTCCCACGGGTACAGCTTGAACGCGGCCTGCACCTCGAAGCCGTCGGTATCGACGAAGCGCCCGTCGGCGGCGAGGCCGATGTCCTTCATCTCGACGAATTTCGGCTCGATCCCGACCTGCGACGCCAAATCCTCGTAGAACCGCACCGTCTGGCGGTCCTCGACCGCGCTCGCATCCGCCGCGAAATGGACGAAGCCGCCGCTCGGGAATAGCGCACGGAATCGCTCGCGCAGCTTGTCGAACAGGCTGTTGAACTGGTCCGTGCCGGCCGGCAACGCACCGCTGGCGAGCAGGTCCTCAAGCCACATCCACTGGAACGTCGCGCATTCGAACACCGACGTCGGGGTGTCCGCATTATACTCGTAGAGCTTGGCCGGCCCGGTTCCGTCATAGGCAAAATCGAACCGCCCGTAGAGCGACGGCTGACGCGTCCGCCACGTCTCCGCGACGTAATTCCACTGCTCGCGCGGAATCGCCAGGCGTTCCATCAACTGCTGGTCGCGGACGACCTCGTCGACCAGATCGAGGCACATCGCGTGCAACTGTTCGGCGGCGGGTTCGAGGTCGTCCTCGATCTCCGCCAGCGTGAAGGCATACGCGGCGCCCTCGTCCCAATAGGGTTCGCCATCCGTGTCGTGATAGACGAACCCGATCGCGTCGGCCCGCTTGCGCCAGTCGCCGCGCGGGTCGACCGCGATCCGGCGCATCAGGAGTCCGACGTCTTGGAGTCGTCGCGCTGGCCGATCTGCAGCGTCTGGCCGACTTGCGGCGTCTTTGGCGCGGTCAGGCGCGCGAGCACGTCGTCCGCGGACGATTGCCCCGGCCCGATCCCCGCCAGCCGCAGCTTCTCGTCGAGATCGGCGCCGGTGCGGCGGTCTTCCAACTCGCCCGCCGCCTTGATCCGCTCGCCGCGGATCGCCTGGCGTTCACGAATACGCGCGAGGCTGTCGGCGGCCGAGCCGAGCTTATTGCCCGCGCCCATGCTGCCCGACGCGACCGAGGCTTGCGCCTTCTGGACCGACTCGTTGACCTTCACGACCTCGACCTCGCGGCGGAGCTGTTCGATCTTGCGATCGGTCTGCGCAACCGCGGTGTGGATCTGTTCCTCGGCGGCGCGCATGTCCTCGACCTGCGGGGACTTCAGCGCGATGTCCTGCTCGAGGTCGGCGATCCGTTGCGCGACCTGGCGCGCGAGGTCCATATTGCCCTTCTCGACCGCGATCCGCGCCGAAGCCTCGTACTTGGTCGCCTGCGCCCGGAAGCTCTCGACCTCGGTTTCGAGGATGCGGCGACGTGCGACCAGCCCGGCGAGGTCGTCGCGTGCCTTGCCCTGCGCCTTGTCGGCATCGCGAATTTCCTGGTCGAGGATACGCAGCGCGTTCGCATCGACGACCGCCGCGCCCGCTTCGTGCGCGCCGGCACGACCGAGGGTGAAAAGCTTGCTCCAGATAGCCATGCCAGTCTCTCCGTTTGTATCAGTTCAGGCGGCGGGAATCTGCGCGTGGCGCAGGTCGGTGGCCGCATCGATCGCATTCTCGGCGAGCGTGCGCAGTTCGATGATCACGGTATCGAGCCGGCTGGACGTCGCAAGTTCGCCGAACAGCTCGTAATAATCGCGGCCATCGACGGTGCCGATCCCGAAGTTCGACAGCGGCACCAGCTTTTGCGACTTCAGCAGGAAGGTGTTGAACGCCAGCTGGTCCTCCTGCTCGTCGCACGGCCACAGCAAAGTCGAGCACGCGATCTGCGCCTCGCTAACGTTGACGAACAGTTCGAGGTCGCCGTGGTGGTGCATCGTCACCAGCAGCACCGGGTCCGCGCCCTCCAGGATCCGTGCGGAAAACTCGCCCGCTTTCGCAGGCTCGGACGTGTCGAGCGCGGCCTTCAGGCTGCGGACGGTCCAGATGTCGGTCAATGCAAGAACTCCCGTGCTTGTCGCTCGCGCAGACACATAGGCGCAGGCGGAGGACACGCCAATGGCGCTTTGCGACGGCTCGCGCTTTGGCCTAAGAGGCACGCCAACCACAGAGACGCGAGGATTGCATGTTCGATCGCCTGTTCGGCCGCAAGCCAGCGCTTGACGGCAACGCCCTGCCCGTCGTCCGCAACGTCACGCTGGGGCGCACGGTAACAGTCGATCCGCTCGCATGGCGCCGGTTCGGGTCCGAACTCCTGTTCCCGTTCGACCGCGATACGCTGGTGATCGTCGCGCAAGGCCTGATCGACCTGAACGAAGGCGGGTTCGTCCACCGGTTCTACACCGACGACGACATTATGTTCCAGGCGGTGTCGAACGATCGGGACGGGCAGGACGTCACGGATGTCACGTTGTTCGCGCCGTGGGACAGCAGCTATCCGTCGTCGGCCGCCGAGCGCCCCGCGTGGAAGAGCCGGCTCAAGGCACGCACCTTCACTGCCGAAGGGCTGCCCGAATACAGCCGCGCATGGTTCGGCCCCGAAGCGAGCGAGCAGGAGCCGGTGACGTTCTGGGAGGAACTGCATGACGACCGCGACGGAATCGTCGATCGCCGCATTTTCCAGACCTGCATGCTGTTCAGCCGCGATTTGCCCGGCGACGACGGCCGCGAATTGCTGCTCGCGATCGACATGGAGACCGAGTCCGGCGACGTCTCGTTCGAGATCATGCTGGGCGTGGCACTGGAACTCGGCGAGTTCCGCGCCTAGCGTCACGCGCAGACGGCTCCGGGGGAAATGCCATGATCGACCAATACAGCTTCGGCGCCAGCGCGCTCGCCTTCCTGATCGCGTTCGTCGCGGCGGGGGCGTTCACGATTCTATTCAAGATCGTCTATCAGGTCGCGACGCCGTATCATGAAAAGTCGCTGATCCGCGAAGGCAACACTGCCGCAGCGATCACGCTCGGCGCCGCGCTGCTCGGCTATGTCCTGCCGCTAGCCTCCGCACTGACGCATACCGTCAGCCTCGCTGAATTCGCGGTGTGGGCGTTGCTGGCGGGCGTGATCCAGATCGTGACGTTCCTGGTCGTTCAGCATTTCGTGATGCGCGACTTCAAGGACCGGATCGTCCGCGGCGAAATCGCGGCGGCGACCTATATGGGCAGCATCTCGCTCTGCGTCGGCATCCTCAACGCCGCCTGCATGACGAACTGAAGGGCATAGCGATGAAGCGTTCCAGATCGATCGTCCTCACCAGCCTGATCGCAGGCTCGGGCATCTCGCTGACCGCCTGCGACGGCGATGTCGGCGGCAAGCCCGTCGAGGCGCAGAGCTATGCGTCGGTGCAGGAGTGCCGCGCGGCCGGTGCGTTGTCGGCAGTCCAGTGCGATACCGCGTTCGAGCAGGCCAAGGCCGATGCCGCGAAGACCGCACCGCGGTTCCAGGACCGACAGACCTGCGAGGAGCAATATGGCGCCGCGCAGTGCGAACCGCGCAACAACGGCAATGGCGGAAGCTTCTTCACGCCGCTGCTGACCGGGTTCCTCGTCGGGCAGGCGCTCAACGGCGGCTTCGGCAACCGCGGCGCACCGATGTACCGCGACCGCGACGGCAATTATTACGGTGGCGCCGGCGGCCGAATCAACCGCGACTATGTGACGGGCCGGACCCGCGTCGGCTCCGACGCCTTCACGCCGACCACCGCTAGGGCCCCTGCCCGCGTACAGTCGCGCAGTTCGGTGATCTCGCGTGGCGGTTTCGGTGGCGGCTTTGGTGGTCGCAGCTTCGGGGGGTAACGCGACCGCTACCCCCTTCCGGCGTATTTAGCGGCGGGCCGGCATCAGCGGGCCACCGATCTCAGTCGCGGCGATGAACGCCGGCCGCGCGCGCAGGCGATCCAGATACGCCGCGACGTCGGGGTGCTCCTTGAGCAATCCGGCGCTCTCGGCGATCGCGAGGATGTAGCACATCTGAATATCGGCCAGCATCAGCTGCTCGCCCATCAGATACGGGCCATCGCCAACCCCCGCGCCGATATAGTCGAGCGTCTTGGTCACTTCGGGCCCAGTGAACTTGCTGAGGCCGTCGGGCAGGCCGCCCATCCGCTTGCCGAGCGACGTCATCATAATCGGCAACGACGCCGAGCTTTCGACATATTGCAGCCATTCGTCGTGCACGGCGGCCGCATCGCTGTCGATCGGCGGCGAGAAGCGGCGGTCGCCGTAACGCTCGTCGATATACGACAGGATCGGCGCGCTCTCGGCCAGCGTCAGCGCATCGTCGACCAGCACCGGCGCCTTGCCGAGCGGATGGATCGCTTTCAATGTGGCAGGCGCGCGGAAATTCTCGTCACGCTCGTATTTGACGAGGTCGTATTCGATGCCGAGCTCTTCGAGCAGCCACAGCACGCGGATCGAGCGCGAGTAGTTCAGGTGGTGGAGCGTTAACATAAGCGTCCTTCGACTAGGAATGTGCTGCACCGCGGAACGGCTGGGCAGCATCGAAGGTTTCGTTGACCGCGGCCCCGGAATTCTCCGGCAACGGAGAGACTTATGACCAAGCTGACCTGCGACGTGGCGATCATCGGTGCCGGAACCGCCGGCCTCGCCGCCGAGCGCAGCGCGCGACGCAACGGCGCCAAGACGCTGCTGATAGACGAAGGCTTTGGGGGTACAACCTGCGCGAGCGTGGGATGTATGCCCTCCAAGCTGTTGATTGCGGCCGGTAACGCGATGCATGCGGTCGAGCATGCGTCAGTGTTCGGGGTAGAGGCGTCGGGCAAGGTCGATGGTGTCGCGGTGATGGCGCGGGTCCGTAAGGAGCGCGACGCGTTCGTCGCGGGTGTCGAGAAATCGATCGACAAGCTGCCCGAGGAGCTGAAGATCAAAGCACGCGCCAAATTTGCGGGTGCGACGATCCTGTCTTTGAGTGACGGCCGCGAGGTACACGCGAAGTCGGTGGTGATCGCCACCGGATCGAGCCCTGCGATCCCCGAGATGTTCGACGGCGTGCGCGACCGCGTGCTGACCAACGAGAGCATCTTTGACCTCAAGGATCTTCCGAAATCACTCGGCGTCATCGGCGCGGGCGCGCTGGGCTTGGAACTGGCGCAGGCAATGGCACGGCTTGGCGTCGACACGATGGTGTTCGACACGGGCGAGACGATCGGCGGACTGAAGGACCGCCACGTCGCCGAGGCGTATCACGCGATCCTGTCGCGCGAGATGCCGATCCTGCTGAGTGTCGAACTGACGGTCGAGCCTGACGGTGATGGCGTCAAGCTGGCCTGGAGTGGTTCCGCATCGGGTGAGCAGCGCTTCGACTATCTGCTCGTTGCGACCGGGCGTCCGCCACGTATCAAGGACATCGGCCTGGAGACGACCGGGCTCGCGCTCGATGAGCATGGCATGCCGGACTTTGACCTCGAGACGATGCAGTGCGGCACGGCACCGATCTTCATTGCGGGCGACGCCGACCATGACCGCGCGGTGCTGCACGAGGCATCGGCAGAGGGTATGATCGCGGGGCGGAACGCGGCGAGCTACCCCGAGGTGACGCCGGGCAAGCGTACTGTGCCGTTCGCGATCACCTTCACGCATCCCAACGTCGCGGTCATCGGCAAGATCGCTAAGGACGACGATGCTGACAGTGTCATCGGTACCGCGTCTTACGACGACCAAGGCCGGGCAAAGGTCGAGGCGTGCAATGCCGGGTTGGTGCGGTTCTACGCGGATCGCCGCGACGGGCGCCTGACTGGAGCGACTATGGCAGGGCCTGCAGTTGAGCACAGCGCGCATCTGATCGCGTGGGCGATCCAGAGCGGCTGGACCGCGACCGAGGTGCTCGATCTGCCGATTTACCATCCGACGTTCGAGGAAGGGATGAAGGGTGCGCTTCGTTCGATCTGCAGCGAGGTGCATTCGCCGACCCCGCCGGATCGGGATGACGGGTTCACGCCGGGGACGTAACCGAACCCGAGAGAAACGTACACGACCCCGCGAAAAGCGTACCACCCCGGCGAAGGCCGGGGCACAGTTGGGAGGTATTGCTAACGGTGGATCGTGACCCGTTATTGCCACCTTTCCAACTGGGCCCCGGCCTTCGCCGGGGTGGTGCTATGGGAGTGGCGCATCGCGAGCAGCGCTAGCTCGCTCCGCGCGCTACTCCTCCAGATCCAGATACGCGACAACGTCGTTCTCCGTGGCCAGATACAACCCCGCCTGCACATCCTCTTCCTGCTGCGCTGCGATCGTCAGGGCCTCGCCGAGCGGACCATAGAACAGCGTGGTTGCCGCCCCGCCCTCGCCACTGTCGTCGAGGTGATACAGCCGCACCGACACGTTGGAAGAAATTGTCCGCATTTCAATACCCTATCGCAGATTTCTATGACGTGAAATTCACGGAACCAATTGCGGAGCAGCGCAACTTTGCCCGCTCTCGCCCGTTACGCTAGCAGATACAGGGATTTGATATGCATCAGGATGAAGGTTTTCCGGTGTCGCGCCGTGGCGTGATCGCCGGCGGGGTCGCGTCGGCTACGTTGGTTGCGGCGCCCGCCGTACAGGCTCAGACGCAGGGTACGGCGCAAGCGGCCCCGCCGACTATGCCCGTGACGCTCAAGGTCAATGGTCGCACGACCAAGATCAACGTGGATACGCGGACCACGCTGCTGGACGCGCTGCGTGAGAATTTGAAGCTCACCGGCACCAAGAAGGGCTGCGATCACGGCCAGTGCGGTGCCTGCACGGTCATCGTCGAGGGTCGCCGCATCAACAGCTGCCTGACGCTCGCGGTCATGCACGAAGGCGAAGAGATCACGACGATCGAAGGCCTCGGCACCCCCGAGAAGCTGCACGCGATGCAGGCCGCGTTCGTCAAGCATGATGGCTATCAGTGCGGCTATTGCACCCCCGGCCAGATTTGCTCGGCCGTCGCGACGCTCGGCGAGATCAAGGCGGGCATCCCGAGTCACGTGACTGGCGATATTTCGGCTCAGCCAACGGTGACCACCGACGAACTGCGCGAGCGGATGAGCGGCAACATCTGCCGCTGCGGTGCCTATGCGAACATCATCGACGCGATCCACGACGTCGCCGGTACGGAGCGCACCGCATGAAGGCTTTCTCCTACGAGCGCGCGACCTCGGCGAAAGAAGCCGCTAGCGCCGCAGTCCGCACGCCAGGCGCTAAGTTCATCGCCGGCGGCACCAACCTGCTCGACCTGATGAAGCTCCAGATCGAGACGCCGCAGCATTTGATCGACGTCAACGGCCTTGGTCTCGACAAGATCACGGCGACCTCCGAGGGCGGGCTCCGTGTCGGGGCACTCGTCCGCAACACCGACCTCGCCGCCGATGCGCGCGTGCGGAAGGATTACGGTGTGCTCAGCCGCGCGCTGGTGTCCGGCGCGTCGGGCCAGCTACGCAACAAGGCGACCACCGCGGGCAATCTCCTCCAGCGGACACGGTGCCCGTATTTCTACGACACCACCAAGCCCTGCAACAAGCGTCAGCCCGGCAGCGGTTGCGCGGCGATCGGCGGGTTCAATCGCAACCTCGCCGTGATGGGCACGAGCGAGGCGTGCATCGCGACACACCCGAGCGATATGGCCGTGGCAATGCGCGTACTCGACGCGACGGTCGAGACGGTGAACGCCGCCGGCCAGACGCGCGCGATCCCGATCGCGGACTTCCACCGTCTCCCAGGCGCGACGCCGAATATCGAGACCTCGCTCGCGCCCGGTGAGCTGATCACAGCCGTCACTTTGCCGAAGCCGATCGGCGGCACGCACATCTACCAGAAGGTGCGTGACCGTGCGTCCTACGCGTTCGCGCTGATCTCGGTTGCTGCCGTGATCCAGCCCGGCGGTCGCGGCCGTCTCGCCTTCGGTGGCCTCGCGCACAAGCCATGGCGCGTCGAAGCTGCCGAGGCGCAGATGCCCAATGGCGCCAAGGCGACCGCATCGGCAGTCCTCGCCGGCGCCCGCACCACATCACAGAACGCGTTCAAGCTGCCGTTGGTCGAACGCACCATCGGCGCCGTGTTCGAAGAAGCGAAGGCCTGACGCCCATGAAGTTCGATACCCCAGCCACGGCGAATCCGACCGACCGGATGAAGGTGCTCGGCAAGCCGCTCGATCGCGTCGACGGCAAGCTGAAGACCACCGGCACCGCGCACTACGCCTATGAGCGCAACGATGCTGCGCCGAACGCCGCCTATGGCTACATTGTTGGCTCGGCGATCGCCAAGGGCCGGATCGAGAGCATCGACGATGCTGATGCTAAGGCCGCTCCCGGTGTGCTCGCGGTCGTCACCTACCAGAACGCCGGCAAGCTCGGCAAAGCCAAGAACCACACCGCGCGGATGCTCGCAGGACCGGACGTCCAGCATTACGACCAGGCCGTTGCCGTCGTCGTCGCCGAGACGTTCGAGCAGGCCCGCGCCGGTGCCAAGCTGCTCCGCGTCAACTACGCGCGCACGGCCGGACGCTTCGATCTCGCCGCATCGCAATCCTCGGCGACCAAGCCGAAGAGCGGCACGCCCGACACCGCCGTCGGCGACTTTGCCGGTGCGTTCGCCAAGGCGCCGGTCAAGCTCGACGAGCGCTACACCACGCCCGACCAGAGCCACATGATGATGGAGCCGCACTCCACCACCGCGGCGTGGAAGGACGGCAAGCTCACGCTCTGGACGTCGAACCAGATGATCAACTGGGCGGTCGGCGACATGAGCGAGACGCTGCTCCTGCCGAAGGAAAGTATCCACGTGATGTCGCCTTATGTCGGCGGCGGGTTCGGGTCGAAGCTGTGGGTCCGCAGCGACGCGGTGATGGCGGCGCTTGGCTCGCGTGCGATCGGCGGGCGTCCGGTGAAGCTGGCGCTTGCCCGCCCGCAGGTGATGAACAATACGACCCATCGCCCTGCGACGATCCAGCGCCTTCGCATCGGTGCGCAGAAGGACGGCAAGATCACCGCGATCGCGCACGAGAGCTGGTCGGGCGATCTGCCTGGCGGCGGTCCCGAGACCGCGCCTAATGCGACCCGCCTGCTCTACGCCGGTGCGAACCGGATGACCGCGACGCGTCTGGCCGTGCTCGATCTTCCCGAGGGCAACGCGATGCGTGCACCGGGTGAAGCCGTCGGCCTGCTCGCGCTTGAAGCCGCGATGGACGAGCTGGCCGAGAAGTTGAAGATGGACCCGGTCCAGCTGCGCATCATCAACGATACGCAGGTCGATCCGGAAAAGCCGTCGCGCCAATTCTCGCAGCGTGACCTCGTCGGTTGCTTGAAGACCGGCGCCGAACGCTTCGGCTGGAACAAGCGCAACCCCGTCCCGGGCCAGGTCCGCGATGGCCGCTGGCTGGTTGGTATGGGCATGGCGTCCGCGTTTCGCGACAACGTCACGATGAAGTCGGGCGCGCGCGTCGGGATCGACAAGAAGGGTGTCGTCACCGTCGCCACCGACATGACCGACATCGGCACCGGCAGCTACACGATCATCGCGCAGACCGCGGCCGAGATGATGGGCGTACCGATGGACAAGGTCATCGTCCTGCTCGGCGACAGCAGCTTCCCGGCGTCGTCGGGGTCGGGCGGCCAGTGGGGCGGCAACAGCTCGACCGCGGGCGTCTATGCGGCGTGCATGGCGTTGCGCGAGCGGGTCGCACAGAAGCTCGGGTTCAACTCGACCGACGTCGTGTTCGAGGACGGCAAGGTGAAGTCGGGCAACCGCAGCGTCTCGCTGTCGGAAGCCGCGGGCGATGCCGGCATCTCCGCAGAGGACTCGATCGAGTTCGGCGACCTCACCAAGACGTACGCGCAGGCCACGTTCGGTGCGCATTTCGTCGAAGTGGGCGTCGACTCGGCAACCGGCGAGATCCGCGTCCGGCGGATGAGCGGTGCATTCGCGGCGGGTCGCATCCTCAATCCGAAGTCGGCACGCAGCCAGGTGATCGGCGCGATGACGATGGGCGTCGGCGCGGCACTGATGGAAGACGCAGTCGTCGACACGCGGTTCGGCTATTTCGTGAACCACGACCTCGCCGAATATCACGTGCCCGCGCATGCCGACATTCCGATGCAGGACGTGTTCTTCATGGACGAACTTGACGAGAAGTCCTCGCCGATGAAGGCCAAGGGCATCGGCGAACTGGGCCTTTGCGGCGTCGGCGCGGCGATCGCCAACGCGGTCTACAACGCATGCGGCGTCCGCATCCGCGAATACCCGCTGACGCTCGACAAGGTCATCGGCAAGATGGCCTGATACCCTGCCCTCCACCCCGTCCCGACAGCGGTCGGGGTAGAGGGCAAAAGCGGCTCTGGCGCGCGCGAATAGGTTGCGCTAGAAAACTGGCATGACCGTACCCGCCATTCTAAAAAACCTGCGCCTGCCCGTCATCGGCTCGCCGCTGTTCATCATTTCCGGCCCAGACTTGGTGAT
>Ga0308164_10000786_pt1 | contig 43775 bp, 43 predicted proteins | sample PhyTR2_FD_201031 | JGI IMG/M metagenome (GOLD analysis project Ga0308164, IMG submission 201031) | Phyllosphere microbial communities from UC Gill Tract Community Farm, Albany, California, United States - DLSLT.R2 | ecosystem: Host-associated > Plants > Phyllosphere > Unclassified | place: USA...
CATCAAGTTCCCGATCTGGACCGAGAAGAAAGGCGAGATGGAAGAAGTGGTGATCGCCGGCCCGACCTGCGACAGCGCCGACATCATGTACGAGAACTACAAGTACGGCCTGCCGCTGAACCTGGCCATCGGCGACCGCCTTTACTGGTTGTCTACCGGTGCGTACACCACCAGCTACAGCGCCGTCGAATTCAATGGCTTCCCGCCGCTGAAATCGTTCTACGTGTGATGCTGAGCGGGCGCCACAATGGTGGCGCCCGCCTCTTAACTCACTGCCAGTGCACGTTGTGCAGGCGAAAGACCAGGGGCGTTCCCCTTTGCGTATTTAGATACATGTTGTTGTAAGCGCCATCCACCACCGAAACCTGTTCACCCGCTACGCGGTGCCCTTCTTGATCACGCAGATGAAAGTACAGGTACGCGTCATCGGCATCAGGGTCAGCCAGTACTTCGATCTTCCAGTAACAGTCGTCCACCTCCGCCACACGATAGCCGCCCAGATATCCATTGCGACTGGCAGCGACCTGTGCGCCATCGAAAGTCCCGCCTACACAGCGTACTTTGTAATGAATACGGTCGTCGGTCGCCTCGATGAACTTGAAATGGAAGCGCGTCTCGGCAAGCCGGGCACTGCTCCACACCTCCAAGGCAAGCCACCCGTCCTGAGCGCCGATATGGATGAAGTCGGTCAGTCCGACACTGCGGAACTGCGCGAGAACCGAGGTTGCTCCGAGCAACTCCGCCGTAAAATTTTTACCACTGCGTAAATCAATCATTCAAATGGCCTCCTGCCGTTCGATACCGTACGACCGATTTGCCCTCAAGATTGCTCAGGGAATGCGTCGGTCTACTGGCAAATACTGCTTGAGCGCTACGAAATGCAACGCCCCGCCAGAATGGGCCATTGCCGGGCTCGCAACAATCTTGAAAGGTTTCTAGGCGATCGCGAATTTCCCAGGCAGCGGCAGTTGCGCGCGGCTACCAGTGGACCCGCTACGCTCGTGGGCTAATGTTGCTGGCAAACAGCATGCCTGGTGGGTTTCAAACGCTCAGTTCACCCAAGCGCGCCTCGTATCGCAACGCCAAGGCCCGAATACGATCATCATTGGCCGCAGCCAACTGCGGCCCGCTGACCCGCAGGAAATTGGCGTTGCCAATACGCAGCGCCTCTTCGAACCACACCAGCGCCTGCTCGACCTCGCCCCGGCTGGCCAGCACCGCGCCGTGGCTGAACTGCCCGCGAAAATCCCCCGCTTCGGCCGAGCGTCGATACCATTCGCAGGCCTGGGCCAGGTCTGGCGCGCATGCCACCCCCAGCTCCAGATAACGGCCATACAGGTTCATCGATTTGGCATGCCCCATGTGCGCGGCCTTGCGGTAGCAGGCCAGGGCCAGTTCCTGGTCCTTACCCACGCCACGGCCGGTGGCCAGCAGGTTGCCATAGTTGTACAGGCCCCAATCCAGCCCCCCCGCCGCCGCGATACGGTAGTGCAACGCGGCCAGGCGTTCATCCACCGGCCCGGCCCAGCCGTGCTCGTGGCAGCGGCCGAGCATGTTGCGCGACATCAGGTGCCCGGCATCGGCGGCGATGCCGAACCAGCGCAGGGCCAGGGCCGGGTCGCGGGCGATGCCGCGGCCGTCCAGCAGGATCTGCCCGAGCAGCGCCTGGGCCTCGATCACGTTCTGGCTGGCGGCGGCGAGAATCGCCTGGGCGGCGCGTCCGGGGTTGTCGTGCAGCATGGCCTGCAGGCCGCTGGCATCGAGAGTTTCTTCACGGCGTACTTGAAAGCTCATCGCATGCCTCCCTTGAACAGTGCAATGCCCACACCACCCAGGTACCCGTGCTGGCCGGCACCTGACTGCCAGTTCCGCTCACCCTTCCCACCCCAGGCTTCTGGTGCGAGAAAAAAACTCTCTCGGCCTTGTCTTGCCAATGCACAGCTCATCACACGTCCACCCAGCGCCGTAAAAGGTTGTGATAGGTGCCGGTCAGCTGGACCAACGCCGGGTGGTCCGGCACATCCTGGCTCAGGCGCTGGATCGCCGTGTCCATCTCGAACAGCAAGGCGCGCTGGCTGTCTTCGCGCACCAGGCTCTGCGTCCAGAAGAATGAGGCATAGCGCGCGCCGCGGGTCACCGGGTTGACCTTGTGCAGGCTGGTGCCGGGGTACAGCACCAGGTCGCCGGCGGGCAGCTTGACCTCGCGGGTGCCGAAGGTGTCCTGGATCACCAACTCGCCGCCGTCGTAATCCTCGGGGTTGCTGAAGAAAATCGTGGTCGAGAGGTCGGTGCGCACCCGCTCCGGGTTGCCCCGGGCCTGGCGCACGGCATTGTCGATATGGAAGTCGAAACTGCCGCCACCGGTGTAGCAGTTCAGCAGGGGCGGGAACACCTTGTTGGGCAGGGCCGCCGACATGAATACCGGATGTGTCCACAGCCGCTCCAGCAAGGCCGCGCCGATTTCCTTGGCCAGCGGGTGGCCTTCAGGCAGTTGCAGGTTGTGCTTGGCCTTGGCCGACTGGTGCCCGGCGGTGATCTTGCCATCGGCCCAATCCGCCTGCTCCAGCGCTTCGCGGATACGGCTGACCTCTTGCGAGGTGAAGATGCCGGGGATGTGAATGAGCATGGTGGCGGGCCTGAAAGCAAAGAGGCGTCAATGATATTGATTCTTATTGAACCAGCACAACCGCTTCGTGAACGAATCGTGAAAATACCATCGATGAAATGTGTAAAGAATGTAAATTAGGTGCAAATAGCAATGTGTCTCAATTGTAACAGGGAAACACTTCCCCTATATTCCGCCGCCTCACACCTTGGGGAAGGCCTTAAGAATCATGTCGCGACCACTCGTGCAAACACCGGACAATTCACGCCGCCTGCTGGCATCGGCCATCGGTATGGCGATCACCGCCATGTCGGCGCCGCACATGGCGCAAGCCGCGGACAGCCAGGACAGCAAGGCCATTTCGCTGGGCGCTACCAGCATTACCGGTGAGGCGCAGCAGGACGAAACCTCCTACAAGACCGAGAAGTCGGCCTCGCAGAAAATCACCGCGCCGCTGGTCGATACCCCGCGCTCGGTGACCGTGATCCCGCAGCAGGTGCTCAAGGACACCGCCGCCCTCAACCTGCAGGACGCCCTGCGTACCGTGCCCGGCATCACCTTCGGCGCTGGCGAAGGCGGCAACCCACAGGGTGACCGGCCGATCATTCGCGGCTTCGACGCCCAAGGCGACACCTATATCGACGGCGTGCGCGACACCGGCGCCCAGAGCCGCGAGATCTTCGACATCGAATCGATCGAAGTCAGCAAAGGCCCGAACTCCGCCGTTGGCGGCCGTGGCTCGGCCGGTGGCAGCATCAACCTGGTCAGCAAGCAGCCCAAAGACCACGACTTCGCCGACGCCGGCTTCGTCTACGGCTCCGACCAAACCCGCCGCTACACCCTCGACGTGAACCGCAAGTTCCTCGACACCGCCGCGTTCCGCCTAAACCTGATGAGCCACGAGCAGAACGTCGCCGGTCGCGATTCGGTGAACTACGACCGATGGGGCGTGGCACCGTCGCTGACCTTCGGCCTGGGTACCGAAAACCGCCTGAACCTCAGCTACTACCACATGGAAAGCAACGACCTGCCGGATTCAGGCATTCCGTACGGCTACAGCTCGGCGACCGCCACCGCCCACGTCCATGATCGCCCCGACAACGGCGGCGACAGCACCAACTTCTATGGCCTGAAAGACCGTGACTTCCGCAAGACCCGCGCCGATATCAGCACCATCAGCTTCGAGCACGACTTCAACGATGACATGACGCTGAAGAACACCTTCCGCCACGGCAACTCGGGCCAGAACTACATCCTCACCCAGCCGGACGACAGCAAGCTCAACGTCAACAAGTACGGCACCGTATGGCGCCGTGCCAACACGCTGGTGTCCAACACCGAGACCACCACCAACCAGACCGACCTGTACGGCAAGTTCGACTTGCTGGGCCTGAAAAACAGCTACTCCACCGGTATCGAACTCACCCGTGAAGTCAGCCGTTCCAGCAGCTACAACTACTCGACGAGCGCCCTGACGAATTGCTCGCCTACCGGCACTGGCAACAGCGTGGGCGGCAACTGCACCTCGCTCAGCGACCCGACCCCGAACGACGCCTACGGCGGCGTGATTACCCGCAACTACGCGACCACCAAAACCGCCGCCAACACCCGCTCGATCTACGCCCTCGACACCATCGAGCTGACCCCGCAATGGCTGCTGAACCTTGGCACCCGTTACGACAGCTTCGACACCACCGCCAACTCGCCAACCGTGCACGCCAGCAGTGACAACAACTTCTGGAACTGGCAAGCCGGCTTGACCTACAAGCCTGCGCAGAACGGCAGCATCTACGCCTCGTTCGCCACCTCGGCCACCCCGCCAGGCGGCCTGGTGGGCCAAGGCCAGGACGGCAACCCGCTGACCGCCGGTACCGCGATCAGCGACCTTGAGCCGGAAACCACCAAGAACTATGAAGTGGGCACCAAGTGGGACCTGTTCGACGAACGCGTCTCCCTGACCGCCGCCGTGTTCCGCACCGAGAAAACCAACACTCGCGTGCTGGTGAGTTCGGGTGTTTACGAGAACGCCGGCGAGTCCCGCGTCGACGGCGTCGAGCTGTCGGCCAGCGGCAAGATCACCGATAAATGGCAAGTCTTCGCTGGCTACAGCTACCTGGACAGCGAACTGGTCAGTTCCGGGCTGGTTGGCCGCAATGGCGCAGTCACCGCCGGTGCCGCCTCGCAGGCAGGCAACCAGATGCCCAACGTGCCGAAGAACAGCGCCACCCTGTGGACCACCTACCAATTGGCGCCGAAGCTGACCATCGGTGGCGGCGCGTTCTACGTCGACGAAGTGTACGGCGACACCGCCAACACCGTGTACGTACCGTCCTACACCCGCTTCGACGCCATGGCGGCCTACAAGCTGAACAAGACCGTGGACTTCCAGGTCAACGTGCAGAACCTGACCGACAAGCTCTACTACGACAAAGCCTACGCGGCGCATTTCGCCAACCAGGCGGCCGGCCGTACCGTGCTGTTCTCGACCAACTTCCACTTCTAAGGGAAAGCGGTCGAAAAGGCCCCGCTCGCTTCGCGAGGGGGGCCTTTGTGCGTCTGCTGATACCTGCAAGGGCCAATCAGCGATAATAATTCTCAACCGTTTTTGTCATAATCCCTGCGCCCTGCCTCACCTACAGCATTCACGGTGGTTTGCGTGTTCAAGAAAGTCCTTTTCCAACTGCACTGGTTCTTCGGCATCACCGCTGGCCTGGTACTGGCCGTCATGGGGATCAGTGGTGCCCTGTATTCGTTTTCCGACGAAATTCTGCATGGGCTGAATCCTCAAAACCTCAGCGTCGAAGTGCGCGATACCGGCATCCTGCCGTTGTCGCAGCTGGTGCCCCTGCTTGAGGCCGCCCAGGGCGAAAAGGTCGCCGGGCTGCGCATCGACACGGCGCTGGGCGATGCCGCGCGGGTCAACTATGTGCCGCCCGCGGGCGAGCGCCGGGGGCCGATGCGCTATTTCGACCCCTTTACCGGGCAGATGAAAGGCGAAGTGGTGGGCCAGGACTTTTTCGAGTTCGTGCTGCGCCTGCACCGCTTTCTGACTGTGGGTGACGTAGGTCGGCAGATCACTGGGGCCTGTACCCTGATCCTGCTGTTCTTCGCGCTTTCCGGCCTGTACCTGCGCTGGCCGCGCCAGGCGTTGAACTGGCGCGCTTGGCTGACGCTGGATTGGGCCAAGAAGGGCCGCGCGTTCAACTGGGATTTGCACGCGGTGTTTGGCACCTGGTGTTTGGTGGTGTACCTGCTGTCGGCGGTGACCGGGCTGACGTGGTCGTATGGCTGGTTTCGCGAGGGGGTGAATCAGGTGCTGGTGGGTGGGCCGCCTGCGGGCGAGCAACGCGGGCGCCCGGGGCAAGGGACTGGCGAGCAGCGTGGTCGTGGCGATGGGCAGGCCGCCATGGGCGAGCAGCGTAACCGTGGCGAAGGCCAGCCTCGCGGCGAGGGCCAGGCAACTGCCGGCGAGCAACGCGCTCGCGGCGAGGGCCAGGCCGCCACTGGTGAACAACGTCCTGAGCGTTCGGCGGCTGCAGGCGAGGGTCGCGATGGCCGGGCCCGCGGCGAGCCAGGCATTTCCAGTGAAGCTGTGGTCGACACACCAGCCGTTGATTTCGACGCCCTGTACAACGCTATCAAAAGCGCCGCCGGTGCCGAGTTGACCACCTTCAACCTACGCATCTCGCCCAACCCGGGCCAGCCGGCCACGGTGTTCTACCTGCTGCGCAGCTCGCCCCACGAACGCGCGCTGAACCAGATGTCGCTAAACCCGCAGTCCGGCCAGGTGCTGAACCACAAGCGCTACGCTGACCAGCCCTTGGGCGGGCAGCTGTTCTCCAGCATCTACGCCCTGCACGTGGGCAGCTATTTCGGCATCGTCGGGCGCCTAGTGATTACCCTCGCCAGCCTGTGCATGCCGCTGTTCTTCGTCACCGGCTGGCTGCTTTACCTCGACCGCCGCCGCAAGAAACGCGAAGTGGCACGCTCGCGCGGTACGGTCAGCGTTGATGCCACAGCGGCCGGCGCCGAGAACTGGCTGGTGGCCTTCGCCAGCCAAAGCGGTTTTGCCGAACAACTGGCCTGGCAGTCCGCCAGCCAACTGCAAGCCGCCGGCCATGGTGTGCGGGTGCGCGCACTGGCGCAACTAGACGACAGCGACTGGCAAGGCACGCAGCAGGCGTTGTTCGTGGTCAGCACCTTCGGCGATGGCCAGGCCCCGGACAACGCCCGCGGCTTCGAACGCAAGGTGCTGGCCCAGGCCTATGCGCTGGGGCATATCCGCTACGCGCTGCTGTCCCTGGGCGATCGCCAGTACGCCAACTTCTGCGGCTTCGGCCAGCGCCTGCAAGACTGGCTCGACCAGCACGGTGCCCAGCCGGCATTCACCCCGGTGGAGGTCGACAACGCCGACCCGGCGGCGCTGCAGCAATGGCAACAACAGTTGGGTGCCCTCACCGGCAGCGCGCCGGCCGCGGTGTGGCAGGCTCCGGCGTTCGAAGCCTGGACCCTGCAACATCGCGAGATCATCAACCCAGGAAGCGCTGGGGCCCCGGTGTACCTGCTCGACCTGCACGGGCCGAATGGCAGCCGATGGGAGGCGGGCGACCTGGTGGATATCCTGCCGCGCAACGGTGCCTTGGCCATTGAGGGTATGTTGCAGCGCCTGGGTCTGTCCGGCGAACAAAGCGTACAGTTCAATGGCTTGAACGAAACCCTGGCTCAAGCGTTGGGCAGCCGCCAGCTACCAGCCAGCATCGAGCACCTGATCGGCTTGCACGCCCAGGCGTTGGTCGACGCGCTGATCCCACTGGACGCCCGCGAGTACTCCATCGCTTCGGTGGCCGAGGACGGCGTGCTGCAATTGATCGTGCGCCTGGAACGGCATCCCGATGGCACCTTGGGCCTCGGTTCGGGCTGGCTGGGCGAGCACGCGCCGATCGGATCGAGCATCAGCCTGCGCTTGCGGCGTAACAGTGGCTTCCACCTGCCAGTAGACGATGCCCCGGTGATCCTGCTGGGTAATGGCACCGGGCTGGCCGGGTTGCGCAGCTTGCTCAAGGCTCGGATTGCGCGGGGGCAGCAGCGTAACTGGCTGGTGTTTGGCGAGCGCAATGCCGCGCATGATTTCTACTGCGGGGATGAATTGCACGCGGCGTTGGCCAAGGGTGATCTGGCACGGCTGGATTTGGCGTTCTCGCGGGATCAGGCGCAGAAGGTGTATGTGCAGGATCGGCTGCGTGAGGCGGCTGGGGAATTGCGGCGTTGGGTGGATGATGGTGCGTACATCTATGTCTGCGGCAGCCTGATTGGTATGGCCGGTGGCGTGGATGAGGTGTTGAAGGACGTGCTGGGTGAAGAAGCGGTCGAGGCTTTGCTGGAGCAAGGGCGCTATCGGCGGGATGTGTATTGAACTCTGGTGCCATGGCTGATAGTTATCTGGCGCCCTTTAAGACGCCAAGCTCGCAGGCTACGCCAGCTCCTACACCGACCGTATTAACAATCCGAAACTGGCGGTGAAATACGGCAAATTCAGCCGATATCGCCGCTGAATCCGCTCCAACTCTCGACTCGATAATTGGCGGGGAAATACGGTCGCTGTAGGAGCTGGCGAAGCCTGCGAGCTCTTGATCCTAAGCCGCCTCAGGCAGCCTCAGGCGCCAACGCGATCTCAGCCGCTTCAGGCCGCTTGATCACCGCATAAACCACTGCCGTCAACAAACTCCCCGCCACGATCGCCAGCAGATACAACAACGCGTGGTTCATCGCATTAGGAATCAGCAGCACGAACAACCCACCGTGAGGCGCCGCCAGCTGGCAGCCGAAGTACATCGACAAGCCACCGGTCAACGCGCCACCGGCGATGCTCGCCGGAATCACCCGCAACGGGTCCTTCGCGGCAAACGGAATCGCCCCTTCGGAAATAAAGCACAGGCCTAATACGAATGCCGCCTTGCCCGCCTCCCGTTCGCTCTGCGCAAACTTGCGCCGGGCGATCAGGCTGGCAATGCCCAGGGCGATCGGCGGCACCATGCCGGCGGCCATGGTCGCGGCCATTGGCGCCGGGCTGCCGTTGGCCAGCAGGCCCACGGAAAAGGCGTAGGCCGCCTTGTTCACCGGGCCGCCGAGGTCCACGCACATCATGCCGCCGAGGAACACGCCCAGCAGCACGGCGTTGGCGGTGCCCATGCTTTTCAGGAAGTCGGTCAGCGCGGCCATCACGCCGGCGATCGGCGAGCCGACCACGTACAGCATCAACAGCCCGGTGACCAGCGACGCCAGCAGCGGGATGATCAGAATCGGCTTCAATGCATCCAGGCTGGCGGGCAGGCGGATATGGCGGCTCAAGCCCAATGCCACGAAGCCGGCGATAAAGCCGGCAACGATACCGCCAAGGAAACCGGCCATCAGCGTGCTCGCCAGCAAACCACCAATCATCCCCGGCGCCAGGCCCGGGCGATCGGCGATCGAATAGGCGATATAGCCCGCCAGCAACGGCACCATCAGGGTAAAGGCCGCATCGCCAATATGCTTCAGCGCTGCCGCCAGGGTGCCTGGCTGTTCGAAGGCCTTAATGCCGAACACGAACGACAGCGCAATCAGCAAGCCGCCCGCCACAACCATCGGCAGCATGTACGAGACACCGGTCAGCAGATGCTTGTAGATACCGGTCTTCTCTTTACGCGCCGGGGCGCCACCAGCCGCTTTGGCTGCGGACTCTTCCTTGGCTTCTGCCAGCGCCTTTTTCAGCGTGGCCTGGGCCTGCTTGAGGGCGATGCCCGTGCCGCAACGGTAGATGCGCTTGCCAGCGAAACGCTCGGTGGCTACATCGATATCGGCCGCCAGCAGTACCACGTCGGCCTCGGCGATGGCCTGTTCGCCCAACGGGTCGCGGGCGCCCACCGAGCCCTGGGTTTCCACCTTGAGCGCGTAGCCCAGTTGCTTGGCTGCTTGCTGCAAGGCTTCGGCGGCCATGAAGGTGTGGGCCACGCCGGTCGGACAGGCAGTGATGGCTACCAGGCGTGGCGCTCGCCCTTCCGGGGCCGCGGCAACGGGCGCGCTGGGGATAACGTAAGGCTGCGCCTGCTCGGCCGCCTCGCGCAGGAACGCATCGACATCCTGCAAAGCCTGCGACGGCGTGCTCTGGTACAAGCGCTTGCCTGCGAAGCGGCTGAGGTCCAGCGGCCCGGTGTTGACCACCAGGATCCAGTCGGCCTCCTCAATGGTCGCCGGGCTCAGTTGCCGCTCCGGGTGCTGCGGGTCGCGCACTTCGACGCTGGTACTCCAGCCCTGGCGCTGCGCCGCGGCATCCAGCAGGCGCGCACTGAGCACGCTGGACACGCGGCCGTTGGGGCACGCGGTGACAATGGCTAACTTCATGGGCAACCCTCTTATTGTTCTTCCAGCGCGCGCACGCACACGCCGCTTTCAAGCCGTTCCAGCTCGTCGTGGTCACGAATGCCGAAGCCGATCTGCATCACCGCCATGGCGGCGATCGCCGTGGCCTTGCGCAGGGTGTGGGCGGCTTCGTCGCCGGTGAGCAGGCCATGGACCATGCCCGCCAGCAGCGAATCGCCGGCGCCCACGGTGCTGGCGATATCGATGGTCGGCGGCAGCGCCTGCCAGGCGCCCGCGCCGCTGAACCAGTTGACGCCCTGGGCACCTTGGGAAATCACCACATGCTCGATACCGCGCGCGCGCAGTTGCGCCGCGACCCGGGCCTGGTCTTCGAGGCTGACCACCGCTTCGCCCAGCACTTCGGTGAGCTCGTCGGTGTTGGGCTTGATCAGCCAGGGTTGGGTCGCCAGGCCGGCGCGCAGGGCGGCGCCACTGGTGTCGAGCACCACCTTCAGGCCTAGCGCCACCAAGCGTTCGAGCAACGCCTGCAGCCACTGCGGGCTGACGCCACGGGGCAGGCTGCCGGCCACGATCACCACGTCATGGCCGGGGGCGATCTGCTCCAGGCGCTCGAACAAGACCTGCTGGTGTTCATCGCTGACCTGCGGGCCGGCGCCGTTGACGTCGGTGATGCGCCCGCCGGTTTCCGCCAGCTTGATGTTGCGGCGGGTTTCGCCGGGCACGCGCACGAAGGCGTCGATGAAGCCGCGCTCGGCGAACAGGGCGTCGAAGCGGTCGGAATTGTCATTGCCGAGGAAGCCGGCCACCGTCAGCTCATGGCCGAGGTCGGCCAGCACCTGGGCGACGTTGATGCCTTTGCCGGCGGCATGCACGTGCAGCTCCTCGCTGCGGTTGACTTCGCCCAGGCGCAGGGAGGTCAGTTCCACGGTGAGGTCCAGCGCCGGGTTCAGGGTGAGGGTCAGGATCTTGGCCATTATGCGTTCTCCACCAGGGCCCGCACTTCAGCGGCGGTGCCCACTGTGAGCGCTTGTTGCGCCCACGTTTGTGCTTGCGCCAGGGTCAGCTCGCGCACCCCGGCCTTGACCTCGGCGATGCTGCGCGCCGAGACACTCAATTCATCCACGCCCAGCCCGACCAGCAGCGGCACCGCCACCGGGTCGGCAGCCAGCTCGCCGCACACGCCCACCCATTTGCCATGGGCATGGGCCGCGCGCACGGTGATGTCGATCAGCTGCAACACCGCCGGGTGCAGGCCGTCGGCCTGGGCCGACAGGGTCGGGTGGCCGCGGTCGATGGCCAGGGTGTACTGGGTCAAGTCGTTGGTGCCGACGCTGAAGAAGTCCACCTCGCGGGCGAGTACCGGCGCCAGCAGGGCGGCGGACGGCACTTCGATCATGATGCCCAGTTGCAGGTCGGCCACCGGAATTTCCAGGCGCAGGCGCTCGGTCATGTCGCGGGCCTGGCGCCACTCCTCGACGCTGCCGACCATGGGGAACATGATCCGCAGCGGACGGTTGTCGGCGGCGCGCAGCAGGGCGCGCAGTTGCGCTTCCATCAGTTGCGGGCGCTGCAGGGTCAGGCGAATGCCGCGCACGCCGAGGAAGGGGTTTTCTTCCTTGTCGATGGGCCAGTAGGGCAAGGGTTTGTCGCCACCCACGTCGAGGGTACGCACCACCAGTGGCCGGCCGTCGAGGCCATCGAGCACGCGGCGGTATTCAGCTTCCTGCACGGCTTCGTCGGGGGCCTGGGAGTGGGCCATGAAGATCAGCTCGGTGCGCAGCAGGCCGATGCCTTCCGCGCCCTGCTCCACGGCCTTGGCCACACCGGCGCTCTCGCCGATATTGGCGAACACTTCCACAGCATGGCCGTCGCGGGTCACGGCGGTGGCCATCCGTTGCTCGGCGGCGGCGCGCAGGCGCTGCTCGCGGCTGTCGCGTTCGCTCAGGGCGGTGGCCAGGGCCTCGGCGGCGGGCGCTACGGTGAGGCGGCCGCGCTGGCCGTCGATCAGCAAAGGCGTGCCGGGGGCGATCAGCAGCACCGCGGCACCGGCGCCGACCACGGCGGGAATGCCCAAGGCGCGGGCGACGATGGCGCTGTGCGCGGTGGCGCCGCCGCGGGCCGTGAGGATACCGGCGACGCGCGCCGGGTCGAGACGGGCGACGTCGGACGGGCCGACTTCGTCCATCACCAGGATGTAGGCTTGGTCGGGCGCTTCCACGGTGGTCACGCCACACAGCTCGGCCAGTACGCGGCGGCCGATGTCGCGCAGGTCGGCGGCGCGTTCGGCCAGCAGCGCGTCCTGCAACGCGGCCTGTTGCACGGCGGCGGCTTCGATCACGGTGTTCCAGGCGGCTGCAGCGCTTTCGCCTTGCTGCAGGCGCTGTCCGACTTCGTCGGTGAGGGCCGGGTCGTCGAGCATTTCCTGGTGAGTGACGAAGATTTCGCGAATGGCCTTTGCCGTGCTGCGGGCGATCAATCCATCGATATCGGCGCGCACGGCGGCCAGCGCTGCACGCAGGCGCTCACGCTCGGCATGGGGCGAGTCGCCGCGCTGGGGAAAGTCAAAATCGGTATGCACCTGCACGTGGGCGGGGCCGATGGCGATGCCTGGGGCGGCGGCGATGCCTTGCACGGTGTCGCCGGCCTGGGGCGCCTGAACCGCGGCGACCTCCTCGACCTGCTCGGCCACTACGGCCACCACGGCGGCCAATGGCAGTGGCTCGACCTCCTCGCCCAGGCCAGCTTCGATGGCCGCCAGCAACGCTGGCAAGGCATCGGCGGCAATGCTCGGCTCGACGATCAGTTCCAGCACTTGGCCACGGCGCACGCCCAGGCTCAGCAGCTTGCTGAGGCTCTTGGCGGAAATCGCCGGCTCACTGCTGTCGACCACCCGCAGGTGCACTTCGCCCTCGAAGCTCTTGGCCAGTTGCGCCAGTTCCTTCGCAGGCCGTGCGTGCAGGCCGTGGGCGTTGGCCAGAGCGATGCGCGCGCTGGGCCAGTCGGCGGGCACTTCACCGCCCAGTACTTCCAGTACCGCGCGGGTGCTGGTGGCACGGCCCAGTTCCTGGCCGCGGCCTTCGATCAGCAGCGCACACAGGCGCTCCAGCAATGCTTGGTGGGCCTCGCCGAGGCTGGCCAGGCAGAACAGCCCGGTCAGCGGCTGGCCCAGGTAGCGCAGTGGCCGGCTCGGGGTGACGAACGCCAGGCCCGGGCGCTTGACCGTCTGCTCGCTGTGCAGCCACCACAGGCCATCGCCCAGGGGCAGCGCTTCGACCTGTTGCAGCACGGCGGCGAAACCGCTGCTCACGCAATCGGCCTGGCGCAGCAGGCGGGCGCCACGCCATACCAGTTCTTCGAAATCGTCGGCGGCCACGCCGAGGCCGATCATCTGTGCGTCCAGCGCCAGTTCCTGTGGCGCGCCCTGCAGCAGTTTCAGCAAGGCCTCGGGGCTGCTGGCGCGGCGCAGCGCCTGGCCGAGATCAGTCTCGCCCAACGCCCGGGTCAGCAGTTGCAGCAGGCGCAAGTGCTCGTCGGATTTCGCGGCGATGCCGATGGCCAAATACACGATCTGCCCGTCGCCCCAGTCCACGCCATCGGGGAACTGCAGCAGGCGCACGCCAGTGGCGAATACCAGGTCGCGGGTTTCGGGGGTGCCGTGGGGGATGGCGATACCTTGGCCGAGGAAAGTCGAGCCTTGGGCTTCACGGGCCTGCAGACCGGCGAGGTAGCCGTCGGCGACCAAGCCATCGGCCACCAGCTTGCCCGCGAGCAATTGCAGGGCGGCCGGCTTGTCGCTGGCGGCCTGGCCCATGGAAATCTGCTCTATAGTGAGCTCGAGCATGCCTTACTCCTTTACAGCGCCGTTCTGGCACTGAGGTATTGTTGTAGACGTATCAGCATAGGGGCCAAACGCCTGCGCGACGGCGCCCTCTACAGGATCAAGGATCGGCTGGCGTCGTCGGAGTAAGGATAAGACCCCGCACGAGGCAGTTTTACCGCATGGGCTCGCCAGCTGAATCGTTTAATCTAGAATGACATCACGTTACTCGATAATCTGCGAGCAATGAAGCCCTTCCTGTCGATCACAGAGGTTGAACTGCCGAAACAGGCAAGGATCGGTAACAATAGAAGCCTGCCCGACGTTAAAGTCGTCTCGCTTGGCAAAACAAGGAATATTCGGTTGAAACTCAGCGATATCGCCCGGCTGGCCGGGGTTTCCGTCACTACCGCAAGCTATGTCATCAACGGCAAGGCCGAACAGCAGCGCATCAGCACCAGCACCGTGGAACGGGTGCGGGCGGTGGTCGAGGCCCATGGCTTCACGCCCAACCCCCAGGCCGCCGGGTTGCGCAGCCGGCACACGCGCACCTTGGGTTTCATCCTGCCGGATCTGGAAAACCCCAGCTACGCGCGTATCGCCAAGATCCTCGAGCAGCGCGCCCGGGCCAAGGGCTACCAATTGCTGATCGCCAGTTCCGACGATGATCCCGAAAGCGAAAAGCAACTGCTGCAACTGTTCCGCGCGCGGCGCTGCGATGCGCTGTTCGTGGCCACCTGCCTGCCCGCCGACGACGACAGCTACCACAGCCTGCAAAGCAAGGGCACGCCGGTGATCGGCATCGACCGCTGCCTTGACCCGCGGCACTTCTGCTCGGTAATCAGCGACGACCGCAACGCCAGCCTGCAACTCACCCGCAGCCTGCTCAAGCCACTGCCACGGCATATCGCCCTGATCGGCGCGCGGCCGGAACTGAGCGTAAGCCAGGAACGGACCCTCGGCTTTCAAGAGGCGCTGGAAGGTTTTCAGGGCAATGTCCTGCTGCAACAAGGCGACGCCTTCAGCCGCGAGTGCGGGCGTCAGTTGATGAGCGACCTGCTGGCGCACCTGGGCCATCTCCCGGATGCCTTGGTGACCACCTCCTACGTGCTGCTGCAAGGGGTGTTCGACATTCTCCAGGGCCTTAAGCTGGACACCCAGCCGCTGCACCTGGCGACCTTCGGCGACACCCAGCTGCTGGATTTCCTGCCCCTGCCCGTCAACGCCATGGCCCAGCAGCATGAACTGATCGCCGAGCAGGCCCTGGCCCTGGCCATCGCCGCCATCGAGCAAAGCCGCTACGAGCCCGGCGTGCACGGCGTCCCCCGCACCTTCAAGCAGCGCATCGCCGAGGCCTGAGCATGCAGCTGATCGACACCCACACGCACCTGGACTTTCCCGACTTCGACGCCGACCGCGGCGCGTTGCTGGAGCAGGCCCAGGCCGCCGGGGTGCAGCGCATGGTGGTGCTGGGCGTGCACCGGGAGAACTGGCAGCGGGTGTGGGACGGCGTGCTCGCCAACCCTTGCCTGTTCGCCGCGCTGGGCCTGCACCCGGTGTTCCTCGAAGAGCACCGCCCCGAGCACCTCGGGCAGTTGCGCGAGTGGCTGGAGCGCCTGGACGGCCACCCGCAACTCTGTGCGGTGGGCGAATTCGGGCTCGATTATTACCTGCCCGAACTGGACCGCGAGCGCCAGCAGGCGTTGTTCGAGGCGCAACTGCAACTGGCCGCCGATTTCGAGCTGCCCGCCCTGCTCCACGTGCGCCGCAGCCACGCGCCGGTGACTGCTGCGCTCAAGCGCTTCAAGCTCAAGCGCGCGGGCGTGATCCACGCCTTCTCCGGCAGCCGCGAAGAAGCCCGTGAGTACCTGCGGCTGGGGTTCAAATTAGGACTGGGCGGCGCGGCGACCTGGCCCCAGGCACTGCGCCTGCGCAAGGTGATCGCCGAGTTGCCGTTGGACGCCGTGGTGCTGGAAACCGATTCGCCCGACATGGCGCCCGCCATGTACCCCGGCGAACGCAACAGCCCGCTGCACCTGCCGGATATCTGCCGGGCGCTGGCCGAGATCATGCAGTGCGAGCCCGAGGCACTGGCCGCCGCCAGCAGCGCCAATGCCCGCGAGCTGTTTGGCTGGGCTCAGTAGAACAAGGTCCAGAGCGCGAACGCGGCGTACCACAGCACTGCCGAGCGCAGCAGCAATTCCCACAGGCTGGCCAGGCTTTCGACCCCTTCACCACCGACCTGGGGTTTGGACAACTCCCCTGCCACGCGCCCGGCGCGGCTGATCAAGGTCGCCGCCGACAGGTTCCAGTTCAGCAGTTCATGCAGCATCACCCGGCTCACCGCGAGGAAGTTGCCGACCAGGGCGAAGCTCAGCGCCAGCACCCGCGACGGCAGGAAGTCGAAGGCATGCCGCAGCTGCGAGGCGCGCTCCACCAGGGCGGGATTGCGCCCGTGCTCGGCGATCAACGCCAGCAGGCGGTAGCTCAGCGCCGCCACGGGGCCCAGCAGGAAGTACCAGAACACCACGGCGAAAAAGCTTTGGTAGGCCTGCCACAGCAGGTGGTCTTCCACCGCCTCCAGCAGCGCTTGCGGGGTGTCGGCCACCAGCCCCAGGTCGCGCTCGGCCACCAGCACCGCCGCTTCCGAGTCTCCCCGCCGCCAGGCATCGCGCAACGGCCCCAGGGAAGCCTTGATATCACCGCGGCCGAGGCTGTAGATCAGCACCAGCAAATGCACCGGCAACGCCAGCAAGCCGTAGGCCACCGGCTTGAGCACCAGCAACAGCAGGGCCAGCAGGGCCGCCGGCAGCACCACCAGCAGAATCAGCAGCCACCAGGGCCGAGCGGCCAGGTGGCGGTGGCCTTCCAGGCGCGCCAGCTCGTCGAGGAACACAGTGTCGCGTTGAAAACGCCGACGCAGGGCCGAAAATTTTTCGACCCACAGCACCAGCAACAACACCAGAAAACTCATCGTGACTCCTCTTCGGCGCCTAGCCCGGCGCGGTATCGGGCCCAATCGAAACAGGGCCCTGGGTCGGTCTTGCGGCCAGGGGCGATGTCGCTGTGGCCGCAAATGCGTTCCACAGTAATCGCCGGCCAGACGCGCTGCAACTGGCGGGTCAGGGCAATCAAGGCAAGGTATTGCGCGGCGGTGAAGGGCAAGGTGTCGCTGCCCTCCAGTTCGATGCCCAAGGAAAAGTCGTTGCAGCCCTCGCGGCCATCGAACAACGAGATGCCCGCGTGCCAGGCGCGGTCGAGGCAGGACACGAACTGGTAGACGGCGCCATCGCGCTCGATCAGAAAATGCGCCGACACCCGCAGCGCCGCGATCTCTTCGAAGAAGGGATGCTCGCTGTGGTCGAGGCGGTTCTGGAAAAACGGCTGCACCTTGCCGGTGCCGAACTGGCCAGGCGGCAAGCTGATGTTGTGGATCACCAGCAAGGAGATCTCACCCGCCGGGCGCTCGTTGAAATTGGGCGAGGGGCAATGCTGCACACCGGCGCACCAACCGGTGAGAGGGTCCAACTGCATGGGCATACCTTGTGTGCCGGGGCTGAGCGCAGCAGTATGCCGCGAAAACACCCCAGGGTCAGGCTTTGAGCTTGCGCAGGTTGCTGACGACGGACTCCAGCGCGCGGTCGAACAACAGGGTGTCGTCCAGCACGCGGATGTGGCCGTCGCGAAATTCCAGGGCCAGCTGCGTGCGGGTGCGCTCCAGCACTTTCATGCCGGTGCGGTTGACGAAGATGTACTTGCCGGTGGATTCGATGACGGCCGTGAGCTTGCAGCGCAGGTTGAACTCGTCGTCTTCACGAATCTCCACCCAGCTGCCCAGGCGCAGCTTGTCCACCGCCAGCAGGCCGGGATCATCGTCGGCCAGGACGATTTGCGCCTCCACGGGTGTGGCCGCGTCGGAGCCTTCCAGCACGATCTCTTCCAATACCGCGACCATCGGCGCCTCGGCATGGGCAGCGCCAAGGTCCACGGCTTCCAGATCGCGTTGGAACGCCTGCACGTGCAGGGCCTCCAATTGGCTGAAGAATTCGCCGGTGGCGAAAGGGTCGAACGCCGAGCTGGTCAGGCCGTCGCGCAGGGCCTTGAGCAGGCCCGGCACCAGCGCCAGCAGGCGGATGCGCGACTCGGGCTCGTCGTGGGGTTCGACGCTCCAGATCAAGTCGTCCATGGTGTTCAGGCCGCTGGCCCACTCGCTGGACTCCACGCCATGCTTGAGGCATACCAGCAGCAGCACCTTGCTCCAGGCTTCCTCCAGCAGGCGCACCACCACTTCCGGCAGGGTGCGGCCAAACAGCCGGCGGTTCAATTCAACCTGCACCAGGCGCCGCGCGAGGTCGGCCTTGGCCCGGCCCTCCTCGGCGTCGCGGGTGCGTTGTTCGAGCAGTTCGCTGCGACGGCGCTCGTCGGCGCTGAAGGCGAGGAAATCCACCAGCAGCTCAGAGAACAGCGCCGGGTCGTCGACGAAGTCGTTGAGCAGGCGCTGAACGATCTGCTCAATGCGCATGTACAGGCTGTCGCGCTGGTTGTCGTCGCGCCCACCCCAACCCATGGCAGCGGCGGCGATTTCGTTGAGCAACCGGCGGGCCGGGTGGCTGCCACGGGCGAAGAAGCTCTTGTCCAGCACCGCGACCTTGAGCATGGGGATCTGCAGGCGGGCAATCAGTACTTTCAGCGAATCGGGCAGGCTGCGGTCGTCGAGAATGAACTCGAAGAGCATGGAAATCAGGTTGATGACGTCTTCGTCGACCGTGCCGACCACGCGAAACTTGCCGCTCTTGACGCTGACCCGGGTCAGCAGTTGCTCGAGCTGGTAGCGCAGGTCGAAGTCGTCCTGGTGCGCGGGCACCGGCGAGCTGGGCACGTACTGCTGCAGGTGGGAGAGCAGGCGCATCAGGTCGTTGGTGGAAATCGGCTGGGGCTCGGCCTGGGTCTCGAGCTTGGGGGCAACGCTGCCGCGCAGGCCGTGGATCAACTCCTGCAGGGCGCTGAATACTTCCTGCACGGCTTCATCCGGCGGCGCCGGGCGCATGCCTGCCCCGCCCGCCGTGCCGCCGCTGGCGCTGGGCGCCTCGCTGCCGGCACGGGGGCGTGGGATGGGGCGGTCTTCGGCGCGGCGGGTGGGCGCGGCCTTGAGTTCAGGAAGAATGCCGGTGGCGATCAGCAACTGGTTGGCGTCGCCGTAGAGTTTTTCGGTATCGCTGAGCACATACTTTTCAAACAGCTTGAGGATAATCAGCTTGACCTTGATCTCAACCCCCAGATTTCGCCCCGCCTGCAGGAAGAAATCGCAGAGCATCGCCGGCCCCAAGGGATTGGTGGAATCCTCCAGGCGCCGCGGTACCAAGGTATTGAGGCGCGTGGTGAGCTGGCCGAGGGCGAAGCCGTCACGGGCGAATACCTTGCCGACCATGGCATCGAGGGCCACGGTGCGTTCGAGTTCATCATTGGGGACTAACGCAAGCTTGTCGTAATTCATCGGCGCGGGCGCGTCATGGGTGACGTCGTACTGGCCGATACGAACGAAGGCTTCGTAGAACTTGTCCAGAAACCCCCGTTCGATGCTCTTTCGCTTCAAGCGCAGGTCGCGCATGGCTTCGAAAAAATTATTCTGGTCGACATTGTTCTGCGCCTTGTCGGCCATTTCGAACAAGGTGTCGTCAGCATTGTCGAACAAGGCTTGCAACGCATGCTTGAGCTGCTGCGCGGCCTTGTCACGAACTTGCAGAAGAACGACAGGCAGGCGAGCAAGCGGGGCCGACGACGCAGCCTGTTCGGCCGCCGCCTTGTTCAAGGGCACCACTTTCCCATCGTTCTGCATGCCCGTCCCCTGCCTGAGTAGATTCGGAACCCGATATAAGAGATCGTTCACTGCAAGCCCTGGTATCCAAGCACCGCTGACTTGCCGAGCACTCTTTGGCCGAGTGAAACGGTTTAAGTTCGCGGGAAACGGAAAAAACGTCAAAGACGTGACGTCAATATCAAGGCAGTCATTATTCAACAACGGCCACAGGCTTGCTAGTGCCTTCTCTACAAACAGCACCTCGTGTGTGATAGACCACAAAAATGAAAAAAAGTTAAAAAATATCCGACCAAGGGCACGTTTGTTTCCCAGTGCGCTCTTATAGGCAGGCCATTTACCGCCTGGCGGCTTGCTGCCCTATAATCGCGCCACTTGTATTGGGAGCCTGCCATGCCGAACTTACGCCTCGCCGACCTGACCGCCGAAATCGAAGCCAACGTGCGCCGCGCGCTGCTGGAAGATGTCGGCAGCGGCGACATCACCGCCCAACTGATCCCCGCCGAGCGCCTGGCCAAGGCCACCATCATCACCCGCGACGACTGCAGCATCGCTGGCACCGCCTGGGTGGATGCGGTGTTTCGCCAACTCGACCCGCGGGTGGCGGTGCACTGGCAGGTCAGCGACGGCGAGCGCGCCAAGGCCAACCAACCGTTGTTTCACCTCGAAGGCCCGGCGCGTTCGCTGCTGACCGGCGAGCGCACGGCGCTGAATTTCCTGCAGATGCTCTCCGCCGTGGCTACCCGTGCACAGTATTTCGCCGACAAGGTGGCCGACACCCAGGTGAAGCTGCTCGACACCCGCAAGACCCTCCCCGGCCTGCGCCTGGCGCAGAAATACGCGGTGACTTGCGGCGGCTGCCACAACCATCGAATCGGGCTGTACGACGCCTTCCTGATCAAGGAAAACCATATCGCGGCCTGTGGCGGCATTCCCCAGGCGATCAGCGCCGCCCATCGCATCGCCCCCGGCAAGCCGGTAGAGATCGAGGTCGAGAGCCTGGCCGAATTGAAGGAAGCGCTGGATGCCGGAGCCGATATCGTCATGCTCGACGAGTTGAGCCTCGATGACATGCGCGAGGCCGTGCGCCTGAACGGCGGCAGGGCGAAACTGGAGGCCAGCGGCGGGATCAACGAGGCCACGCTGCGGGTGATTGCCGAGACCGGGGTGGACTACATCTCCATCGGCGCGATGACCAAGGACGTCAAAGCCGTGGACCTGTCCATGCGCTTGAGCCTATAACAGGCAACCTAGCACCCCCGTTGGAGCGGGCAATGCCCGCGATAGCAGCGCTGCTAACTACCAGTTGATCACCGGCAGCCTCTCCACTTCCGGCCGCGCAAACAGATAGCCCTGCATCAGCGAAATCCCCAAGGCCTGCAGGGCGATGCGCTCTTCCATCGTTTCCACGCCCTCCGCCACGATCTTGATTCCCAAGCGATCGGCCACCAGCACGATGCCCGCCACAATCGCCTCGCGCACCGGGTCGCTATCAATGGAACGGGTCAGGGCCATGTCCAGCTTGAGCACCTTGGGCTGGAAGGTCGCCAGCAGGTTGAGCCCCGAATAACCTGAGCCGAAATCGTCGATGGCCGTGGTGAAACCCTGCTTTTCATATTCGGCGAAAATACCCTTCAAGTGATCGGGCTCTTCGACACGCTCGCCCTCCGTCACTTCGAACATCAAGCGTTCCAGCGGGAAACCGAACTGCCGCGCAGCTTCCAGGGTGGCGCGGATGCAGGTTTCCGGACGGTACACCGCGTTGGGGAGGAAATTGATGCTCAACAGAGCGTCGGGGATATCGAGCAGACCGGCCTGGGCCGCCAACTCGATGGCCTTGACCCGGCACGCCTGGTCGAAGCGGTAGCGGTTGGTGTCGTTGACTTGGCTGAGAATGCTGTAGGCGGATTCTCCCTGTGTGCCGCGAACCAGCGCTTCATAGGCGAACGGCTGCTGCGTGCGCACGTCGACGATCGGCTGGAAGGCCATGGTGAACTGGAAATCGAGGCCCTCGAGGTTGCGGCAGTTGGCGCAACTGATGGCTTCGAAAGGTTGTACGAAAATGCTTTGGCTCATAGGCGCCCACTCCAACGACGGCACAATGACAGTACTGTTTTACAGAAGCCTGGGGGATTCTGAAAGCATACTGTCATATAGACATCAGCGGCGAAAAAATCTATTCGTAACACGGACGAATGGCTGTTCTACGCTTGTCCCCACAAGACGACCGCGATCAGCCCAAACACCAATACCGACACTACAGTGGACGCTCGCCCTACTCGGTACATTGTTCTGCGGCAATCGTGCCACCAGCTGTAGTGCGGCTGGGTCTGGGCGTGAAGCTCGAGGAACAAAGCGCCCAGGCCAACCAGCGGGATCGCCAGGGCCAGGGTGAGGACGGTGGTCAGGGTGTCGGTTGTTTCCATACGGTGTGTCCCCAGGTTTTATCTTCTGGGGAATTAGTGGGGCGGATTGGGGGAAAGTTCGTTGGGGTGATGAGTGGTCAACCCACGGCGACAAGGTGCTTGCCGAAAGCGCTGAAAAAAGACCAAAATACCGACCTGGAAATGAGGCCGATTTTATGCAAAACGTCATGGCGGATATCGCTGTCAGCGTATCAGAACTCAAGAAAAACCCTACTGCCGTTCTCAGTGGAGCCCACGGACAGCCCGTAGCAGTGCTGAACCACAATAAAGTCATGGGCTACATGGTCCCTGCAGATGTATTCGAGGCCATGATCGAGCGGCTTGATGATCTCGATCTGAAAGAAATGATCGAAGCTCGCCAACACGAGACACCGGTGCCGGTAGATTTGGATGACCTATAAGCTTGAATTTTTACCCGCTGCACTAAAAGAGTGGGACAAGCTTGCTCACCCATTGCGGGATCAGCTAAAGAAGAAGCTCCGCGAGCGGCTGCTTACGCCGCGCGTTCCTGCAGATGCGCTGTCGGGATTACAGGACCACTACAAGCTCAAGCTTCGTAGCGCGGGATATAGGTTGGTTTATCGAGTGGAGGACCTGCGCGTTGTGGTGACCGTTGTAGCGGTAGGCAAACGCGAGCGCAGCGACGCCTACCAGCAGGCTAAAAACCGGCACTGATCTGCGCACCTTCCATTTAGCGCCTGAGATAACTTCCCATTGGCACCCCGCGGTGAACCAGGGGTCCCACTCTTTTTGGGCAGTGGAGGCACAGGCCATGGCAATTACGGTAAAGAAACTCAGCGGTAGCGAGATCCCCGACGAAATGCGCGCCCAGGACCCAGCCATTGAAGTGGCCTACCAGGTCGAAGATGCCGATGGCAAAATTCACCACCGGCATACCGACGTCGATGCTGCGGCGCTGGCTGTGGAGTTGAGTGAGCGCGACAAGCACGATGGCGATTGAGCCCGGCTTACAGCCAGGATTCGACCACGCGGCGGTCGAGCTCTTCCCAGTCGGCCATGCCCAGCACCCGAGTGGTGTTCAGGCCACGCAGGAAGCCGCGCAGCTGCTGCGCCGCGGCCTGGCGGTCGGCGGGTTCGCAGAGTTCGTTTTGCAGAATGGCGGCGTAGGTTTCCAGGTAGTCGTCTACCCGGTCGCGGAATTCCGGCAGGACAGCATCGCGGATGAGGTCGAAGGTACGGCGCTTTTGCGGGGCATTCACGGCAGGCTCTCTTTTTCGTGGTTCGAGGCTGGGGCCAGTGTAGGAGATGGTGGTGATGCGGGGGAAGGTGGGAATTTCTATAGTGGGTATTGAGGGAAATGTGGTGTCCTGCGCATGCGCCGCTGTCGGGTGGCCCGGATCAACGTGCAGCATCAACCTAGATTTTCATCTGTTCGAACTTCCCTGGCGCGCTGAATCGCCAGGCTACCCTGAACGCTGCACCACCACTAATTCGCTCGGACTGATCAACAATCGCTGGCCACCAACGCACGAGGTTCTCAGCCTTGCTCCAATAGGCCGCCTGCCCCCACTGCCGAGCCAGACAAAAGACCGGAAGGCCACTTTCCCTGAACGCTTTTCTTTCGATATCGCCTTTAGAAAACCGGTCCTGGGAAACAACGGACCAGCCGCCCTCAGACTTCAAGGTTGCCAGCCAGCGAACATCACTCTCGCTTTGAACGAACTTGTCCTTGAGCGCAACAACACGATGGCCATCAACCTTGGATAGCTCGTGTAAGGCTCTGGCAATGGAGGGCGGAAGATTGTTATCGTTCAAAAAATTCAAGCCGCAATCCTTTGCTCATAGGCCACTGCAGATTCAACTGCCGACAACGCGATCTCAAAGATAGTGGCAACTCGCTTGGCATTTTCCCCCTCAGCTTTATAAGCCAGATAGAGCGCTGAAGTATCGATGCCGACTTCTGTGAGGATTGGCTTGCCAAAATTTCGTGCAGGGTCGAGCACAATCTCCTTGCTGCGCTTCTGCGGGTACCAACGCTGGGCCGCACCTTGACCGGCATAATCAATACCTTCGTAGAGAGACGGCTTGATGACCTGCTTGAACGCCCATTGGCGCTTGACCAGATCAAGCAATGCCTCGTCGCCGGTCTCATCCAGTACTGTGGCAAAAACGCTACGCCCATCAGTTTGAAAGCGTTTGCAGGTGAAGGGATAAGGCTGTTCGAACATTTCCTTTGCCTGTCGGGAGGCGCTGCGAATTGCTTGCAGACTGACGCCGTGGCGCCGAAACGCATGAACGAATCTGATTTCAAGCAAGTCGTGGAAGCCCAGCAGGTTCTCTTCGAGAAACGCCAACTGAGGCGTCCAGAGCCCCGGGTGGGCAACTCCATGTGCGCGGTAGCCGAATACCCAGCGACGAATATCGTTGGCGGGAATTCCGGTATAGAGGGAGGCCTCCCTCGGCGTATACAGCCCAACGCCAATGAGGCGGCTCGGTGTTTCGGTGTCGGTCATGCGCGCCTCCCTGGTATGCGGGCTGAGATGAGGGGCAGATTCTGAGGCCCTTGCGGTATCGGATCAATGATTACGGGGGCTTCGACAGAAATACTCACAATTCCTACAAAAATGATGGATGAACCACTGTCCGCAGTCATCGCCGACGCGGTGTTCAAGCCCATGCCCGCCAAAGGATGAAATCGCCGGCCAATCCCATCGACAGCCGCCACCGCTGGACTTATTGTTATGTACCGAACCTCACGGCTAGCGTACCGTGGGCGATACCAAGTTAATTGCAGAATCCTGCGCCCGGGCCGACAGAGAGATTATCGGCCTGGACGGCCCGCCACTCGGCTGGCCCCCAAGGAATCCAGGGTCAAGAACGTCCGTTTCGCCTTGATACTTTGGAGCCCCGCCTATGCAAATCGAGCGTCTGGACACCATTCAGCACGACCTTGAAGACACCGCCACCCACCTGGCGGCGCTGTCGACGATGCTGGAGGGACACGCGCTGTATTTGCGCCACTCGCGCTGCGCCGACCATTCGCTGGAAATCGAGTCCATCGAGCATCGGCTGCACGGGCTCGCCGCTTCCATCGCCGACCTGCGCGGTGTAGCCGGAAAAATCCGTAACGTCGCCTGACTCCCTCGTTTTAGAGCCTTCGTTTGGGCTAGCCTGCGGTATATTCTGCAACTTTTAATTTCAGCGGCGGGGCCGACGGATGAGCGACGATCAATTGAAAGGGCTGCGCGCCGAAATCGACCACCTGGATTGCGAAGTGATTCGGCTGCTGGGACAACGGTTCAGCGCCACCGAAGCGGTGGGCCGGATCAAGGCGACGCAGAACCTGCAGGCGGTGGATGAGCAGCGTGAAGCGGCGCAGGCGCAGAAGTATGCGGAGCTGGCGCGGCAGTTTGGCGTGCCGGATGAGGTGGTGCAGAAGCTGTTTCGGGTGGTGATCGATGAGGTGGTGAGGAATCACCGGGCGATTCGGGATGGGGCCAAATCCGCGTAACAAGGAAGCTCTTCAGTAGGCACCCCGGGTGCAGGGATTTGCCACATTCCTTGCTACAGGGCGCCCCGAGTGAAAACCGGCCGGCGCGCTTCATTGGTGATGCGCTCATGCTTGGCCTGGGCATAGAGCGGCGCGAAGCGGGCGAGGTCGATGTTGCCGTAGTGGGCCAACGCCTCATGCACGCGCTGGTCGTAGTCCACCTCGGTGATGTAGCGGTAAAGCGAACAGCGGTAGGGTAATGCGAACTGCAGCGCCAGCAACTCCGGCAGGTATTGCGGTGGCGTGGTGAAGCAATTTTCAAGGTCGATGGCCATCGCTGGCACGCCCGGAATGCTAGGGATCATCACATTGCCTGCCCACAGGTCGATATGGCTGATGCCCTTGCCATGCAGATCACGCAACAACCCAAACAGTGTGCTGATCAGTTGCTGAACCGAGCCGGGATGAGCACGCAGCCATTGCGCGCCGTCGGTGTAGCCATTCAGCAAGCGGGTGACCAGAAACTGCTCCTTGACCCAACCCAGCCGCGAACGAGTGTAGCCATAGCCCACCATCTCCGGCACGGCGGCGCCACGCTGGTTGGCCTCGGCGGTGTTGATCATTTCTTCCACGAGCCAGTCGTAGGTGCCGTTGCTTTTGCGTACGCCGCGGGTGGCACGCACCTGCTTGCGCAGGTTGCGGATGCTCACGCGTTTGCCGAATAGCGCTACGTTGGCTTGTGGCAGCGGTTCGGTGGCGAGGCGCCTTTTCAGAGGGCGGGCCAGCCAGTTGTGCATGGCATCAAGGACGGCTGCGTCGGGCTTTTCGCGGAAGAAGTAGACGGTTTTACCGCAGGTCACGCGGTGGGGGTAGTTGAGGGTATGCCGAAAATCTTCCCGTGGCATCGTTCGTCCTGGGTGATTGCAATGTGACATTATTGTTACATATGTTGTATCGATTTTGTTATGGGAATTTCACATAAATTTGACGAATGGGTTGGTTTAGAGCGGATGGTGGGGCTGACGGGGGTATTGAGGCGGATGGATGGACGGAGGACGGACAGGTGGAGGGCTGACTTGCGCAAAGGCTTGGCGCGGAGGCGATGCCTTGCAGCTGAGGTTTACTGAATGGCGGGGGTAATGCGGGGAGGGGGGAGCTGAATGGTGCCGGAGATAGGAATCGAACCTACGACCTTCGCGTTACGAGTGCGCTGCTCTACCGACTGAGCTACACCGGCGTTCCGAGGCGTTAAGCTATCACTGTCCCCGTCTTTCAACAATACTTTATGCCGAAGCAGACGAGCCCCGCACACGGGGCTCGGTGTTACAACCTATACATTAAGGGCAGCCACCCTGACCGGATTTCAGACCCCGGCCACCATCACAAATCGAGGACCCTGCTGTATCCATGGCCCACGTCATGTTTGCTGCACCAGCAGTATAGGTGGGAACATACTTGAACGTAAGAGCGGTGGTGCCATCAGTCGCAGTCGCCGAACTAGTACCTTCGAGTACGCCAGCGGTAATAGTCAACGACTTGAGGTTCGTAGTAGTCGCAACAGCCGGAACACCATTGGAGCCAGCAACACAGCCGGTCAAAGCACCAGTTTCCTGCGCACAAGACGATACAGCCATTTTATACGATGCAATGTCGTTGATCGTCGCAGACGCTTTCGCGCGGGATTGGTAGTTGCTGTATTGCGGGATGGCCACAGCAGCCAAGATACCGACGATCGCTACGACGATCATCAATTCGATCAAGGTAAAGCCTTTCTGAGCAGCTTTCATTTTGGTATTCCCTCCAGAGGGCAGCATTTGAGGTGTCTCTGAAAGAGATAGAGCACAGCGCGTGCCAACTCCACTCCGACGGAGAAGCCCACGTTTTTCGACGGTTTCCTGCCCCCCGTCTCACCACTCAGGAACAGTTTCTGACGTTTTTTGTCACTTTGACGCCGAGCATTTGGCACCAGAGTCCGACTAAGCTATAAACGGTCCCATCATTTGCATCCGGTGCCCCAATGAACGATATCGCCCTCAGCGGCCTCGCCAAAAATTTGGTACAGGCTGAACTCCTCACTCCGAAGGCCGCTCAGGACGCGGCGCTGCAGGCGCAGCGCGGCAAGGTATCGCTGGTGCATTACCTGGTGATGAACAAGATGGTGCCTGCTTCGAAGGTCGCCGAAGTCGCGTCGGACCAGTTCGGCTTGTCACTATTGGAACTGTCGACGCTGGACAAAGACGGCCAGCCGCGCAATCTAGTGAGCGAGAAACTGCTTCGCCAGCATCGGGCGCTACCCTTGTGGCGTCGCGGTAACAAGCTGTTCGTCGGTCTTTCGGACCCGACTAACCACCAAGCCATCACTGACATCCAATTCAGTACGGGCCTGACCACCGAAGCGATTCTGGTGGAGGACGACAAGCTTAGCGACGCGATCGACAAATTCTTCGAGACCAACTCCACCGGCTTAGAGGAACTGAGCGACGTTGACCTCGACGGCGTGGACGTCGAACAAATCGAAGACCGCGGCAAGGACATCGTTGGCCAAGACGCTGACGACGCCCCGGTAGTCCGCTTCGTCAACAAAATGCTGCTAGACGCCATCCGCGGCGGCTCTTCCGACTTGCACTTCGAGCCCTACGAAAAGACCTACCGTGTACGCTTCCGTACCGATGGCATGCTCAAGGAAATCGCGCGCCCACCTATCAACCTCGCAGGCCGAATCGCCGCCCGCTTGAAAGTCATGGCAAGCCTGGACATCTCCGAACGCCGCAAGCCCCAGGACGGCCGGATCAAGATGCGCATTTCAAAAACCAAGTCCATCGACTTCCGGGTCAACACTCTCCCCACCCTGTGGGGCGAAAAGATCGTGATGCGTATCCTCGACCCCTCGAGCGCCCAAATGGGTATCGATGCACTCGGCTACGAAGCGGATCAAAAAGAGCTCTATGTCCAGGCTCTCAAGCAGCCCCAAGGCATGATCCTGGTCACCGGCCCCACCGGCTCCGGCAAAACCGTATCGCTGTACACCGGCATCAACATCCTCAACACGGTCGACATCAACATCTCCACTGCCGAAGACCCGGTGGAAATCAACATGGAAGGCATCAACCAGGTCAACGTCAACAACCGTCAAGGTCTCGACTTTGCCCAGGCGTTGCGTTCCTTCCTGCGCCAAGACCCTGACGTCATCATGGTGGGTGAGATCCGAGATCTGGAGACCGCCGAAATTGCCATCAAGGCCGCCCAGACCGGTCACTTGGTACTCTCCACGCTCCACACCAACAGCGCCGCGGAAACCCTGACACGATTGATGAACATGGGCGTTGCAAGCTTCAACATCGCCACTTCCGTGAGCCTGATCATCGCCCAGCGGCTGGCGCGCAAGCTGTGCCCGCTGTGCAAGCGCGAATCCGATATCCCGCGCGAAGCCCAGCTAGAAGAAGGCCTGCCAGCCGATATGATCGGCACCTTCAAAATCTATGAACCGGTCGGGTGTGAATCTTGCAACGGCGGCTATAAAGGCCGGCAAGGTATCTACGAAGTGGTCAAGAACACCAAAGAGCTGCAGCGCTTGATCATGGAAGCGGGCAACTCCATCGAGATTTCCACGCAGATGCGCAAGGACGGTTTCAATGACCTGCGCACCTCCGGCCTGAAGAAGGTCATGCAGGGCATTACCAGCCTCGCCGAAGTCAACCGCGTCACCAAGGATTGAGCTAAATGGCAACCAAAGCACCCAAGGTCAATATGTATGCCTGGGAAGGGCTTGACCGCAAGGGCACTGTCATCAAGGGCGAGAGCAGTGGCGCGAGCATTGCGTTGGTCAGAGCACAGTTGCGCAAGCAAGGCATCAGCCCAGGCAAGATAAGGAAACGCGCAGCACCGCTATTCAAGAAAGGCAAAAAGATTAAGCCGATGGACATTGCGCTATTCACTAGGCAGATGGCAACAATGATGCGCGCTGGAGTGCCGCTGCTCCAGTCCTTTGATATCATTGGAGAGGGTAATGAAAACCCTAATATGCGCAAGTTAGTCGACGAGGTAAAACAGGAAGTAGCGGCCGGGAATAGCTTTGCTTCTTCGCTACGCAAAAAACCTGAATACTTCGATGATCTATACTGCAACCTCATAGATGCAGGCGAGCAGGCGGGCGCGCTGGAAACATTGCTAGATCGCGTCGCGACCTATAAAGAAAAAACCGAAGCGCTCAAAGCTAAAATCAAAAAAGCAATGACTTATCCAATTGCGGTAGTGATTGTAGCGATCATCGTGACTGGCATTTTGCTGATAAAAGTGGTTCCACAGTTCCAATCTGTTTTTGCCGGTTTCGGTGCGAAACTACCTGCATTTACCTTAATGGTCGTGGGACTTTCCGAAGCAGTTCAGGCGTGGTGGTACATAATGCTCATAGCGTTCATAGCAGTGGCATTCGCCTTCAAGCGCGCAATGAAGACCTCAGAAAAATTCCGTAATGGAGTAGATCGGGCTTTGTTAAAGGTTCCCATCCTAGGCACCATCTTGTACAAGTCCTCTGTGGCGCGCTACGCGCGAACGCTTTCCACGACTTTTGCTGCAGGCGTGCCGTTAGTGGAGGCACTCACATCTGTGTCCGGCGCGACTGGCAATGTCATCTTCCGCAATGCGGTAGACAGTATTAAGGCCGACGTTTCCAGCGGGACCCAACTCAACGTCTCCATGCGCAGCACAGGCGTGTTCCCCAGCCTGGCCATACAAATGACCGCTATAGGAGAGGAGTCTGGTGCGCTGGACGATATGCTCGACAAGGTCGCTGGCTTCTACGAAGTTGAAGTGGACAACATGGTCGACAACCTGACCAGTCTTCTCGAACCCATTATTATGTCTGTCCTGGGCATTCTCGTCGGCGGCTTGGTTATCGCCATGTACCTCCCCATCTTCCAGCTCGGCGATGTTGTATAACCAATGACCCTACCAGAATTCCTCGCCAGCTCCCCCCTGGCCTTCACCCTCTGCGCCCTCCTCTTGGGCCTCCTGGTCGGCAGCTTCCTCAACGTAGTCATCCACCGCCTCCCCATCATGCTGGACCGCGACTGGAAAGCCCAATCCCGGGAAATCCTCGAACTCCCCCCCGAGCCCGAGCCGCCCCGCTACAACCTGATCCTCCCGAACTCCACCTGCCCCCACTGCAGCCACAAAATCCGCGCCACGGAAAACATCCCGATCCTCAGCTACCTGCTGCTCAAGGGCCGCTGCTCCCAGTGCAAGGCCCCGATCAGCAAACGCTACCCGCTGGTGGAACTGGCCAGCGGCCTGCTGACCGCGTTCATCGCCTACCACTTCGGTTTCAGCTACCAGGCCGGCGCCTTCATGCTGCTGACCTGGGGCCTGCTGGCCATGAGTATGATCGACGTCGACCGCCAGCTGCTGCCCGACGCCCTGGTGCTGCCGCTTCTGTGGCTGGGCCTGATCGTCAATGCCTTCGGCCTGTTCACGGATTTGAGCAGCGCGCTGTGGGGCGCCGTGTTCGGCTACCTGTCGCTATGGCTGGTGTTCTGGCTGTTCAAGCTGGTGACCGGCAAGGAAGGCATGGGCTACGGCGACTTCAAGCTGCTGGCCATGCTCGGCGCCTGGGGCGGCTGGCAGATCCTGCCGCTGACGGTGCTGCTGTCGTCGCTGGTGGGCGCGGTGCTGGGGGTGATCATGCTGAAGCTGCGTAACCAGGCCACCAGCACGCCGATTCCCTTTGGTCCTTATCTGGCGATTGCGGGCTGGATTGCCCTGCTGTGGGGTGGTCAAATAACGGCCTCCTATCTGCACTTCGCCGGATTTTAAATGACAGCTGCAAAACCCTGGGTGCTGGGCCTGACCGGCGGCATCGGCAGTGGCAAGAGCGCCGCCGCCGAGCGCTTCGCCGCGCACGGGATTCATATGGTCGACGCCGACCAGGCCGCGCGCTGGGTAGTCGAGCCAGGGCGCCCGGCGCTCAAGCAATTGGCTGAACACTTCGGCAGCGAGATACTCCAAGCTGATGGCAGCCTGGACCGCGGCGCCCTGCGCAAGAAAATCTTTGAAGACCCTGAGCAACGGCGCTGGGTCGAGGCCCTGCTGCATCCGCTGATCGCCCAGGAAATCACCGACAACCTGGCCAAGGCTACGTCGCCCTACGCGGTGTTCGTGTCGCCATTGATGGTCGAGTCCGGCCAATACAAACGCACCGACCGCCTGCTGGTGATCGACGCGCCGGTGGAGCTGCAACGGGCCCGCACCCTGGCCCGCGACACCACCACCGCCGAGCAGGTCGAGGCCATCCTCAAGGCCCAGGCCACGCGCGAACAGCGCCTGGCGCTGGCCAACGACGTACTGCTCAACGACCGCGACCTGGCCTGGCTGCACGCCGAGGTCGACCGCCTGCACCACTTTTACCTGACTTTACCTGGAGGCCATTCATGAGCCAACCTTTGACCGTCGAATGCCCTACCTGCGGCGCCCCCGTGGAATGGAACGCCAGCAACATCAACCGGCCGTTCTGCTCCGACCGCTGCAAGTTGATCGACCTGGGCGCCTGGGCGTCGGAAGAACACAAGATTCCGGTGAGCCCGGACGCCGAAGACGATCTTTTCTCGGATGATTTGCCGCCCCGCGAGCATTGATCCCCTTGGGCGCGCCGCCCTCCGAGTGGCGGCGCCGGCCCGAGCGCAAAAACCTTCCCTGCCAGCAAAACCCCTCAGCACCTGACACATTTGCGCGCTAAGCTAGTGCCCATGGATGACTCAGATTACCTGCGCCTGCTCACCAACCAAGCCGAGCAAGCCAACGCCTTTCTCTCCAATGCGCGCAAATGGGAACGCGAGCGTTGGGTGTGCGAGCGGCTTTTGCAGGGGCTGAACATCCCCTACCGCACCGATGAGTTCGTGCCTGCCGGCCAGGAGCCGCCGGACGTGCTGTTTCGCGATGCCTGTTTCGAGGTGTTTTTCGTGCTCGACGAGGGCCGCAGGCTGAACGACGAGTGGCGCGAAGAACTGCAGCGCCGCCGCAGCGCCTTTTCCTTAAGCCAACTGGTACGCCGCGAGGCCCGGCCCAAGCGCATTCGCGCGCCGGAGCTGTTGCAGCGGTTGGCGCCGACCCTGCGCAAGAAGGCGCACAACTACAAGGAACGGGACATCGAGCTGGGCGAGCTGGACATCATCGCCTTCACCAGCCTCAAGCGCGAAGTGCTGGACCTCAACAGTCACTTCCCGCCGCCTACCGAATACCTGCGCCAGGGCTGGCGCTCGCTGTCGCTGGTGGGCCCGACCTTCGCTCGCGTGCTGTTCGCCCACCCCGGCGCGCCGGACTTCCTGCGCAACAACTTGGGGCGCAGCATCGTGTTCGATGTGGGCATCAGCTTGTGAGTGAAATTGTCCCATGGCGCAGCGTGGGCGGCAGTGGTACAAGGATCACAGAACTGTGGTGGGGCCAACAGCTCGCAGGCTGCGCCAGCTCCTACGGCGACCGTATTGGCACCTTGCGATCCGAACTGGCAATACGGTCGGTGTAGGAGCTGGCGCAGCCTGCGAGCTGTTGAAGCCATTGAACCGTGTAACGTTCCCACAGTCTGAAGCGTCTACCTTCCAGAGGCCCCCATGACCAGCCGTCTGAACCCCGAAGACCAGCGCCGCGTAGATGAATACCTGCGCGCGCCCCAGCATCGAGTCGAGCGCCCGCCTTTCCGGCCGTGGCTGCTCCTGGTGCTGGTGATTGTCGCGGTGGTCGGGCTGGGCCTGTTGAGCCGCTTGCTGAGTACCCTGGTGCTATGAGCTGCCTAGCGCTCGCCCGGGAATCGCGGCCGAATTCCGTAAACCTTATGAGATATCCCTATGACTCACCGTATCGTGATTGTCGGCGGCGGCGCCGGCGGCCTGGAACTGGCGACCCGCCTGGGTAACAGCCTGGGCAAGCGTGGCAAGGCCAGCGTCGTGCTGGTGGACGCCAACCTCACCCACATCTGGAAACCCCTGCTGCACGAAGTGGCGGCCGGCTCCCTGAACTCGTCGGAAGACGAGCTCAACTACGTCGCCCAGGCCAAGTGGAACCACTTCACCTTCCAGATGGGCCGCATGGGCGGGCTCGACCGCGCCGCCAAGCGCATACACCTAGACGCCACCCTCGACGAGAATGGCGAAGAACTGGTGCCTGCACGCTCGCTGAACTACGACACCCTGGTCATGGCCGTGGGCAGCACCACCAATGACTTCGGCACCCTGGGCGCCGCCGAGCACTGCCTGTTCCTCGACACCCGCAAGCAGGCCGAGCGCTTCCACCAGCAGCTGCTTAACCACTACCTGCGCGCCCACGCCGGTGACGAAGACCAGGTCGCGTCCATCAGCGTGGCCATCGTCGGCGCCGGCGCCACCGGTGTGGAACTGGCCGCCGAGCTGCACAACGCCGCCCAGGAACTGGCCGCCTACGGGCTGGGCCGGATCAAGCCGGAAAACATGCACATCACCCTGATCGAGGCCAGCCCGCGCGTGCTGCCAGCGCTGCCCGAGCGGATCGGCGCGCCGGTGCACAAGACCCTGGAGAAACTCGGCGTCACCGTACTGACCGGCGCCTCGGTCAGCGAAGTGACCGCCGACGGCCTGCGCACCGCCGATGGCAAGGAAATCCCGGCGGCCTTGAAGGTGTGGGCCGCAGGCATCCGCGCGCCGGGCTTCCTCAAGGATATCGATGGCCTGGAAACCAACCGCATCAACCAGCTGCAAGTGCTGCCGACCCTGCAGACCACCCGCGATGAAAACATCTTCGCCTTCGGTGACTGCGCGGCCTGCCCGCAGGCCGGCACCGACCGCAACGTACCGCCACGGGCCCAGGCGGCGCACCAGCAGTCGTCGATGCTGGTGAAATCCTTGAAGCTGCGGATCGAAGGGACCAACACCCTGCCGGAATTCACCTACAAGGATTACGGCTCGCTGATTTCGCTGTCGCGCTTCTCGGCGGTGGGCAACCTGATGGGCAATCTCACCGGCAGCGTGATGCTGGAAGGCTGGCTGGCGCGGATGTTCTACGTGTCGCTATACCGCATGCACCAGATGGCGCTGTTCGGAATTTTCCGGACGGCGATGCTGATGCTCGGCAGCCGCATCGGGCGTGGTACCGAGCCGCGGCTCAAGTTGCACTGAGGCCAGTGCCCGCGGCTCACATTCGCGTGATGAGCCGGGACTGACCTGAATATGAAAAGCCCGGTACGGGGATTGCCCCGGCACCGGGCTTTTTTGCGCTTGGCGCTCTACTCACCGGCAACCCCTTATCTGTTGCGCGCCGGGGTGAACGCCACTTGACCGGGCGTCTCAGGCCTTCTTGCGATACGCCATGGAATCGTCGATACGCTTGAGAATGTAGTCTCCCGCAGCCACGGCAGGGTAACGACTGTCAGCGGCTGCCACGCCCAGGTCCTGCGGGTCGACATTGGCCTCGTAGGTCGGGTCGAAAAAGGTCGCAATGGAATAACGCTCATGCCCGGACACGTTGATCACCCGGTGCAAAGTCGAACGGAAGCGGTCATTGGACCAGCGCCCCAGCAGGTCGCCGACGTTGACCACCAGGCTGCCCTCGATGGGCGTGGCGTCGATCCAGCTCTGGCTACCCAGCTCGCGCACCTGCAGGCCGCCGCTGTTATCCTGGTACAGCAGCGTGATGCAGCCGTAGTCGGTGTGCGGCGCCACGCCGAACTGGTCGTTTTCGGCCCGTGGCGGGTGCGGCGGGTAGTAGACCATCTGCGTGCGCTGCAGCGGCTTGGTGTATTTGGCGACGAAGAAGTCTTCGGCGATGCCCAGGCCCGCCGCCACTGCGCACAGCAGGTCGGCGCCAGCGCGGCCGATTTCGCGATAGTAGTCGCCCAGCACATCCTGCAGTTCGGGCATGAACACCGGCCACTGGTTGGGGCCGCGCAGCGCCTGGCCGGCGAGCACGCTGGGGTCGTCCTCGGGCAGCTCGAGGCCGATGCTGAAGAATTCCTTGTGGTCGGGCTTGGTGGCCTCGTACATCAAGGCGCCACCTAGGGCGTGCCAGCCGCGGTGGCGCCTGTTCACCGCCACGCCGCGTTTGGTCTCCACCGGGTGGGCAAAGAAGGTTTTCGCCGCCGCCATGGCGCGGTCGATCACGGCCTGGGGCACGCCGTGGTTGACGATGTAGAAGAAGCCGATGTCGACGCAGGCCTGGCGAATGGCCGACCCGGCACGCTGGATGCTCTGCGGGTCGCGTTCGCGTACGCCGGTCATGTCTATCAGCGGCAGGTTCTGGGGGGCGGTCATGGGGGCTCCTTATTAGAGGTGGATACCGGTATATACAGGAGAAAGCATTTTGCGTGCCGTTTGGTCTCCTGAGGATTCCCCCGGACCCGCCGCGACGCCTTGCGCCAACGCCCGCACCTGCGAATTGCTCCTACTGCCCGGCAACCTGATTACCGGGCAGGCTGTGTAGATACGGCACCATCCCTGTGCAAATGGTATCGATATGGTGCAACTTTTGGTGACACCACCCCACCCCCATCCACCGACCAAATGCCCGACGCCCCGCCACCGCTGATCTAGGCTTGCAACAAATAACTTGGCCTGCATCTTGCGTTACCTGTATATACAGGCTTAGATACCCACCTTTCCACGCATCCAGGACATCGCCATGCCAGCGTCCCTCGTTATCCAGCCCGGCCACTTCGACCTCGACCAACTGCGCTCCATCTATAAGCAGCAGGTGGGCTTCAGCCTGGACCCGGCCGCCCGCGCCGTGGTCGACGACGCAGCACGCACGGTCACCCAGATCATCGAGAACAAGCGCACGGTCTATGGCATCAACACCGGTTTCGGCTTGCTGGCCCGCACCTCGATTCCCGACCAGTCGCTGGCCAAGCTGCAACGCAACCTGCTGCTGTCGCACTGCACCGGCACCGGCCCGCTGCTGGACGACGCCAGCGTCGGCCTGATCATGGCGCTGAAAGTGGCGTCCCTGGCCCGCGGTTTCTCCGGTGTGCGCTGGGAGCTGATCGAAGCGCTCAACGCCCTGTACACCCATAAAGTCTTCCCGTGCATTCCGTCGCAAGGTTCGGTGGGCGCCTCCGGCGACCTCGCGCCCCTGGCCCACATGTCGGCGGTGCTGATCGGCGTCGGCCGCGTGCGCCATGAAGGCCGCGAGATGGATGCGGTCGAAGGCCTGGCTATCGCCGGCATGACCCCACTGGAGTTGGGCCCGAAAGAAGGCCTGGCGCTGATCAACGGCACCCAGGTGTCCACCGCCCTGGCCCTGCGCGGGCTGTTCGCCGCAGAGAAATTGTTCAGCGCCGCCGTGGTTGCCGGCAGCCTCAGCGTGGAAGCCCTGAAGGGCTCCCGCGTACCGTTCGACCCGCGCATCCAGGCCGTGCGCGGCCAGCCAGGGCAGATCGCCGTGGCGAGCTTCTACCGCGAAATCCTCGCGACCAGCGAAATCAGCGAATCCCACGCCACCTGCGACCGCGTGCAAGACCCGTACTCCCTGCGCTGCCAGCCCCAGGTGATGGGTGCCTGCCTCGACCACCTGCGCTTCGCTGCCGGCGTGTTCCTGCGTGAAGCCAACGCCGTGTCTGACAACCCGCTGGTGTTCAGCGCCGATGGCGACGTGCTCTCGGGCGGCAACTTCCACGCCGAACCGGTGGCCATGGCTTCCGACGTGCTGGCCCTGGCCATCTCGGAAGTCGGCGCCCTGTCCGAGCGCCGCATCGCTCAGCTGGTTGACCCGGCGCTCTCTGGCCTGCCGGCGTTCCTGGTATTGGAAGGCGGCCTCAACTCCGGCTTCATGATCGCCCAGGTGACTGCCGCAGCCCTGGCTTCGGAGAACAAGACGCTGGCCCACCCGGCGTCCATCGACAGCCTGCCGACCTCGGCCAACCAGGAAGACCACGTGTCCATGGCCACCTTCGCCGCCCGCCGCCTGCTGGACATGGCCGGCAACAGCAGCGCGGTGGTTGCCATTGAACTGCTGGGCGCAGCCCAGGGCGTGGACCTGCACACCCCGCTGAAAACCTCGCCGGTACTGACGGAAGTACTGGCGATGATTCGCAGCGAAGTGGCACATTACGATGAAGACCGCTACTTCGCCCCCGACATCGCCTTCGCGCGCGCCTGGGTGGAAGACGGCAAGTTTGGCCAATGGCTGCCGTTTGCCAGCCTGTATGAGTGATTGATAGCGAATAGGGCTGGTATGCCGTTGAGGTAGTGGCGTTCATGCGATCGCCAAGCTCGCAGGCTGGCGCCAGCTCCTACACCGACCGTGCTCCAGAGCCAGATTGGGCGCATACCCGCGCCGGCGCCATGCACGGTCGTGGGCATATTCGGCCTCGGCGCCATGCACGGCCAGAGGCATAATCGGCCTCGGCGCCAGGCACGGCCAGAGGCATAATCGGCCTCGGCACCATGCACGGCCAGAGGCATATTCGGCCTCGGCGCCATGCACGGCCAGAGGCATAATCGGCCTCGGCGCCATGCACGGCCAGAGGCATAATCGGCCTCGGCACCATGCACGGCCAGAGGCATAATCGGCCTCGGCGCCATGCGCGGTCGTGGTAGGAGCTGGCGCCAGCCTGCGAGCTTGGCGCTCGGACCGACGCCATCAATACCCAGCGAACTACGCCAGCACTTTTCTCAAGCCTTCCAAACGGGAAGTCACCCGCAATGACCGATCTCGCCACTACCCTCGAACTCCTGCGCAACGCCCTCGGCGCTTCTGCGGTGCTCACCGGCGCGGCCATCAGCCCGCGCCACCACACTGACTGGACCCGCCACGCCCCGGCCTGCCCGGCGGCGCTGTTGCTGCCCAGCACCACCGAGCAAGTCGCCGCCGCGCTGCGCATCTGCAATGCAGCCGGCCAAAGCGTGGTCCCCCAGGGCGGCATGACCGGCCTGGCCGGCGCCGCCGTGCCCCGCGCCACCGACATCGCCCTGTCCCTGGACAAGCTGCGCGGCATCGAGGAAATCGACACCGCCGCCGCGACACTCACCGTGCGCGCCGGCACCACCCTGCAGGAAATCCAGCAGGCCGCCGAGGAAGCCGGCCTGCTGTTCGCCCTCGACCTGGGCGCCCGCGGTTCCTGCCAGATTGGCGGCAACATCGCCACCAACGCCGGCGGCAACGCGGTGATCCGCTACGGCATGACCCGCGACCTGGTGCTGGGCCTGGAAGTGGTGCTCGCCGACGGCACTGTACTCAACCTGCTCAACAAGATGATCAAGAACAACTGCGGTTATGACCTGAAACAGTGCTTCATCGGCAGCGAAGGCACATTAGGGGTCATTACCCGTGCCGTGCTGAAGCTGGCGCCGCAACCGGGCGAGCAGACCACCCTGCTGTGCGCCCTGCCCGACTATGGCAGCGCGGTGAAATTGCTGCGGCGCCTCCAGCGCGACGTCGGCACGCCGCAGGCCTACGAGCTGATGTGGCAGGACTTCTACCGCATGGGCGTGTCCTGGCTGGAAAGCCCCGTCGCCCCGCTGGCCGACGACCACCCGCTGTACGTGCTGGTCGATACCGCCGCCGCCCGCGAGGCCCTGGAAAGCACCTTGGAGGCGGCCATGGAAGCCGGCGAGGTGGTCGACGCGATTCTCGCCAGCTCCCATACCCAGGCCCGCGCGCTGTGGAAAATTCGCGAAGCCACCGGCGAATTTCCCGCCCGCCTGACCCCACTGAACTTCGACGTGAGCCTGCCCATCGGCCAGATCGGCGACTTCGCCGAGCGCTGCCGGGTGTGCCTGGATGCCCGCTGGCCGGGTAACCACAGCGTCTATTTCGGCCATATCGGCGACAGCAACCTGCACCTCACCGTGGATTGCCGCTCGCTACCGCAACCCGCGCCTATGCTCGAGATCGAGGAAGAGGTGTTCGCGCTGGTGGGTGAAATGCAGGGTTCGGTGTCGGCCGAGCACGGTATTGGCCTGCTCAAACGCGAGTTCCTGCACCACAGCGTGACGCCGGAGGCGCTGGCCAGCATGCGCCAGCTCAAGGCCGCGTTCGATCCCAAGGGGATACTCAACCCGGGGAAAATTTTCATCTAGCCAAGGCCGGTTGTATATACCGGTATGGCACGCGAACTGCAGTATTCAAGCATCTCACAAACGCCACACGACTGACCGTCTGATGAAGGAGTGATCCATGCAACTTGATTCCCCGTACAGCAAGTTCAGCAAAACCGCAGGCGGCCTCGCTTTGGCCATGGCCATGGCAGTGGGCTCGATGGCGGCCCACGCCGACCAGTTGGCCGACGTGAAGAAAGCCGGCGAGTTGGTGGTCGGTACAGAGATGCAGTTCGCGCCCTTCGACTTCCTCACCAAGGGCGAGCAGGACGGCCTCAACAAGGCGCTGTTCGCCGAGCTGGGCAAGGAATTGGGCGTGAAGGTCAAATTCATCGACCTGCCATGGCCGAGCGTGCTGCCAGGCCTGGAAGCGAAGAAATTCGACGTGGTCGCCGGCCCGATCATCGAAACCAAGGCGCGCCAGGAACGCTACCACTTCATGCTGCCGATCGCCGAGGCGACCGTGTCGCTGATGGCCGGCGCCAAGGATGACAAGCTGACCAAGCCTGCCGACATTTCCGGCAAGACGGTCGGCGCCGGTAAAGGCTCGGCCCAGCTCGAAGAGCTGAAGGCCTACGCCGCGACCCTGCCGGAGAAGGTCACCATCCGCGAATACGTCGACAACAACCAGGCCTACGCCGACCTGGCGGCCAAGCGCCTGTCGGCGGTGGCCAACTCGCTGCCAAACATTTCCTACGTCGCCGCGCAGAAGAGCAACCTCTACAAGGTGGTGCAGCCGCCGTTCGGCAAGAAGTCCTACTTCGCCTACCTGGGCCGCAAGGACGCCGACGCCGACAGCCTGATCGCCGCACTCGACGCCGCCCTGCTGAAAATGCACGGCGACGGCCGCCTGGCTGCCCTGCAGAAGCAATGGCTGGGTGCAGAGATGGATGTGCCGAAGGCGGATTTCACGCCTAGCTGGTGATTTGCATTTGGCCGGAGATTGCCGCCAGGCGCTCCGGCCTCTTCGCCGGCCCGCACGCCCAACGCAAAACCCGGCACCTGTAACAGATTCCCCCCAGCAACACCTGTTGATGGACGGATACAAGATGTTCGATTGGCCCCTGCTGCAACAGAATTTCCCGCTGCTGCTCGGCGCGCTACTGACCACTGTCGAAGTGTCGGCCGCATCGCTGTTCATCGGCTTTTTCATCGGTATCGGTGTGGCGGCCATGCGCCTGTCGCCCACGCCGCTGCTGCGCCGCCTGGGTGGCGCCTATATCTTCGTGTTCCGCGGCATTCCGCTGCTGGTGCAACTGCTGTTCATCTACTACTTCCTGCCGCGCGCCGGGCTACCGAACATGTCGCCCATGACCGCGGCCATCATCAGCCTGGCGCTATGCTGCGCGGCCTATATCGCCGAGATTCTGCGCGGTGGCTTCCTCGCCATCCCCGGCGGGCAGCTGGAAGCCGCCGGCCTGCTGGGCCTCAATGCCCGGCAGATGCTGGTGCGTATTCGCGTACCCCAGGCCGTGCGCCTGACCCTGCCCGGGCTGATCAATGAAATGATCCTGCTGATCAAGGCCTCGTCGCTGGTCTCGGTGGTCGGCCTCGCCGACCTCACCCGTACCGCCCAGAACCTGGCCGCCAGCGACTATATGTTCGTGCAAGACTACCTGCTGCTGGCCGGCTTCTACTGCCTGATCAACATCCCGCTGGCGTACGCCGGCAGCCGCCTGGAAAAACGACTGAAGGGGCGCGGCGCATGAGCTTCGATCCGCACATCATCACCGACCACCTCGACGACATCGGCAATGGCTTCCTGGTCACCCTCGGCACCTGGAGCAGCGGCGTGGTGCTGGGCCTGCTGCTGGGCCTGGTGATCGCCCTCGCCCAGGTGTTCGGCAACAATTTCGTGCGCGCGCCGCTGCGGGTGTTCATCGAGATCATCCGCAGCACGCCGTTCCTGGTGCAGCTGTTCCTGCTGTACTACGGCGGCCCCTCGTTCGGCCTGGAAATGGACCCGATACCGGCCGGCATCCTCGGCCTGGCCGTGTACGGCAGCGTATATTTCGCCGAGATCTTCCGCGGCGGCTTCGAATCCATCCCCCGCGGCCAACTGGAAGCCGCCGACTGCCTGGGCATCGGCCGCCTGCGCTGCATCGTGCGCATCCAGCTGCCACAGATGGCGGTGATCATTCTGCCGGCGCTGGTCAACCTGGTGACCGTGCTGTGCAAGGAAACCGCCGTGCTGTCGATCATCACCATTCCTGAACTGACCATGGTCCTGACCGGGATCGGCTCGCAGACCTTCGCCTTCGTCGAGACCCTGCTGGCGCTGTGCATTGGCTACCTGATCCTGGTGGAAGCCTGCTCGCGCCTGGGCATGCTCCTGGAGACCCGCGTCGGCCGTTTCATGCAGAGGCAACCGCAATGAACAACACCCAAGCAACCCTGGCCCTGGCCAGTGCCGCCAACGAAAGCACCGCGCCCGAAAGCCGCAAGGCGATGATCCAGCTGCAAGGCGTGGGCAAACATTTCGGCCAACTGCGGGTGCTCAAGGGCATCGATTTGACCATCCACCACTCCGAAGTGGTGTGCCTGATCGGCCCGTCCGGCTCGGGCAAGAGCACCCTGCTGCGCAGCATGGCGTTTCTGGAGGAGTACGACGAAGGGCAGATTAACATCGAAGGGCAATTGCTAGGCTGGCAGAACGCCGAGGCCAGCGGTGTGGCCCGCAAGCGCGCGCCACAGGCGAAGATCAACCAGGTGCGGCAGAACGTCGGCATGGTGTTCCAGCAGTTCAACCTGTGGCCGCACATGACCGCGCTCGGCAACGTCACCGAGGCCCTGCAACAGGTGCGCAAGCAGAGCAAGGCCCAGGCCCGCGAGCGCGCCCTGGCGATGCTCGACAAGGTCGGCCTGGCGCACAAGGCCGATGCCTACCCCATCCAGCTGTCGGGTGGCCAGCAGCAGCGCGTGGCCATTGCCCGGGCGCTGGCGATGGAACCGCACATCATGCTGTTTGACGAACCCACCTCCGCGCTCGACCCGGAGCTGGTGGGCGAAGTGCTGCAGGTGATGAAGACCCTGGCCAAGGAAGGCATGACCATGGTGGTGGTCACTCACGAAATGGGCTTCGCCGCCCAGGTGGCTGATTCGGTGATTTTCCTCGACAAGGGCGAAGTGGTCGCCCGCGGCACGCCCCAGCAGATTTTTCACGACGCCGAGCACCCACGGCTGCAGCAATTTCTGCAGAACTACCTGGACCGCAACGCCTTCTGGCAAGACGGCAAGGACGCAGCCGCCGCCAAGCCGTAACCGGGGCTGTTCCTCTGCAGCCCATTTGCGGTACCTTGCGACGCCTTTTGACCGGGAACCCAGGCCGATGAAGAACCCTCCACAAGCGTTGTACCAGCGGGCCAAGGATTATGTGCAAGGCAAGCTGCGCGCTGGCGACTGGAAAGCCGGCGACCTGATCCCTTCGGAAAACCGCCTGGTGGTGGAGCTGGGCATGTCGCGCATGACCGTCAACCGCGCGCTGCGCGAGCTGACCGAGGAAGGCCTGCTGCTGCGGGTTTCGGGCGTGGGCACCTTCGTGGCCGAGAGCAAGCCGAAGTCCAACCTGCTGAGCATCACCAATATCGCCGACGAAATCATTGCGCGCGGGCACCGTTATGATTGCCAGGTGCTGCAACTGGTCCGCGAGTCGGCGTCCATGACCGTCGCTGCGGCGCTGGCGCTGCCCACGGGCGCCTCGGTGTTCCACCTGGTGTGCGTGCATCTGGAAGAAGGCGTGCCGGTGCAGCTGGAAGACCGCTACGTGAACCCGGAGTTGGTGCCCGAATTCCTGCAGCAGCAGTTTGGCGGGCAACTGCAGCCTGCGCGCTACCTGTTGCAGGTGATCAGCCCGGACGAGATGGAGCACATCGTCGAAGCCGCGCACCCGAACAGCGACGAGAGCCGCCATCTGCAGGTAGGCAGCAGCGAACCTTGCCTGGTGCTGATGCGCCGTACCTGGAACGATGGCAAGGTGGTGACCTACGTGCGCCTGGTGCACCCGTCGTCGCGCTATCGGTTGGGCAGCCGCATGGCGGTGAATGGGGCGCAGCGGGACGGCTGACCTGTAGGAGTGCGGCCCGGCGGATCACCTACAGAAGGTACGCCGCGCCGAAATAATGCAGTGTCTAGTCCTGAAATAGGTTTACACCTATTTCAGTCTCAAAACGCCCGATGCACCGCATCGGGCGTTTTGTATTTCAGGGACAGGTGTGGCCGTTCCCCGTTGTAGATCAGCACCGACTGATCCAC
>Ga0308164_10000788_pt1 | contig 43754 bp, 46 predicted proteins | sample PhyTR2_FD_201031 | JGI IMG/M metagenome (GOLD analysis project Ga0308164, IMG submission 201031) | Phyllosphere microbial communities from UC Gill Tract Community Farm, Albany, California, United States - DLSLT.R2 | ecosystem: Host-associated > Plants > Phyllosphere > Unclassified | place: USA...
CGGGCATCGCCCGCTCCAACGGGATTCAGCTGAAGCCCTGATATTCAGGTTTTCTCGGTCACCGTTGGAGCGGGCGATGCCCGCGATGAGGCCAGCACGCCCAGCATAGTGAATCAGGCGGGATCATCGATCATCTTGCGCAGCAAAAACAGCATCGCCACCCGCTCGCCGGGGTTGAGATTGCTCAGGGTCAGCTCGCTGATCTGCTGGGCGCAGGGCACGGTCTGCGCCACTGCTACGCAGCCGGCTGCGGACAGGTGCACGATAACCTTGCGCCGGTCCTGGGCATCGTGGCCCAGCTCCACCAGCTCGCGGGCCTTGAGACGCTCGACGATGCCGCGGATGGTGGCCTGGTCCACCGCGGTCAGCGCCACCAGTTCGGTCAGCGAGCTGGGGCCGTTGTCGCGCACGGCACACAGGGTGATGAACTGCACCGCGGTGAGCTGCGACTCGCCGACGTTCTGCTGGAAAATCGCCATGTGGCGCTGGTAAGCCTTGCGCAGCAAGTGCCCCACCTGTTCGGTGAAAGCATAGGAAGGATCAGGGGAACTCATGGGCAGGACGGGTCCGGGGCAGCTGGAAAACGCATACGATAACTCAAAGCCCGCCACCACCGCGCGCCCGGACCTTGGGTCACGGGCGCCAGCGGCGCTGGGTCAGCGAGCGATGGAGGCAGCCGGGGCGACCACGTCGCCGGCCAGGACCACGGCCTGGTCGTCCAGGTAGATGTCGCAGTTGCGCAGCGGGATGTCCATGTGGCACGGGGTCTTGCGCTTGCCGCCCACCTCGGTGTTGGGGCCGGTCGAGAACAGGAAGTTGCCGTAGAACGCGCGGGCGTCCATGCACATGCCGTCGTTCTTGTCGTGCAGGCCCATGGCGGTCCACTGCGCGCGCGGCTGCAGGCCCCAGCCGATATGGGAGATGCCGTACACCTCGGGGTCGTTGAAGTACTTCATGTACTCACGCAGGTATTCGGCCTCGAAGCCACCATGGATGCGGGTGATGAAGCCCTTTTCGATCTCCAGGGTGATGCGCTCGCGGCAGTAGGTCTTGAACGGCAGCAGGATATCGCCGACGTCCAGCACCAAGGTGCCCTCGGCCGTTTCCTCGTTCGGCCAGGTGAACAGGAAGCCGCTGGGCCAGTGGTCCCAGCGGCCCGGGGCGTCGGCGTAACCGTATTCGGTCACGGCCGGGTATTGGCCCAGCGCGGCGCGGAATTCACTGCCGGCGCGGGAGCGCACGGTCATGCTGCGGGCCTGCTTGAGCACCGTTTCGGCGGCCATCACCCGGGCCTTGTCGGCCTCGGTGGGCAACATGCGCGCCAGCACTTCCGGGGGTTCCACGGCCAGCAGCATGCGCGTGCCGGTCTTGAGAATCTGCTCCTGCTCGGGCGAGTGCAGCAGCATCATGGTGTCGATGATCAGGTCGGCCGCTTCCAGCGCGCGCTGGGCCGCGAGGTTGCCGGTGAGCGCAGTGTCGCCGCAGTAGGCGGTCATGTCGTTACCCATGGCGACCGGCGCATTGAACGCCGGCAGCTCCACCGCATAGACCTTGGCGCCCAGGCGCTGGGCGGCCTCCATCGCCGCGCGCACGGTGCGCGGGTTGGAGTAATGGGCCTTGAGGATGGCCACGCTCTGGGTGGCATCCACTTTCGAAAGCTTGAGCACGTGCTCGAACATCTGGGTCAGTTCACCGTCGCTGACAGCCATTGCATTTTCTCCTGAGCCGATGGGTGGAAATATGCACCGCGATGGCGCGGCGCGCTTCGTGATGGTGCATATTTACAATGTATACGCTACTTATCGAAACAATTTGAAAGTATCCAGCGGCGCCTGCAAAGGGCAAGCCAACCTATGCATCAGGTTAAAATCCCTATTTTGCTGGATAACACCGCGTTAAGAGCACCTTAGACGCTTTTCCAACTATTTTCAAAAACCCTCTTCACAGGAAAAAAGAATAGTGCATACACTGTAAATGCGTTCCGATCCCGCGCTCTGAGATCGGCGTTCGAGGAGACACACCCATGGGGGCTACACAACGAATCGCCATCGTCGGCGCCGGCCTGGGCGGCGCCGCAGCCGCCGCCTCGCTGCAGCAGGCAGGCTTCGAAGTCGATATCTACGAACAGGCGCCGCACTTTTCGCGCCTGGGCGCCGGGATCCACATGGGCCCCAACGTGCTGAAGATCTTCCGCCGCCAAGGCATCGAGAAGCAGCTTGAAGCCATGGGCTCGCACCCTGACCACTGGTTCAGCCGCGACCAGGACGGCGAGTACATGTCGCGCATCCCGCTGGGCGATTTCGCCCGCAAGGAATACGGCGCCGCCTACCTCACTGTGCACCGCGGCGACTTGCACGCCCTGCAGATGACTGCCCTCAAGCCCGGCTCGGTGCACTTCAACAAGCACCTGGCCAGCCTCGATGAAAGCGGCAGCGACGTGCTGCTGACTTTCGCCGACGGCACCCAGGCCCGCGCCGACATCGTGATTGGCGCCGACGGCATCAACTCCCGGGTCCGCGAGCACTTGCTGGGCGCCGAAGCGCCCACCTACAGCGGCTGGGTCGGCCACCGCGCGCTGATCCCGGCGCACAAGCTGGCCAAGTACGACTTCAACTTCGAAGACTGCGTGAAGTGGTGGTCGGCCGACCGCCACCTGATGGTCTACTACACCACCGCCAAGCGCGACGAGTACTACTTCGTCAGCGGCGTGCCCCAGGCCGAATGGGAAGGCGGCAGCGCCAGCTTCGTCGACTGCAGCCGCGCGGCCATGTTCGATGCGTTCAAGGGCTACCACCCCAGCGTGCAGGCGCTGATCGAGAACGCCGAAGACATCACCAAGTGGCCGCTGCTCAACCGCCAGCCGCTGCCGGTATGGAGCAAGGGCCGCATGGTGCTGCTGGGCGACGCCTGCCACCCGATGAAACCGCACATGGCCCAGGGCGCGGCCATGGCCATCGAAGACGGTGCCATGCTGGCCCGCTGCCTGATGGAAACCGGCCTGAGCGACTACGCCACGGGCTTTCGCCTGTACGAGGCCAACCGCAAGGAACGCGCCTCCCGCGTGCAGGCGGTGTCCAACGCCAACACCTGGCTGCGCACCCAGGAAGATCCGGCATGGGTATTCGGCTACGAGCTGTTCGACCACCCATTGAAATCGGAGAACGCGGCATGAGCCGCCTTCTCTACGGCGCCAACGTGCAGGCCAACGGCATCCGTCAGCACTACCTGCGCTATGGCGGCAAGGGCCAGCCACTGCTGCTGATTCCGGGCATCACCAGCCCGGCGATCACCTGGGGCTTCGTCGCCGAGCGCCTGGCCGAGCACTTCGACACCTACGTGTTGGACGCCCGCGGCCGCGGCCTGTCGTCGACCGGGCCGGAACTGGACTACGGCACCGACGCCTGCGCCGATGACATCGCCGCCTTCGCCCAGGCCCTGGAACTGAAGGACTGCCTGCTGGTGGGCCATTCCATGGGCGCGCGCTTCATCCTGCGCGCCGCCACCCGCCATCCCGAAGCGCCGTTCAGCCGCCTGGCCCTCATCGACCCGCCCGTGTCCGGCCCAGGCCGCCGTGAATACCCCGGCAAGCTGCCTTGGTACATGGACTCCATCGCCCAAGCCGAGCGCGGCATGAACGCCGCCGACATGCTCGCCTTCTGCCCGACCTGGAGCGAGGAACAGCGTGCCCTGCGCGCCGAATGGCTGCACACCTGCTACGCCCCGGCGATCCTCAAGGCCTACGAGGATTTCCACGCAGTGGACATCCACCAGGACTTCCCCCGCAACACACTCCCTACCCTGCTGATGATCGCGGGCAAGGGCGGCGTGATCAGCGCCGAGGACGAAGCCGAAATTCGCCACCTGCAGCCATCGATCCAGACCGTGAAGGTGGACAACGCCGGGCACATGATTCCCTGGGACGATTTCGAAGGCTTCTTCGCCGCCTTCGGCACCTTCCTCGGCCACCCCCTGAGCTGATTCCGGAGACCCACCATGACCAAGCTCTACCGCATCGGCCAGATCGTGCCGAGCTCCAACACCACCATGGAAACCGAGATCCCGGCGATGCTCACCGCGCGCCAGTTGATCCGCCCCGAGCGCTTCACCTACCACTCGGCGCGCATGCGCATGAAGCACGTGAAGAAAGAAGAATTGGCGGCCATGGACGCGCAGTCCGACCGCTGCGCCCTGGAGCTGTCCGATGCCCGCGTCGACGTACTGGGCTACGCCTGCCTGGTGGCGATCATGGCCATGGGCCGCGGCTACCACCGTGAATCCCAGCAGCGCCTGGGCCAGGTCGTCCTGGACAACGGGTCCGAAGCCAAGGTGATCACCAGCGCCGGCGCCCTGGTCGACGGCCTCAAGGTGCTGGGCGCCAAGCGCATCGCTCTGGTGGCGCCCTACATGAAGCCGCTTACCGAACTGGTGGTGGACTACATCCGGCACGAAGGCATCGAAGTTAAGGTGTGGCATGCCCTGGAGATTCCCGACAACCTCGAAGTCGCCCGCCATGACCCGGCCAACCTGCCCGGCATCGTCGCCGGCCTGGACCTGACCGATGTCGACGTGATCGTACTCTCCGCCTGCGTGCAGATGCCCTCCCTGGGCGCCGTCGCCAAGGTCGAGGCGCAAACCGGCAAGCCGGTGCTCACCGCCGCCATCGCCACCACCTACGCCATGCTCAAGGCCCTGCAACTGGAGCCCATCGTGCCCGGCGCCGGCGCCTTGCTGTCTGGCGCTTACTGAGGAGCCCCACGATGACCACCGCAGAAGACAACTACGCCGGCGTCTGGGGCAACCGCGTCGGCTTCGGCCAGCGCCCCGCACTGCTGCTGATCGACTTCATGCAGGGCTACACCACCGAGGGCGCGCCGCTGTTCGCGCCGGGCGTGGTCGAGGCCGTGGCTCACAGCGTCGAGCTGCTGGCGGCCGCACGGGCCCAGGGCATTCCGGTGATCCACACCAACATCCGCTACCACCCCGGGCATTTCGCCGATGGCGGCATGTGGGTGAAGAAGGCGCCGGTGATGAAGGACATGGTCGAAGGCAACCCCCTGGCGGCGTTCTGCCCTGAAGTGTTGCCGCTGCCCAACGAAGTGGTGCTGACCAAGCAGTACGCCAGCGCCTTCTTCGGTACCAGCCTGGCACCCATGCTGCATGCACTGGGCGTGGACACCCTGATCATGCTCGGCTGCTCCACCAGCGGTTGCGTGCGCGCCACCGCGGTGGATGCGGTGCAATACGGCTATCGCGGTATCGTGGTGCGCGAGTGCGTGGGCGATCGCCACCAGGCACCCCACGAGGCCAACCTGTTCGACATCGATAATAAATATGGAGATGTGGTTTCCCGCGCCGAGGCGCTGGGCTACCTCGCCAAGCTGTAAGGGGCCACCGGGCAAGCGTCCACACAAGAGACGCTCCCGGCCCCATTGCTTCCTGTCTGCCCACGAACATAGCCCGTAGCGCCGCAAAAGCGGCAGAATCAGGAGACACGACCATGTCACTCAGCGAAACCGGAGCCCTCGAAATGCCGCGTGCCGAGACGTCCGACAGCTACCGCAAGATCATCTGGAGGCTGATCCCCTTCCTGTGCTTCTGTTACCTGGCCTCTTACCTGGACCGCATCAATGTCGGCTTCGCCAAGCTGCAGATGCTCGACACCCTGCACATGAGCGAAACCGCCTACGGTCTGGGGGCCGGGCTGTTTTTCGTCGGCTATATCCTGTTCGAGGTGCCGAGCAACCTGGTGCTGGAAAAGGTCGGCGCGCGCCTGTGGATCGCCCGCATCATGATCAGCTGGGGCCTGCTCTCGGGGCTGACCATGTTCGTCACCAGCGAGTGGCAGTTCTATACCCTGCGCTTCCTGTTGGGCGCGGCTGAAGCGGGCTTTCTGCCGGGGGTGCTGTACTACCTCAGCCAGTGGTTCCCGTCGTACCGCCGCAGCCGCATCATCGCCCTGTTCATGATCGGCCTGCCGCTCTCGAGCCTGCTGGGCAGCCCGCTGTCGGGCTGGATCATGGGCCATTTCGGTGGCGTCGGCGGCCTGGCCGCGTGGCAGTGGCTGTTCCTGCTGGAAGCGGTGCCGACCGTGGTGCTGGGCCTCTTGTGTTTCGCCGTGCTGCCGAATGGCATTGCCGATGCGCAGTGGCTGAACAGCGCTGAAAAGGCCGAGCTGAGTGCGGTGCTGGCCAAGGATGAAGGCGAGAACCCCGGCGGCCATTCGTTCCGCGACGGTTTCTTCGACATCAAGGTGTGGATGCTTGGCGGCATCGATTTTTCGATCCTGCTCAGCGCCTACGCCATGGGCTTCTGGCTGCCGACCTTCATCAAGAACGCCGGGGTGTCCAACCCCGCCGATATCGGCTTGCTGGTGGCCATTCCGAGCCTGGCCGGCCTGATCGGCATGCTCGCCATCGGCGCCAGTTCGGACAAGCATCGCGAGCGTCGCTGGCACATCATCGTGCCCTTCATCATCGGTGCGGCGGCGATGTTCCTCAGCACCTTCTTCACCCAGAACCTGGTCGCCACGGTGGCGTTGTTTTCCGTGGCGTCGCTGACCATCATCGGCGCCGTGCCGGTGTTCTTCAGCCTGCCAGCGACCTTCCTCAAGGGCACCGCGGCGGCCACCGGTTTCGCCCTGGCCTGCTCGGTGGCGAACATCGCCGGGCTGGTCAGCAACTCGCTGATGGGCGTGGTGATGGACCACTTCCATAGCGCCCAGGTGGCGATGTGGATTTTCGCGGCCTGCCTGTTGCTGAGCTCGTTGCTGGTGGTCGCGTTGCCGGCGAAGACGGTCAACCGTTAAGGCTTTGCACGAGAGGTGCCGGGGGCGCTTCTCGTACAAGATCAATGCGCTGCAGCCTTGGGCTGCAGCGCATTTTTTATGCTTCCCGCTCCTGCATGAACGCCTCCAGCTCCGCCCTTCCCGGGCAGGTCGCCGGCCCACGCCGAGTGACGGCCACTGCGGCGGCCGCGTTGGCCAAGCGGGCGGCCTGCACCTCGCTCAGACCACTCGCCAGGCCCGCCAGCAGCACACCGGCATGGGCATCGCCGGCGCCGTTGCTGTCGATGGCCTTTACCGCGAAGCCCTCGACTGCCTGGCGCCACTCGCCACGGGCCAGCCAGCAGCCAGCGGGACCGTCGCGCACGACGACCAAGGCGTCGGCGGGCAAACGTTCGACGAGCCTTTGCAGGGCCGCTTCAAGATTATCTGTGGCAGTGAAACGCAAGGCTTCATCACGGTTGCTGCTCCACAGGCTCACCCACGGCAACAGGCGCGCCATCAAGGGCGCATCCGGCTCAGTCGCCAACGGCCCCGGATCAAACGCCAGCGCGCAACGGCCGGCCTGCTGCGCCAACCAGTCCAGCAGCCCCGCAGCCTTGCCGGGGTGCAGCAGGCTGTAGCCGCTGACCATGATCCAGTCATCCGCCGTGGGCACCAGCTCGGCGAGGTCGGCGGCGGCCAACCCGCCCTCGGCGCCGACATGGGAGATGAACGAGCGCTCGGCGCTGGCATCCGTCAGCGCCACCGACAAGCCGGTGTCCGCGCCGCTGCTGGCCGCGAGGAGCACAGTGATGCCCTCCGCCGCCATGGCCTGGCGCGCCAGCTCGCCGAAGCGACCACTGCCGTGGCGCCCCAGGTAGCAGGTAGCCAGGCCGTTACGCGCAGCGGCGGCCATCACGTTGAAACCGCCGCCAGCCTCGAAGCTGGCGCTGCTGGCGAGCACGTCCTGGCCGGCGGTGGGCAAGGCGTCCACCGCCATCACCAGGTCGATGACCACCTGGCCGGTATAGAGCAATCTAGCGGGCATGAAGGTTCTCTTGCATGAGGGTGGAGGGCTGGCGGTCACGGCAGCCGCCCAGCAGGGCATAGAGGCCGCCGGCGATCACAAAGGTGACGATCCAGCCCAGGCCGTTCTGGCCGAACCAGGAGTCCGCCAGCCAGCCGTGGAACAGCACGTTGGTGGCGGTGGTCTTGACCGTGGTGAAGCTGAAGCCAAGCACGATGGCCACCGCCCAGGCACCCAGCGCGCGCCATTCCACGCCGCCCTGGTACCAGTAGGCACTGGTGGGGCCGACGTTCATCAGGTCGGCGGGCACGTAGCGATGGCGGTGCAACAGGTCGACCAGGAAGATGCCCACCCAGGCGGTGATCGGCACGGCCAGCAGGGAAATGAAGGTAATGAACGGGCCGTAGAAGCTGTCGGCGAACAGCATGAAGTAGATGGAGCCGGCGAAGATGGCGACCACGTCGACCACCACTGCGTGCACGCGCTTCACTTTCAGGCCCAGGGTCAGGGTGGTGAGGCCCGCCGAGTACACCGACAGGTTGTTGGACAGCAGCAGGCCACCGAAGGCGGTGATCAGGTACGGCACCGCCATCCAGGCCGGCAGCAGTTCGCGAATCGCCACGATCGGGTCGGCGGCCGAGGCCAGTTGGTCGTTGCCTACGGAAATCAGGCCGCCGAGGGTGATCAGCAGCACCAGGGGAATGCCCGCGCCAAAGGCCGCCGAGGCCACCAGGGCACCGGCCTTCACGCTTTTATGCTGGTAGCGCGACATGTCGGCACCGGCGTTGGCCCAGCCGATACCGGTGCCCGCAGCCATGGTGCCGACGCCGATCAGCACGGCCGACAGCGGCGCGGGGGTTGCGGCCCAGACCGCGGTCCAATCGATATGCAGCGCCAGGAAGCCGCCCACAATCAGGTTCAGCGCGCCGAACACCCAGGTCGCCCATTTCTGGATCACCAGCAAGGTGGCGTGGCCCAAGCCCGAGACGCACAGGGTCAACAGCACGAACACCGCGATGAACAGCAAGGTCAGCAGCGGCGCCGACTTGGCTTCCACCGGCGCGCCCTGGATGATCGACACCAGCGACAGCAGCACGAAGGCCGCGGTGGTGGTGTTGACCGTTTCCCAGCCCAGGCGCGAGCCCAGCGACACCAAGGTGGGACCGATATTGCCGCGCACCCCGAAGATCGCCCGCGACAGCGTCAGGCTCGGCGCACGGCCACGGCGCCCGGCGATGGACAGCAGCCCGACCACCGCGAACGAACCGCCCGCGCCCAGTACCGCGACAATGAACGCCTGCCCGATCGACAAGCCTTGAAAGGCCACCAGCGTCGCCCCCAGCGGTAAGCCGAGGATGCTGATGTTGGCGGCGAACCACACCCAGAACAGCTGCAACGGATGGCCGCCGCACTCCTGTTCGGGCACCGGTTCGATGCCGCGTGTTTCCAGTTGTCCCGCGTTGTTGGACGTACTCATGCCATGACTCCTGCGATAACTTGTTGTGGTTGGGGGCAGGTCGGAAAGCGATCGGGCAGCAAATTCTTATTGGGGTCGTGCAGCGGCGCCTGCGCTGCGCAGGGCCAGCAATTGTTCGGTGAGGGGTTCAAGGTCGAGGCTGTTGACGGCCTTGATCTGGGCGATGGCGTCCAGTGGCCAGGCTTCCAGGCCATGGGTGGCGCCGAGCATGGCGCCGAGCATGGCGGCGATGGTGTCGGTGTCGCCGCCCAGGCTCGCGGCCATGCACAGCGCCGGATACACCGCGAGCTGGCCTTCGGCGACTGCGTGGGCCAAGGCGAAGGCGGCGACCACCGATTCCTGGGAGGCCACCGAGGTGCCGATCACGTCGTAGATCACGTCGGGCAGGCTGTCGGCGTCGCAGCTGGCGCACACCGCCCGCGACCAGAGGATGCGCGCGGCGATGTTGCCACCCGCTACCCAATGGCCGCGGCCGTGGCCCCAGCGCGCCGCTTCGATGCCGAATTCCAGGGCCGTCTGCAGATCGGCGCCCTGCACGCCAGCCGAGACCACGGCGGCCACGGCGGCGGCGCTGGCGATGCCCAGGCCGGTGTTGTGGGTCACCTGGCAGGCTTGCACCACCTGCGCCATGAAGTACTCGGGATTGTCGATAGCGGCGGCGATGCCGATCGGTGCGATGCGCATGGCTGCACCGTTGGTGGTGCCGAAGCGCCCTGCTTCCTCGGGGCTGGCGCCGGCGAGGATCATCTCGATGGCGCGCTTGGTCGAGGGCCCGAGCAGGTCCTGGGAGCCTTTGGCGCGCATCGCCGCCTCCCAGTCGATCAGGTCCTGGGCCAGGGCCGCAGGTTCGATGTGGCCGTGGCCGGCGAGCAAGCGGTGGGCGACCAGGATGGCTTGCTCGGTGTCGTCGGTGATGGCCCCGGCCGGCATGTTGGGCGCGATCGGCTGCTCGCTGTCGGCGGCCTGCAGGGTGGTGATGCGGCCATGGCGGGCGCGAATCTGCTCGCGGGACAGGGACTGGGTCGGCATGCCCAGCGCGTCGCCCAGGGCCAGGCCATAGAAGGCGCCGAGGGCACGGGTGCGGGTCTGTTCGAGGCTGATCATTGGGGGCTTCCGAAATTCAAATGCAGTTGAAAGTGCGCAGGGTCGAGCAAGCTTTCCACCTGCTCCATGAAGCGGCCCTGGGTGTCGAAGGTTTCCCGCACCACCTTGAGGAACACCGTCCCCAACGGGCGCTGCAGGCGTTCGGCGGCGCCGGCGTCGAGGGGTTCGGCGCCGATCCATTGCTTGCCGTACTGGCCTTCGTAGCCGTGGGCGGCCAGGGACGCAGTCAGCGAGCCGTCTTTGAGGCCGCTCAACGGCAAGTGCTCAAGGCCGTCCACAGCTGGAATCAACGAGCGCTCCAGCGACACCACGCTGCCATCGGCGGCGCGGCGGCGGCGCTCCACCAGCACGAACTGGGCGGTGCCGGCCAACAGGGCGAGATCCTCGCGCTGCACACGGCTGATGCCCAGCAGCTCGGTGCTCATCTGCACCGCCCCCGCCGCCAGCGCACGCGCCCAGCCGCCGCTCTGGTCGAGGGGCACGCCGTCGTAGGTGACGATGGAACCGACGCCGGTCTGGGTGGCAATGTAGTTGCGCCGCTTGAGCTCCGACAGGGCCTCGCGCAGGGTGCCGCGGCTGACGTCGAACTCGGCGGCCAGTTCGTGCTCGCCGGGCAGGCGCTCGCCGGAGCCCAGCTCGCCACGCTCGATACGTTCGGCGAGGGCCTGGACGACGCGGAATTTCTTGTCAAATCGAACCTGTCTAGTCATGTACAATTTGATACCGTGTTGAAGGGTGGCTTGGCAAGTGGAATTTGAATTTTACCTTGGAAACGCGACCACCGGGGTCAGTGGGAAGAGACGTAAATCGATGGTGTCGCCGGGGCCGGCAAGGCGTAGGTAGCCTTCATCCACTGGATTTCCGCCAGCGGCGTGCGGCCGAAGAAGCGCTTGAACTCGCGACTGAACTGCGAAGCGCTTTCGTAGCCGACGTTGAACGCCGCAGTGGCGGCGCTGATATCGTTGCGCAGCATCAGCAGCCGCGCCTGGTGCAGGCGGGTGGACTTGAGGTACTGCATCGGGGAGGTGTCGGTGACGCCGCGAAAATGCAGGTGGAAGCTGGGCACGCTCATGCTCGCCTCCTGGGCCAGGGCCTCGACGTCGAGGCGCTGCTGGTAGCTGCTGTGGATCTTGCGGATGGCCCGGCTGACCTTGCCGAAGTGGCCCTGGCGGTCGACCAGCGCGGCGCGCAAGGTGCCACCCTGCTCGCCTGTGAGGATGCGGTAGTAGATTTCCCGCACCAGCGCCGGCCCCAGGACCTGCGCTTCGGCCGGTTCGGTCATGGCTTGCAGAAAGCGCAGCAGCGAGGCCCGCAGCGGTTCGTCCATCGGCGAGGCGTACATGCCCCTGGGTTGCGCCTGGCTGGGGCCCAGGGCGGCGTCGACCTGCAGCATCAGCTCGCTGGCCATCTGCAGGTCGAGGCGCATGTACACCGCCAGCATCGGCTCCTCGGGGCTGGCATCGGTCTCCATGGTGAAGGGCACCGGCACCGAGACCACCAGGTAGTGCTGGGCGTCGTACACGTACAGGTCGTCGCCCAGGTAGCCGCGCTTGCGGCCCTGGCAGAGGATCACGATGCCAGGGTCGTAGAGCACCGGCGTGCGCGTCAGCGGGCGGTTGCTGCGCAGGAAGCGGATGTCGTCCAGCGCGCTGAGGTTGTAGCCCTCCACCGGCGCCAGCCGTTCCATCAGTTGCACCATGGGGTCGGGTGGGTTCATTGCGGTTGCCTGTGCTTAGCCGTCGGTGGAGCGGGTCAGGGTTTCCCATTGCGCGATGTCGCGGGCGCTTTGCTCCAGCTTGTCGCGCACCAGTTTGAGTGCGTCGCTGCCCAGCAGCAGGTGCGCCGGCGGGTGGGGGCTGGCGATCAGTTGCAGTATCGCCTGCGCCGCCTTGGCCGGGTCGCCCAACTGCTTGCCGCTTTTCGCTTCGCGGGCCTGGCGGATCGGGTCGAAGCTGGCGTCGTAGTCGGCGATGGTGCGCGGCGTGCGTTGCATCGAGCGGCCGGCCCAGTCCGTGCGGAACGAGCCCGGCGCCACGGCGGTGACGACGATGTTGAACGGCTGCAGCTCCTGGCTCAGGGTATCGGAAATGCCTTCCAGGGCAAACTTGCTGCCGCAATAGTAGGCGATGCCGGGCATAGTGATGGTGCCGCCCATGGAGGTGATGTTGATGATGTGCCCGGCGCGGCGGCCGCGCAAATACGGCAGGAAGGCCTTGGTGACCGCCACGGCGCCGAACACGTTGACGTCGAATTGGCGGCGCATGTCGTCCAGCGAGGATTCCTCGAAGATGCCTTCGTGGCCGTAGCCGGCGTTGTTGACCAGCACGTCCACCGGGCCGTGCTGGGCCTCAGTGGCCGCGACGACGGCGGCGATGCGGCCGAAGTCGGTCACGTCGAGAATCACGCCGTGGGCCCGCTCTTGCGATAGTGTCTCGAAGGCTTGCAGCGCCGCCTCGTTGCGCACGGTGCCGATTACGCGATGGCCGGCGGCAATGGCTTCGCGGGCCAGGGCATGGCCGAAGCCGCTGCTGACGCCGGTGATGAAAAGGGTCTTGGTGGGCATGGGTGAACTCCGCTGAATGGGCAGGGGTTCAGGTTAGCGATGACTGCCAGGGCGCCCTATGCCGGTTCGTCTCTGGGGATTGCCTATTCCTATCAGGAAGCGGCGTCGTTCAGCCTTGCCGATAGTTTGACCGTATCCGCCAGCCGCGGTGGGATTTCGTTCGCCGCCACGAGTGGGTATGCTTCAGCTATCCGGGCCACGGGGCCCTTCATCGGCTGGCGATACCGGCCGGATTGCTGCAACGAGGTGAAGATGAACACTGCCCATTTCGAGCCCGCCGTGACCGCCTCGATCCTGCTCAAGGCCTGGCGCAGCGGCGAGCTGTTGCAGGCGCTGCCCCATGACACCAAACCGGACACCCTGGCCCAAGGCTATGACGCTCAGGACGAGCTGTTCAAGGCCGCTGGCGGCTCACGCGCAGGCTGGAAGCTGGGCGTCGGCAGCCCAGCGGCTTTGCGTGCGGGCAACCTCTCCCGGGCCTTGATCGGCCAGCTGGGTGCCGGGCGCCTGTATCGCAGCGGCACCGCGCTGAAGATGCCAGCGCCAACACCGGTGACCATCGAATGCGAGATCGCCTTCGTGCTCGCCCGCGACCTGCCACCACTGCTCGGCCGGCAGATCGACCCTGCCGACATTCGTTCGACCTGCATCACCTTCGAGGTGGTGCGTTCGCGTTTCACCGATCGCAAGACCGTTGGCTGGCCGAGCTTTGCCGCGGACAACGTCGGTTTTGAAGCCTTGATCGTGGGTGAAGCCGCCTGTGCCGGGCTCGACGAAGCCGTTTTGCAGCAGCTCGCCGAAACCACGGTGGTGCACCTCGACGGTCAAGCCAAGGCCAAGGGCCTGTTCGGCGACACGGCCACCGACCCGCTGAACTCGCTGCGGGCGCTGTACGCGCATGCGGGTGAACGGGGCATCACCCTGCGCGCCGGGGACATCATCTCCACCGGCGCGATGTGCGAGCCCTTCGATATCGAGGGCGTGGGGCATCAGTTGTCAGTCAGCTACTTCGGCAAGGAACTGAGCTTCTCGCTCTGATCACTTCGGAAAGTCGGCACCGTAGCTGAGGCTTTTCACCTCTTCGATCTGCGCCAGCCGCGTGCGGCGGTCGGCCAGCACGTTGTCGAAGCCCCAGCTGCCCAGCGGCAGATGGCGTGGCGGCTTGGCCATCTGGGTGATGGCGATCATCGCTTCACCAGCGCGGACCGGGTCGCCGGCCTGGGTGCCGCTCATCTTCTTGGTGCCCTCGATGCGGGCGCCGGCGGTTTCCTGGTAGTCGGTTATTTGCGTGGGCGTCTGGTGCAGCGAGCGGCCGGCCCAGTCGGTGCGGAACGGGCCCGGCTCGACGCAGGTCACCTGAATGCCCAGCGGCTGCACTTCGGCCAGCAGCGCGTCGGAAAAACCTTCCACCGCGTGCTTCGACGCCGCGTAGTAGCCCGAGCCCGGGAAGCCGATCAACCCCGCCACCGAGGTGATATTGATGATGTGCCCGCTGCGCTGCGCGCGCAGGGTCGGCAGCACGGCGCGGGTCATGGCGAACAGGCCGAACACGTTGGCATCGAACTGCGCGCGGATTTCGGCTTCCACCCCCTCCTCGACACTGCTCTGGTAGCCATAGCCAGCGTTGTTGACCAGCACGTCGATGCGCCCGAAACGCTCGGTGGCGGCCGCGACGGCCTGCTCGACCTGATCCTGCTGGGCAACATCGAGGGCCAAGGCCAGCACGCGGTCCTCGGCGCCTTGGGCCAGTTCAGCCACCCGCGCCCGGTCCCGCGCGGTGGCGACCAGGCGCCAGCCGCGGTCGATGACAAGCTGCGCCAGCGCGCGGCCGAAGCCGGTGGAGCAGCCGGTGATGAACCAGACGGGGGTGGTGGTGGTTTCGGTAGCCATGGGGTGGGATCCTGTATCGGTGATGGTCCAGTGTGCGTTGGGTACTGGATGAGATAGGTGTTCGATAGTAGGAGTTCGATTGGTATGGGGGTAGGTGGTCAACCTGGCATGGGGTTGTGTGGGTAATTCATGAATGCAGGGTTTTATGGGGTCGGTGGTCGGCATATAGAGGGAAATGCTTCCCTAATGACTCAATCGAGACTTGGTCTTACCGTGTGTAGCCTGGATGACCGGACTTGCGACGTATAAGACATGCGACTGACGATCGAACGGCTAAAATCAGGGTTCCAAACCTCGCCCTATCGCGTAGAGTTTGCCGAGCAATCGCGCCGCCGCATTGACGGGGTTGACCTGGAGGCGCAGCAAACCATAATTGCTCCCTCAAGCTTCAAAAGGCGCGTATCTACGGAGGCCCCCATGACAGTCAAGACAGCTGCATCGACTTTGATAGTCACAGCGCTGGCTGTGATCGGTGACTACTCGTCGGTTCCGCGCCCGGCGCCTGAAGCCGCGCCCCATCGGCAGTCTGCCAAAACGGATCGCTTCAGCGAATTACGCGTTGTTATCACCGAGCTCTGCAATGGCTGGAATGCGCTGGATTCCGTTTTCAGCGAGGCCACTGTCGCGGCGGTCAAACAGGGCGAGCTGGATAACGAGAAGTTTCTGCGCAACTCCGAGTTGCTGAGCGCCATTCGCGTGCTGGAAGCAACCCTTCGGGACGCGGTTGTGCCCCAGGAACTATCAGCTGACCACCTTGCACTGCGCCGCGCCATAGCCGGAATCCGTAGCCGCTTGGCAACGCTCGATATCTTCTACCGCCAGTTCTTCACCTCCCCAGACGAATTTCCTTCCGAGGCCGACCCCATTGGCTTGAAAGCGCTTGCTGACCACACCACTCGCAGGCTGGATCAGCTCTCGTAAGGGACCCAATGTCGGTTGAAGTCACGTTTCACCCAGAGACCTTCAAAGAGTTTTTCCTGCCCCTGGACGTCAAACACCCCGGCCTGTCGAAGACCTTGGAGCACGAGTTCACGCGATACATGCACTCCAATCGCCTGGCTATTCCGTCCATTTTCGGCCGGGACGCTCCGTACATCCAGCCTCCGGAAGCGCTAAGCGCATGCCTGATGCATATTCATATCAAAATCCCACCCGCGCGTTTTCGCGCAGGAATTCCCCAGCACGATCGCTGCTGTGCCAGAGGCCGGCCAGGAGAAGACGCTGCGCTCGTCTATGCACCCGGCGAAATGGAAGAGAACCATTTTCTGATTTTGGCCTTCCTCTGGCCTGACGCGCATGGAATGGCGCGGGACAGGGCTACGATGAAATATCTGGCTCGAGCTGCCAAAACGTGGCGAGACTACAACTGACTCTATAGGTAACCGCCATGACCATCCGCCCCTTCACCCTGGCCATCACCGCCGCGCAGTTGGATGACCTTCACCAACGCCTGCGCCAGGCGCGCCTGCCGGGCAGCTTGATGCCGGACAGCTGGGAAGATGGCACCAGCGAGGCGTTTGTGCAGCGCCTGGTCGAGTACTGGCGCGACCACTTCGACTGGCGCAGCCAGGAGCGGCGGATCAACCAACTGCCGCAGTTCATGACCGAAGTCGATGGCCAGGGGATTCACTTCGTGCACCAGCGGGGCGTCGGGCCGAAGCCGATGCCGTTGGTGATCACCCACGGCTGGCCCGGGTCCTTTCTGGAGATGGAGCGGATACTGCCTTTGCTCACCGACCCTGCCGCGCACGGGGGCGATGCTGCGGATGCCTTTGATGTGGTGGTACCGTCGCTGCCTGGGTATGGCTGCTCCCCTGCCCCCTCCACCACCGGCATCAGCTCCCGGCAAATCGCCGGCCTCTGGGTCGAGTTGATGAGGCAACTGGGTTATGAGCGGTTCGGCGCACAAGGTGGAGATATCGGCGCCGGGGTGGCCATGTGGTTGGCGCGGGATCACGGCCCGCAGATGATCGGCGCCCATCTCAATTACATTCCAGGCAGTTACCGGCCACCGCTGGGAGCCGGGCAAAACGATGTGAGCGGCGACGAGCAGGATTTTCTCAACCGCCTCAGCCACTTCGCCGCCACCGAAGGCGCTTATGCGGCCATGCACAGCAGCAAACCCCAGACGCTGGCGTACGCGCTGGCAGACTCGCCCACGGGACTGGCGGCCTGGATCGCCGAGAAATTTCACGCCTGGGTCGATCATCCGGGAGCGCTGGAACAGGTCGTGCCCATCGACGCGCTGCTGAGCGATATCGCCCTCTACTGGTTCAGCGGTAACGTGCAGGCCAGCCTGCGGCTGTACAAGGAAAACCGCCAGAACCCGTTGGTGTTCGGGCCTGGGGAGCGCGTGCGGGCACCTTTGGGTGTCGCCCTGTTTCCGAAGGAGCTGCCGATGCCGCCGCGCAGCTGGGTCGAACGGGTATTCGATGTACAGCGTTGGCAGCCCATGGCGCGGGGTGGGCATTTCGCGGCGTTGGAACAGCCGCAGTTGCTGGCGGGGGAAATCCGCGCATTTTTCAGGCCGCTGAGGGCTTAGCCTCTAGATCAACCAACGAAAGAAGTAGAAGGCGCACACACTCAGCACCACGCTGGTCAGCACCCGCTTGGTCCAGAGCATCAGCAGTACCGCGCAAACGCCCCCGAGGATATAAGGATTGAGCGGCGACACATTCAGGCTGTGGCCCGGCATGAAAATGATAGGCCCACAGATGGCGGTGAGCATGCCGGGAACGGAGAATGCCAAAAAGTCACGCACACGGCGAGTGAGCCTCAGCGGCAGCCGGGGTTCCAGGAACAGGTAGCGGTTGCCGAACACGATGGCGCCCATGGCGAAGATCAACACGTAGATCATGGCTTGGCCTCCAGCACGCACTTGGCCGTGAAGCCCGCGACCATGCCGGCCAGGCCGGACACCACCAGCGCCGACTGCCAGCCCCAATAGCTGAGCAGCACCGAGCAGAACAACGACACCGCCACGCAGATTACCACCGGCAGCGATTTGACCAACGGCGTGACCAACGCGACGAAGGTGGCGGCGATGGAGAACTCCAACCCCAGCGACTCTAGGTTCGGAATGCTGCGCCCCAGCACTATTCCGGCGAGGGTGCAGAGGTTCCAGGCCACGTAGAAGGTGAAGCCCACGCCCAAGGCGAACCAGCGGTCGAAACCTTTGGCGACTTGCTGGCTGTTGAGGGCGAAGAATTCATCGGTGAGCAAAAAGCCCAGGCCGATCCGCCACCTGCCCGGTAGCGGTGCAATGGCCGGGCGCATGTGCATGGCGTAGAGCAAGTGCTGGGAGGTCAGCAGCAGGGTCGTGACCAGAATGGACAGCAGGCTGGCGCCGCCCTTGATCATGCCGATGGCTACCAGTTGCGCGGCGCCAGCGAAGACGATGGCCGACAGCCCCTGCCCTTCCAGCGGGCTGAGGCCGGCGCCGATGGCCAGGGAGCCGACCAGCAGCCCCCAGGGCGCGCACGCGAAGGACAGCGGCAGTACCGCGATAGCGCCGCGATAGAAGGCCTGGTTCGCGGATGAAGAAGCAAGCATGGTTCAACACACCCGTTAGATTGGCCGACAATGATCGCCCATTTTGCCGATGGCTGTATTGGATAATGTTGCTGTCGTCGCCTTAACGAAACAGGTTGTTCTTCGCCAGGCTCACCAGTTCCTTCGCCCGCCCGTCCAGCACCGCCCGCAGCATGAACAGGCCGAAGCCCTTGACGTTGGCGGCGGTGATTTCCGGCGGCATGATCAGCTCCTGGCGCTCGCTGACCACATCCACCAGCACCGGGCCATCATGGGCGAAGGCCTCTTGCAGGGCCGTTTTGAGATCCTGCGGCCGCTCGACGCGAATGCCCTTGATGCCCATGCCTTCGGCGAAAGTCGCGAAATTCGGGTTCTTCAGCTCGCAGCCCACGTCGACAAAGCCACTGGCCTTCATCTCCATTTCGACGAAGCCCAAGGTGCCGTTGTTGAGCACGATCACCTTGACCGGCAAGTTGGCTTGGCTGAGGGTCAGAAAGTCGCCCATCATCATGCTGAAGCCGCCATCGCCCGACATCGACACCACTTGCCGCCCCGGATGGCTGGCCTGGGCGCCGATCGCCTGCAGCATGGCGTTGGCCATGGAGCCGTGGTTGAACGAACCGATCAGCCGGCGCTTGCCGTTCATCTTCAGGTAGCGCGCGGCCCAGGCGGTCGGGGTGCCGACGTCGCAGGTGAACACGGCATCCTCGGCCGCCAGCTCGCTGACCAGGCGGCTGAGGTATTGCGGGTGGATGATGCTGCTGTTGGGGCTGCTTTCGGCCAGGTTGTCCAGGGCCTTGCGGGCGCTGTCGTAGTCGGCCAGGGATTTGTTCAGGTGGGCGCTGTCGATGCGTTCGTGCAGGCGTGGCCACAGTTGCTGGAGCGTGTGCTTGATGTCGCCGATCAGGCCCAGGGCCAGGGAACAGCGGTTGCCCAGGGCCTCGGGCTGCAGGTCGATCTGGGCGATACGCGAGTGCTCCGGGAAGAACTGCCGGTAAGGGAAGTTGGTGCCCAGCATCAGCAGGGTGTCGCAGTCCTTCATGGCGTTAAAACCCGAGGCGAAGCCGATCAGGCCGGTCATGCCGACGTCGAAGGGATTGTCGTACTCTAGGTGCTCCTTGCCGCGCAGGGCGTGCACGATCGGCGCCCTGAGCAGCTTGGCCAGGGCCACCACTTCCGTGTGCGCCCCCGCGCAGCCTGCACCGCAGAGCAAGGTGATGCGCTTGCCGGAGTCCAGCAGCTGGGCCAGTTCGTCGAGCTGCGCGGGTTCGGGCACCACCACCGGCGGCTTCGGCGCCAGCCACTGGCTGACCGGCGCATCCAGCGGCGCTAGGGCCACGTCACCGGGAATCACCACCACCGCCACGCCGCGGCGGCTGACGGCCACGCGCATGGCGCGCTCGAGAATCTGCGGCAATTGCTCCGGGCGCGACACCAGCTCGACGTAGTGGCTGCAATCCTTGAACAGCGATTCCGGGTGGGTGGCCTGAAAATAGTCGATACCGATCTCGCTGCTGGGAATATGCGCGGCAATGGCCAACACCGGCACGCCGCTGCGGTGGCAATCGAACAGGCCGTTGATCAAGTGCAGGTTGCCAGGGCCACAGCTGCCGGCGCACACGGCCAGCTCGCCCGTCAGGTGCGCCTCGCCGCTGGCGGCAAAGGCGCCCGCTTCCTCGTTGCGCATATGCACCCAGTCCAGGCCGCCGAGGCGACGCATGCTGTCGGTGAAGCCGTTGAGGGAATCACCCACAACGCCGTAGACGCGTTTCACGCCGGCGTGTTTGAGGGTGTTGACCATGAAATCGGCAGCGGTGGGCATGGGGGCTCCTTGAGTGCGTGGGTATCAAGGGTGTGAGTGTTTGGCGAGCGAAGGTGTTCCGGGGGATTTGTTAAGAAAATTCCATGGACCGCGTATCCCGTTCGCGGCAGACGATCAATGCGATAAAAAAACGGTCGCTATGATGCTGGTTCGCCGTTGGCGTTTCAGATCGCTTTGGCGTTCTAGATGTCGAGTGAAGGAATAGGAGGAGGATTGATGGGCACAGCACGGCTGGTTGGCAATGGCTGTTAACGTCGCTCGTCGCCGAATATCGCCCAGTGGAACATCTGGATAGTGGCTAAGTCCCATCTAGATGGCCGACATTTCTATACCTCTGAAGAAAATCCCCGTAGTCCTGGTGGTCGAAGACGACTGGGTCGTGCGGACCTTGATCCACGAAATCCTCGAAACGGAGGGCTTCCATGTGGTAACCAGCGAAACCGGTGATGATGCCTGGCGGTATCTGCAGGAGCATCAGGGTGAAATCGACCTGGTGTTCTCGGATATTCATATGCCGGGCACCATGGACGGTATCGATCTGGCGAACCTGGTGCATCGGCATTGGCCGCAGATGCCGATCATTCTGTCGTCCGGTGTTCCGGGGCGGCGGCCGTTGGATCAAGGGTGCGAGCCGATTTTCGTGTCCAAGCCCTGGCATTCGCGTGACATCGGGATGATCTGCCAACGGGCGTTGGCGGGGCCTACGGCGCGGGCGCGGTGACGGGGGCCTTGGGGGGGATAACGGCGGACCGTCACGACTTCAATGGCACAGTTCTCACGATCTGCGGTCCCAGCTTTGGCACCTCCTCACAGATAGAGAACACATGACTTTCATCGAATTTCTGCAGTGGCCCGCGATGGCTATTACCGTGCTAGCGGCGTGGTATATGGGCTCCGTCCGGGCGCGGCGGCGGGTTATTGCATTTTGGTGCTTTACCGCAGGCAACGTGCTTTGGGTTGTTTGGGGCGCGAGCCATGAGGCGTATGGGTTGATTACGCTCGAGATCGTGCTGGCGCTGATGAACATGCGGGGGCTGAAGAAGAACATGGTGGAGAGCCGGCAGGCTGGGTGATCAGCTGGGGGGTTGCTTGGCGGCCAGCGCCTCGCTGATCAGCTCGTCTACCGCGGTGGCACTGCGGATGCGGTATTCGGCGGGTAGTTCGAACAGGTCCTGGCTGCCCAGAATGCGCAGCTTGGCGCCTTCGGCGAGGGCCTGCAGGTCGATGCCCATGGCTTCCATCTGCTGGATCATGGCGCGGATGGCCAGTTTTTGTTGTTCTGTGGTGGCTATGAGCATGGGTGTCCCTCTTTGGCGGACTTGGGCGGTGGGGGCCAGTGAAGTATTAGGCAGAGGGAGGGACCTAGGGGTTCAGAAATTTATCACTAGTTGATTCAGAGAGCTCGCCGCCTGGACTGCTGCATGAGCGTCCTGCTTTCTCTTTCCGCAGCGGCTCTCAAGCGCGTGATCGCCTGGAAATTGTCTGGGAGCGTGAAGTTGTGGAAGGTCACCAGAAAAGCCTTGTCTGAACGGATGCACACCAGCCGGACTGCGGCTGATCGAGCGCTGGATCAAAATGATGCAGGGATGACATCGCGGTTACATCCTAGTCAGCCTCATCGGCGGAAGGTACTGCACTGTCAGCACACGCGCCTACTCCGCTCCTTGGCGTGGCGGCCGCGCCAGCGTGGTAGAATTGCCGCTCACTTTCAGGAATGGATACCCATGCGAGGTTTCGGTTTTTTTCTTTGCGTGGCCGGTGTGGTTGCGATCACCGCGGCGTTGATGATGGACACCTCCGTCGTGACGCTTGGTGGTGGACGCGTCAACAACATAGGCTTGATGGCTGACCGGCAGCTCTACACGCTGCTAGGTGGGATCGTGCTGGTAGCCGGGATATTGATGGTCCTGTTCACTGGCAAAAACCTCACGGGCGTGGCGGATGCCGAGCCTGAAAACGACAGCCGCTCGTGAACCAAGTCCTTTTTTCAGATACTTGCTGTTGAGCGGGTGATGCGCTCCAAGCGCTAGTTCGACGCTTGCGCAGGAGCACATGGGGTTGGATGCCCCGCTACATCGTCCTGCAGCGTACCGCAGGAAAAATAGCTCCTTGACTCCTCGCAGGGCGGAAGGCATCGTTTCGCTACATCAAGCCTCTTGTCCGTGGCAAACGGCACGCACTTATTAGCCTCGTCAGATTAGTCTGCCGGGGCTTTGTCATCTCTGGTCCATGGAGACTGATATGACAAGAGCACAAAGAAGACACGACACGCGCCGTATCAAGGCAAGGTTTTACGCAAAGCAGAAGATCCATGAATGCTGGAGCACGACCGAGCGTAATGCCGGGGTGTTCGCGAATCACGGAAAGGTCTGCTCTTGTTGGATGTGCGGGAACCCCCGGCGCAAGCTGGGACTGCTGACAATGCAAGAGCTTCGGGCTGAGTCGCCGCGAGTCGAAGCATAGAGTCACGTTGGAAACAGGCCCCGCAGAGTGCGGGGCGTTCCAATATCGGCAGCCTGCCGGCAGTCCAGATCACCGAGCCCAAAAACGAAAAAGCCCCGCTTTCGCGAGGCTCTTACGATGATGTGTGGCGGGAAACCAGGGATTCGAACCCTGGAGACGCTATTAACGTCCGCCGGTTTTCAAGACCGGTGCATTCAACCACTCTGCCAATTTCCCGAGTGTTGCGATGACACTGCAAAACCGCCTGGGAAGCCTTGCGGCCGCGGCCCCAGTCGCGTTGCGGGCGCCATGATACCGTAATGAAACACTCTGTCAAACTCTCAATGTAGCCCTTTGCAGTGGGTCTGTTATGATCTTTGCATCCGAACATTTCAGAGCCCGATGCGGGATGGGTTTCGGACCGGTATGGGGGCCTTGTGGCGCCATGCCGATCACGTTTCAACTAGAGGAGCTCGCCATGCGCGAACAGGATTATGCCGTTAATAACAGCTCGCAGGTTCAGCAGCTAGAAGTTAGCCGCGTCCTGCGCAACACCTACGGTCTGCTGGCCCTTACCCTGGCCTTCAGCGGCCTGATGGCTTACGTCGCCCAGCAAATGCACGTGGGTCGTCCCAACATCTTCATCGTCTTGATCGGCTTCTATGGTCTGTTCTTCCTGACCAACAAGCTGCGCGATTCGGCCTGGGGCCTGGTGTCGGCGTTTGCCCTGACCGGTTTCATGGGTTACATCCTCGGCCCGGTGCTCAACGTGTACCTGGGCATGCGCGGTGGCGCGGAAGTGGTGAGTTCGGCCTTCGCCATGACGGCCCTGGTATTCGGTGGTCTGTCGGCCTACGTGCTGATCAGCCGCAAGGACATGAGCTTCCTGAGCGGTTTCATCACCGCCGGTTTCTTCGTGTTGATGGGCGCGGTGATCGCCAGCTTCTTCTTCCAGATCAGCGGCCTGCAACTGGCGATCAGCGCCGGCTTCGTGCTGTTCTCGTCGGTCTGCATTCTGTTCCAGACCAGTGCGATCATCCACGGTGGCGAGCGTAACTACATCATGGCGACCATCAGCCTGTATGTATCGATCTACAACCTGTTCATCAGCCTGCTGCAGCTGTTCGGCATCATGGGCCGTGATGACTGATAGCGACTAGCGCGGTGGCTTCGGCCATCGCACTTGTCGTGAGAAAGCCCGCTTCGGCGGGCTTTTTTGTGGGTGAGGCTTTATCATTGCCCCAGCTTTATAGACCGAGTAACCAATGAAATTCGCTATTGCCGTATTCGCCCCGGCCCACGCGCCCTCCTCGCGCCGCGCCCTGCTGTTTGCCCAGGCAGCGCTGGCCGCTGGGCATGAGATTGTGCGGCTGTTCTTCTATCAGGACGGGGTGCACAGCGCTTCGGGCAATATCGTTGCGCCCCAGGACGAGCTGGATGTCGCCGCCCAATGGCGCACCTTTGTCAGCGACAACGGCCTGGACGCGGTGGTGTGTATCGCCGCCGCCCTGCGCCGTGGCGTGCTGAACGAAGAAGAAGCCAAGCGCTACCAGCGCGACGCGGCCAACCTGCCAGCGCCATGGGAGCTGTCGGGGCTGGGGCAGCTGCATGAAGCCGCGCAGCTGGCCGACCGCCTTGTCAGCTTTGGAGGGCAGTAACATGGCCAAATCGATGCTGATCGTCAGCCGCCAGGCGCCCTGGTCTGGCCCCGGCCCGCGCGAGGCGCTGGACATCGCCCTGGCGGGCGGTGCCTTCGACCTGCCGCTGGCCATGCTGTTTCTCGACGACGGAGCCCTGCAACTGCTGCCAAGCCAGCAACCGGCGCATCTGCAACAGAAGAACCTGAGCGCCAACCTGCAGGCCTTGCCGATGTTTGGCGTGGACGAGCTGTTCGTGTGCAGCACTAGCCTGAAAGAACGCGGGCTGGAAAACGCCGAGCTGGCACTGGACGTGGATCGGCTGGACGCCGAGGGCATTACCGCGCTTATTGACCGTTTTGACCTGGTGGTGACCCTCTGATGGCGACTTTGCATGTAGTTTCCCACTCGCCCTTCAGCGATGGCCGCCTGAACAGCTGCCTGCGGGTACTGGGCAGCCAGGATGGTCTGTTGCTATGTGGCGATGCGGTGCACGGGCTGCAAAAGGGCAGCGCCGCCTGGGACAAGCTGCAACAGGCGGCCACCAATGGCCAGCTCTACGCACTGCAAGAAGACGCCAGCGCGCGCGCCATACAGCTCGACCCACAGGTCAAGCCCGTGGATTACCCAGGCTTCGTGCAACTCTCCCTGGACTTCGACAAGGTCAACACCTGGCTATGAATACGCTGCTGATAGGCGACCGCGCCATCGCTGTCGACAAGGATGGCTTCCTGGAAAACCTCGATGACTGGTCCGAGCCGGTCGCCGAAGGCCTGGCTGCCCAGGTCGAGATCCAGCTGACCGCCGACCACTGGGAAATCCTGCGCACCCTGCGCGACTTCTACGCCGAGTTCCAGCTGTCGCCCGCCACTCGCCCACTGATCAAGTACACCGCGCTAAAACTGGGCGCCGAGAAAGGTAACAGCGCCCACCTCAACCGCCTGTTCAACGGCACTCCCGCCAAACTCGCCGCCAAGCTGGCGGGCCTGCCCAAGCCGACCAATTGCATATGAACGCACCTATCCCCCTTGTTACCGAAACCCCAGCCGAACACCCCTTCGCGCAGTTCGTGCGCATTCTTGGCAAGGGCAAGCGCGGCGCCCGCAGCCTGACGCGGGAGGAAGCCCGGGAAGCCATGGGCATGCTGCTCGACGAAAAGGTCGAGGAAGCCCAGCTGGGCGCCTTCCTCATGCTGCTGCGGCACAAGGAAGAAAGCCCCGAGGAGCTGGCCGGTTTTACCGAAGCCCTGCGCGCACGCCTGCAAGCACCCGCGCTGAAGGTAGACATCGACTGGCCCACCTACGCCGGCAAGAAGCGCCACCTACCCTGGTACCTGCTGGCGGCCAAGTGCCTGGCCAACAATGGCGTGCGGGTGTTCATGCATGGCGGCGGCGCCCATACCGCGGGCCGGCTGTATACCGAACAATTGCTGGGACTGCTGGAGATTCCGCTGTGCCGCGACTGGCAAGCGGTGGGCACGGCGCTGGACGAGCAAGGCCTGGCGTTCATGCCGCTGGTGGATTGGGCGCCGCAACTGCAGCGCATGATCGACCTGCGCAACACCTTGGGCTTGCGCTCGCCGATTCACTCCCTGGCGCGCATTCTCAACCCGCTGCAGGCCACGTGCGGCCTGCAAAGCATCTTCCACCCCGGCTACCAGGCTGTGCACCGCGACGCCAGCGGCCTGCTGGGCGACCGCGCCATCGTGATCAAGGGCGACGGCGGCGAGATCGAGGTGAACCCGGATAGCCCGAGCCATCTGTACGGCACCGAGGGCGGCCAAAGCTGGGACGAGGAATGGCCGCAGCTGTCCGAGCAGCGCCACGTCAAACCGGCCACGCTGGACCCGCAGCAGTTGAACGCCTTCTGGCGCGGTGAAATCCAGGACAGCTACGGCGAGATGGCCCTCATCTCGACCATGGCGCTGGCGCTTAGAGGCCTGGGCGACGATCGAGACGGCGCTTTCGAAAAAGCCAAACATTTCTGGGCCAACCGCAAACTATCGAATTAATCGATCAGAACCCCAAAGCCTTTCCACCCATCGATCAAACCATTGCCGCTAGACTCCCCTCCAATACTTCAAGACTTGGAACGGGAGACGGTGATGGGCCTGCTGATCGAAGGGCGCTGGCATGACCAGTGGTACGAAAGCAGCAAAGACGGGGCCTTCCAGCGCGAAGCCGCGCAGCGGCGCCACTGGGTAACGGCGGACGGTTCGCCGGGCCCCAGCGGCGAAGGCGGCTTCGTCGCCGAGGCCGGGCGCTATCACCTTTATGTGTCCCTCGCCTGCCCCTGGGCCCACCGCACCTTGATCCTGCGCAGCCTGAAAGGCCTGGAAGCACTGATCGACGTGTCCGTGGTCAGCTGGCTGATGGGCGAAAACGGCTGGACCTTCGACACCGAGAAAGGCTCCACCGGCGACGCGCTCGACCATCTCACCTTCATGTACCAGCGCTACACCTCGGAAACCCCGGATTACACCGGCCGCGTGACCGTGCCGGTGCTGTGGGACAAGAAGCTCAAGCGCATCGTCAGCAACGAGTCGGCGGAGATCATCCGCATGTTCAACAGCGCCTTCGACGGGCTGACCGGCAACCGCCTGGATTTCTACCCTGAGCCCCATCGGCAGACCATTGATGCGCTTAACGAGCGCATCTACCCGGCGGTCAACAACGGCGTTTATCGCGCTGGCTTCGCGACCTCGCAAGGCGCCTACGAAAAGGCCTTCGATGAATTGTTCGCCGAACTTGACCAGCTGGAACAGCTGCTGGGCGAGAAGCGCTACCTGATCGGTGAATACCTGACCGAAGCGGATGTGCGGCTGTTCACCACCCTGATTCGTTTCGACGCGGTGTATTTCGGCCACTTCAAGTGCAACCTGCGGCGGATCGCCGATTATCCGAACCTGTCGAATTGGTTGCGGGAGATGTACCAGGTGCCGGGCGTGGCGCAGACGGTGGATATCTACCATATCCAGCATCATTACTACGGCAGCCACAAGACCATCAACCCGACGGGAATCGTGCCCAAGGGGCCGTTGCAGGATTTCACCCTCGCCCATGATCGCGAGCGCCTGACCGGGCGTGGCGTGTGGCACAAGAGCGGTGCCTGAGTGAAGCAAAAGCTCGCAGGCTGCGCCAGCTCTTACACGGGCCGCGTTACCCACTCGATACAGGTGTTGGTAATGCTAACGAGGTAGGAGCTGGCGTAGCCTGCGAGCTTGGCGGCATCACAGGCGACGTCCCAATACCGGATAAATCAGACGCTAGCCTGCGCCCCTTCGAACCACTTCAGCTTGTCCCGCAAGGTCACCACCTCCCCCACGATCACCAGCGTCGGCGCGTGCACTTCATGCTCCGCGACCAAGCGCGGCAGATCCGCCAGGGTGCCGGTGAACACCCGCTGATTCTCGGTCGTGCCCTGCTGGATCAGCGCCGCCGGCGTATCCGCGCCGCGGCCGTGCTTGATCATCTGTTCGCAGATGATCGGCAGGCCGATCAAGCCCATGTAGAACACCACGGTCTGCGCCGGGGCCACCAGGTCCTGCCAAGGCAGGTCGCTGGTGTTGTTCTTCAAGTGCCCGGTAACGAACCGCACGGACTGCGCGTAATCGCGGTGGGTCAGCGGAATCCCGGCATAGGCCGAGCAACCACTGGCCGCGGTAATCCCCGGCACCACCTGGAACGGAATGCCATGGGCCGCCAGCTCCTCGATCTCTTCGCCACCGCGGCCGAAGATGAAGGGATCGCCGCCCTTGAGCCGCAGCACGCGCTTGCCCTGCTTGGCCAGGTCCACCAGTTGCTGGTTGATCTGCTCTTGCGGCACCGCATGGTCGGCGCGGCGCTTGCCGACGTAGATGCGCTCGGCATCGCGACGGCACAGGTCGATGATCGCCGGGGCGACCAAGCGGTCGTACAGCACCACGTCGGCTTGCTGCATCAGGCGCAGGGCCTTGAAGGTCAGCAGGTCGGGATCGCCCGGCCCCGCCCCCACCAGGTAGACCTCACCCGGTGCATGGGGCGGTGCGCCGTTGACCTTGGCTTCGAGCAGACGCGCGGCTTCCGCGCCTTGGCCGGCCAGTTGGCGGTCGGCGATGGGGCCCTGGAACACCTCTTCCCAGAACGCACGGCGCTGGGTCACGTCCGGATACAGTTGCTTGACCCGATGGCGAAAGCGCGCGGCCAGGCCGGCCAGTTCGCCATAGGTGGAGGGAATCCAGGTTTCCAGCTTGGCGCGGATCAGCCGTGCCAGCACCGGCGCATCGCCGCCACTGGAGACGGCCACCACCAGCGGCGAACGGTCGACGATGGCAGGGAAAATCACGCTGCACAGGGCCGGCGCATCCACCACGTTGACCGGTACGCCACGTAGCTTGGCGTCTGCCGACACCTGGGCATTGAGCACCTGGTCATCGGTAGCGGCGATGATCAGCTGGCAACCGTCGAGGTCGCTTTCCTGATAACCGCGCCGGTGCACCGAACCGCCGCTACCGGCGGCCAGGCTGTCCAGCTGGCTTTCCACCGCCGGCGCGACCACACGGATCAACGCCCCGGCATCTACCAGCAAGCGCGACTTGCGCAGGGCGATTTCGCCGCCGCCCACCACCAGTACATGGCTGCCTTGCAGCTTGTGAAACAGCGGCAGAAACTCCATTTAGCCGATGACCTCAAGGCCAGCCATGTACGGCTTCAGCACGTCCGGAATACGGATGCTGCCGTCGGCCTGCTGGTAGTTTTCCAGCACCGCCACCAGGGTACGGCCCACCGCCAGGCCCGAACCATTGAGGGTGTGTACCAGCTCCGGCTTGCCGGTTTCCGGGCTGCGCCAGCGCGCCTGCATGCGCCGCGCCTGGAAGTCGCCGGTGTTGGAGCACGAAGAGATTTCGCGGAACTTGTCCTGGCTCGGCACCCAGACTTCCAGGTCGTAGGTTTTCACCGCACTGAAGCCCATGTCGCCGGTGCACAGCGCCAGTACGCGGTACGGCAGTTCCAGTGCCTGCAGGATGCGCTCGGCGTTGGCGGTCAGGCTTTCCAGGGCTTCCATGGATTTCGACGGCTCGACCACCTGGACCATTTCGACCTTGTCGAACTGGTGCTGGCGGATCAGGCCGCGGGTGTCGCGGCCCGAGGCGCCGGCTTCGCTGCGGAAGCACGGGGTGTGGGCGACAAACTTCAACGGCAGCACTTTAGGATCGAGGATCTCGCCGGCCACGATATTGGTCAGCGACACTTCCGCGGTCGGAATCAGGTACAGGTCGGCCTCGCCTTCGCGGGCGATCTTGAACAGGTCTTCCTCGAACTTGGGCAGCTGGCCAGTGCCTTGCAGCGCTGGGGCCTGCACCAGGTAAGGGGTGTAGGCCTCTTCGTAGCCGTGCTCGGCGACGTGCAGGTTGATCATGAACTGCGCTAGGGCGCGGTGCAGGCGGGCGATTGGGCCGCGCAGCAGGGCGAAACGGGCACCCGACAGCTTGGCGGCGGTTTCGAAATCCATCCAGCCGAACTTCTCGCCCAACGCGACGTGGTCCTGGACCGGGAAATCGAACGCGGTCGGGGTACCCCAGCTGCGGACCACGACGTTGCCGTCCTCGTCTTCGCCAACCGGTACCGATTCGTGGGGCAGGTTGGGAATGCCCAGCAGGATGGCGTCCAGTTCGCCCTGAATGCCGTCCAGCTCGAGCTTGCCGCTGGCCAGCTCGCCGGCCATGCGCTCGACATCGGCCATCAACGGCGCGGTGTCTTCGCCACGGGCCTTGGCCTGGCCGATGGATTTGGAACGGGCATTACGCTCGGCCTGCAATTGTTCGGTGCGGGTCTGCACCGCCTTGCGCTGGGTTTCCAGGGCTTCGAGGCGCGCCACATCGAGGGCGTAGCCACGGGAAGCCAGGCGGTCCGCTACGTCCTGAAGTTGGCCACGTAACAGTTTCGGATCGAGCATGTCGTTCTCTCGTTTATCAGTATTGGTTCAGATTTTGGTCAGGGCCAGCCCGGCCCAGGTGGCGAACAGGCCACCGAGTACGCTGATGCTGCAGTAACCCACGGCGGTAAACAACTGGCCGGCTTCAAGCAGGCGCACGGTGTCCAGGGAAAATGACGAGAAAGTGGTCAGGCCGCCAAGGAAGCCGACCATCAGACCGGCACGCAACTCCACAGGAATTTCCGGGCGAATCAGGAACAGGCCGTACAGATAGCCGATCAGGAAGCAGCCGACTATGTTGACCGCCAGCGTACCGGTATAGAAGTAACGCGGCCAGTGGTTGCTGACAACCGTGGCGGTCGCGAACCGCAACAGCGTCCCGACGATGCCGCCCAAGGTAACTGCAATAAGGGTCGGAATCACTCTTTTCTTCTCTGCCGTGGGCTGTTCTGGTCCAGTTGCGCAAGGTGGCGCAGTTTTTCGCCGATCTTCAGTTCCAGGCCGCGGGGCACGGGCTGGTAGTACGGGCGCGGCTCGAGGGCTTCGGGAAAGTAGTCCTCGCCGGCGGCGTAAGCGTCGGGTTCATCGTGGGCGTAGCGGTATTCGTCGCCGTAGCCCAGCTGTTTCATCAGTTTGGTCGGGGCGTTGCGCAGGTGCAGCGGCACTTCCAGCGAGCCGAACTCGGCGGCTTCGCGCAGCGCCGCCTTGAAGCCCATGTACACGGCGTTGCTTTTCGGTGCGCAGGCGAGGTAGACGATGGCCTGGGCCACCGCCAGCTCACCCTCGGGGCTGCCGAGGCGCTCCTGCACTTCCCAGGCGGCCAGGCACAGCGGCATGGCCCGCGGGTCGGCGTTGCCGATGTCTTCGCTGGCCATGCGCACCACGCGGCGCGCCAGGTACAGCGGGTCGCAGCCGCCGTCGATCATGCGCGCGAACCAGTACAGCGCGCCGTCGGGGTTGGAGCCGCGCACGGATTTGTGCAGCGCCGATATCTGGTCGTAGAAGGCTTCGCCGCCCTTGTCGAAGCGCCGGCGCGTGTCGCCGAGCAGGCTCTGCAGCAGCTCGACGCCGATCTCGCCGTTGTCTTCGGCCAGGTCGCTGGCGTTCTCCAGTAGGTTGAGCAGGCGCCGACCATCGCCGTCAGCCGCGGCCACGAGGATGCGGAAGGCTTCGTCGCCGAGGGTGAAGTGGTGCTTGCCCAGGCCGCGGTCTTCGCTGAGGGCACGATCGACCAGCTTGCGCATGGCCGCTTCGTCGAGGCTCTTGAGCACGTACACCCGGGCCCGGGACAGCAGCGCATTGTTGAGCTCGAAGGAGGGGTTCTCGGTCGTGGCGCCGATGAAGATCAGCGTGCCGTCTTCCACGTAGGGCAGGAACGCATCCTGTTGCGACTTGTTGAACCGGTGCACTTCGTCGACGAACAGGATGGTGCGGCGCCCGTACTGGGCGGCCTGCTGCTTGGCCACTTCCACCGCCTGGCGGATCTCCTTGACCCCGGCGAGCACCGCCGAGACGGTCTCGAAATGGGCCTCGGAGACCTTGGCCAGCAGCCGCGCGAGGGTGGTCTTGCCGACCCCGGGCGGGCCCCAGAAAATCATCGAATGCAGCGCACCCTGCTCCAGCGCCTCGCGCAGCGGTTTGCCACGCGCGAGCACGTGCTCCTGGCCGACGTATTCGTCGAGGTTGCTGGCCCGCAGGCGGGCGGCCAGGGGCTGGGCGATGGGATCGCTACGAAACAGGTCCATGGTCGAACCACTTACTCCTTGATGACGTCGGCACCCTTGGGAACATCGAAGTTGAACTTGCTGTCCGGCACCGCTTCATTGGCCTTGACGCTCATGAAGAGGATGTTGGTGCGCTGGCCGACGCTGTCGATCAGTTGCATATCGTTGATCAGGCCGCCGCGGAACGACAGGCGCAGGGAGTCGAACAGGCTGTCCTTGCCGCGCGGCTTGAGGGTGAAGTCGATCACGTCGCCAGCCTGCTTGGAGGTGATGTCGAAGCTCTTGCTGATCTGCGAGACGTCACCCGAGAGCAGCAGCGCTGGAGTCTGGGTCAGGCGCTGGTCGAGGTTCTTGATGGTCACCTGTTGCAGGTCCGGGTCCCACAGCGAGACCTTCTTGCCGTCGGAAACCATCAGCTGTTCCTGGGGTGCGTCGGTGTGCCAGTTGAACAGGCCCGGGCGTTTGAGGGTCATCTCGCCCTTGGTTTCCTGCAGCTGGGTGCCGCTGCCATCGAGGGTCAGCTGGGAGAAGCGCGCCGACAGGGTCTGGGATTTTTCCAGCAGTTGCGTGAGGCTCTTCACGTCGGCGTCGGCCGCGTGGGCCGGCAGGGTCGAGAGAGCCAGTGCAGAAACCAACAGCATGCGAATCAGGCGCATGGGAATCCTCGTTGAACGTTAGAAAGCCGGCAGGCCCCGTGGCCCGCCGGCGGCGAATCAGTCGCGCTGAGGCCCCGGCGCGATCACTTCGCGCGAGCCGTTGGTGTTCATCGGGGTAACCACCCCGGCCATTTCCATGGCTTCGATCATGCGTGCGGCACGGTTATAGCCGATCTTGAGCTTGCGCTGCACCGCCGAGATCGAGGCGCGGCGGCTTTCCAGCACGAAGTTCACGGCTTCATCGTAGAGCGCGTCGCTCTCTTCGTCGCCATCGCCACCGCCGCTACCACCGTCGAAGCCGCTACCCGGTTCTTCGACACCGGCGAGGATGTCTTCGTTGTAATCTGGCACGCCACGCAGCTTCCAGGCCTCGACCACGCGGTGCACTTCTTCGTCGGACACGAAGGCGCCGTGCACGCGGATTGGCAGGCTGGTGCCTGGCGGCATGTAGAGCATGTCACCGTGGCCCAGCAGTTGCTCGGCGCCACCCTGGTCGATGATGGTGCGGGAGTCGATCTTGCTCGACACCTGGAACGCCATGCGGGTCGGGATGTTGGCCTTGATCAGGCCGGTGATCACGTCCACAGACGGCCGCTGGGTGGCGAGAATCAGGTGGATACCGGCGGCACGGGCCTTCTGGGCGATACGGGCGATCAGCTCTTCGACCTTTTTGCCGACGATCATCATCATGTCGGCGAATTCGTCGACGATCACCACGATGGTCGGCAGGGTCTTGAGCAGCGGCGCCACGTCGTCCATGCTCTCGCGCTTGTACAGCGGGTCGGAGAGCGGCGCGCCCTCCTCCTCGGCATCCTTGACCTTGCGGTTGAAGCCGGCGAGGTTACGCACGCCCATGGCGGCCATCAGCTTGTAGCGCCGCTCCATCTCGGCGACGCTCCAGCGCAGGGCATTGGCGGCGTCCTTCATGTCGGTGACCACCGGGCACAGCAGGTGCGGAATGCCTTCGTAGATCGACAGCTCGAGCATTTTCGGGTCGATCATGATCAGCTTGGCGTCTTCCGGGCCCGACTTGAACAGGATCGACAAAATCATCGCGTTCACACCCACCGACTTACCGGAACCAGTGGTACCGGCCACCAGCAGGTGGGGCATCTTGGCCAGGTCGGTGATCACCGGCTTGCCGCCGATGTCGTGCCCCAGGGCCATGGTGACCGGCGACTTGGCTTCGTCGTATTGCGGCGACGACAGCACTTCGGAGAAGCGCACGATCTGCCGGTCTTCGTTGGGGATCTCGATGCCGACGGTGGTCTTGCCCGGGATCACTTCGACCACGCGCACGCTCATCACCGCCAGCGAGCGGGCCAGGTCTTTCGCCAGGTTGGAGATACGGCTGACCTTGACGCCCGCCGCCGGTTGAATTTCGTAACGGGTGATGACCGGGCCCGGGTGGATCGAATCCACCGTGACTTCCACGCCGAACTCCTTGAGCTTGAGCTCCAGCAGTTGGCCGACGCCAGCCAGGGATTCGGGCGAATAGTTGACCTTCTTCTTCTCCGCCGGGTCGAGGATGGAGATCGGCGGCAAGGTACCGGCCACGGCGCTGTCGACGAACAACGGCACCTGCTTTTCCTTCTGCACGCGCTTGCTCTGCTCGGCCGGGCGGCTCATGGCCTCCGACGGCATGATCACCGGCGCGCTGTGGTTGTTCTCGCTGAGCGGGCGGATCGGCACTGCGGGGCGTTCGGCCACGCGCGGTTCGGCGAACACGGGCTCGGCCACTGCCACGGGCGCGGCCTTGAAGCGTGACGGCTTGGGCTCGGCCACCGGGCGCGATTCCATGGTTCGCGGTTCGCTGCGGGCGACCGGGCTGAACACCGGCTCGTCCACCTCGCGCAGCTTGGCAACCAGCTGCTTGCGCTCGACCCGGGCGGCCCACCAACGGCCCGTGGCACCGGTGAACAGCTCGATCAGGTCGAGGGTGATCTTGCCGGTGACGTCCATCACCTTGAACCACGACAGGTCGGTGAATACCGTCAGGCCAAACAGGAACAGGGCGATGAACAGCAGCGTGCTGCCCTGGATGTTCAAGGCGTTGCGGGCCAGGTCGCCAAGGCTTTCACCCAGCGCACCACCGGCCGAGGCCGGCAGGTTGGTGGCCGAGTGGAAATGGATATGGGCCAGCGCCGCGCCCGACAGCACCAGGAACACCAGGCCGATCAGCCGCCAGGAAAACAGCCAGCCGCTCCACTGCCAAGGCTGATGGCGCTGACGGAAGATCTGCCAGGTCTTGACGGCCAGCAGCAAGGGGAAGATGTAGGCGAAGTAGCCCAGCACCATGAACAGAATGTCGGAGGCGTAGGCCCCGGCGCGGCCGGCGGCGTTGGTCACCTGCTCGGCGTTGCTGGTGTGGCTCCAGCCCGGATCGTTCTGGTCGTAGGTCAGCAGGGCCATCCACAGGTACAGGCACAAGGCACCCATGGCGATCAATGCACCCTCTTTGAGCCGGTAGTGAATCTGCTGGCGCCAGAGGGGAACGGGATTGGGTGTAGCGGTGGATTTCTTCAAAACGCGTCTTTTCCTGCGCGATGGGCGCGCCCAACGATGGATGACTTAACGAACCGGCTCAGCCAGCCGGCCAGATAACAAGATGACGCCTGCTGAGTGTACTGCCTGCAAAGGCCATATTGTACGGGTTTGGCGCCCTGTTGCCACGCCAAAGCCATGGCCATGGCCGTACCGGGCGATGAATGCACCGGCTGCGCCAATTTGACCATGCATTTTCTTGTGTGACAAAGACTTATGGGCCGGTTTCATGAAACACGATGAATGCAGACGCCGCCTGCAAAGCCTTGGGAAAATTCCCACGCCATAAACGGCGCAGCCGTAGGACCAGACTCCTCCCCGGAAGTTTCCCGAGCGCCCCGACCTTGCTAGGATACGGGCAACAGGGCCGATACACGCACCGGCCCGCCCTCCCCTCTTCACGTGTAGACGGCATGCTGACCTGGCTCAAACGCGACGAACTGACCTTCCCGCCCCTCGACAAAGCCCTGCGCGAGCCCAACGGCCTGCTGGCCATGGGCGGCGACCTGAGCGCCGATCGCTTGATCCAGGCCTACCGCCACGGCTGCTTCCCCTGGTACCAGGATGGCCAGCCGATCCTGTGGTGGTCGCCCGACCCGCGCACCGTGATGTTTCCCGCCGAGCTGCATGTGAGCCGCAGCTTGCGCAAGGTCATGCGCCAGGGCCGCTACCAAGTCACCTTCGATCAGGACTTCGCCGCCGTGATCCGCGCCTGCGCCGGGCCGCGCGCCTATGCCGACGGCACCTGGATCACCGATAACATGCAGGCTGCCTATCTGGAGCTGCACCGCCGTGGTGTCGCCCACAGTGTCGAGGTCTGGCAAGAGGGGCAGCTGGTCGGCGGCCTATATGGCCTGGGGATGGGCCAGCTGTTCTTTGGCGAGTCGATGTTCAGCCATGCCGACAACGCCTCCAAAGTCGGCTTCGCGACCCTGGTGGAGCATCTGCAGGCGGCGGGTGCGGCATTGATCGATTGCCAGATGCCCACTGAACACCTGCTGAGCCTCGGCGCCCGCTCGATTACGCGTGCGGAGTTCGCCGTTTACCTGGCTCAACACCTGGACAGTCCACTGCAAACCAGCTGGGATCGCCAGCTTAACTAGGCGAGTTGTTCCACGCTGGCTTACACTTGGTAAAAGGTTTTACTCCGAGGGTTGATCATGACCGAGCTGGCGCGCTTGAAGTTTTATGCCACTCAGCCCCATTCGTGCAGTTACCTGCCTGACGAGCAGGCGACCACGCTGTTCCTCGACCCCAGCCAGCCCATGGACGTCCACGTTTACGCCGATCTTTCGGAAATGGGCTTTCGGCGCAGCGGCGACCACCTCTACCGCCCCCACTGCCAGCGCTGCAACGCCTGCGTGCCGGCGCGCATTCCCGCCGCCGGCTTCCTGCCCAACCGCCAGCAGAAACGCATTCTCAAGCGCAACGCCGACATCAGCGTGACCTCGGCCTCGCCGCGCTACACCGAAGAGTACTTCGACCTGTACCAGCGCTACATCGAGCAGCGCCACGCCGACGGCGACATGTACCCGCCCAGCCGCGATCAATTCTCTACCTTCCTGGTGCGCGACCTACCGTTTTCGCGCTTCTATGAATTTCGCCTGCACGGCCGCCTGCTCGCCATCGCGGTGACCGACTTGCTGCCCAATGGCCTGTCGGCGGTCTACACTTTCTATGACCCCGACGAAGAGCGTCGCAGCCTGGGCCGTTTCGCCATTCTCTGGCAAATCGGCGAGGCACAGCGGCTGGAGCTGGAGGCGGTGTACCTGGGTTACTGGATCAAGAATTGCAAAAAGATGAACTACAAGACCCAATATCGCCCAATCGAACTCCTGATCAACCAGCGCTGGGTGGTGCTTCCCTAGACTGCCCTTTGCTTGCGGCCCGCTTTTCGGGCATAATACACGCCGCTTTTGCCTGGAGCAGTTGCACCGGGCCATGAATTGGACACCGAGGGCTTTACTGCATGTCGAAAGAAGAAAACCTGGAATTTGACGGCACTATCATCGAGACACTGCCTAACACCATGTTCCGGGTCCAGCTGGAAAGTGGGCATGTAGTACTCGGGCACATTTCCGGAAAAATGCGCAAGAACTACATTCGCATTCTCACCGGCGACAAAGTGAAAGTCGAACTCACGCCGTACGACTTGAGCAAAGGGCGCATCACTTACCGCGCTCGGTAAGTGATACCAACGAAAACGCCCGGCTGATGCCGGGCGTTTTTGTGTGGGCGAAGGAAAATGGCCCTTAGGCCATTTCCGCCGTGGTCTCGAAGTCGAAGGTGATCTCGCCATCCTTCACATCGATATGCACCACGCCACCGTGCTCGGCCAACTCGCCGAACAGGATTTCTTCCGCCAGCGGGCGCTTGATCTTGTCCTGGATCAAACGCGCCATCGGCCGTGCACCCATCTGCGCATCGTAGCCACCCGACGCCAGCCAGCCGCGGGCGGCATCGGTCACCTCCAGCAGCACGCGCTTGTCTTCCAATTGGGCCTGCAGCTCCGTAAGGAACTTGTCCACCACGCTCTTGATGACTTCGTGGCTGAGGCGGCCGAACTGGATGATGGTGTCCAGGCGGTTGCGGAATTCCGGCGTGAAGCTCTTCTTGATCACTTCCATGGCGTCGCTGGAGTGGTCCTGATGGGTAAACCCGATCGAGGCCCGCGCTGCCGTCTCGGCACCGGCGTTGGTGGTCATGATGAGGATCACGTTGCGGAAGTCCGCCTTGCGCCCGTTGTTGTCGGTCAGGGTCCCGTGGTCCATCACCTGCAGCAGCAGGTTGAAGACTTCCGGGTGGGCCTTCTCGATTTCATCCAGCAGCAGTACGCAATGGGGCTGCTTGGTGATGGCCTCGGTGAGCAAGCCGCCCTGGTCGAAACCGACGTAGCCCGGAGGCGCGCCGATCAACCGCGACACGGTGTGGCGCTCCATGTACTCGGACATGTCGAAGCGCACCAGCTCGATACCCATGGCTTTAGCCAATTGCCGCGCAGCCTCGGTCTTGCCGACACCGGTAGGCCCGGCGAACAGGAACGAACCCACTGGCTTGTCCGGCGACTTGAGCCCGGCACGGGACAGCTTGATCGCGGTGGACAGCGAGTCGATCGCCGCGTCCTGGCCAAACACCGTGAGCTTGAGGTCGCGCTCCAGGTTGCGCAGCAGCTCCTTGTCGGAACTGGTGACGTGCTTTGGCGGAATACGCGCGATTTTCGCGACGATGTCTTCCACTTGCGGCACTTCGATGCGCTTGACCCGGTTTTCGACTGGCTGCAGGCGCTGGTAGGCGCCGGCCTCGTCGATCACGTCGATGGCCTTGTCGGGCATGTGGCGGTCGTTGATGTAGCGCGACGCCAGTTCAGCGGCGGCGCGCAGGGCCTCGTCACTGTACTCGATGTTGTGGTGCGCCTCGAAGCGCCCTTTCAAGCCGCGCAGGATGCCGATGGTGTCTTCCACCGAAGGCTCGCTGACATCGACTTTCTGGAAGCGCCGCGCCAGGGCCCGGTCTTTCTCGAAGATGCCACGGAATTCCTGGAACGTGGTCGAGCCGATGCAACGGATATCACCCGAAGACAGTAGCGGCTTGAGCAGATTGGAAGCGTCCATGACGCCGCCCGAGGCAGCACCTGCACCGATGATGGTGTGGATCTCGTCGATAAACAGGATCGCCTGCGGGCGCTTTTTCAGCTCGCCCAGGAGCGCCTTGAAGCGCTTCTCGAAATCACCGCGGTACTTGGTGCCAGCCAGCAGCGCACCGAGGTCCAGCGAGTAGACCACGCTGTTGGCGAGCAGGTCCGGGACCTGGCTGTCGACGATGCGCTTGGCCAGGCCTTCGGCGATGGCGGTTTTACCCACCCCGGCTTCGCCCACCAGCAACGGGTTGTTCTTGCGCCGGCGGGCGAGGATCTGGGCCACGCGTTCGACTTCGTGCTCGCGGCCTACCAATGGGTCAATTCGGCCCTGGCGCGCCAGCTCGTTGAGGTTGCTGGCATAGGCGTCCAGCGGATTGCTTGACGCGGAAGACTCACCACCCTCTTCGTCTTGCATTTCCTGCTCCGAATCACTGTTGTCGCCGTGCCCCGGGACCTTGGAGATGCCATGGGCAATGTAGTTGACCACATCGATACGGGCCACGCTCTGCTGCTTGAGCAGGAACACGGCCTGGCTTTCCTGTTCGCTGAAGATCGCTACCAGCACGTTGGCGCCGGTGACTTCGCGCTTGCCAGAGCTTTGCACGTGGAACACGGCGCGCTGCAGAACGCGCTGGAAGCCCAGGGTTGGCTGGGTTTCGCGGTCCTCGTCGTGGACGGGAATGAGCGGAGTCGTGGAATCGATGAACTCCTGCAGATCATGCTTGAGTTTGTCGAGGTTCGCGCCACAGGCGCGCAATACAGTGGAGGCTGCCTCGTTATCCAACAACGCCAGCAGGAGATGCTCGACGGTCATGAACTCATGACGCTTCGAGCGCGCCTCCTTGAAGGCTAGATTGAGGGTGACTTCGAGCTCGCGGTTTAACATAGCTTCACCTCATACCCAAGTGGTCGGCGTTTAACCGTCCTTCTCGATTTCACAGAGTAGCGGATGCTGGCTTTCCCTGGCGTACTGATTCACCTGCATGGCCTTAGTCTCGGCGATGTCGCGGGTGAATAGGCCACAGACGGCGCGTCCCTCTGTATGGACGGCCAGCATGACCTTGGTTGCCAACTCACGATTGAGGTTGAAAAACACCTCTAGAACCTCGACCACGAAGTCCATCGGAGTGTAGTCATCGTTGAACAACACCACCTTGTACATCGGTGGCGCCTGCAGCGCAGGCTTTGATTCCTGTACAGCCACGCCCGAAGCGTCGTCCTCCCGTTCAGACGGGCGATCCTGATTGAAGGTTAGTCGAATCTGGTTGACTGAATGCATGGAATGAAGGTTCATCATCGTTGTGCGAATAGGGTTGTGGAGTTGACGTTGTGTCCGATCTGATACTCGGCTGTCGCGTGACCTTGACTATCGGCAAAACGGTGTTACAACCAATAGAACCCACATTGGGGAATAAAGGTCCGCACAGTCAACTAAATTTTTCGGCGGTGCGGTGTACGGGGATGATACTCCAGACCTGGGGTCCTTTGCAGAGGGATATGAGCATGGCAAGTGGTAAAGTCAAGTGGTTCAACAATGCCAAGGGCTATGGCTTCATCAACGAAGACGGCAAGACGGAAGACCTCTTCGCCCACTATTCGGCCATCGAGATGGACGGCTACAAGACACTCAAGGCAGGGCAGCCGGTAAAATTCGAGATCATTCAAGGGCCAAAGGGCTTGCACGCGGTGAAGATCGCCAACGTGAGTCAAGAAGTTGCCACCCCTGTCGTCTCTGCTGAGAAAACTGCCGTTTCCGCTTGATCCGCTGAAAAAACGGACCAACGGTCGACCGCTCGTCGGCAGCTCAATTGCATGAATTGAGCTGCCGACGAGCTTTCGTATTTCCGAACGTTTTTGCTTCGTGGCCGGCTTAGACCAAAGGACCACGATAAGCGGCTACCACCCATCGCATTTCTGCCACGCACCAGTGGTATAATGCCGCAGTGACCAGCGAGTCACTGAGTCCAGGGGCCTGTAGAAGAACAAACAGGTCCACCAGGCTAGAGGGTAAAAGCCCTTTTGCCGCTTGACGCTCAACTGATGCAAAAAACATCAACGCGATGAATCCTCGACTTTCGGCTCATTGTTGCTCGTGGACCGAAAGCGCCTACCCTGCGCATCTCGAGGTTCTGTGCATGCTCAGCAAAGAAGAGAGTTAATCCGAATATGCCCACCCGTTCGAAGATCATCTACACCTTCACCGACGAAGCTCCCGCACTCGCCACCTATTCCCTGCTGCCGATCATCGAGGCCTTCACGGCATTCGCCGGCATCGACGTCGAGACCCGGGACATTTCCTTGGCCGGCCGCATCCTTTCCAGCTTCCCGGAAAAACTGACTGCCGAGCAGCGCGTGGGCGACCACCTCGCCGAACTGGGCGACCTGGCCAACACGCCGGAAGCCAACATCATCAAGCTGCCGAACATCAGCGCCTCGGTACCGCAGCTCAAGGCCGCGATCAAGGAACTGCAGGGCCAGGGCTTCGACATTCCCGACTACCCGGACACCGCCGGCACCGACGCCGAGAAAGAAGCCAAGTCGCGTTACGACAAGATCAAGGGCAGCGCCGTGAACCCGGTACTGCGCGAAGGCAACTCGGACCGCCGCGCACCGCTGTCGGTCAAGAACTACGCGCGCAAGCACCCGCACAAGATGGGCGCCTGGAGCAGCGAGTCGCAGTCGCACATCGCCCACATGAGCGAAGGTGACTTCTACGGCAGCGAGAAGGCCGCGCTGATCGCCGACGCCGGTAGCGTCAAGATCGAACTGGTCGCCCAGGACGGCAGCACCACCGTCCTGAAGGAAAAGACCTCGGTCAAGGCCGGCGAGATCATCGACTGCTCGACCATGAGCAAGAAGGCCCTGCGCGCCTTTATCGCCGCTGAAATCGAAGACGCCAAGAAAATGGGCGTACTGCTGTCCCTGCACCTCAAAGCCACCATGATGAAGGTCTCCGACCCGATCATGTTCGGCCAGGTGGTCGCCGAGTACTATAAAGACGCGCTGGCCAAGCACGCCGCCGTGCTGGAACAGATCGGCTTCAACCTGAACAACGGCATCGGCGACCTGTACTCGCGCATCAAGGCCCTGCCGCAGGCTCAGCAAGACGAGATCGAAGCCGACATCAAGGCCGTCTACGCCCTGCGCCCTGCCCTGGCGATGGTCAACTCCGACAAAGGCATCACCAACCTGCACGTGCCGAGCGACGTCATCGTCGACGCCTCGATGCCGGCCATGATTCGTGACTCCGGCAAGATGTGGAACACCGAAGGCCAGCTGCAAGACACCAAGGCCGTGATCCCGGACCGTTGCTACGCCACCATCTACCAAGTGGTCATCGACGACTGCAAGAAGAACGGCGCCTTCGACCCTACCACCATGGGCACCGTACCGAACGTCGGCCTGATGGCGCAAAAGGCTGAAGAATACGGCTCCCACGACAAGACCTTCCAGATCGAGAAAGCCGGCGTGGTTCGCGTGACCGACGCCAGCGGCACCGTGCTGATGGAACAGAATGTGGAAGAAGGCGACATCTGGCGCATGTGTCAGGTTAAAGATGCGCCGATCCAGGACTGGGTCAAGCTGGCCGTCAACCGTGCTCGCGCTTCCAACACCCCAGCGGTGTTCTGGCTCGACCCGGCGCGCTCCCACGACGCGCAGATGATCAAGAAGGTCGAGAAGTACCTGAAGGATCACGACACCTCCGGCCTGGACATCCGCATCATGGCCCCGGTCGACGCCATGGCCCTTTCGCTGGAACGCATCCGCGCCGGCAAGGACACCATCTCCGTCACCGGCAACGTGCTGCGCGACTACCTGACCGACCTGTTCCCGATCATGGAACTGGGTACCTCGGCCAAGATGCTGTCGATCGTGCCGCTGATGAACGGCGGTGGCCTGTTCGAAACCGGCGCTGGCGGTTCGGCACCCAAGCACGTGCAGCAGCTGGTGGAAGAGAACTTCCTGCGCTGGGACTCGCTGGGTGAATTCCTGGCCCTGGCCGCTTCCCTGGAGCACCTGGGCAGCACCTACGACAACAGCAAGGCGCTGGTACTGGCCAAGACCCTGGACCAGGCGACTGGCAAGTTCCTGGACGAGAACAAGTCGCCATCGCGCAAGGTCGGCAACATCGACAACCGCGGTAGCCACTTCTACCTGGCGCTGTACTGGGCTGAAGCACTGGCCGCACAAAACGACGATGCCGAACTGAAAGCTCAGTTCACCGCCGTCGCCAAGACCCTGGCCGACAACGAAGCGAAAATCGTCGCCGAGCTGAATGGCGTGCAGGGCAAGCCAGTGGACATCCAGGGCTACTACCGCACCAACCCCGTGCTGACCCGCCAGGCCATGCGCCCGAGCGCCACGCTCAACGCCGCGATCGATTCGCTGGCGTCGTAATGCCGTAATGTGTTGCAGCAGCCCCGGCCCAGTGCCGGGGTTTCTGTTTCTGGCTTTTATAGAGAGGAAACATCGCCATGCCCTGGCACGCCCATGTCACCGTCGCCACGGTGATCGAAGACAACGGCCGCTTCCTGCTGGTCGAAGAATTGAAGAACGGCCGCCTGGTGCTCAACCAGCCCGCCGGCCACCTGGAACCCAACGAAACCCTGCGCGAGGCCGCCATCCGCGAGACCCTGGAAGAAACCGCCTGGGACGTGGAGCTGACCGGCGTGGTCGGCATCTACCTCTATACCGCGCCGAGCAACGGCGTGACCTACCAGCGCATCTGCTTCGCCGCCAAGGCCGTCAAGCACCACCCGGACCGTGCGCTGGACAGCGACATCAGCGCCGCGGTGTGGCTGACCCGCGACGAACTGCTGGCCGACCCCACGCGCTGGCGCAGCGAACTGGTGCCCCAGTGCCTCGAAGAGTACCTGGCCGGGCCAGTGTATCCACTCAAGGTGGTGCGCGACTGAGCGATGTCGTCCAAGCGGGCCCCATCGCGGGCATCGCCCGCTCCAACGGAGATTGCTCCGGCGGAGATTGCGCTTCGGCGCTTCGGCGGAGATTACGCTGAACACTGT